>Ga0206946_1039_pt1 | contig 51342 bp, 42 predicted proteins | sample Alteio_BWOrgHeat_2_FD_152965 | JGI IMG/M metagenome (GOLD analysis project Ga0206946, IMG submission 152965) | Enriched cells from forest soil in Barre Woods Harvard Forest LTER site, Petersham, Massachusetts, United States -... | ecosystem: Environmental > Terrestrial > Soil > Temperate forest > O... | reverse complement strand
CCATCCACCGTTCGGCGTGTAGCTGTGAGCAAGGAGATCTCCGAACGGTGTATGAGGCATTGCGCCGTCAGACAGTTGCAGGCGCGTATAGCTGCGGAAGAGCACAGGGTGGGGCGGCAGTTTCGACTGTGCGGGCAGTTTTACATCGCTGGGTTTTGTTAGAGATTGGAATGCTGGTGCAAGGGCATTCTGTACGGCCTCCTCGGCCTCCTGCTCGTTAATTCCGGCGCGTTCGAAGGATGGCTGGTTCAGCGAAATGTAGGGAAACTCCTGATGCGGCAGAATGTAGACGACTTTTTCTCCGGGTGAGAATTTCTGGTTCATTGCGTCGTTTAATTCCTCGATGAGCTTGTTCGTATCGATCTGAGCGGCATTCATGCCGAGCTGTGCCGCGATTGCTGGCGAGGGTGCAACGCCGTGGTCGGCCGTGATGGCAATCCATACGTTTCCGAGGCCGCCGTCTACGTTCTTATCGAGCCAGGCGAAAAATCCGTCGAGGTCGGTGTCGAGCGCGTCCACGATTTCCCGCTCCTCGTCGGCGTCCGGTCCGACGCGGTGACCGAGAATGTCCGTGCCGGAGATGCTGAGGGTCAGCATGTCGGTAGCATTGCGCTTGCCCAGTTGCTCGCCCTGGATCAATGCCTTTGCGAAGTCCAGCTCATAGGTGATACTGGCTGGCGTGCCGCCGACCTCGCCCTCGAAATTTGTAGTGTTGGGCTGGTTGGCTTCCTGCTTGGCCTGGTCCGCCGTCCACTGGCATTGAAAGCCGTAGCCCAGTCGGGAAGCTGCGGCATGTAATAGGTGGAAGTGGTAAAGATGCCTGTAGGTTCGTCGACCCAGAAAGCTCCGTTTGCCGCGGCGCCTGCGGGCAGAATGGCGGCGCGGTCTTTCAGCGATACGCCGAAGACCTTTGCTTCGCCTTTGGTATCGAGTCGTAGCTCATCGCCAACTGTCGATGCCAGAAGATTGAGCGGCGAACGTCCCGGCCCCGTCTGGCTACCCGAAGGCATGCCAACGATGGCGTAGCGTTCGTCTTCGACCGAGGAGACCGGGCGCTCCTTGTTGCGATCAAGATCCCACCAGGCATTTGAGCCGATCCCATGTCCGTCGGTGTAGGCAGCGGTGCCAATCGAAGCGTGTCCGGGAGCAGTGAAGGTATTGGAGTAGCCGTAGTAGCAGTCGGGAAAATATGCGCCGTGATCGAGGAATAAGCGCAGGCCCCTCGGCTTGAAGTCGGCGCGATAGCGCTCGACATAATCCTCGCGAAACTGGTCGATGACCAGAATGATTACAAGCTTGGGGTGAGCATCATAGGCACTGGCCTGGGCGCGAGGAGTGAAGCCGGTAATGAGAGCAAAGATCAGAACGAGGGCGAAAGCGCGCTTCAGCATTGGCATAGTGGTTTGGGCTGGCTGCCCTGATATTCATGGTAACAAGGAACGGAATGAAGAGGTTGCGGGATAAGAGGCAGATCGCGATTGCGGCAAAAGTGTTGCGGGTGCAGTAAAGTGTTGCCATTGTGATCATTAATCTCGCGCGGCGCGCGCACAATCATAACTGGGAGCTGGACCCGATCACCCGCTCCCTGCTCGACACCGATTTTTACAAGCTGCTGATGTTGCAGTTCATCTGGAAGCACTTCCCAAAAACACATACTTCTTTCTCGTTCATCAACCGCTCGACTCAAGTGCGTCTCGCCGATGTGATTGATGCCAACGAACTGCGGGAACAGCTGGAGCAGACGAAAAAATTGCGCTTTCACAAGTCGGAATTGATCTGGCTTGCCGGTAATACGTTTTATGGACGCCGGGGCATCTTCGAACCTGCTTTTCTGGAGTGGCTCGAACACGATTTTCGCCTCTCTGACTATGAGTTATCCGTCGAAGACGGACAGATATCGCTTGTCTTTCGCGGCCTGTGGGCCGAGACCACAATGTGGGAGATTCACGCCTTATCTATCGTCAATGAGCTGAGGACGCGAGCCGCATTGAAGGACCTGAGCGAACTTGAGCTTGACATCCTGTACGCGCGTGCCAAGACAAGGCTCTGGGAGAAGATGGCGCGGCTGCTCGGTGTTCCGGGATTGCGGGTAAGTGATTTCGGCACGCGGCGGCGACACAGTTTTCTATGGCAGGAGTATGTCGTGAAAGCGATGAGCGATGTGCTCGGCGCGAGCTTCACCGGAACGTCGAATACCTATCTTGCCTATAAACACGACCTTGAGGCCATCGGCACGAATGCACATGAGCTGCCGATGGCGCTTGCCGCGATGGCAAAGGATGAGGAAGAGCTGAAGACTGCGCAATATCGCCTGCTTGAACTATGGCAACAGACCTATCAGGGCGAACTGCTGATCCTGTTGCCGGATACGTTCGGGACAACGCAATTTCTGCGCAATGCGCCTGACTGGGTTGCGAACTGGACCGGCCAGCGTGCCGACAGCAAGGATCCCTTTACTGCAGGCGATGAATATATCGCCTGGCTTGAAGCCCGGGGACGCGATCCGAAGCAAAAGCTCTTTATCGCTTCCGATTCGCTGGATGTGGACGAGATTCTCGGCCTCCACGCTTACTTTGCCGGGACGATTCGCAATGGTGTGGCACCGGGAGATTTTCGTCAGGCGAGCGATTTCCTCAATGAGAAGAATTGGGTTCCGGAGCGGCGCATCCGCTTCAGCGCAGGATGGGGAATGCTGTTGACGAATGATTTTCGCAACTGCGATCCGCGAGGCGACGGCGCTTTTGATCCGCTGAGCCTGGTGTGCAAGCTCAACGATGCGGAGGGCAGGCCAGCAGTCAAACTCTCCGACAATTTCCAGAAAGTGCTCGGGCCACGTGAAGAAATCGAGCGGTACCGGAGGCTGTTTGGAGTGGAAGGCATGGCTCATGCGCCTGTCGTGACATAGCAGGCTCTTGGTGTTTGTCATTCTGATCCGGAACGGAGTGAGGCGAAGAATCCATGCGCTGTTTGTCTTGCCGCTACACGAAAAGCTTTCTAGCACGGAATGGATTGTCGCGATTGTGCCTGAAAGGTGTACCTAGTCCCGATTACCGACGTTTCGCATGGATTCTTCCTCCCTTTGGTCGTCAGAATGACGGCTGGTTGATAGCTGTGGGAGAACCGCTCTAGTAAGCTAGAAGCTTATGCTAGATCTTGCCTTTGTAAGGGCCAACCTGCCGTTGGTAGAAGAAAAACTTCGCGCTCGGGGACAGGACCCAGTTGGTCTGCTTGGTGATTTTCGGCGCCTCGATGATGAGCGGCGCGACAGAATTACGCAGCTCGAAACATTGAAGATGCAGCGTAATCAGATGTCGGAACAGGTCGCGAAGCTCAAGAAATCGGGGCAGGATGCTACATCTTTGATGGAACAAGTGCGTTCACTCAAAGATACGATCGATGCCGACCAGTCAGTGTCTGCTCAACTGGACGAGCAGCTGCGCACGATCCTCGCGCGCATCCCAAATTTGTCGCATGATTCTGTGCCGGTTGGGAAGTCCGAACACGACAATGTCGAGATCAAGCGCTGGGGCGCACAGCCTGAGTTTAACTTTCAGCCGAAGCCGCATTGGGAAATCGGCGAAACGCTCGGCATTCTAGACCTCGAACGTGCAGCGAAATTATCCGGCGCACGATTTGCCGTTTACTGGGGCGAGGGCGCGCGTCTGGAACGAGCGTTGATCAACTTCATGCTCGACACCCACACGCGTGAGCACGGATATACCGAAGTGCTGCCGCCCTTTATGGTCAACAGCAAGTCGCTTTTCGGAACGGGGCAGTTGCCGAAGTTCGCGGAGGATTTGTTCCGCTGCGGGGACGAGCAGGGCTACCAGGAGGGCCAGTACCGCGATAACGATCATTGGCTGATTCCGACAGCGGAGGTGCCAGTCACGAATCTTTATCGCGATGAGGTGTTGGATGAGGCAAAATTGCCCACCTCGCTCACTGCGTATACGCCGTGTTTCCGGTCTGAGGCCGGCTCCTATGGAAAAGACGTGCGTGGCATTATCCGCCAGCATCAGTTTCAGAAAGTGGAGCTGGTAAAGTTTGCGAAGCCGGAAGAGAGTTATGACGAGCTGGAGAAGCTGACGGCGAATGCCGAGGCGATTCTCGAAAAGCTCGGACTGCCGTACCGGCGGATGCTGCTGTGCACGGGTGACATGGGCTTTGGCTCGGCGAAGACGTACGATCTTGAAGTATGGCTGCCCGGGCAGAATCTGTACCGCGAAATTTCTTCCTGCTCGAACTTTGAGGCGTTTCAGGCACGGCGCGCCAACATCCGCTACCGTCCGCAGGGCAAGGGCAAGAACGAGTTTCTGCACACGCTGAATGGCAGTGGGCTGGCGACGGGCCGGACGTGGCTTGCGATTCTGGAAAACTATCAAAGGGCCGACGGCTCCGTGCGTGTGCCGGAAGTTCTGGTGCCATATATGGGCGGGCAGACGGTCATCGAGCCCCGGCGATAATCGCGCCCAAGTAGAATAGAAAAGAGAGTCCCCCATGGGTCGTATTCTTAAGAGTTATTTTTTCTGGACGTATGAGCGCGGCAGCTTCCATTACGACGTGATGGTGACGCTCATCCTTGCGTTCATCTTTATCACGCCCCATGTGTGGAACTTTGGCGATCACCCTGCCGCGGGTAATTTCGCTCCGAATGAAGTGGTAGTACGCGCCGATGGGCCAGATGGGTTTACTTACCAGATTCCTGCCGAGCAGGTAGGCGGCACAGCCTCGACTTCATTTCAAGACCGTCTGGAGCAGCGCATCGAGCACATCTCCGGGCCAATGACTATCGTCCGCTACGACACGTTGAGAGATGCCAGCGGCAAAGTGACAGCTTATAAAGTTTGGGCACATCGCTAGTCTTACAGGTGCATCCAAACTGTTGCGGGCATATTAAATTCACTATGAATCGAATCAAGACCAGCTGTTTTGCCATTCTCGCGGTTTTCTTTGTATTCCTCGCGATTCCTGGCCGCGCACAGAATGCCGACCTGCAGAAGGTTCTCAGCCAGATAGACGCCGCGTCGCAGAAGTTCCAGAGCGCTCAGGCCGACTTCAAATGGGACCAGTACACGGCCGTGGTGCAGAGCCACGAAATTACCGAAGGAAGCATCGCCTTCCGCCGCGTGGGCAACAGCACAGAGATGATTGCGCATGTGAAAACGGACAATGGTCAGCCTGCGCCAAAAGAGATTCTGTATAAAGGCGGCGAGCTGGCGTTTTATCAGCCGACGATCAAGCAGCAGACGATCTTCACCGCCGGGGCAAATCGCCAGCAGTACGAGGGGTTTTTGACGCTCGGTTTTGGCGGTAGCGGCAAAGATCTGGCTGCAAACTGGAACATTAACTTCCAGGGCATGGAAGCGATCAACGGCGTCCAGACGGCGAAGCTCGATCTAACGCCGAAGCAAGCGGGCGGCAACAATATGTTCGCGCACATCACCATCTGGATCGATCCGGCGCGTGCCATTTCGCTTAAGCAGCTGTTCTTCCAGGACAGCGGCGATACACGCACCGCCATCTACTCAAATATTCAGATGAACAATGTCCCTGCTTCCGCTTTTGCCATCAAAATCGCGCCGGGCACGCAAACGGTCCATAAATAAGTGGGCCATCAGCGCTGCTTTGCGGCGATTGCCGATGTCCATGGCAATCGCTGGGCGCTGGAAGCGGTCCTGGCCGATATTCGCTCGCGATCCATTACCACCATCGTCAACCTGGGAGACGATCTCTACGGCCCACTCGATCTGCATGAGACGGCTGCGCTGATCAGTAAGATTTCCCGTCAGCGTGTGCAGGGCAACTGTGATCGTAGGTTGGTGGAGACGGACGAGATTGATTCGTCCAGCACACTCGCGCGCAATCGGGCCACGCTTGCTGCCGATGAGCGCCAATGGTTGGCGGGAGCGCCGAAGACGGCCTTCTTTGAGGATATTTTGCTCTGTCATGGCACGCCGTGGCGCGACGATGAATATCTGCTCTGGAAACCAGCGACTTCGGGTGCGGTTCTGCGAACGGAAGATGAGCTGCGGCATCTTCTCCAGCTGATTGAATATCCGGTGATTCTTTGCGCGCACTCGCATACGCCATTAACCCGCAAACTGCTGGATGGGCGGTTGATTGTGAATGTCGGCAGTGTAGGAATGCCTGCTTATGCGGACGAAACGCCTTTTCCCCATACGATGCAATCCGGTTCGCCGCATGCCCGCTACGCGATTCTTACCAGGACCAATGATGGCTGGACTGCGGATCATATACCGGTTCTCTACGACTGGGACTCAGCCGCAACATACGCTGAAGGAAATGGCCGCCCGGACTGGGCGGCCTGGCTCAGAAGCGGGACCGCATAGCAGGTCTATCCGCCTGCTGCAATCTTCTCCGTTTGCTGCGACATCTTTGCTGTGCGCTCTAACTTATCCCAGTTGAATGGGCGTCCGTCGATGGCACGCTTGAGAGTTTTGAAGAGCACGAGTGAAAATATCTGGCGGTAAGAGAAACGCTGCAGCCAGATATGGAAGAGCAGCCAACCGTCGCCTTTGTTTGCCGGATGACGCCGCTCCAGTGCGAAGGCCAGCACGGATGTGACGAAATCGATGAGGAGAAACGTAAGGAAGTAGACGAGCAGCTTCTCGAAGCTGGCTGCGCTTGCTGCCTCGGGGTGGTAATGCTTGTTCCACCAGTACTGCAGCAATCCCGCGACAAACATGATGTCAATAAACGGCGAAACCAGAGGTAACAGAATCTGGAAGATCGCAATATTGGGCAGGGCAAACAAACCCATCGCGCGATTTGTCCGGAAGGCCTGCTTGTGCTTGAAGACAGCTTGCAGAATGCCGAAGGACCAACGGAAGCGCTGCCGCATAAGACCGTTCATTGTCGTCGGTGCTTCGGTGAAGGCGAGCGCGCGATCCTCATAGATGACCTTGTAACCCTGTTCAAGCAGGTTCATCGTCAGGTCAGCGTCTTCTGCCACCGTATTGATGGGGTATCCGCCGCCTTTGATGGCCGCGCTTGTGCGCCATGCGCCGATGGCTCCGGGGACAACGGTGACCACGTTGAAGAGATCGAGAGCGCGCCGCTCAAAATTCTGGCTGGTGATGTATTCGAGCGCCTGCCAGCGTGTCCACAGATTCACCTTGTTGCCGACCTTGGCGTTGCCTGCAACGGCTCCCACGTGTTCATCCGCAAAGTGGCTCACCAGCCTGGAAACCGCGTCCGGAGCGATGACCGTATCAGCATCGATGCCGACGTAGATATCCTCCTCCAGTTGCTGGAGCGCAAAGTTCAGAGCCTCTGCTTTTCCGGCATTGTGCTTGGTCAGAACAGTCAGTAGTCCGGATGCGATTTCCTCCGGATACGCCCGGCGCACCACTTCATAGGTGCGGTCTGTTGAGCCATCATCGATCACGACAATGCGCATGTTTTTATAGTCGGAGTGCATGACCGAACGCACCGTGCGCACAATGACTTTTTCCTCGTTATAAGCGGGAATAAGCACGGCAACCATCGGCTCGAAGACGCCCACATCGGGGATTTTGCGGTGTCTGAGACGGTCGATGAGTGCAAATAAGCCGACGAGGATCAAGCGCGAACTCATCAGCACATCGCCGACGAAAAAGACCATCACGACAAAGTGGCTGAAGAACCCGAAGATGAAGAAGGCAACAGAATCGATGCGTGCCTGCCAGCGCAACTTCGGCGAAATAGGCGGCATCACCTCTGCAGTAGTTTTGCCCATCAACTCGGAGACCGGAACGAACTCATAGCCTTTGGCGCGCAACGTAGTGATGAGCAAAGGCAGTGCCGCGACAGTCACGGAGCGATCGCCGCCGCCGTCGTGCATCAGGATAATGCTGCCGCGAAAATCAGGGCGGTCTTTCATGGACGCAATGTCTGCAAGCACCTTGTCGACGATCTCCTGCGGCGTCTTGCGTGGGTGCTCATTCCAGTCATCGGTGTCGATCTTGTTCCCGACAATGATGTAGCCCATTTGTTCAATTTTGTCGGCGGGAGCGGCCTGATCGTTCGTGTCGGGTTCCTGGTCGATGGAATAGGGCGGACGGAAATACAGCGGCTGTCTGCCTAGTTCTGCGGCGAAGAGGCGTTCCGTAAGGTTCAGTTCCAGCTCAAGCTGGCGCTGAGAAATTTCGCTGATGTCGGGATGCGTGAAGGTATGGTTGCCGATTTCGTGGCCTTCGCGTACATAACGTTTCAGCAGGCCCGTATTTTCCTGCGCCTGCTCTCCAATCACCATGAAGGTGCCCTTCACGTTGTACTGCTTCAGGATGTCAAGGATCTTCGGCGTCCAGGTCGGATCCGGACCATCGTCAAACGACAAAGCGAGCTTTTTAGGCTGATATCCATACTGCCCAATGGTGTAGGAGTGCGGCAGCGATACCATGTGCTCGTCGGTGACAGTGAAGTTGTCAGCATCCATGCTGATCGTCCGGCTGCCTCGCTCCGGGCGGGCCACAATGCGCAGGATGTCGCCTTCACCTTCGGTGCTGACATCGTGGCCTGGGGGTACATCCTGCAGCAATTGTGGTGCATCGGAGGCGCTGGGATGATCCCAGATTGCCCACATTGAACCGTCTTCTTCACCAAGTCGCCACAGGGCAAAGGTTCTCAGGCCCATCTGCCGCGCGGCGCGTAATTCGTTCAGCGTGGTCACGCCATCCAGGAACCAGACCTGGTGGCGCACATGCGCATCTTCATCGTCATAGGCAAAGTGAGGGTTCAGCTCATCACCTTCCAGATGCACGTCTGCGTCGGCATCGGAAGCCCGCTGCCAAGCTTCCTGAACGGTCAAATCCTCGGTGTCCAGAACTTTACTGTTTGGTTTCTTACCTTTTTCCGGCAGTGGCGTTGACCAGTCATAGCCGTAGTTTCCTAGCGCGCAGATGACCTTCTGCTTTGGAACGATCTTGAGCACATGAGTCAGGTTGCCTTCAAACCAGTCCTGGGCCGCAACGGGGCCTGGGCCGCTTGATTCCTCATGCTGGTCATAGTTCATCAGAATGATGCCGTCGCTGTTCTTCGAAATCGACTTCAGAACCTCGTCCGGCGTGCTGACCTGCACGTTTACATAGAGCCGCAGGTTCTTGGCGTGTAGATCGTTGTAGATCTCGCCGAGCCACGCGGCATATAGCTTCGCGTCTTTCTCCGGAACCTGCTCGAAATCCAGACAGATGCCGTGATAACCAGGGTTGGCCGCCAAAAACTTGTCGAGCTGGATGTGCAGACTTTCGCGAGCCGTGGGGTTTTCCAGCATCTGTCCGATGACGTCGCCATTCCACTGGCCGGCGATGGTGTCGTAATCATTCAGCATGGGGAAGACCTCGGTGTCTTCCTTGGCCGCTGCGATCGTGCGGGCAACGCGGTTTTCCGGGTCTACGCTGTGCACGCCCGCTGCATCGACCACGTCATATACCTGAACGGGAAACAGCGACGTTGAGCCGCGCAGCTTGCCGTCGGCAGAGCTTACGTGCAGCCAGTCGGGAAAGAGCAGATCGATCTGGTGAATATGTGCCTTGAGCGAGGAGTAGCTTGGCTCGTCGTTGACGTAAAATGCCGCGCGCAGACCTTCGTCTGAATTGAGCGGAATTTCCGACGGCTTGCGATGCGTCCGCCGGTGTGCAGTGTGCTGCGCTGCTTTCTTTAGATCCAGCTGCGGCTTGAGAGCCTTATAGTTGCGCTTCTGCGATGGGAGCAACAGCTCCGGTAGCGATTGCCGCTTGATGACGCTGAAAGAAAAGCCGGCTAGCACGATTGTGAGTGCCACAGCCAGTACGTCAAAGACGCGTCGCAGTCGTTTCCAGCGCTTTCGCTGCGGATCATAAAAAACCTGTTTCATTTGCTCTCAGTCTTCTTAGATATCTATTGTATTGGGTCGGCCCTTCGTAAGGACCTCAAGCCCTTGTATGATTCAGGAGCATGCTGGCTGCGCTTCCTCGCAAATGGTGGATTGCTCTTTTTGCGCTCGCTGCCGGAGCCGCACTGCGGCTCTGGTTCATCCACGCCTACCCCGAAGTGCAGGGCGATCCTTTAATTTACGGGGATATTGCCAAGAACTGGATGCTGCATGGCATCTATGGGCTTTCGGGTTCTGATGGTATACGTCCTACATTAATTCGCCTGCCCGGCTATCCGCTCTTTCTTGCTCTCTCTTTTCGTCTTTTCGGCATGGAGCACTACCACGCGGTTATGTACGCGCAAATCGTCGTGGATCTGGTCTCCTGTCTGCTGATAGCCGGCTTTACGGCCAGCATCGCATCACCCCGCGCTGCATGGATCGCTCTCTGGCTAGCTGTGCTCTGCCCATTTACCGCGAATTACACCGCGACCCCGCTTACCGAAACGCTGGAAATCTTCTCCATCGCCCTGGCGCTTTTCAGTTTTGCTCGCCTATTAGAAAACCCGGAATGGCGCCGGGTGTTGCTGTTGTCGTTTGCTTTCAGTTATGCGGCCATTCTGCGGCCCGACGGCGCATTACTGGCAGTCGCATTCTGCCCGGCGATTGTCTTTTACGGGGCGAAACTTTGGGGAACACGGCTGATGTTGCGCATGGCCGTTGTCTGCGGGGTGCTTTCAGTTATGCCATTCATTCCATGGGCGATACGCAACTGGAATACTTTTCACGTGATTCAGCCGTTGGCTCCCCGCTACGCCATGGACCCGGGCGAAGATACGAACCCTGGCTTCAATCGTTGGACGAAAACTGTCTGCGCCGACCTCACCTGTACATGGGAAATCTACTGGAATGCGAACAGCGACCCGATGCCGTTCGAAAATTTGCCGTCTCGCGCCTTCGATTCGCCGGCTCAGCATGAAAAGACAAAGGAACTCTTTGACGATTATAACAAAACGACGACACTCAGCAGGGATATAGACGACCGTTTCGCTGATCTCGCAAAGGAGCGTGTCGAGGCCAATCCGCTACGCTACTACGTGGGCATGCCGCTGCTGCGAGTGGCGAATATGTGGCTACGTCCGCGCACGGAACTGCTCTGGATCGAGCTGCGCTGGTGGGAGTATTCCAAGCATCGTGCAGAGACGAGGTTTGCCCTGGCCTATGCCGCGATCAATCTCGCGTATATCATTCTGGCCCTGATAGGCCTCTATCGCTGGCCGCGTTTTGCCGGAGCGATGCTGCTCTTTATTCTGCTCCGCACCGCATTGCTGGCAACCATTGAGGCACCGGAGCCACGCTATACGCTCGAATGTTTTCCCATCCTTATTGCGCTGGCAGGCGTAGCCTTTGAACGCAGAGGAGCTTTTTTGCGCCTGCCGCTTTGACCTGAGAGGGGTTATGAACCAGACCGCGTGGAACGCCGTCGACGAATACATCGACACTCAGCTTGTGTCTTCCGATCCTGTGCTGGATGCCGCTTTGGCTGCCTGCACCTCGGCGGGATTGCCGGCCATCAGCGTAACCCCAAGCCAGGGGAAATTGCTGCATTTACTGGCTCGCCTTCAGGCGGCGAAAAACATCCTTGAAATCGGCACTCTGGGTGGCTACAGCACTATATGGCTGGCGCGAGCGCTGCCCGCCAACGGTCGCCTCATCACCCTTGAAGTCGACGCGAAACATCTCCGGGTCGCGATCCAGAACATTGCCCGCGCAGGATTGACTGAGATGGTGGAGCTGCGCGAAGGAAATGCGCTGGAAACCTTGCCGGAACTGGCAGCGGAAGGGCTGGAGGCCTTTGACCTGATCTTTATCGACGCCGATAAGTGTAACAATCCAAAATACTTTGAATGGGCACTCCGGCTCTCGCGTAAAGGCAGCCTGATTATTGTGGACAATGTTGTGCGCGATGGCAGGGTCATCGAAGCCGAGAGCACAGACGCTGATATTCAAGGTATTCGCAGCCTGTTTGAATGGATGGCCGCCGAGCCGCGCATTCTTGCTACCGCGATGCAAACCGTAGGCAGCAAGGGCTATGACGGTTTCGCCATTGCGCTGGTCATTGGTTGATGCTCCAGCGCGCGGGAACCTGTCTCGCTGCGTTCAGACCCAGCCTCCGTCGATGATGTAGCTTTGGTTTGTAATCGCGGAGGAATCGTCTGCCGCCAGGAAAAGAACGAGGCGGGAAACATCGTCTGGCAAGAGTGTGCGCTTGATGCTTTGGGCGGCCAGAATCTCTTTCTCGTATGCCGGGCTCCACCACAAGCGGCGTTGCCGTTCCGTGAGGATGGCGCCAGGCAACACGCAATTCACACGGATTCCTGAGGGACCCAGTTCACGAGCCATGGTGCGCGTGAGGCCAACGATGCCGGCCTTTGCCGTAATGTAGGCGGGAAGCCCCGTACTGGGAATGATCCACGAGATCGAGCTCATATTGATGATCGAGCCTTGTCCGCGGGCCTTCATTCCCGGTGCCACAGACTGAATCGCAAAGAAGTGGTGGCGCAGGTTGACTGCCATCATGTTGTCCCAGTATTCCGGGGTAGCTTCCTCCCATGCGTGACGCTCGTCGTTCGCTGCATTATTCACAAGCACATCAATGGAGCCAAGGATCGCTGCGGCTCGTTGAATAGACAACCGCAGCGCGGGGATATCTGTCAGATTGCAGGGAATGAAGACAGGGGCGTGCTCGACACTACCGGCGAGCCTGTCGGCCAGCTCTCTCGAAGCATCCTCTGCTACATCGAGGAAGGCCACTCTTGCGCCCTGATGTGCAAAATGTTCGACCATGGAGGCCCCAATCCCGGAGCCGCCGCCTGTGATGAGTACTCCTCCGCCGCTGAGACTGGGGTAACGGGCAAAGCGGTATTCCATCATCGTGAAATTCCTTTTCTGAAGCTTTCCTCGCAGCATGGTATAGCAAATCCCTAGTCGCGTTCGCTTTAGGAAAGAAGCCTGAAACCGACCGCTCCTGGAGCGGAAAATAGTAGTAGAATCATCTCGGTTTTCCCAGTCATAAGGGCCAATCCACATTCACAAACGCGATTTGTGAGTAAGTTCTCCTGGTACTAACGAAAGAAATGGAGGTGTGGTATGGGTCAATCCCATCAAAGGTAGCGTAGAAAAAATTGGCAGCCGGGTAACACACAAAGACGGCAAAGTAAGAGTCGAAGAAATCGTCCGCATATCGATCGAGCCAACGGACGAGCAGCAGAAAACCTTCAAAGAAAACCCAATCGGGCTGATCAAGAATCTGCTCACTCAGGAAGGCCATCCTTTCAGGGATGTGAAGAACAAGAAGATCGTCTCGCACCTTCGTTCCGAGTGGTATCACATCGAATACGACGCGTCCGATCCAGACGCCGTCTGCTACTGGATCAATCCAGATGACGGCTGGTAGGAAGGTTCCTGTTCGGGCCTGAGGAAGCGGCAGAATTGCGCTAAACTGATACGTTATGGCTACCGCAGAAATCTCCACCGTTATCCTGCCGCGTTCGCCTCAGGGCGAATTTCACAACGAGCCTTTTGTCGATTTCTCAAAGCATGAGAACGCGCATGCCATGAAGGACGCTCTCGAGCGCATCGGCGATTTGCTTGGTCATGAATACGAGCTTGTGATTGGAAGTGAGCGTCTGCGTACTTCCGGCAAGATCGAATCGCACAATCCTGCGAAGCCGGATCAGATTGTCGGCATCCACCAGAAGGCTGGCGCTGAACACGCGGAGAAGGCGATGCAGGCCGCACTCAAGGCCTTTGAGACATGGAAGGTTGTCCCGGTGGAAGAGCGGGCATCGCTGCTGTTGAACGCGGCGGAGATTATCCGCACGCGCAAGTTTGAATTCTGCGCATGGCTGACATACGAAGTCGGCAAGAACTGGGCGGAGGCCGATGCCGATGTGGCCGAGACCATCGACTTTCTTGAGTTTTATGCGCGTGAAGCGCTGCGTCTCGCGCAGGCCACCACACCAATTCAGTATCCCGGCGAACGCAATCAGCTGCTCTACATTCCTCTGGGTGTCGGAGCGGTCATTCCGCCGTGGAACTTCCCATTCGCCATTATGGCCGGTATGACGGCTGCGGCCATCGTGACCGGGAACACCGTCATCCTCAAGCCGTCGAGCGATTCTCCGACCATCGCCGCGCGTTTCATCGATGTTCTGGAAGAGGCAGGCATGCCGCCGGGCGTAGTGAATTTCTGTCCCGGCTCCGGGGCAACTTTCGGAAATGCCATTGTGCAGCATCCAAAGACTCGCTTTATCGCCTTTACCGGCTCGAAGGAAGTGGGCCTGGATATACACGAGCGCGCCGCCAAACCACAGCCCGGTCAGATGTGGATCAAGCGCACTATCCTGGAGATGGGCGGCAAGGATTCGATCATCGTCAGCCCGGATGCCGAGTTGGATGATGCCGTTGCGGGTGTGGTCGCCTCTGCCTTTGGATTCAGCGGCCAGAAATGTTCAGCCTGCTCCCGTGCCATTGTGGAAGAACCGATTTACGACATCTTCGTCGACCGTGTCCGCGAGCGCGTTGCGCAACTGACGGTAGGTGATCCAACAAAAAATCCGAATATGGGCCCTGTGGTCAACGCTGGCGCTCTGCAGACCATTCTTGGCTACATTGAAACTGGCAAGAAGGAAGGCCGACTGATTGCAGGAGGCAATGCGGTGGAAACCGCGGAGGGCGGCTATTTTCTTGAGCCGACCGTCTTTGCCGATGTCGCCCCGGATGCGCGTATCTCGCAGGAAGAGATTTTTGGCCCTGTGCTCGCGATCATCAAGGCCAAGGACTACGACGATGCCCTGGCTATTGCGAATAACACCGAATATGGCCTGACCGGCGCCGTCTATACAAATGACCACGAGAAGCTGAACCATGCCCGTCGCGCCTTTCATGTGGGCAATCTCTACTTTAATCGCAAGTGCACCGGCGCAATGGTGGGTGCGCACCCGTTCGGAGGTTTCAACATGTCCGGAACGGATTCAAAGGCGGGCGGTCCCGACTACTTATACCTGTTCACGCAGGCCAAGTCGGTTGCAGAAAAGCTGCGCTAAAAAGAGTGCAGGGCCATGACTAAGGGCCCTGCAACTAAAAACTGCTCTCTGACGCTCACTGGCTGAGGCTAGACCATCTGCATCAACTGGTCGCCTACGGCTGCTGCCGCCGCTGCCAGCATTTTGTGGTGGATGGTAAATAATGCCAGTTCCAGCCGATCTGAGACACCTGTTTTGTCATAAATACTGCGCAGGTAGTTTTTCACGACCTGTTCGGTCGTTCCCAGGCGTATCGCGATTTCCTTATTTTTGCAGCCCTGTACGATCAAGGCGACAATCTTCATCTCTTTCGAGGTCAGACGGTCGCGTACGCGCGCACCCACTACGTCCTCTTCCGGCAACTCAGAGTTGCTGGAAGCAGGTTGCTGGAAGCGTTCGCCGCCAGCCACGCGCCGCGCGCAGTCAAGGAGCGCTGGCCCGCTCACGTTGCGATATACCAGCCCCTGCACGCCAGCTGTTAGAAATGGCTGAGGCTGATCGCTGTTCTCCAGGATGGCGATTGAGCGGCTACCGGCGTGGGCAACGCGCTCAACTAATATGGACAGGTCTGTTTTTAAGGTGGATGCAAACATCAGCACTACACCGCGAAACGCATCAATGGCCTGATACAACCGTTCTGAATCCGGGCACTGAGCAATGATGCGAAAATCGTCTTCCATGGCCAGAATTTTCGCCGTGCCTGCGCGAAAAATCGCCTGATTATCCGCAAGAATAATTTTGTTCATGTGGGTGCGTCCGTTCCCCCGTTAACGAATGCGTATGTGCTGTGTCCAACGAAAGACACAGGGTTTATTGTCGTACGACTTGTATGTAACTTAAAGGATTTATCCCCGGTCACAATACTTCATCGGCTTCGGCAGAAATTTCCCTTCCCTAAATGTCTCGTTTCCGGACGTCAGGGTACGGAAAGGGCATCTTTCTTACGAAAGAAGCCTAATACAACAACTTTTTGATTTTGTGAAAGTAAGCGTACATGAGAAGGATGGTTTTTGGGAATGAAAATAAAAAAAAATTGACAGCGCCCCTCGACAATTTTCAAAAGCTGCGGTTATGAGCCGCTTATCTTTCCGTGTCATTCCCCTTTACACTAAGGATGCATGCCTAAGCCGGTTATTCTCGCAGTAGACGACGACATCAGCGTCCTTGAAGCCATCATTCAGGACCTGCGCCGCCAGTATGGGGCAAACTATCGCATCCTGCGTGCAGGCTCCGGGCAGGCGGCTTTGGATGTTTGTACGCAGCTTCAGCAGCGGAATGACGCGGTTGCGCTGTTTCTTTCCGACCAGCGCATGCCGGGCATGACGGGGGTTGAATTCCTGGAAAAGGCGCAAGCCCTTTATCCTGAGGCAAAACGCGCGCTCCTGACCGCCTATGCCGATACCGAGGCGGCGATCAAGGCCATCAATACGGCCAAGATCAACTACTACCTCACAAAGCCCTGGGATCCGCCGGAAGAAAGGCTTTATCCGGTGCTCGATGACCTTCTGGAAAACTGGAAGGAAGGCTATCGTCCTCCATTTGAAGGACTCCGCGTGGTCGGCCCGCGCTGGTCACTGAACGACTACCAGGTGCGCGATTTCCTTTCACGCAATCAAATTCCTTATGTGTGGCTCGATCCCGAAAAAAACGATGAAGCGATCCAAATGCTGGAGCGCTATAAGCTCGACGACCGCAAGCTGCCAGCTGTACTGTTTCCGGACGGTACCTCGCTGGTGCAGCCCACCCAGACCGAGCTGGCTTCGCGTATTGGACTGAGGACGCAGGCTGAGAAGGACTTTTATGATGTGGCGATTATCGGCGCCGGACTTGCGGGGCTCGCGGCTGCGGTTTATGCCGCATCCGAGGGGCTGAAAGCTCTGGTGATTGAGCCGGAAGCGCCGGGCGGGCAGGCCGGCAGCAGCTCGCGGATTGAGAACTATCTTGGATTCCCATCCGGCTTGAGCGGGGCAGATCTTGCCCGCCGCGCCTTTGTGCAGGCATCCAGGTTTGGCGCTGAATTTCTAACCCAGCGGGCTACCGGCATCCGGACGGAAGCGCCGTACCATTTCATTCAGCTTGCCGATGGGCGGGAAATCTCCTGTCATGTAGTGTTGGTCGCGGTGGGTGTCAACTACCGCAAGCTCAATATTCCCGGGATCGAACGCTTCGCCGGAGCGGGGGTCTATTACGGCGCCGCCATGGCGGAAGCTATTTCCTGTCGTAACGAAGATGTCTATATCATCGGTGGTGCCAATTCCGCCGGACAGGCTGCAATGCATTTCTCGAAGTACGCTCACAAGGTTACGATGCTGGTACGTGGCGACTCGCTTGAAAAGAGCATGTCGAAATATTTAATCGATCAGATTGCTGCCACATCCAATATTGAGGTTCAGACGTGTGCCGAGGTCCAGGAGGTGCAGGGCAACGGGCGTTTGGAGTGCCTCAAGGTACACAATTCGAGTGGGGATTGTGTTTGTATGGCTTCGTCTCTGTTTATTTTTATTGGAGCGGCGCCGCAAACGAGCTGGCTGCCTGAGGGTATTATGCGCGACCCCAACGGGTTTGTACTGTCGGGGTCCGATCTACAGATGGAAGGCAAGATGCCGAAGATGTGGAAAGAAGACCGAGCGCCGTATCTGCTGGAAACCAGTACGCCGGGCATTTTTGTCGCTGGCGATGTGCGCCACGGTTCGATCAAGCGGGTGGCCTCCGCCGTCGGTGAAGGCTCGATATCCGTCCAGTTTATGCACCAGTATCTCGCTCGTTTTTAGGAACGCAACAACACGAAGATGGCCCAACAACTCGTATCCGTCGACGCAAAAAAAGTCCATGCCCGGGATCTATATCCGGAGCTGCGCAAAATTTCCGCTTTTGCTCAAACATCGGAGCAGGACCTGGATTGTCTTGGCGATCTTGAATTGCTTGAGGTTCCGGCAGGCAGCGTCCTTTATCGCACTGGCGAAGGGCCGCTATATTTCTGGATCGTGTTCCACGGCGAACTGCGTGCTTACAAGACCGACAGCGATGGTTCACAGACTTATCTCAGCTCGGTCCAGGAAGGCGACACATTCGGCGAAGTTCCGATTCTTGTTGGGCACTCGACCCCGACAGCCACCTGCGAGACGGTTACCGACTGCACGGTCGGACGTGTTATCCCGGAGATTTTCTGGCAACTCATGTCGACCTGCCCAGTGGTGCGAAAAGCGGTTCTCGAAAACATGTCGCGCAGACTGGAGTCTTATACCGCGCTCACGCTGCATCGAGAAAAGCTTATCTCGCTCGGGACGCTTGCCGCCGGACTCATGCACGAGCTTAATAATCCTGGCGCCGCAGCGAAGCGCGCCGCCTCGCAGCTGCGGGAGAACATGACGAAACAGCAGGAACTGAGCCTGCGTATGTCCCGCGCGCAGCTCTCACCTAAGCAGTTGGAATGCCTGGCACAGTTGCAGGAAGAAGTATTTACCCCTGCCAAACATCAGGCAATGAGTTCACTGGAACAATCCGATGCCGAGGAAGCGCTTACCGAATGGCTGGAAAGCATCGGGGTAGAGAATGCGTGGAAAATGGCTCCCACGCTGGTGGCCGCGGGCTGGTCGCGCAATGATATTGAATGCACTCAGCAAGCGTTTCCTGCGAATGTTCTCTCCGATGCGCTGAACTGGCTCGAAGCGCTCGTTTCGAATATGCAATTAGTCGGGATGATTGAAGAGAGCATCGCGCGAGTTACCGAACTGGTCATGGCGGTTAAAAAATACGCCTACGAAGACAAAAACAAACAACACAAGCTTGATGTTCACGACACCATCCACAGCACACTTACCATCCTCGGTCACAAATTCCGCCAAAAACAGATCACGATCGAAAAGCATTTCGCGCCGGACATTCCAGTGCTGACCACCTGCGGCACCGGCATCAGTCAGGTCTGGACGAACATACTTGACAACGCCATTGACGCTTCTCCGGAGCCGGGGAAAATTACGGTTCGGACCTGGATTGAGAACAGCTGGGTCTGTGTCGGCATTGCCGATCAGGGTCCTGGCATTCCCCCTGAATACCGCGCCAGGGTTTTCGAGCCGTTCTTTACTACGAAGCCCGTTGGCATCGGAACTGGTTTAGGCCTTGATATCGCGCATCGTGTAGTGACTGGCCATTATGGAGGCCAGATCGGCTTCACCAGCGAGCCGGGCAAAACGGAGTTTGTCGTGAAGCTGCCGATCGCTGAATTCAAGTCAGCTATATAGCAAGCAGATTGCGATTCAGCTATAAGCGAGCAACGCGACAAGCCGAATTAACTCGTCCCGATCTCGAGCGCTTAGTCCCGCCAGCATTGTGCGACATGTTTCGATCTGATTTGCACGAATCTTAGCTACCAATCGCAGTCCGGCAGATAAAAGCTCAATGTGGACCACCCGGCGGTCTCCTCCGCGTCTTCGCCTGCCGACAAGTCCTCGATTTTCCAATCGATCCAGTGCAGACGAGATGGTTGAAACCGGCGCCCCGACAGCCTGGGCAATCTTGCGCACATTCCACTCGCCAGGCTCCGCAAGCACCACCAGCAAACCCACGTCATTCGCATGCAGGTCTGCATAAGGGCTTCCAGCTATCACGCTGGGCTCAAGCTTAAAGCGACGCAGAATTGCGGCCACCCCGCGGTCCATGGCAAGGGCTTGATCGTCGCTGACTGGCTTCGCGCGGGAGGAAACTTGTTTCACTTTGGGCATGATACTGCACTGACGGAAGATGACGCTTCTTGCGGTTCTTCGATTTATGCGCAGTTGTGTTGACGAAATAAAACGGTAGTCGTATATTCCGATTATCGTAATATACGAGGAGTGGAATATGAGTTCTTTGCGAGGCGCCCGCTTTGCCTTCCTTGCCTTCTTCTTCCCGGTCAGTCTTGCTCTCCAAGCCCATGCTCAAGCCTGCGCTCCGCCACGAGGGTTCGTCGATATTCCGGCTCCTGCCCTTGCGCCAGTGGAGCAGCTCGTTTCGCATACCGAAGAGATCACGATCGGCCGCTCTCTCGCCGTGGTCTTGAGTGCCGCCGACAGGCCGCTCAAGGACACAATTCACAAAACGAGTGCGCTACCCGGAGTTTCCGGCGACTATATGCTGACCAAAGGTTCTTTTGGGGCTCCGGGATCGCGCCGGATCACCTGCCTCACCGACGGCTCCACGCTTGAGGAGCAAGTGCTGGCGCGTGATCAAACGGGCAATTCATTTCATTTTCGCTATGTTGTTTGGCACTATACAAGTTCGCAGGCGCGCCCCATCGAGTACGGAGTCGGTGATTTTCGATACACAGACGCAGGCGGTGGACGCACGCACATCACCTGGACATATTCCTTCAAGCTGAAAGAAGATCGCTTTCCCGGCTATTTGGGAGCGTTTGGCCGCTATCTTTTTCGCGTAGGCTTTCTGGATCGTCAATACGCAACCATGATGCGCACAACATTGGATGGAACGAGAAAGAACGCCGAGCAATAGAAGCTTATTTCAGCGCAATCTCATCTTGAACCCTGCTCTCAGAAAAAAGACTTCGGCAACCTATACGCTGCGTTCGCGTTTATCCGAACGTAATACAGGAGTCGAAAATTAATGAGATACACAACCGCAGGATTGCTCACTCTCTCAGCCCTTGCTTTGCTAGCAGGATGCGCCAGTCGTCCAGCATATTATGTGGCTCCGCCATCACCAGCCGCAGCGTATGCGGAACCGCCACTCATCCAGACCGGTCATCAGAACGGTTTCGCAGATGGGCTGCGTATCGGCGAGCGCGACCGTATCGAAGGCCATAGCTATCGTCCGACGAATGGCGACAGGTATGCCAACACTCCCGGATACTATCCCCAGCTCGGTGGCCCATTCTGGCAATATCAATCGGCCTATCGTGATGCATATATGCGGGGATATCACAAAGGCTACTCCCGCGGTTAGGATTGGCCGTTGCCGACCTCTGAAACGGGCAGGACCGTTCCTGTACTATTCCATTGCAAGCGCAATCAAGGGCAACGACTGCCCATCAGGAGTTTGTTTCATGCAAAGCCGCATCACCGGAACCACCATGCCTGTTCTCGAGTTGCTGCTCGAACCGAACGAGGCCGTTATCTCGGAAGCAGGAGAGCTCTCCTGGATGACCAGCTCGATCCAGATGATGACGCACACGCAAATGGCCGGTGGCGGAGGATTTTTCGGCGCGATACGCCGCGTCGCCGGCGGCGGAAGCCTTTTTATGACGGAGTACCGCGCATCGGGCGCAACCGGCGAGGTGGCTTTTGCCACCAGGGTTCCCGGCCATATCGTGCCTGTCGAAGTAGGAGCGGGCCAACAATACATCATTCATCGCCACGGCTTCCTCTGCGCCACTTCGCAGATTGAACTCGGCGTTGCCTTCCAGCAATCGCTGGGCGCGGGCATCTTCGGCGGAGACGGATTCCTGTTGCAAAAAGTGAGTGGACAGGGGGTGGCGTGGTTAGAGCTCTCGGGCGAGCTGATCGTGAAGGATCTTGCCGCCGGTGAGACACTTCGCGTTCACCCAGGCCATGTCGGCGCTTTCCAGGGTACTGTCTCTTTTCAGATCACGCGCGTCCCCGGCATTCGCAATATGATCTTCGGCGGCGACGGTATCTTTCTTGCCTCGCTCACCGGCCCGGGAAGAGCCTGGCTGCAAACGCTGCCTATTTCAAAACTGGCGCATCAGCTGATGCAATATATGCCAAAGGAACAGGCACGGCAGACGACCGAAGCCGGAGTGGTCGGCGGCATCGTAGGTTCGCTCCTCGATGGCATAAAGTAGCGTGACAGGTATTCCCGTTCACCGTCTGCTCAGTCAGCCAATCGTTCTTCCATGCCGCGTTTTGCAACCACAGGAGCGCCGGATGACCAGCTCTACAGGAAGCACGATCTTGGTGCCTTCTTCGGGGAATTCGCCACGCTTGATTCGGTCGAAGAGCAGATTCGCGGCGACGCGGCCCAACTCCGATGCAGGCTGGCGCACGACGGTTAGCGTGGGGTGCAGAATTTCGGCCAGCTCGAAGTCGTCGAAGCCAATAAGTGCGATTTCTTCCGGCACGCGAATACCATTTTCCAGCAACGCGCGCAGGACATAGCGGGTGGTGAGATTGTTGCCAGTGAAAAACGCTGTCGGCGGATTCTTACTCCGCAGATAGTTGGAAACCAGCTCTGCTGTCACTTCTTCTGACGAGCAGTCGAAGGTGGACTCAGGATCGAGACGATTCTCCAGCATGGCCCTTCGATAGCCTTCGAAGCGGGCGTGTACTGTGTATAAATTCTTGTTGAATCCCAGAAATAAAACCCGCTTATGTCCATGCTGCTGAATAAGGTGTTGCACTGCTCGCCTGGCGCCGCTCTGGTTCTGCACTTGTACGGAGTCGATGCGCTCATCATGGACCGGCCGGTCGAGCGTCACAATGTGCGTACCTGCGAAGTCCGACTGATTGACGCGCGATTTCCGGATGTCCGCCGGAATGATTACCAAACCTTCGACATGTCGTTGCAGCATCGATTGAGCTTCTGTGTACTCGGCTGCCGGGTCTTCATTCGAGGTGGTCAGGATGACGGAATATCCATGCTCACGAGCGACCGTGTTGACCGCATGGGCGCAGGTGGCAAAGAACGGGTCGTAAAGATAGGGGACGATCAATCCGATGGTGCGAGACTTGAGGCTGCGCAGCGCACGGGCCATCTCGTTTGGGCGATATCCGAGCTTCTCGATGGCACGATAGACTCGTTCGGCCGTTTCTTCCGTAACATTCGCAGATCCGTTGAGGACACGCGAAACTGTCATGGTGCCGACGCCAGCGACCCGCGCGACATCATTCATTGTGGGTTTGCGTTCCATGCGGTTCCAGGCATGCGTTAGAGCACTAACGCATTACGACCATCGCATCCGTTGGAAGTTGCGTCAACCAGAGCTTGTTATGCCCTAAAGTTCATCACAAGCGTCAAGACTGGAAGAAGGGAAGCATCGCGGCTCCCAGCAAGCCGGAGTCCGGACCGAGTTCGGCAGGCAAGACATTCGTTTTCGACTTTTCCAGCACAGAGGGATTTTCAGGCTTGGTAAGGCGGTAGATGTAGCTACCGCGTTCCAGTTCCTTGAACATTGCCGGAGCAAAGAGATCCCATGCCGCAACGACTCCTCCTCCGATTACGTAAAGGGGAAGGTTGAACGTACTGACCAGACTCGCCAGCCCGATGCCAAGCGCCTCACCAACGCCATTGTAAATCTGCTGCGAGCCGGTATCTCCGGCGATTGCCGCCTCGGCGATACTGCGTGCGGTGACTGCAGGGAAACCATTCCGCGAATTTGCGCGGACCATTTTTTCTCCTGCGCGGGCAATGGCAGTAGCGGATGCATACTGTTCCAGGCATCCATACGTTCCGCAACCGCAGAGCAGACCGTCGTGGTAAACAGGCACATGCCCAGCTTCGCCGCCCATTCCGGCAAAACCGTGCCAGACGCGGCCGTTCAAAATAATCCCGCTGCCTACGCCGGTTCCCAGGGTGAGCATGCAAAGGGATTGGTAGCCGGATGTCCTGCCTGAACCGGCATGGCACTCAGCCAGGGCCGCGGCATTTGCATCGCATTCCACGATGACCGGCACCTGCAGGCGGTTTTCCAGCTCCGTCTTCAGCTCCAACCCTTCGAATCCGGGAAGATTAGGCGGTTGCAATAACCGGCCGGACGGCAATTCGAGGGGGCCCGGGCTTCCCAGGCCGACGCCCACCAGATGCTGACGCCCGCCACACTCAGAGACCAGCTGGTGCACAGCTGTGCACATGTCGTCGAGCACGGCTCCCGGCCCATCCTGAACGCGTGTAGGGGTCGTGATCGCTCCCCGGCGCTCCCACTCAGAAGTAAAAGCTGCAATACGCAGGTTGGTGCCGCCCAAGTCAATGCCGATCGAAAAAGTACTCATGCCATGCTGTCCAGATACCTATTGATAACGTTATCACAGCCTAAAGAAACAATCATGATCCTATTCCTCCCTCCTCATAGACTGCTTCTCGTACTCATTTGTTCCAACACTGCAGCTTCGTCAATTTATTTCGGGATTACCCTTTGAGATTCCCTGTGGAATTTGTGCGCATCCACAGCAGCGATCACGTTATAGTTTGGTTGGCGACTCTCACGACCTTGCTCGGGCGTGGCAAAGACTGACGCGTACAGAAATAACACTGGCAGCGGCTCTGGGCTTGCGGAAGAAGAGCTAGTGGACGAGTTTCTTCGTCCGGCGGTTCCTCAAGGCACGCGATCGCGGCGCCCTGTTCCTCGGCTGCAGGAGGATGAGCCGAAGGATGATGAGGTCTTTCTCCGTTCTCGCAAGCGTGTACCAGTACGCAAGGGTATCGTGCCGGCATTTTTCACGAAGACCCAAGCAGGGCGTATTGTGCTGGCAGTGTCGATGCTGGTGGTGATCGCACTTTTTGTTCTTACGGGGTTGGCTGTAAAAAACTTTCTCGATCACGATCCTCGCTTCCGCATCGACTCCTCTTCGTCGATCCAGATCGACGGGAACAGTCAGTTGACCCGGGCTGACCTGCTCACAGTCTTCGGTTCCGATATCGGCCGCAACCTATTCTTTGTTCCGCTTACGGACCGCCGCAAGCAACTGGAACAGGTACCCTGGGTGGCGCACGCCACAGTCATGCGCCTTATGCCGAACCAGCTTCGGGTGGCCATTGTGGAACGCACACCGATTGCCTTTGTCCGGGTTGGCAACAAAATCAAGCTGGTCGATGCCGATGGCGTCATCCTCGATATGCCGCCTGCTGCGCTGGCCGGCAAGCATTATTCGTTTCCCGTAGTCACGGGCATCAATCCGCAGGATCCGCTCTCAGTCCGCAGGCCGCGCATGCGGATGTATCAAAAATTCATGAATGAGATCGATTCCAGCGGCGAGAAGCTTTCGCAGCAATTAAGCGAGATCGACATCTCCGATCCGGAAGATGTGCAGGGACTGGTTTCTTCAGCCAAGTCCGATATTCTGCTTCACTTTGGCGAAGACAATTTCCTTAATCGGTGGCGCGAATATCAGTCTCACCTTGCCGAATGGAAACAGCAATATCCCAATCTGGCAGCGGTCGACCTCCGCTATGACCGGCAGGTGGTGCTGAAGATGGCCGACAAGACGTCGTCTGACAGCGCGTCAAGCACCTCAAGCGCTGCAACGCCATCACCTTCCGCGTCGCAAAAACAGCAAGCTATTAAAGCGAGGCCGGTGGTCCATCCCTCCAGGAAGCGAGCATGAGCCAGAAGACTGAACATTTGCTGACAGTGCTCGACGTGGGAAGCGCGAAGACGCGTGTGCTGGTCGCCGAGTTGCACGATGGAGCGCTGCGTTACCGTGGGCATGGCGTCGCCGACTCGACAGGCGTGCGAAAAGGGCTGATCGCCGAGCTGAAACAGGCTACGCAATCGATCAATAAGGCCGCAACGGCCGCTGAGGCCATGGCGCAGGGCACGATCGACAGCTGCGTGGTCGGCATCGGGGGGCCGCATATCCGTGGCGTCAACAGCCGTGGCGGCGTCAGCCTGGGAACGCGTCTGCGCGAGATCACGCGTGAGGATGTTCGCGCCGCCGTTGATCGCGCGCGCTCCGTATCGCTGCCTTCTGATCGCGAGATCGTCCATCTGCTGCCGCAGCAGTTCATTCTCGATGAGCAGCCGGGGATTCACGATCCAGTAGGCATGGTGGGTAATCGGCTGGAAGTGAACCTGCATATTTCGACGGCTTCAGCCAGCGCGCTGCAGAGCGTGGTGACCTGCGCGAATAAAGCCGGCCTGGAAGTCACCGAGTCTGTTTTTGAGGCGATTGCCGCAGCGGAAGCGACTGTCTCCGCCGACGAGCGCGAGCTTGGCGTCTGCCTCATTGACATCGGAGCCGGATCAACCGAGTTGGTTGTCTTTTTTGAAGGCTCGGTGGCGCATACTTCCGTGGTTCCGATCGGAGGCGACCACTTCACCAACGATCTTGCTGTCGGGCTGCATGTCTCCGTGCCGGAAGCCGAATGGATCAAGTGTGAATATGGGCATGCGGTGGTCACCAGCGTTTCGTCATCGAACGAAATTGAATTGCAAGGGATGCCCGGCCACGCGCCACGAACGGTGCGCCAGCGGTACGTGAGTGAAATCCTGGAGCCGCGCGCACGCGAGCTTTTCCATTTGCTGCGGGACAACCTTCGCCAGGGCGGCGTGCTTGAGGCCCTGGGCGCAGGCTGTGTGCTCACAGGCGGCGGCGCTCGCCTGCCCGGTCTGCTCGATACCGCTGAGAGCTTGTTGCGTGTGCCCGCCCGCATTGGAACACCGGTGCCGCTCTCACGGATGCCGGAAGAACTGGTGGCGCCGGAAAATGCCACATTAGTTGGAACGCTTTTATATGCCCACCGCACCAGCGTGACCCGTGCGGCGGAAGACCAGGGACTGCGCGCGAAACTGCGCGCCATCTTCGCAGGAAGCTTGTAGGAGCCATTGCCCATGAATCCGTCAGAAGAAATCCGCATTCAATATCACGAACAGCTCCCGACTGGAGCGAGGATTAAAGTCATTGGCGTAGGTGGTGGCGGCGGCAACGCAGTCAACCGCATGATTGCCGCGCGCGTGGAAGGCGTGGAATTCATCACCGCCAACACCGACGCCCAGGCGTTGCAGTTGTCGATGGCTCCGGTGAAGTTGCAGCTGGGAATGAAGCTGACCAGCGGTCTGGGCGCCGGTGCAAACCCCGACGTGGGCCGCCGCGCCGCGCTTGAAGACTCCGAAAAGATCATTGAAGCGCTTGAAGGGGCGGACATGGTCTTCGTCACGGCTGGTCTGGGTGGCGGCACAGGTACGGGCGCTGCTCCGGTCATCGCGTCCCTGGCCAGCGAAATGGGCGCGCTCACGGTCGCCGTGGTCACTCGGCCCTTTGGATTTGAAGGCAAGCGCCGCATGGCACAGGCCGAACGCGGCATGCAGGAGCTGCTCGACAGTGTGGATACGATGATTGTCATTCCCAATGAGCGCCTACTGGACGTGGCCAAAGATGCAGGGTTCTTTGAATCCTTCCGTATTGCCGACGATGTGCTGCGCCAGGGGGTGCAGGGCATTTCGGACATCATTACCATTCCGGGTATCATCAACCGCGATTTTGCTGACGTAAAAACGACCATGGCAGGCATGGGATATGCCGTGATGGGCACAGCCCTCCGCAGCGGGGCAAATCGCGCGATTGAGGCAGCGCGAGCAGCCATGGCCTCTCCGCTTCTTGAAGACGGCGCAATCGATGGAGCGAAAGGTATCCTCATTAATATCAGCGGCTCCAGCTCGCTTAAGTTGAATGAGGTGAACGAGGCATCGACGCTGATTCAGAATGCGGCGCACGAAGATGCGAACATTATCTTTGGTGCTGTGCTCGACGAGAACATGGGCGACGAGGTGAAAATTACGGTCATCGCCACTGGTTTCCGTCAGGACATGCCCGAGCGCCGCGAACGGCTATTGAACGCCGCGCTGCGTGAACCGGCTACGCATCGCGTGCACATCGAGACTCGCGTAGAAACGCCACGATTCATGAGCGAGGCAGAGGACGAGGAACCGCGCACGTACATTCCCGTATCCACTGCAAAATCCTCAATTCCAATTACGTCTCAGTCTGCGGTCTCTGCACAAGTCCCGGAACCGGTATATGCTCCGGAGCCTGAACTGGTTGCCGAGCCGGAGCCAGTGGCTGTAGCCATCGCGGAACCGGTTCCGCAAACCGATATTTTTGGACACGCGCACGAAGAGGAGCCTGGCGAAAATTTGGACATCCCGGCGTTTATGCGCCGCGGAGGTTTGTAAAATAGAGAGGGATGGGTATAGTGGAGGCATCCACTGTCCATCCCTTTGTAAAGAAGCACCTTTATGACATACCGTCTTTCTTAGGTAATGCGGGTTTATGTTCTCAGGAGAGGATCAGGCTAAGTCCCGTAGAGGGCATAAAGGGTGCCAATTTGGATTTGTGGTAACGCAAGAAAGATATTTAAAAGACATTTATTTGATTTTTCAGGCTGTTTCTGTGCGTACGATGCAACGAGGGCCTGTTGAACATGCCCTATAGAGTAGCTGGGTTCAGGATGAAATATTGATGAAACGCATAGCACACCTCGCCTTCCTGTTAGGACTGATGTCGCTGCCGCTTGCGGCCGACACGACAACGCATCACACGACCCGCCACTCGCGCACCCACGTCCAGGAATCTGCCAACGCCCAACAGCACATTGTGCATATGCAGCATAGCCATCGCGCAGCCCACATTAGTACAGTTTCGCTGGCGACTACCGCAACAAGGCATAGCAGTGCGCGCCACGCCAGCCTGACTGCACATCGTCACCGGACGTACGAGCGTTTTACCGGCAACTCCTTTGCTGCTGTCGATCTCACTAATGGGGATTCGGTTGGTGGAGAAGATCCGGTTGTGCGTCAGGCAGCGCTTGATGCTCTCGGCAACATGAATGGCACCGTCGTTGCCATCGATCCGAGCAATGGCCGCATTCTGGCCATGGTGAACCAGAAGCTCGCACTCTCCAGTGGCGCCGAACCATGCTCGACCATCAAGGTTTCCGTCGCGCTCGCGGCCCTTGAAGAAGGCGTCATCACCAAGGACACGCCGGTCAACCTTGGTGGCTCATACCATATGAACCTGACCGAGGCCCTCGCGCATTCGAACAATCTTTACTTCGAGACGCTGGGCCGCCGGCTCGGCTTTGAGCGCGTCCGTCACTATGCCAACCAGTTTGGGCTCGGAGAACTGGCGGGTTATAACATTCCGAATGAGCAGCTTGGCGTCTATCCCGATCAGGAGTTGCCGGAGAGCCAAGGCGGCGTAGGCCGCATGTGCTCATTTGGCGAGAGCGTTTCAATGACGCCGCTTCAGCTCGGCGCGCTGGTCGCCTCGATTGCGAACGGCGGAACGCTCTTCTACCTACAACACCCCACCACTCCAGAAGAAGTCGTCAACTTCCAGCCACGCATCAAGCGCACGCTCGATATTGCCAGAATCATCCCTGAAATTCAGGATGGCATGCATGCTGCTGTCGAATACGGCACCGCTCGTTCGCTGCGCGCCAACTTCAACCAGTTCCCGGTGATGGGCAAGACCGGCACCTGCTCCGACAACGGTACACGCTTCGGCTGGTTTGCTTCTTATGCGGATACGCAGTATGGCCGCATTGTGACTGTATTTTTTCTTGAAGGCGGGCGACCGACCTTCGGTCCCAAGGCTGCTGAGTTAACGGGCATTTTCTATCGCAATCTGTGGGACAAGAGCTACTTCGCAGCCAAACAGGCATCGGAGACGGCCACGAAAACCACCACCGGCGTCAGCGAATAACGCATCCTGATTTACGAACAGGACGGCCTCCACAGGGAGGCCGTTTCTGTTTCAGGTACGATTCCAACGTGATGAGAATTCTCACTGCTGACGAGATGCGTACGACCGATCGGCTCACCGTAGATCGCTACGGTGTCGCCTCACTCGAACTCATGGAGCACGCAGGCCACGCCGTCGCCCGCCTTGTGCTGCGTGAATTTTCTGATGCGCAGCGCGTGACCGTCCTGTGCGGCAAGGGCAACAATGGCGGCGATGGCTTTGTAGCTGCTCGTGTATTGGCCGAGGCAGGGCGCAAAGTGAAAGTGCTGCTGCTCGGATATCCGGCCGATATGAAGGGCGACGCCAAAACGATGTTTGAGCGCATGGAAATGGCTCCCATGCTCGCTCCGGATGAGGCATCGATCCAATCGGCCCAGGTGATTGATCTGCTGAACGAGTCCGACCTGTTCCTCGATGCCGTGGTCGGAACTGGTTTCAAGCCGCCGCTCAAGGGAGTGGCTTTGGCGCTGCGTAATCGGATCAACGGCCTTGCAACACCTGTGATTGCGGTCGATCTTCCCTCCGGATGGGACGCCGATTCTCGCGAATATCTCGTTGCCGGAGCTTATCGAGCCGATGCCGTTGTCACGTTCACCTCGCCAAAGCTGGCCCACGTCAGCGGTAACCTGACCAACAGTGCCAGCAATCCAATTGTCGTCGCGCCCATTGGATCGCCTGATGAGGCCGTTCAATCTGACCTGAATCTTACCTGGGCGGGAGCCTCGAAAAAGATTGCAGAAACTCCGCGTCCCGCGGAGAGCAATAAAGGCAAATTTGGCCATGTGCTGGTGATTGGAGGTTCCTACGGAAAGGCTGGCGCGCCCTCAATGGCCGCACTCGCGGCTCTGCGTACTGGTGCAGGGCTGGTCACCGCAGCTGTGGGTCAACCGCTTCTCGATGCGGTGGCGAGAATCACGCCCGAACTGATGACCATTCCGCTTCGGGCAGGCAGCCAGGGCGAAATCAGCAGCAGCAATCTTGACCAAGAAACGCTGAAAGAGCTTTTAGATAAAAAGACAGTGCTGGCGATCGGTCCAGGGTTGGGACAATCGGCAGAAACCGAAAGATTCGTGATGGGACTGCTCGAAGCGACCACGTTGCCGACCGTTCTCGATGCCGACGCGTTGAACATCCTTGCCAGACATAAAGACAAGCTCGATGGACGCAATCGTCTGCTGGTGTTGACGCCGCATCCGGGCGAAATGGCGCGGCTCGCCGGAATCAGCACGAGCGAAGTACAGGCTAACCGCGAATCGCTGGCTCGTGAATTTTCGATGAATTATCATGTGACGCTCGTGCTCAAGGGTTGGCGCACATTGATTGCACATCCCGACGGCTCTATTGCCATCAACACCACGGGAAATCCAGGCATGGCCAAGGGCGGCAGCGGAGACATACTAACCGGCATCGTGGCCGCAATGCTTGCTCAGCATCCGCATATTGCGGGCGAAGCGGTGAACGCTGCCGTTTACCTGCATGGGTTGGCCGCCGACTTCGCTGTTCGTGAGCAGGATGAGCATACTTTGCTTGCCACTGACACGATTGCGCATCTTTCAACAGCTTTTCGCTTTCGCTCAAACGACAAAGACGGGTATGTTTGGATACAGGGGATGCCGCGATGACACAGGCCACAGGCACGAAAGTTCATGAGTTCGAGACCAACAGCGCCGCTGAAACGACTCGCGTGGGCCACGAGATCGCGAAGCTGCTCACGCCTCCGAAATTTCTGATTATGAAGGGCGATCTTGGCGCAGGCAAAACCACACTCGTCAAAGGCATCGCCGAGGCGCTCGACGCTGCCGACCCGGACGAGGTCACGAGCCCAACCTTCACACTGATTCATGAATATGAAGGTACGCGGCACGAAGACGGCGAAGAGAAGCCAGTCATGCTCTACCACCTTGACCTGTATCGCATTGAGCAGGAGCGACAACTGGATTCGCTTGGCCTGGATGAAATTGCCGCGCCAGACAGCATCGTGCTCGTCGAATGGGGAGACAAATTTCCCAGCGTAGCAAAGCGCAGCAATGGCGAAATCGTGATGAAGACTACAGGCGGCAATTCGCGCAAGATCACGCTCACGCTCAGAGACTGATCCTCAAAATACTTATCTGTAAATAAAGTTGTCATCCTGAGCGCCGGCTTTCTGAAAGGAAGCCGGCGTCGAGGACGTGTAGCATCACTTGTAGTTGGCGCGAAGCGTCCCATAAAAATCCACTCAAAGGTGGAACCAGCCAGCGTGTCGCAAGCTATCGATTCGCCGCCCTTCACGACTCACCATGACCTTAAGCAGACCCTCGGCACCTGGCAGCTCTGGGGCATCGCCGTCGGGCTCGTCATCTCTGGCGAATACTTTGGCTGGAGCTACGGATGGGCTACGGCTGGCACCCGTGGGTTTCTCGTTACCTCGCTGCTCGTCGCAGCTATGTATACCACCTTCATTTTCAGTTTTACCGAACTTACCTGCTCCATTCCCCACGCAGGCGGTCCATTCGCTTACGCCCGTGCAGCCTTCGGCCCCGTTGGAGGCTACTTCGCAGGTGCGGCCACGCTGGTTGAATTTGTCTTCGCGCCGCCCGCTATTGCTCTTGCCATCGGAGCGTATCTCAATGTGCAGTTCCCGTCGCTTGCTCCGCGTCACGCTGCATTGTGCGCCTATCTTCTGTTCATGATGCTGAACATTCTTGGCGTTCAGATTGCCGCGACATTCGAGCTTTTTGTCACCCTGATGGCGATCTTTGAATTATTGGTCTTCATGGGTGTGGTTGCGCCCGGTTTTCGCCTTACTAATTTTCTTCATGGAGGATGGGCAGGGAGCAACCATTTCAGCCCATATGCCGTGCCTGGAATCTTTGCAGCCATTCCGTTTGCAATCTGGTTTTTCCTGGCGATTGAAGGCGTTGCCATGGCCGCAGAAGAGGCGAAAGATCCGAAGAGATCGATTCCGATCGCGTATATAGCGGGCATTCTCACTTTGATTGCCCTTGCACTCGGCGTCATGCTTTTTGCCGGGGCGGCAGGCGACTGGACGAAGCTGTCGAACATCAACGACCCGCTGCCGCAGGCGATGAAGATTGTCGTCGGCGCGCGCAGCGGGTGGCTGCATATGCTTGTGTGGCTCGGGCTGTTCGGCCTGGTCGCATCTTTCCACGGCATCATTATCGGCTACTCGCGACAGATCTTTGCACTCGCGCGCGCAGGCTACCTTCCACGTTTTCTGGCGAAGGTGCACCCCCGCTTCAAGACGCCGTGGTTGGCGATTCTTGCCGGTGGTGTTGTGGGCATCGCTGCTATCTACAGCGACCAGCTCATCACCTTCGGCGGACAGACGCTTACGGCGAACATCGTTACCATGTCTGTCTTTGGCGCGATCCTCATGTATATCCTGAGCATGCTAGCGCTCTTCCGGCTGCGCAGCAAACAACCAGACCTGCATCGTAGCTACAAAACGCCGTTTTATCCCTACTTCCCAGCCTTTGCACTCATTTGCTCAATCGTCTGCATGGGGACAATGCTTTACTACAATCGACTTGTCGCACTCGTGTTTATGGGACTGCTTGGTGTTGGGTTCCTATACTTCTTACTTACGCGTCACCAACGCGAGCAGGCGGCAGATTAGCGTATGCCCTACACGCACACCTTCGGCAACCGCACCTGGACATTCAGTGATCTGAAGTCGCTGCTTGCCAAAGCCAGTCCGGCGCGGTCCGGCGATCAGCTGGCAGGCATCGCCGCAGAGAACGATGAGGAGCGCATGATAGCGCGCATGGCGCTCGCCGAAGTCCCGCTTAAGCGCTTTCTCGAAGAGGCGCTGGTCCCATATGAATCCGATGAGGTCACGCGTCTTATATTCGATTCGCATGACAAGAATGCTTTCGCTGAAATCAGTCATCTCACCGTGGGCGGCTTCCGCAACTGGTTGTTGAATAACACAGCGGACACAGAAATGCTTACCAGCATCGCTCCAGCGGTTACGCCCGAGATGGCCGCTGCCGTCTCAAAACTGATGCGCAATCAGGATCTGATCCTCGCAGCGCAAAAATGCCGCGTCGTGACGCGCTTCCGCAACACCATCGGTCTCAAAGGGCACATGTCTGTGCGTCTGCAGCCGAACCATCCGACGGACGACGCAAGGGGCATCGCCGCCTCAATGCTCGACGGCCTGCTCTATGGCTGCGGCGACGCGGTCATTGGCATCAACCCTGCCAGTGATAGCCTTGCCGCGGTCACAACGCTCCTGTACATGCTTGACAAGTTTCGCGAACAATACGAAGTGCCGACACAATCCTGTGTTCTCGCTCACGTCACCACAACAATGCGGGCTATGGAACAAGGCGCGCCGGTAGACCTCGTCTTTCAATCCGTCGCCGGGACGGAAAAAGCAAATACGAGCTTCGGCGTAAACCTCGCTTTATTGCAGGAAGCGCGCGAAGCCGCGCTGGCGCTGAATCGTGGGACGATAGGCGACAACGTGATGTATTTTGAAACCGGGCAAGGAAGCGCGCTTTCCGCCAATGCGCATCATGGAGTCGATCAGCAGACCTGCGAGGCCCGTGCCTACGCAGTAGCCCGCGTGTTCAAGCCGCTGCTTGTCAACACCGTTGTAGGATTTATTGGCCCTGAATATCTATATGACGGCAAACAGATCACACGTGCGGGACTCGAAGACCATTTCTGCGGCAAACTGCTCGGTCTGCCCATGGGTTGCGATATCTGCTACACCAACCACGCGGAGGCCGATCAGGATGATATGGATACGCTGCTGACGTTACTGGCCGTCGCCGGCGTCAATTTCATCATGGGCGTGCCCGGCGCCGATGACATCATGCTCAACTACCAGAGCACCTCGTTTCACGACGCGCTCTATGTGCGACGCATCCTCGGCCTCAAGCGCGCACCGGAATTCGAGGCATGGCTCAAAAAAATGGGGATTACTAATCGCGAAGGCTACCTGGTAGATCGTTTGCCTGCAAGCGCCACGCGGCTGCTTGAGAACACATGAGCGAAATCATCCAAAATCCGTGGACGCGCCTGCGTAGCTTTACCAGCGCACGCCTCGCCCTTGGGCGCACCGGCGATAGTTTGCCTACAAATGAAGTTCTGGAATTCAGTCTTGCCCACGCCCAAGCCCGCGATGCCGTTCACAACGCGCTTGATGTGGAAAGCCTCGCGAATCATCTCGCCGCTTCCGGCTTCAAGTCGATGACGGTACAAAGTGCCGTCCGCGATCGCGCAGAATATCTCCGGCGCCCAGATCTGGGCCGCGAGTTAAACGAAGCAAGCCGTTCGATGCTGGGGGAACAGCTCCTCCATGAGAATTGTCATTTTGAGCGCAGCGCGGAGCGCGAAGTCGAGGGATCAGTAGTATCTACGAGTCAAAATCGGAGCGGGGCGGCGGCTTCCAATTTCGATGCTGTTTTCATCGTTGCCGATGGGCTCTCCGCCATTGCGCCTGCGCGTCATGCCGTTCCTGTGCTGCGCGAAATCGCCGCCCAGCTCGAAGGCTGGCACATTGCGCCCATCATCGTTGCAACGCAGGCCCGCGTTGCACTCGGCGATGCAATCGGCGCATTACTCAAAGCAGAGATGACAATCATGTTCATCGGCGAACGTCCCGGGCTCAGTTCGCCCGATAGTCTGGGCATCTATCTGACCTTCCAGCCACGCATTGGCTGCACGGACGCGGATAGAAATTGCATCTCGAATGTTCGTCCTGAAGGATTGGGATATGAAGCGGCCGCTCACAAACTGCGTCACTTGATGCTCGCCGCGCGTGCATCAGGCCGCTCAGGGTTTGCGCTCAAAGATGAGAGCGATGTTCCGCGCCTGTCTTAAGAGAATCAGACTGGGTTGCCGTTGTCGTCCGTCGACCACGACTCCGTTTGAAACGCAATAAAGATTGCCGCCCATGTACCGCTGGCGGGAAGCTCAAAGACCAGCATGCCATCCTGCCAGATGCCATTGTCTTTCTCGAAGCTGCCCGGGGGGTTTCCCTGGTTCATATGGATGTCATGAATCCCGGTGCCATCGGTGTACTGGCTGCCAAAGGCATAGATTGTGCCGTTGGCATCGGCAATTGCTTGATTCAGGAACTGAATCACGGCATTCTGCAGGTTCGAGGATTTTGTTTGCCCGGGCAATGGCAGCAGTTGCATCTGCGCCTGCATCACAATCGGCTGGCCGTTCGTCACGCTGCGGACATAATCGACCGCTGGATTGCGTTGCGCTGTAAGTGGCGTCATGCCGACAGCCAGACCATCCAACAGGCCAGCATCCGGCGGTGTGTAATTTTCGTTGATGAAATAGAGGACCTGCGAGTCGTCAGTCGATTCGATGTTGACGGCGATCTGGTATGTCGTCCCTGCCGCGTTCACACTGATTAAATAATGCGGATGCGCGTCAGGAGACAAACCGCCAGATTGTGGATCGCCTTTGAGGACGCTGTACTTGTATATCGGCATCTCGAATCTCCAAGGATGCAACCGTACCTGCGGCTTGTTGCTGGGCGATGAACGCTAGTGTACTGTCTCAGAAATTCGTGCCATAAATTTTTAGAGCTTGCTTAACAGGCATCGTGGAAAAGCAGATCCTTCGCGTTGCCCAGGATGGCAAGCATTATGTTGCGAATTTCAGAGACGGGACACTAGAAGCCCATGATGTTGTAGCCGCAATCCACGTAAAGTATTTCGCCGGTCACACCGCTTGCCAAATCAGATGCAAGAAAGAGAGCCGTGCCGCCCACCTCGGACTGCTCTACGTTGCGGCCCAGCGGCGAGCGCTCAGAGTGCGCCTTCAGCATATCGCCCAGTCCGCCAATGCCGCGCGCGGCGAGTGTTTTGATCGGCCCGGCGGAGATCGCATTTACGCGAATCTTCTGCTTGCCCAGATCGGCAGCCAGATAACGTACCGTTGCCTCCAGAGCAGCCTTTGCCACGCCCATCACGTTGTAATGCGGAACGACCTTTTCCGCGCCATAGTACGTCAGGGTTAAAATACTGCCGCCCTCGGTCATCAACGGAGCCGCTGCTCTGCTCAACGCAATCAGCGAATAGACGCTTATATCGTGAGCAATTCTGAAGCCTTCGCGCGTTGTCAGCAGGAAATCGTTCTTCAGCTCATCCGCAGGCGCGAAGCCAATGCTGTGCACCAGCACATGGAGCTTGCCGTAGCGTTCTTTCAACTGATCGAAGACCTGAGCAATCTCCACGTCATTCGACACATCACACTGGAAGGCCTCGGCACCCGGCAACTCGGCGATCAGTCCTTCTGCTTCTGCCTTCAGACGTTCGTTCTGGTAGCCAATGGCGAGCTTCGCGCCCGCTGCATGCAGCTTCTGAACAATCGCCCAGGCGATGCTGCGTTTATTCGCTACTCCAAATACAACGGCAACCCGTCCTTCAAGATTCAACATGAAACACTTCCCTCCAAACCAGTAAGGATATCAGCCACCGAGGTCCACCAGCCCCACTCCGTCGATTGTTTCGCCAAGAAATCGCGTTCCCAAATGCCGGAATTTATTGGCCGAATCCGTTGCATAAAACTGTCGCAGACCCGCGCCTGTGGTTTCCGTATTCAACGCAGCCGCTACCTGGAGCGCAGTGACTTCAGCCGAGTCAATGACCCGCAGGGCAGGTACGGTGCGTTCAATCTGCGTCCGCAGCAGCGGATAGTGCGTGCATCCCAGCACCAGCGTATCCGGTGTAAGCTGGGCCTGCCGCGCCTGCTCCAGTAATTCCAAGAGATAAATTCGCAACACCTCGAGCGTCACTGGATGCTCGATCCAGCCTTCTTCCACTAGCGGAACCAGGAGCGGGCATGCTTTTTCAAAAGTCCGCAATCCTCGTTCCCCGCAGGCAGCCTTATAGGCATGGCTTTGCACGGTAGCGTCGGTTGCAATCACCAGCACGTCGCTAGTCTCTGAAGAAGCCTGCGCCGCATTCGCGCCCGTTTCAATCACACCCAGCACGGGAACGCGCACCGCGTCTTTGATTGCATCCAGCGCCAGAGCGCTCGCCGTGTTGCAGGCAATGACCAGAAATTCCGCACCCTCTTCAACCAGGAAGCGAGCGCTGGAAACAGCGTAGCGCGCAATCGTCGCCTGCGACTTCGATCCATAGGGCAGCCGGGCCGTATCCCCGAGGTAGATATAATCAGCGGCAGGAAGCTGTCGCATGAGCGCGCCTAAAACCGTCAATCCGCCAACGCCGGAATCGAAGACGCCAATTCTCACTGACGCACCGCCGTCTGCGTGTCCGACGCAAGATAGACGCGCGTAAGATCGGCATGCCCGGCCAGTGTATCTTTTTGTTGTCCATCAACCAGAAAGCGCACCTCGGTTATCTGCGGCAGGTTCGCGTGCAGTGTCGCAATAATGGAAAGCAAAGTCAGCGTCTCCGGTTCAATACCTGAGGGTTGAGCCTGCACAAATGCGGCATTCAGATTCACGACAGCCATCTCTCCCGGGCCGCCGTTCGCGCCTTTCTGTTGCGAAACAGGCATCAGAAATACCTCGTCGATTCCTGAAGCATTTGCAATCGGATGTGTGGATTTTGGGGCCGCATATTCTTCCAACAGCTTCTGAATCAAAACCCGCGCTCGCGCATTCACATCCTTCGGTAAAGGAAAGCTGCGATCTACAGGAATCAGCGATCCATCGAGATCATTCGCGACCAGTAGCGTGATTCTCTCCGTTGGGGCGCTCGATGGTGCGCTCAATGGAAGGCTGTCTGCGGCCATCATGAGACGGTCGTGGGCGCGCTCTCGCATGCGGATCAGCACCACCGCCATCACCACGGCGGAAAGCAGCATCACCCAGAAGAGAATGCGCTGGAGACGAGAAATCATGGCTGCTGTCTCCAGTCATTCTTCCACTGCGTCAGAGCCGCCGTTATCGCGTCAAGGATTTTGTTCTGGTAGTCCGTGTCCGTCAACGGAGCAGCCTTGGTCGTATTGCCGCCTGCGAGTGGTGCGATTTCCACCGCAACTGCGGGGCAAGCAAAGCTATCCATCGGCTGGAGAGAGGTTCTGCCCAGCGTGACAGGAACAGAAGCGTGCCCGAGCGCGGAATTGATCTCCGAAGAGAGTCGCAGGCTCTGCGTTATGTAAGCAGACTGCGCGGTCTGCCACGGCAAAAATTTTGAATACGGAGCAGGGCCAAGCGAAGAAATAAACAGATGCACGCCACTTCCTGTTGCCGTGGCATGCAAGGTAAGACACGCAGCGGCGAATGCATGGTTGGCAGTTTCCGCGCGCGTCAACATGGAGACAGTTGTATCGGCATCGCGGGTCGTGACAACCTGAATGCCATGAGCCGTCAGCGCCTGACGAAGCCGGATGGAGAATCCGAGCGACAAGTCCTTTTCAGGCAGCTTGTCGCTGATGCGTGCGCCAATGTCGCTGCCGCCATGCGCTGCATCCAGCACGATGACAAATTGCGGTTGAACCTGCGCCCTAGCCGCCGAAGGCACCGCCGGCATCTTCCCCATGTCGGGCAGGCTGGATTGCGGAGGAGTATCCTGAGCCGCGGCGGCCAAAGCCGCGAGCGGCACACACATATTAAGCGCAACGCGCCTTCTCCAGCGCTTTAACTTAATCCAGTGGATAGATCGCAAGGCCACTCAATAGTTTAGGGAAAAAGTCGGTAGATTTCTGCGGCATCACTTCACCTGCAAAGGCCACCTCGCGGAGTTGGTCCATGGTGACAGGATTCATCAGGAAGGTCACATCGGCATCGCCGCGTGCAACCTGCTCGACAGCCTCGCCGGCATCCCGCAGATAGCGCAAATTCGTCTGTTCGCGGATCGCTTCCGGAGTAATGCCGAGAAGTTGTTCCAGCACCAGACCGTGCAGCTGCGCCACATCGAGTTGCCGCTGCCGCTCAGAGAGATTGCTTAGCGCTTTTGCGGTCGCTTCCGGCTTCGCTTTCAGCAGATAATTGCCGCTCCGAGTTACTGCCAGCAGCGCCGTTCTACCTTTGCCTGCCGCCGCAAGCTTTGCCTGCAATTCCTCTGTTTCAAAAGCAGATAATTGCTCCACATCAAAATAAGCTTTTGCCTGTTCAACAAAGGCGGCGGGATCAAACTTAGTCAGTCCAAAGACCACGCGATGCGTGGGCAGAATCACCAGACCTTCGGCATCCATGTTCACGAAGGTCATCATCACCGCTGCTTCCGGATAGGGCGGCTGCGGTAGTGAATAGCTGTTGCGCTCACTGGAAGCAGGCTTTGCAGGCGCATGTTCTTTCGAATAGTTGAGCGCCGTTTCATAGCGATGGTGCCCGTCCGCGATGATCAATTTCTTGTCCGCCAGCTCGCTGGTCAGGATATTGATCGTATTCGGGTCATTGATCTTCCACACTCGATGCAGCACATCGTATTCATCGGTTACTTCAATATCCGGTACCGCATCTTCATCAAAGAGAAGCTTTTCGGCCGTAAGTCCCGGATCGGAGTACAGCATGAAAATCTGCCCGAAATGCGCCCGTGTGGCGCGCAGCAGGTTCAGGCGGTCGGATTTTGGCTTGGAAAGCGTCTGCTCGTGCCGGAAAACCACACCTTCACTGTAATCATGTAATCCGCCCAGTCCGATAAACCCACGTCGTTCCAACACTTTGCCATTTGACCCGGGCACGAGGAACTTTTGTGAATACGCGAAAACGCATGGCTCGGATTCCTGGGCTAGAACACCGCTCTCACGCCATTCGGCAAAGTCGCGTGCGGCCCTGGTATACACATCGCCTGTTTCCTTGCCATCGAAGAGTTCGGGCAAGCCCAGAATAATGCGAACAAGGTTATAGGGACTTTTCTGGTAATAGGCCTGCTGCATGGCAGGGGTGATCTTGTCGTAAGGCTGCGTAACACAATCTTCAACGCGGACCTGAGAAGGGTTGTAACGTAATGCGCGAAACGGATAAATGCGGGCCATGCGAGCGGTCGTAACTCCCGAAATGCCAGAGATTTACTGGATAACTTATCTTTTAGTACTGATTGCATTGTATCCCACGCATTCCAAGGAAATCTCCGCAGTGCTAACCATTCTCGGTCACGATTCACACATTCAGCACGTCTATTCAGCACGTCCAGAGAACGTTTCACGTAATTGTTTCTCTGCCATCGAAATCTTCGTAGACTAGTTATCACACTGCCGTGCTACGATGCTGCTCTAGGTAAGAAGGACGAGGGTACAAACCCATGGCGCTCTCGCTTGGGCACAAAAACGCTCGCTCTACCCCAGGAACTGCATACGGCCCCCTTGCAGTCATTCCTCTTCTGTTGCTGTTTGCCTGTTTCGGCTTCTACCAACCGAAGGCCAACGCGCAGGAAGACGAGATCAACCGCGTTCACGTTCCGCCGCCCGCGCCAAAACCCGACCCCAGTAGTTCCCAGCCCGCACTGATCGAAGGCGATGCAGCCATGACTGCGCGTCGCGGTGAGCGCATCCGGGTCGATGTCAATCTGGTGCTCGTTCCTCTGATCGTGACCGATCCCATGGATCGCCTTGTGACCGGGCTGGAAAAAGAGAACTTCTTCCTCTATGAAAACAACAAGCTGCAGGCCATCAAAACCTTCTCGCAGGAAGATGCGCCTGTATCGATAGGCATTATCTTCGACCTTAGCGGAAGCATGGCCAACAAGGTGATCCGGGCACGCGATTCGATCTTTCAGTTCATGCACACGGCCAACCCATATGACGAATTCTTCGTCATCGGTTTCAACGACCGCCCTGAGCTGATCGAGGACTTTACCTCGTCGCCGCAGGATATTGAAGCACGCCTGGCTTCCGTTCATGCCGAGCATCGAACGGCCCTGCTCGACGCCATTTATTTTGGCCTCAACAAAATGAAGCAGGCAAAATATGAGCGCCGTGCCCTGCTCATCGTCTCGGATGGCGGAGACAATCGCAGCCGCTACACTGAAAACGAGGTCCGCTCCACGGTACGCGAGTCGAATGTGCAGATTTACTCGATCGGTATCTTTGACCCCTATGCGGCTACAACGGAAGAGCGCCTCGGCCCAATGCTGCTCAACGATATCTGCAACGAAACGGGCGGTCGCCTCTTTCGTGTCGACGATGTGACGGAAATGGGCGACATTGCGGAAAAGATCAGTGCCGAACTCCGCAATGAATATGTACTCGGATATAAGCCGGACGATAACAAGAAGGACGGCAAGTGGCGTAAATTGAAAGTAAAGCTAGTGCCGCCACCCGGGCTGCCCCAGCTTACTGTTCATGCTCGTACCGGATACTATGCGCCTTTGCAATAAATGGCTTATTTTCTTTCTTTTCCTACTCGTTACGTGTTCCCTTGCGGTCAGGGCGCAGGCCCCTGCGCCATCCAATTCAGGGCAACAGCCCGCCGCTGCGTCTTCTCAGCAGTCTCCTTCCAATCCGGAACAGCAACCTTCGCTCACTGTCGATCGCGATCCGGTTGTCTCACCCGACGCTGCCGATAATCAGCCGGTCAGCCCCTCAAACCCCAACGCGGTCAGGCCCGGAGCCACACTCGAACATGGCCAGAGAGGCGGTTTTACCTTCCGCCGCGACGTCGATGAAGTCGTGCTCAATACCACCGTTATCGACGACAACAATCATCTGGTAAACGACCTCAAACAGGATGATTTCCATGTTTTTGAAGATGGAGTGCCGCAGACCATTGCATCTTTTCAGCATCAGGACATTCCTGTTTCGATGGGTATCCTCGTCGACAACTCCGGTTCCATGCGCGATAAGCGCGAAGCAGTGAACACGTCCGCGCTCAATCTGGTTAAAGCCTCGAATCCGCAGGATGAAGCCTTCATCGTCAATTTCTCGGACGAAGCCTTTATCGATCAGGACTTCACCTCGGACATCAATAAGCTGCGCGACGGCCTCGCGCACATCGATTCAAAAGGCGGCACTGCTCTTTATGACGCTATAGTGGCCTCAGCTGACCAGCTCGCCAAGAACGCAAAGCGCCCTAAACAGGTTCTGCTTATCGTGACGGATGGCGAAGATAACGCTTCCAGCCTCAACCTTGAGCAGACGATCCGCCGTATACAGGATTTACAGGGCCCCGTCGTCTATTCGATTGGCCTGCTCTTCGGTGACGAGGGTGGTGGCCGCGAAGCCCATCGTGCCAAACGGGCATTGCAAATGCTCTCAAACGAGACCGGCGGCATCGCCTATTTCCCACGCTCGCTTTCCGAGGTTGATCAGATCTCCGCCGAAGTCGCGCGCGATATCCGCAATCAGTACACCATTGGCTACCACTCGACGAAGCCGGCCAGCCAAGGCGGATACCGCCAGGTGAAGGTCCAGGCAAGCGCACCGAAACATGGCAAGCTCAGCGTCCGCACACGCAGTGGCTACTACCCGAAAACTGACAGCAAAACCGGCCTCGCTGATACTGCCGCGCAGAAAACGGTGCCGGCTAAGAAATAAGCTGACGCTGCTTTTAATTGATGTTTATGTGCTCTGGCAGGGTAAGAAGATAGTGGCGGAACTTACCGGCTTTCCGCCACGGGTATCTCCTTGACCTTTGCTCCAGACAACGTCTCCCATCCTCTGCGCGACAGGTCCCACCAGATCAGGTATCCGGCGATAGCAGCCACCACTATCAGCACAGTCCCCATAATCCAGTCGCCGAAGATAAACTTGCCCAGACCGAAAAGAGTTCCGAAGACGAGCAGGCAGCCCATGGCTGTATCAAACGCGTTCGCGCCAAAATCCCGTACCTCGGGCAGTTCCGGAGCAAGCTTCGCGATATGTTTCCATCCGTACACTGCCGGGTGCACGCGCCGGTAGAAGCTCAGCAGCGTTGCTTCTTTCTCCGCGGGCGTGATGAACGTCGCAACCAGCCACACAATAGTTGTAACGCCTGCGGTAATCAGTGTGGATTTAGCAAAGACGACCGCATTATTGCCGGTAAATCCGACGCGCGATAATCCGAGTGCTACGAGCGCGGCAACGATCATTGCAGAAATCTCGCTCCACGCATTTACGCGCCACCAGAACCAGCGCAGGATGTAGACAGCGCCCGTACCCGCGCCCAGATTCAGCACCAGTTCCCATCCCGCACTGATCGACGTTAGCTGGCTGGCTACGTAACCGCTCGCCAGGACCAGAATGACCGTGATGATCTTGCTCACGAAAACGTAGTGCTTTTCGGTTCCCTGGCGCACCCAGAAGCGGCGGTAAAAATCATTCACCAGATATGAAGTGCCCCAGTTGAGCTGCGTGCCGATGGTTGACATGTAGGCCGCAAGGAACGCCGCCACCATCAATCCGCGCAGCGCTGGAGGCAGGTAGTCACGCAGGACCATGACATATCCCTGCTGCGGGTTGGCTGCGTAGGCGACGCTCGGGTGGAGCCCGCCATGCGGCGAATAGACCGCCAGCGCTACCAGTCCGGTCACAATCCATGGCCACGGCCGAAGCGCATAATGCGCAATGTTGAACCACAGGGTCGCGCCGAGAGAGTGTTGCTCGTTCTTTGCGCTGAACATGCGCTGTGCCACGTAACCGCCGCCGCCCGGCTCTGCTCCCGGATACCACGCCGCCCACCACTGCACGCCGATATACATCAGGAAGGTCAGCAGCGGCAGCGTCCAGATATTTGCAGTCGTCAGTCCGGCATGAAAGTCAGGTAGGAACGACATGACATTGGACGTTGGCTGTCCGGATGCTCGCGTTGCCTCGCCCACGACGGCAAGCTGCACTTTGAGTGCGTGCATGCCACCAAGATCAACAACGGCCAGCCAGGCCAGCACGATGATCATGGTCATCTTCAGCGCGAACTGGAAGAGGTCCGTCACCAGAACGCCCCACAGGCCGCCGATAAACGTATAAAGCCCGGTAAAGGGAACAAGGATAAAGATGCAGATGGCCAGCGCCGTGTGCCGCGGATCGCCGAGTGTATAGTGCAGCAGCGCATGGCCGCCAATGCTGAGCTGTAAAACCCGTCCCTGCGCGATCACCGGTCCCAGGACCACGGAGATAATGTCCACCATTGCCCGCGTGACCCATCCGAGGATGAAGCAGTTCATCAGCAGGCCCAGATAGATGGCTTTGAAGCCGCGCAGAAAGGCCGCAGGCTTGCCGCCATAGCGAATCTCGACTAATTCCACGTCTGTCAGAATCTCCGCGCGCCGCCAGTAGCGAGCAAAGAAGAAGACGGTGGTCATGCCGCTCAGGCACAAGCTCCACCAGATCCAGTTGCCGGAGATGCCCTGCGTTGCCACAAGACCGCAGACGAGCAGCGGCGTGTCCGCGGCAAATGTAGTCGCCACCATGGATGTGCCGGCCAGCCACCAGGAGACATCGCGCCCAGAGACGAAAAAATCCTCCGTCGAGCCGCTTGACTTGCTGCGATAGTAAAGGCCAATGAGGAGGTTAAAAAGCAGGTAGCCGGCTATGACGAGCCAGTCCGTCAGGGTTAATGACATGGATTTCTCTCTGGTGCGGAAATTCTAATGGTGAAAGCAGTATATACAGGTTTACAGCCAACAGGGAAACATCTTTCCGCGTGTCTTCACTCTACGCTTGCGGCTGAAGTCCGATCGAGCGAAATAGGTCCAGCAGCCTGGGAGCCGCAATGTTCTGATAATCGGTGGTGAGAAGGCCGAAAGTTTCGGGTGCATCATACTTTCTGCTGTACCCGCTCGATTGCATGCCGTTTAGCGGCCAATAGCTCCAGCCGACTTCAGGATGTTCCTTCACATAGCGTACAAAGCCCCGAATCCAGGTGCCATTTGGATCGCTTCCGCACGGCGTGAGTGTCTGGCAGGTGCCGAACTCGCCAATCCACAAGGGAATGGCTGGTTGTGTATGCAGCAAAAATCCGGCGCGCTCGTCGAATGTCGCTTTCAATTCGGCGTAATTTTTGTAGTGTGTCCCGAATGAATAGGCATGAGGAGAATAGACTGCGCGATTGGGCAACTTCAACACGATGGGAAGTTTCTCCGCGCCGCGAAAATCCGTCGAATACTGCGGTCCTTCGATCATCACGAGCAATTTCGGATTCACAGTGATCACAGCATTCCCGCCTCGTTGAGCCGCAGCATGCCAGTCGAATTTCTTGTCTCCGCCCCAGGTTGCGCCGCTGCGCAGTTCGTTGCGCAGATCGACGCCGACTACCCACGGCTGCTTTCGATAGCGGCGCACGATTGTAATCCAGTCGGCCAACCATGCGCTCTCCGGATACTGCGCGTTATACCAAAGCCCGTTGTCGTCATCGTCCTTGCAACACCAGTCGGCGCGACTCACATGGTTGTCCAGAATGACCATGATCTGCGCCTTTGCCAGCGCATCGATCACGGCATCCATGACCTCCATTGCATGCTTGCCGCGAAATTGTGGATTCGCTTTGATCGCATAATCAGAGACGAGCGGATTTTTCTCAAGCGTCTCATTCGCCCACGGCAGCCGGACTGAGTTGAAGCCCATGCTCTTGATCAGACCTACGATTGTCGTCAAGGGAACATGATCAAGCCCGCCCGGGACGTACTCTTTCTCATCGAATCCGTACCAATTCACTGACATGAGCCGGATGGGATGACCGGCTGCATCCACGATTTGATAATTACTCGTATGCAGAGGTAATTGCGAAGTCGCTTGCGCGATACAGAAGCAAGCAGGGAAGAGAAAGAGTAGAACAACAAGCCGGAGACTCATGCGCAACAGCATATCTCGCGTGGTCACAAGTTTGTCTTAGAAACGAGGTTAGGAGTTCAATCTTTCTGGCACGTGGGGCACCAGTAGACGGTGCGGCCGGCCAGATCGGCGCGCTCGATTTTGGTGCCGCAGACGAAGCAGGGCTTTCCATGTCGCCGGTAGACGTAATGCAGTTCTTCTTCAAGCACAGGATTGCTTTTGTGAGGGCGATCCTTTGCCCGCGTCGTGACGTAGCGAGTGTTTTTTACGCCTTCATGCAGCAGTTTCCTGGCATCGTTCCAGATGCCCTTCAGCGCGGCTGGCGTGACGTTTTTTCCAGGACGCAGCGGGTGAATACGCGCACGGTATAGAAGCTCGGCCCGATAGATATTGCCGATGCCTGCAAACACAGATTGGTCCATCAGCAAGGCGCCGATTGGAGTATTGCGCTTTGCGATTTTTTCGAAGGCCGGTTTTGGATCGGAGCCGGGAATCAGAGGATCGGGACCGAGTCGCTTAAGCAGCGATTCCCATTTTGCCTGCGTGAAGATCGAAGTATCGGTTCCGCCGCGCAGTTCAATCCAGTCAGTTTTGGTGTAGATGCGAAGCCGTAGTGCGCCTTTTACAGGAGGAAGGGGCAATTTGCCCTCTTTGAAATCTCCATACATGCCCAGATGCACATGCAGAATCAGATCACGCCCAAAGTTGTAGCCAAGGTGCTTGCCCACCGCTTTTACGCCGATGAGCTTTCGCTCATCGAGCACCTCGGCATCCGGAAATCCGCCATTCGGAGAATCCACGCGCACGCGCTTGCTTGCGAAGGCCACGGCATGGCGTTCAGCAAAGCGATGGATTTCATTTCCTTCAGGCATAAAGTTTGGATGTCATTCTAAGAGAAGCGAAGAACCTATTATGAAGCTTATGTCGCTCGCGCCGAAATTTTTCTGGTATCGGAACTGTTGGTTAAGATTGAGCCTGAAGGACGCGGACCGATCCGGCTACCGTTGCATCGCATGGATTCTTCGTCGCGATGCTCCTCAGAATGACTCGGTATGGACGGGATTGGTTTAGCTGTCAGGATGACTTGGTGCTGGCGGGACCGGTTTATTCATTCTTGCGAAGAGTTTAAGTTTATGGGAAGGGAAATCCGCTTTTGTTGCCGTTCATTTTCTTCCTGCATGTTTTGGCAAGGCATCAATATTTGTCTGCCCCAATGTTCGGCTAGATCACGCCATTCAGGGTTTTTCGCTTCGATCAAAGCAATTTTCTTTGCTCGCGTCCAACCTTTAATCATTTTCTCACGGTCGATGGCTGTTGCGATGTCGCCAAATTCCTCGAAATAAACGAGTCGATTGTAAGCGTATTTCGAGGGGAATCCGGATTTGATGCCGCTTCGATGTTCTAATACTCGCTTATAAAGATTGCTGGTGACTCCGGTATATAGCGTCCCAGTCCGCCCACACAGGATGTAAACCCAACCTCGCCTCATTTCGGCCAGACTAAACGGGAGTCATTCTGAGCGAAGCGAAGAATCCAAACGATTTTCAGCCAGCCACAACACTAAAGTTTTCCTGGGCACGAAAGAAGGTGTGGAGAACCGTGCCTGAAAACCGTACCGAGCAACGGCGGACTATCATCGCATGGATTCTTCCTCCCGTTGGTCGTCAGAATGACTCAACAACCACAATTAATTCCAAACCATATTTACAGGGACGGCTTCGATCCGGCAGAAAGTATCCGGCTCCATCCTGTTCAGTTGCGCTTTGAATTTTTCCGCTTCTTCGCGCGTGTTGAACATAAGGGTGTTGTACACCAGCCCAGCCCGCAACTGTTCGCATTTCCAGAGGGTATCAGTCATTTCCACAAGTACTCCAATCTTCTTCTATTTTTATAAACACGGGGGGCGCGCTAACGTTTCGTTTGAGCGCGCCCCAAAGTGTTCCCGAGTTCTATCGCACTCGTTATTTTTTCTCGTCAACGTCCACGTATTCCGCGTCGATGACGCCTTCGTCTTTCTTCTCTTCCGTCGTGCCGGTTGCCTGCGCTCCATCAGCCGGAGGAACGCCTGCTCCTTGCGCGCCAGCCGCATTGGCCTTGTACATGGCTTCCGCCAGCTTGTGCGATGCGGTAGTCAGCTTCTCCCGCGCTGTATTGAGATCAGATGCAGAAGGCGTGCCTTCGAGCGTCTTTTTTGCATCGGCCAACGCGGTTTCCACATCGGTTTTGTCGCTGCCGGAGACCTTGTCGCCGTTCTCCTTCAGCATCTTCTCGATGTTGTAGACCAAGTTATCGAGCCCATTGCGGGCTTCGATTTCCTCGCGCTTTGTCTTATCCTCAGCCGAGTGCGACTCTGCTTCCTTCGCCATGCGCTCGACTTCCTCTTTACTTAGACCCGAAGACGACGTAATCGTCACCTTCTGATCTTTACCCGTCGCGTTGTCCTTCGCCGTTACGTTCAGAATGCCGTTGGCATCGATATCGAACGTCACTTCGATCTGCGGAACACCACGCGGAGCCGGAGGAATGCCGCTCAGCTTGAACTTGGCCAACGTACGGTTCTGTGCTGCCATCGGGCGCTCGCCCTGAAGGACGTGCACTTCTACTTCCGTCTGGCTGTCAGCCGCCGTCGAGAAGGTTTCCGTCTTCTTGGTCGGAATGGTCGTGTTGCGGGGAATCATCCCCGTTGCCACGCCGCCCAACGTTTCAATGGCGAGGGTCAACGGCGTCACATCGAGCAACAGCAAGTCTTTCACTTCGCCCGAGAGTACACCAGCCTGCACTGCTGCACCAATCGCGACCACTTCGTCGGGGTTGACACCTTTGTGCGGCTCCTTGCCGAACAGTTCCTTCACCAGCGCCTGAATGCGCGGCATACGGGTCTGTCCACCGACAAGAACGACTTCATCGATTTTGCTCGCGTCCACGCCCGCATCGGCCAGCGCCTTCTTGCAAGGCTCAACCGAGCGCTGAACCAGGTCTTCGACCAGTTGTTCCAGCTTGGCGCGCGTCAGCTTTTTGACCAGGTGCTTCGGCCCGCTCGCGTCTGCTGTGATGAACGGCAGGTTGATCTCTGTTTCTAATGCGGTCGACAGCTCGATCTTCGCGCGTTCCGCTGCGTCCTTGAGACGTTGCAGCGCCATCTCATTGCCCTTGGCGCGCAGATCAAGACCCTCGTCCTTCTTGAACTCGTCGATCAGCCATTCCACAATGCGCTGGTCAAGGTTGTCGCCGCCAAGATGCGTATCGCCGTTGGTCGACTTTACCTCGATGACACCTTCACCGACTTCAAGAATCGAGATGTCGAACGTGCCGCCGCCAAAGTCATAAACAGCAATCGTCTCGTCCTTCTTTTTGTCGAGCCCATAGGCAAGCGCAGCCGCCGTCGGCTCGTTCACAATGCGCTTTACGTCCAGGCCCGCAATCCGTCCGGCGTCTTTCGTCGCCTGACGCTGCGCGTCATTGAAGTACGCGGGCACCGTGATCACGGCTTCCGAAACGGAAGTACCAAGGTAATCCTCAGCCGCCTTTTTCAGCTTCTGCAGGATCATCGCCGAAATCTCTGGCGGGGTGTACAGCTTGCCCTGCGCCTCGATCGCTACATGGTCGCCTTGCTTGACGACTTTGTACGGCACCATCTTCATCTCGTCGTTCACTTCGTCATAACGACGGCCCATGAAGCGCTTAATCGAGTAAATAGTGTTCTCTGGGTTGGTAATAGCCTGGCGCTTGGCCACCTGGCCAACCAGCCGCTCACCGCTTTTCGTAAAACCCACTACGGAAGGCGTTGTGCGCCCGCCTTCTTCATTGGCGATTACTTTTGGCTCGCCACCTTCCATGACGGCTACGACGGAGTTCGTCGTGCCCAGGTCAATTCCAATAATCTTTGCCATAATTCTCTGCCCCACTGTCCTCGTGCTGGCTTCAGCCTGAATTTGCTGCCTTTAGCTTCGCACTTGAGTCATTTATTGTCAACTTATCTGATGCGGATTATTCCATTCGGGATGCAAGTTTTAAGATTGCTCTAAGTTATTGATTCCGCTTAGTCTATAACGGGAGTGGAAACGCCGGGCCTCCTCGGGCAACCATGATGAATATGAGGAGCTTAGGAATGCCTTCTGAAGATATGGCTGATGAAAAGGTCCAAGAACGAGATTCCTACGACGTTGTCGAATATCCGGGCTTTGTTTACGCGGATACCCATCCCGACCAACTGGCAGTTATGGCACTTCTCTATGGACTGGAACCAGCGCCTATAGAGCATTGTCGCGTCCTGGAAATCGCCTGCAATGAGGGCGCCAACGTCATTCCTATGGCTTATGCCATTCCGGGAGGGGAATTTGTCGGTTTCGATCTTGCTCCGGAGTGCATCGCTCGGGGACAGGAGCGAATCCGCCGGCTTGGCCTGAAGAATATTCGGCTCTTCCAGGCCAATTTGCTCGATGTCGGGCCGGAACTCGGCGAGTTTGACTACATCATCGCTCACGGTCTCTATGCCTGGGTGCCGGAGCCGGTGCGAGATCGTCTGCTCTCACTCTGCGGAGAACATCTCGCACCTAACGGAGTCGCCTTCATCAGCTATAACGCACTTCCTGGCGGCTACTTACGCAAAATGAGCCGGGAGATGATATTTGCCCGCATTCAAGGGATAAACGATCCGCAACAGCAGGTTGAAGAAGCTATCGCGTTCATCAAGTCGATCGCAAATGCCAGACCGGAAGGCGATATCTACCGGGCGCTCTTTGAGGAGCAGCTTAAGCGGCTTACGACTGGCCGTGTGGCTGCCATCTTCCACGACGATCTCAGCCCTGCATACCATCCTGTCTATTTTTCACAGTTGGTGGAGCACGCAAACAGGCATGGCCTGCAATATCTCAGTGAAGCCGTGTTGCCTCCACCTAACGACCCATGCTTCAAGGCAGATTTTCAGAATGCCATCAAGCCTGCAGCCTCCGACATTATTGCTCAGGAGCAAATGATCGACTTTGCCCGGATGCGCATGTATCGCGAGACGCTTCTGTGCCGTGCAGATCACAAGCTGACCCGCAACTTCCCTGCGGAGCAGTTCCGCGGTTTGCTCTATTCCTCGTCGGCCATATCCAGTTCGGGGGAGTCAGAAAACGCAAGATACTATACCCTGTCAAGTGGCGGAACGAAGCTGCATTGCAATCAGCAAATCACGATTGCGCTTATGGAGAAGCTGATTCCCGCGTGGCCGCACGCACTCAGCTTCGATGCATTAATGCCAGTTCTCGCGGCAAACGGAATTACCGCGGTGGAGCAGGCGGCAAAACTTTTGCTGCAAATGGCTGTAGCAAAAATGATCGAACTGCACACGTGGAAGCCGACGCTGGCCGACGGCATTACCGAG
>Ga0206946_1038_pt1 | contig 51423 bp, 59 predicted proteins | sample Alteio_BWOrgHeat_2_FD_152965 | JGI IMG/M metagenome (GOLD analysis project Ga0206946, IMG submission 152965) | Enriched cells from forest soil in Barre Woods Harvard Forest LTER site, Petersham, Massachusetts, United States -... | ecosystem: Environmental > Terrestrial > Soil > Temperate forest > O... | reverse complement strand
ATTGCACAGTACTATGCCGCAATAAAAATCCTTTCCTGTATTTTCTTGAAGCTCTTTAATACCTGCTAAATCCTTGTTGCTGATGCTTTCTGCATTTTTAACTTCCACTGCGATCAACTTGTGCTGATGTTCCAATACAAAATCGATTTCTTTGCCATCTTTGCTGCGATAAAAACTGATGTCAACTTTTTCACCACTGGAAAAATTGGCTTTCATCATCTCGGAGAGCACAAAGTTTTCAAGCACATGGCCAAAACGATGCGGTTGATTTTTAGCTAAATCTTTGGGTGTAGATTGCAATAAATGACATAGTAGCATCGTGTCGTAAAAATAGAGTTTGTGTGATTTTACAAGCCGTTTTGTGATATTACGATACCAGGGTTTTAGTGTGTGAGTAACGAAAGTATTAGCGAGCAAGCTGCGATAATTTCGTGTGGTTATAGCATTCATAGCAATCTCGCGTCCCAATTGTGCATCATTGATTAAATTACCCGCACGTGCTGCTAAGGATTGTAATAACATAGGCATGCGTTCCGCTTTCTCAAGATTATAAATATGACGTGGATCTTCTAAAGTAATTTTCTGTACATAATTGCGAAACCAATGATCCAGTTGGGTATTTGATACCTGCGCTAATCCAGGATAGCTCGCTTCTTGGATGATTTGTGTCAATGGAATATTTTCTGTTTTGATTTCAGAGAAGTCTTTTGCAAAGCAGCGTTCTAGAAAATTAGATTTACAGTGGCTGATCTCACTACCGCTCAATGGCAACAAGGTAAGCGTTGCCATGCGTCCCACCATTGCGTTTGCCAGCTCTGGAATCGCCATAAGATTAGCTGATCCGGTAAGCAAATAATGGCCATTAGCAGAGTAATCAGAATCAAAAACCATCCGTCTTTGTTCATCTACTAATTTTTTTAGCGGTCTAAATAATTCTGGCACGCGCTGGACTTCATCGAGGATCAGCGGTGTCCCCAACTCTTTTATAAAAGAATAAGGATTACGCATAGCGGCTGCGCGTTCGAGCGCATCATCAAAACTAATGAATTTTGCTGAAAATTCTTTTGCGAGTAATTCTTGTACTAATGTGGTTTTCCCTGCTTGTCGTGGTCCATTGATGTAGACCACGGGGAAGGATTGAAGTGTTTCTAAGATATAGGATTGCAGCTGGCGTTGAATGACTTTCATAACGTCCTCAAAAATTCACTGAATCCATTTTATGCTTTTTGAAAACGAATGGGGGTTTTTATTTTATAAGAGTCTGCTCAATTTCTTGAGCAGACTGATTCGAAATATTTTCAGATCAACACTTGCGCTATTTTTGATTATTAGGAAGGTTCGTTGTTCCTTCATCTTTTAAGAGTTTCTCCTGAGTATTAACTGAATTAAACAAATTGGTACTGCTATTCAACTCTGATGCATCATTATTGTTAGATTTTGTTGGTTTTATTTTTAGACTGCCTCGATAGTCTCTTTGCTTAATTTCTTGTGGTGGTTTCGTTGATAGCCTTTCAAGGGCTTTAAGACGGCTTTTTTTTTCTTCTTCTGTTTCTGTTCTTCCTGTTACTTGACTGGCTATTATCGCAGCTAATATTTCCTTATTGTTTGTACCATTGACGTTTGTTTTATTTGGAGGTAAGGATGACAGCGCCTTAGTTTCCGCTGCGTTTTTTGGATTTAATAAGCTATTGTTTTTTGGTGGTGGTGGTGGTGGCGGCGGCGGTTCTTTTGTCGGAGAAAGAGAAGTCATGTTGTTTTCTAGGCTATCTATTTTATTGCTGACATCTGTTATCGCGATATCAGTGTGTTTAGTTTCGTCCGTAGTAGAGTCTGGAATAGTCGTCAAGTTGTTTGTCGAACGGCCTTCGAGTTGTTTACTGATATTGTTAAGATGATTTTGATACGTTGCTATCTTTACGACGAGATCAACTCGGTGAGCTAGTAATTTTTGAATTTCAATTTGATTGACTTTTGATAATTTCTCTTGTTGATCTTGCTTGGCTTCAGTGTTTTCATCGCATGGTATGAATATGCTGCTACGTTGGATATCAAATTGTTTAACAAGCCTATTAATTTGCCACGTGCATGTTTCTAATGCAGCCTTAGTTTCTAGCTGACTTAGGCACATTTTATTGAGATAATCACACTGAGTATTTAAAGTAATTACGATGCCAGCAAACTGTTCTGCGTCTATATTGAGCGGTAGATTTTTTATAAATGCATCATGTGCATTAAATAGATCATCAAAAGTTTTGTTTTGTAGTTCCATCACTTCTTCTAGTTTTAGTTCCAGCATAAGTGTTCACCTTTTAGAAAGTGTTTTTATAATTCTTCACAACGGCGCAGATGCTAATCCATTTTCATCCTTCCTGTCTATTCTTCGGACCTTAAATTTTTAACGATAACCGGCAGTTGACATCATTCGTTGAGTTTCGCACAATAGCACTCTTAAATTTTTGGAGGGATTCCCGAGCGGTCAAAGGGAGCAGACTGTAAATCTGCCGGCTCAGCCTTCGAAGGTTCGAATCCTTCTCCCTCCATCTAACGTCTGAATGGCGAGTTTTAAATAAAATTAGGATCGTACTGGCGCTGCGGGTGTAGTTCAGTGGTAGAACTTCAGCCTTCCAAGCTGATTGCGTGGGTTCGATTCCCATCACCCGCTCCCTAAATTTTTAAATAGTAAATTGATTCATGATGATATTTAATTAAGCCCACATAGCTCAGTGGTAGAGCACTTCCTTGGTAAGGAAGAGGTCGCCGGTTCAATCCCGGTTGTGGGCTCCAGAGTCTTAATTCTTCTAAAAATGAAAAATTATCTTGATTATAAGTAAGTAATTTGGTAAAGATGTGTCTTGGTTTAAGCACTGGAATTTAACTCTATAGGATGTACAAAATAAAATTCTTAGGCCAGTAGCTCAATTGGCAGAGCGGCGGTCTCCAAAACCGCAGGTTGGGGGTTCGATTCCCTCCTGGCCTGCCAAAGTGCGGTAGGATTTGCAGATTTTTATGAATAAAGAAAATCCAATTTCAGGGCTTGATGCTTTTTTTTGGTTGTTAGTTGCTGCTTTATTTCTTAGCGCTTTGGTTGCTTGTCATTACGTGCAGTCCATGCAATTATCGAGTGTCGTGTATTTTGTCGCTTGGTTTATTGTTGGCATGGGTTCAGCGCTCATTGCTTACCAAACATCGCAAGGCAAGCGAATTTGGGCTTTGGCTCAAAGCGCTAGAGTGGAATTGCGTAAAGTGGTTTGGCCGACGCGTCAAGAAACGATTCGTATAACAATGCTTGTTATGGCTGTTGTTGGTATCACTGCCTTGTTTTTATGGGCCGTTGATAGTTTTTTACTGTGGCTTTTTTCTTTTTTAATCTCATATAACAATGGTTGATATGTTCGAGGAAATTCAATCAGATTTGCACGGCGATTTTTTAGGAAAGTCGCCTGGAGCGGATGTTTCTCAGCTCGATCTTGAACAAATGGCTTCTATGTCTTGGTACGTTGTTCATGTGCGTTCTGGGCAAGAACGTAAAGTGATTGAAGCTTTAAAAAAGCGTATTGAACAGCATCAACTGGATAAGCAATTTGGGCGTATTGTAGTTCCTAAAGAACAGGTTGTAGAAATGCGGCATGGACGCCGACGAAAAACTTCACGTAAGTTTTTTCCGAGCTATGTGTTAATTGAAATGAATATGAATGAGGAGAGTTGGTATTTGGTGCGTCATACTCGGGATGTGCTTACTTTTTTGGGTGGATCCGGTAAGAAACCTGTACCTCTTTCTCAAAAAGAGGTTGCTGATGTTGTGCAGCGAATCGAAGAGGGTTCTAGTAAGCCAAGACCTAAGGTTCTATTTGAGCCGGGCGAAGTTATTCGTGTTGTTGAAGGACCATTTTCAGATTTTAATGGTGTGGTGGAAGAGGTTAATTATGATAAAAACCGCTTACGTGTTTCAGTATTAATTTTTGGTCGCCCCACGCCTATTGAATTAGAGTTTGGTGAAGTAAAGAAAGGTTAAAGTGAATGTTTGCGTGCGCATTCAATTCAAGTCTTCTAGAGGAAAGTATATAAATTATGGCCGCTAAGAAATTTCAAGGGGCACCTGTAAAACTGCAAATAAAAGCGGGCGAGGCGAATCCTAGTCCGCCGATCGGTCCGGCTTTGGGTCAACGCGGTGTTAATATCGCAGAATTTTGCAAAGCATTTAATGCGAAGACTCAAACGATTGAAAAAGGCACTCCGCTGCCTGTTGTGATCACTGTGTATCAAGATCGTAGTTTTGTATTTGTTGTCAAAACGCCTCCTGCTGCTTATTTAATTTTGAAAGCAGCCAAGGCTGCTTCAGGCAGTGCAACGCCTAATTTGAAGAAAGTAGGTACGGTGACTCGGAAGCAACTCGAAGAGATTGCTACGATTAAATTGCCTGATTTGACAGCTGCTAATTTAGAGGCCGCTGTTAGAACGATTGCGGGTACGGCTAGCAGTATGGGTATTGAAGTGAAAGAGGAAAAATAATATGCCTCGTAAAACAAGTAAGCGTATGCAGGCTATCAAAAAAGATCTAACATCCGGTTTGCTGTATTCATTTACAGATGCAGTAAATTTGCTTAAAAAAGTATCCTGCGTTAAGTTCACTGAAAGCGTGGATGTTAGTATTAATCTGGATATGAAAAAATCTTCAGAGGCTGTGTTTCGTGGGGCTGTTGTGTTGCCGCACGGTACAGGGCGCATAGCACGTGTTGCAGTATTTGCACAAGGGCAACAGGCTGAGGCTGCTAAAGAGGCTGGCGCTGATGTTGTCGGCTGTGAAGATTTAGTCGCTTTAATGAAGGACGGTGATCTTAATTTCCAGGTCGTTATTGCAACACCGGATACAATTCCGATTGTTGCACCTTTAGGATCGCTTTTGGGTCCTAGAAATATTATGCCAAATCCAAAATTAGGCACGGTTACGATGGAAGTGGGTGAGGCTGTTAAGCAAGCGAAGACAGGTCAAGTTCGTTACCGCGCGGATAAAGCAGGCGTTTTACATGTTTGTATTGGTAAGTTAACGTTTGAGTCTAGACAATTATTAGAAAATTTCCGAGCGTTGTTAGCGGGTATTTTAAGTAAAAGAACGAGTATGTCTAAAAATCTATTTAAAAAAATTACGCTATCGAGTACGATGGGTCCTGGATTAGTATTGGATTCTGCTGCGCTTGATGTAGTTTAATTTTCTATTTCTAATTAGCGTGTTTGAATGGCAGTGTTAGTCTGCTGATGTTCATGAGGAGATTCGTGTGGCGCTTAAACTTAAAGAAAAACAGGCCATTGTTGTAGAGATTGGAGCTGTTGCGCGTGATGCGCATGCTGTGGTTACTGCACAGTATCGTGGATTAAACGTAGCGCAAATGACACAATTGCGTAGGCAAGCGCGTGATTCCGGTGTTTATTTGCGTGTTGTGCGCAATACATTGGCGCGCCGTGCTTTGGAAAATACAAAGTTTGCTTGTTTGATAGATACGTTGATGGGCCCTTTGGTTTTGGCTTTTTCACAGAAAGAACCTGCTTCTGCTGCCCGTTTACTGCGTTCGTTTGCTAAAGAGCATAAACAAATTTGTGTACATTCTTTAGCTTTTGATGAGGAGTTATTGCCAGCTTCTGATTTGGATAAATTGGCTGATCTTCCAACGAAAGAAGAGGCAATTGCTCGTTTAATAACCGTACTGAATGCAGTGCCGAGTGGATTTGTTCGTACGTTAACTGCGCTTCCTGCTCAGTTTGTTCGTACTATCACGACACTGTCTGAAGTTGCTACTGAATAGTAAAGCTACACATCATTTATTTTTTTGGAGAGTTGTTATTATGGCTACATCGTCACCTTCTGTTCCTGAGATTGTACAGATTATCAGTGATTTGCGTGTAAAAGAGTTGATGGTACTGACTAAATCTTTAAGAGAAGAATTTGATCTTCCCGTTGATATGCCTATTGCTTTTTCCTCTGCTGCTCCTGGCGCCTCTGCTCCGCAGCAACAACTTGCTGAGGAAAAGACTGAGTTTACTGTCAAGATGACAAGCTTTGGAAGTAATAAAATCAGTGTTATTAAAGTCATTCGCGAGCTTGTACCATCGCTTAATGGCTTAAAAGAGGCTAAAGAATTCGTAGAAAGCGTAGAACGTGCTCCTGTGCTTGTTAAGGAACATGCGACTAAAGCGGATGCAGACGCTGTGAAGAAAAAATTAGAGGAAGCAGGTGCCACAGCTGTTATTGAGTAATGAGTTTCAATATGGTTGCACGCCGCCGTTGAGCGGCAGGTTGCAGTGTTTCTTTTTTTATCTGGTAAATTCGTACGTGCCTTTCTCGGGTTTTTATACTTTCTGTTTTCTTCTAAGGTGAGTCTTGATGGCAGTTCAGATGTCGACGGTATGGGGTGATTCTAAATCTAATCTTACGCGTGTAGCTAAAAAGCGCAAGTCTGAGTATTCAGTCACAGAAAAGAAGCGTATTCGTAAAAGTTTTGGAAAACAAATTCCGATTGTTGATCCTCCCTATCTTTTAGAGACGCAAATCGATTCTTATCGGAGCTTTTTATATGGAGGCGGTTTGGAAGCTGCTTTCAATTCAGTTTTTCCTATTAACGGGTATGCGTCTAAAGATCCTGCTTTAGAATATGTTGAATACCGTATCGGTGAACCGTCTTTTGATGTGAAAGAATGTCAGAACAGAGGTTTGACCTATGCTGCCCCTTTACGTGTCAAAATGCGTCTGAAGATTTACGACAAAGATGCGCTTGGAACAACTCAGGTCATCAAAAGTATTAAAGAGCAGGAAGTTTACATGAGCGAACTTCCATTAATGACAGAAAACGGTAGCTTTGTTATCAATGGCACTGATCGCGTGGTTGTGTCGCAGTTGCATCGTTCGCCTGGATTATTTTGCGAGCACGATAAGGGTAAAACACATTCTTCAGGTAAGCTCTTATACGCTGCACGTATTATTCCATACCGTGGTTCATGGATTGATTTTGAATTTGATCCTAAAGACATTCTCTATGTTCGTTTTGACCGTAGGCGTAAATTTATCGCAACCGTTTTCTTGCGTGCCTTGGGTTATACCACGGAAGAAATGTTAGCCTTTAGTTATGTTAATAATGTATTTCATTTCCAGGATGAAACATTAATTTTAGATTTAGTGCCTGAACGTTTATACGGCGAAACCGCAGCTATCGACATTAAAGATGAGGAAGGTAATGTAATCGTTGAACAGGGTCGTCGTATTGCAAATCGACAAATTCGTCAGATTAAAGAGGCCAAGATCAAACAGTTAAGTCTGCCTCTTGATTACTTGGTAGGCAAGACAGTAGCTAAGTCAATTGTTAATGAGGATACAGGGGAACTTTTGTTAGAGGCTAATACGGAATTGAGCAATGATAAAATTAAATTACTTCTAGAGGCTCAGATCAAAACGATTGAGGTGTTATATACTAACGAACTCAATCAAGGGGATTATATTTCTAAGACATTACGTTTAGATCCGAGTAGTACACAACAAGAAGCTTGGATTGAGATTTATCGCGTTATGCGTCCTGGTGAGCCGCCTACAAAAGAGGCGGCAGAAACTCTTTTGAAAAATCTGTTTTTTTCTGCTGATCGTTATGATCTTTCAGAAGTAGGGCGCATGAAGTTTAATCGACGCTTAGGTCGAACAGAAAACACGGGTCCTGGTATTTTATCGAAAGAAGATATTGTCGATGTTTTGAAATTGTTGATCGATATTCGTGATGGTAAAGGACAGGTGGATGATATTGATCATTTAGGGAATCGCCGTGTTCGCAGTGTCGGCGAAATGGCAGAAAATCAGTTTCGTTTGGGTTTGATCCGTGTTGAGCGTGCTGTTAAAGATCGTTTGGCCATCGCTGAGGCAGAGGATCTCATGCCGCAGGATTTAATCAATGCTAAACCTATTTCTGCAGCAGTGAAGGAATTTTTTGGTTCCAGTCAGTTGTCGCAGTTTATGGATCAGGTAAATCCTTTATCAGAGATTACGCATAAACGACGTGTTTCAGCCTTAGGTCCGGGAGGATTAACGCGTGAGCGTGCAGGGTTTGAAGTGCGTGACGTACATCCAACACATTATGGCCGTCTTTGTCCGATTGAAACGCCTGAAGGACCCAATATCGGTTTAATTAATTCGTTAGCTATTTATGCACGTACCGATGTTTACGGATTCATTGAAACACCTTATCGTAAAGTGAAAGAAGGTCGTGTTACCGATGAAATTCAGTACTTGTCGGCGATTGATGAAGGCAATTATGTGATTGCACAAGCAAATACACGTCTTGATGTATCAGGCTATTTAATCGATGATCTTATTCCATGCCGTCATCGTAATGAGTCAACTTTGACAACGGCTGATAAAGTTGAATACATGGATATTTCTCCTTGTCAGATTGTTTCTGTTGCAGCTTCTTTGATTCCATTTTTAGAACATGATGATGCAAATCGTGCTTTGATGGGCTCGAACATGCAGCGTCAAGCGGTTCCTACTTTGCGTACGGAAAAGCCTTTGGTTGGTACAGGGATAGAACGCAAAGTGGCTATTGATTCCGGTGTTGTTGTGTTGGCTAAGCGCGGTGGTATTGTTGATTCTGTTGACGCTGGACGCATTGTTGTACGCGTGACTGAAGATGAAATAGAGAGAGGTTCTGGTGTCGATATTTATAACCTGACAAAATATACGCGTTCTAATCAAAATTCTTGCATTAATCAAAGGCCGCTCGTTGCTTTAGGTGACCGAATTGCTCAAGGGGATGTTTTAGCAGATGGTCCTTCTACTGATCTGGGTGAATTAGCGTTAGGTCGTAATTTGTTAGTCGCATTCATGCCTTGGAATGGATATAACTTTGAAGATTCTATTCTTATTTCAGAACGTGTTGTTTCTGAAGATAAATTTACCACGATTCATATTGAGGAACTCACGTGCATTGCACGCGATACTAAATTGGGTGCAGAAGAAATTACGGCTGATATTCCTAATGTCGGCGAAAGTGCTTTAGCTAAATTGGATGAAGTAGGGATTGTGCATTTAGGCGCTTGGGTTGAAGCAGGCGATATTCTGGTCGGTAAGGTTACGCTTAAAGGCGAGACCCAATTAACACCGGAAGAAAAATTATTACGCGCTATTTTTGGTGAAAAGGCATCTGATGTAAAAGATACTTCCTTGCGTGTTCCCTCGGGTATGAAAGGAACCGTTATTGATGTTCAGATTTTCATACGTGATGGTCTTGCAAAAGATAGTCGTGCTTTGGATATTGAAAAAACCGCTTTAGAAAAGATTAGAAAAGATTTATACGATGGATTTAGAATTCATGAGCAAGATTGTTATCAACGTGCTGAGCGATTATTGCTCGGTCAAGTTGCGCAAAGTGGTCCAGGTAAATTAAAGTCTGGCGTGGTGATTACCGCAGATTATTTGCATAGTTTAAAAAGAGAAGATTATTTCTTGATTCAAATTCAAGATGATTTAGTTGCAACACAGCTTGAAGAAATTTCCGAGCAGGTGCGACAAGAACGTTTAAATTTAGAAAAGCGATTTGAGAGTAAGCGTGAAAAATTAACACAAGGGGATGATCTTGCACCGGGTATTTTAAAGATTGTTAAAGTATATCTTGCTGTGAAGCGTCGTATTCAGCCAGGGGATAAGATGGCAGGTCGTCATGGTAACAAAGGCGTTGTTTCTACCATTGTTCCATTGGAGGATATGCCTCATATGGCCGATGGCACGCCTGTTGATATTGTTTTGAATCCTCTTGGTGTGCCTTCACGTATGAACGTGGGCCAAGTTCTTGAGACACATTTAGGTTGGGCAGCCAAAGGTCTTGGTTTAAAAATAGGTCGTATGCTGGATGAAAAAGTAGCATTGACAGATTTGCGCGCTTTTCTAGATGAAATTTATATGAAGCACGCAGGCTCTCAGCAAAGTGTTGATATTTCTACTTTGACAGATACGGAACTTTATGAATTAGCCAAAAATCTACGCGACGGTGTACCGATGGCAACGCCTGTGTTTGATGGTGTTACTGAAGTTGAAATTAAACGTATGTTGCGTTTGGCTAATTTGCCAGAAAACGGTCAAACCTATTTGTATGATGGTAGAACAGGTATTCGTTTCGAACGACCTGTCACGGTTGGTTATATGTACATGTTAAAGCTCAACCATTTGGTTGACGATAAGATGCACGCGCGTTCTACAGGCTCTTATAGTTTGGTTACGCAACAACCGTTGGGAGGTAAAGCACAATTTGGTGGTCAGCGTTTTGGTGAAATGGAAGTTTGGGCACTGGAAGCGTATGGTGCTGCTTATACTTTGCAAGAAATGCTCACTGTAAAATCAGATGATGTTTCTGGGCGTATAAAGATGTATAAAAATATTGTAGATGGCGATCATCGAATGGAGCCTGGTATGCCTGAGTCGTTTAATGTACTTGTAAAAGAAATACGTTCATTGGCTATTAATGCTGAACTAGAAGCGAAAGAAGATTAATTGAGTGTTGCTACCTATTTTGATCTGTAGGGGGAAATAACCTTGACTGATGCGAGCAAATCGAAATCATCACTATCTGAAAGTCCTATTTCTATGGAGGGATTTGAGCGAATGAACGCTGCTAAAGCAGCGAAGCCGTTAATGTCGGATTTATTAGAATTGCTGAAGCAAGAAGATTATTTAGGTGAGTTTGATCATATTCGTATCGGGCTAGCTTCACCCGAAATGATTCGCTCATGGTCGTATGGCGAAGTAAAAAAACCTGAGACTATCAATTACCGTACCTTTAAACCTGAACGTGATGGTTTATTTTGCGCCAAAATTTTTGGTCCCATTAAAGACTATGAATGCTTGTGTGGTAAATATAAACGTTTAAAGCATCGTGGCGTGATTTGTGAAAAGTGTGGTGTTGAGGTAGCACTGACCAAAGTGCGTAGAGAACGCATGGGTCACATTGAATTAGCAACGCCTGTTGCTCATATTTGGTTTTTAAAATCATTGCCATCGCGTATCAGTTTGCTATTGGATATGACTTTGCGTGATATCGAACGCGTACTTTATTTTGAAGCGTTTGTTGTGATTGATCCAGGTATGACTCCTTTGCAAAGAGGTCAATTGCTGACGGATGACACTTATCTCGAAGCGATAGAAGAATACGGGGATGAGTTTGATGCACGTATGGGGACAGAGGCGATACGAAAATTATTGACCACTTTAAACATCGAAGAAGATATTGCTTTATTACGCCGTGAAATTGCTAATACAGGGTCTGAAACCAAATTAAAAAAGTATACAAAACGGCTTAAATTGCTTGAATCATTTCACGCTTCGGGTAATAAACCAGAATGGATGGTATTAACGGTATTGCCTGTATTGCCACCTGATTTGCGTCCTTTAGTTCCATTGGATGCCGGGCGCTTTGCCACCTCTGATCTCAATGATCTCTATCGACGTGTTATCAATAGAAATAATCGGTTGAAGCGTTTATTAGAGTTATGTGCGCCGGATATTATCGTGCGCAATGAAAAACGCATGCTGCAAGAATCGGTGGATGCTTTGCTTGATAACGGGCGTCGAGGTCGTGCTATCGCCAGTAGCAATAAACGTCCTTTAAAATCTTTAGCGGATATGATCAAAGGGAAACAGGGGCGTTTCCGTCAAAATCTATTAGGTAAACGTGTCGATTATTCGGGGCGTTCTGTTATTGTGGTAGGTCCTACTTTGATGTTACATCAATGCGGGTTACCTAAAAAAATGGCTTTAGAACTTTTTAAACCGTTTATTTTTAGTAAATTGCAATTTCGTGGTCTCGCTAGCACGATAAAAGCAGCAAAAAAGATGTTGGATTATGAAGCACCTGAGGTTTGGGATATTTTGGAAGAGGTTATTCGCCAGCATCCTATCTTATTGAATCGTGCGCCTACGTTGCATCGACTTGGCATTCAAGCATTTGAACCGGTATTAGTCGAAGGTAAAGCAATTCAATTGCATCCTTTGGTATGTACAGCCTATAACGCAGATTTTGACGGCGACCAAATGGCTGTGCACGTGCCTTTAACGTTAGAAGCGCAGTTAGAAGCACGTGCTTTGATGATGTCGACTAATAATATTTTGTCGCCTGCCAATGGTGAGCCTATTATCTTGCCATCGCAAGATGTTGTTTTAGGCTTATATTACGCGACACGTGAAAATGTGAATGCACAAGGGCAGGGTTTGATCTGCGCTGATGTCAATGATGTGCGTCAACTGTATGAGATGGATTTGGTTGGTTTGCACGCGCGTATTAAAGTGCGCATTAAAGAAATAATGTTTGATGCGCAGGGTAATCGAACAGAAAGTACTCGGTTGATTGAAACTACGGTAGGACGTGCTTTGTTAAGCGATATTTTACCAGAGGGTTTACCCTTCGATCTGATCAATCGTGTTCTGAACAAAAAAGCAATTTTGCAGCTTATTAATGAATGCTATCGTTGTCGTGGTTTAAAAGCGACGGTTATGTTTGCTGATCAATTGATGTATATGGGATTTTCGTATGCAACGCGTGCAGGTATTTCAATTGGCATTGAAGACTTAATTATCCCTGAGAGTAAGGCACAAATTTTAGCGTCTGCTGAAGCAGAAGTAAAAGAAATTGAATCTCAGTATACGTCTGGACTAGTGACGCAAGGCGAACGTTACAATAAAGTTGTTGATATTTGGTCGCGCACGAATGATCAGATCGCTAAAGCGATGATGGAAAAGTTGGCGAAAGAGATTGTAGTGAATGCTAAGGGGGAACAGGTTATACAGGAATCGTTTAATCCTGTTTATATGATGGCTGATTCGGGTGCGCGAGGTTCGCCTGCACAGATGCGTCAGTTGGCAGGTATGCGCGGTTTGATGACGAAGCCAGATGGATTCATTATCGAAACGCCGATTACGGCAAACTTTCGCGAAGGACTCGATGTATTGCAATATTTTATTTCGACGCACGGTGCACGTAAAGGATTAGCTGATACCGCTTTAAAGACGGCTAATTCAGGTTATTTAACGCGTCGTCTCGTCGATGTGGCACAAGATATCGTTATTACAATTAAAGACTGCGGTAGTTTATACGGTATTGTTGTGAGCTCGCATGTTGAAGGCGGTGAAATTATGGTTCCATTGCGTGAACGCGTATTGGGACGTGTGCTCGCTGAAGATGTTAGTTTACCAGGGAATGATGATCAGGTGCTCGAGCGTGGCACTTTATTAGATGAACATTGGGTTGCTCTTTTGGAGGAGCGTGGAGTTGATCAAGTTAATGTGCGATCTCCGATAACCTGTGAATCGACTCAAGGTATTTGTGCTGCTTGTTATGGCCGTGATCTGGCACGTAGACACTTAGTGAATATTGGTGAGGCGGTGGGTGTTATTGCAGCACAATCGATTGGCGAACCAGGTACTCAGCTTACAATGCAGACTTTCCACATCGGAGGTGCTGCGTCTCAGATTGCTGTTGTGAGTAACATTCAAGTCAAGTCAAAAGGTAAAATTAAATTACGTAATATTAAATTGGTTCAACACAATGCAGGTCATTATGTAACAGTATCTCGTTCAGGCGAATTAGCATTATTAGATGCGCAGGGTCGCGAACGTGAACGTTATAAAGTTCCTTACGGAGCCAATATTAGTGTTGCAGATGGCGCTGAGGTAAAACCGGGCCAAATTGTCGCACAGTGGGATCCCCATACTCATCCCATCGTGGCAGAAGTGGCAGGTTATATAAAATTTATCGATTTGATCGATGGTGTTACTATGAATCGTCAGACAGATGAGATGACGGGTTTAAGTAGTATTGTCGTGACGGATGCAAAACAGCGAGGCCCAAGTGGGAAAGAGTTTCGTCCCATGGTACGCTTGACGGATGATCAAGAGAACGACTTATTTTTACCAGGTACCAATTTGCCTGCTCACTATTTCTTGCCTGTAAATGCAGTTGTGACAATTGAAGATGGTGGATTGATCGGTGTGGGCGATATTATTGCGCGTATTCCCCAAGAGACGTCAAAAACACGCGATATTACAGGAGGTTTGCCACGAGTTGCTGATTTGTTTGAAGCACGAAAACCGAAAGAGCCTGCAGTTTTGGCTGAAATTGCAGGGATAGTGGGTTTCGGTAAAGAAACAAAAGGTAAACGACGTTTGGTTATTACTGGTTCTAATGGTGAAACATTTGAGGCATTAATTCCAAAATGGCGTCATGTCACTGTTTTTGAAGGAGAACATGTTGAGCGTGGCGAAACAGTTGCGGACGGTCCGTTAAATCCACACGATATCTTACGTCTTCTCGGCGTCAGTGCTTTAACTCATTATATTGTGAGTGAGGTGCAAGAAGTTTATCGTTTACAGGGCGTTAAAATTAACGATAAGCATATCGAAGTTATCGTACGGCAAATGCTTCGTAAAGTGGTTGTTTTAGATTCAGGTGATAGTGACTATTTAAAAGGAGAACATGCTGATAAAGCACGTTTCAAAGAAGAGCAAAAAAAATTAGTAGCAGCTGGAAAGTTGCCGGCACGTTCTGATCCTGTTTTATTAGGAATTACTAAAGCTTCGTTAGCAACGGATTCATTTATTTCTGCAGCTTCGTTTCAGGAAACAACGCGTGTATTGACTGAAGCGGCTGTTACTGGAAAACGAGATGAACTGAGAGGTTTAAAAGAAAACGTTATAGTAGGGCGTTTAATTCCAGCAGGCACAGGATTTGCATATCATATGCAGCGTCGTCAACAACGTATGGCGGCACGTGCGGCTAAGCAGAAAAAGTTGGCTGCTACGCACACATTGAGTGCACAAGAAGTAGAACAAGCGCTTAGTCAAGCATTGTCAGAATCTAAAGGAAAAACTGATTCTTCTTCTTGACAGTGTAAGGTTCCTCTTTTAGAATTCGGTCCCCTGTTTAATAACAGGGGCCTTTTTATTTTTAGTTTTTTGAGTTATGCATGCCAACGATTAATCAATTAGTGCGTAAACCCCGTGTGAGAAGTAAAAAAAGGTCGTCAGCGCCTGCATTAGCTTGTTCTCCACAAAAACGTGGAGTGTGTACGCGTGTTTATACTGTAACGCCTAAGAAACCTAATTCAGCTTTACGTAAGGTTGCGCGTGTTCGATTAACGAACAAAATGGAAGTGACTACCTATATCGGGGGTGAAGGTCATAATTTACAAGAACATTCTGTTGTTTTAATTCGCGGCGGTCGTGTTAAAGATTTACCGGGTGTTCGTTATCATATTGTTCGTGGTGCACTCGATACGGCGGGTGTTACTAGCCGTAAGCAGGGCCGTTCTAAGTACGGCACAAAACGTCCCAAAGAATAAAGTGTAATGAATTAGGATTTAAGATAATGCCAAGAAGACGTGTTGCTGATAAAAGAGATATTTTGCCTGATCCGATCTTCAGTAGTGAACTCATTAGTAAGTTTGTTAACTGTGTGATGCGTGATGGTAAAAAATCTGTTGCCGAAAAGATCGTGTACGGTGCTTTACGGTTCGTCAATGAGCGTATGCTTAAGCAGAAAGTGCAAGACAAACCTGAAGAAGAAGGGGGTGAAGAGGGCGGCGGTGCTTCATCAGTCTCTTTAGATTATGAAGCTGTATTAGCTGTATTTGAACAAGCATTGGATAATATTCGTCCCAGCGTTGAGGTTAGACCAAGACGTGTCGGCGGTGCGACCTATCAGATTCCAGTCGAGGTTCGTCCCGTTAGACGCAATTCTTTAGGTATGCGCTGGTTAATTTTTGCTGCAACGCAACGTAGTGAAAAAGTCATGTCCTTGCGTTTGGGCGCTGAAATTTTGGATGCGTATAACAATAAAGGTATCGCAGTGAGAAGACGTGAAGACACATACCGTATGGCTAAAGCGAATCAGGTCTTTGGCCATCTTCGTTCATATGGTTAATAAGAAGAATTTAAGTTTTATTCTCGATGACCGCACAAGTATTTAAAGAATTTGAGTAGGTATTCCTGTGGCTGCTTTGGAACGATTAACGCCAATAGAACACTATCGTAACATTGGAATTATTGCGCATATTGATGCAGGTAAGACGACAACAACAGAGCGTATTTTATACTACACCGGCATTTCTCATAAACTGGGTGAAGTGCATGCGGGTACGGCTGTTATGGATTGGATGGCGCAAGAACAAGAACGTGGTATCACTATTACATCCGCTGCGACAACTTGTTACTGGAGTGGTATGGGACAACAGTATCCAGAACATCGTGTCAATATTATCGATACGCCCGGTCATGTTGATTTCACGATTGAAGTTGAGCGTTCTTTGCGTGTGCTCGATGGTGCTTGTGTTGTTTTTTGTGCCGTCAGCGGCGTGGAGCCTCAATCGGAGACTGTTTGGCGTCAAGCAAATAAATATCATGTTCCTCGTATTGCATTTGTAAATAAAATGGATCGTGAAGGGGCTAATTTCTTGCGCGTCGTTGAACAAATTAAGCAGCGTCTTGGCGCACATCCCGTACCGATTCAATTGCCGATAGGCAGTGGAGAAGGATTTGAAGGTGTAATTGATCTAGTACAGATGAAGGCTATTTATTGGGAAGAGGCCAGTCAGGGTATGCGGTTTGAATATCGTGATATTCCATCTGCTTGTTTGGCAGAGGCTCAGATCTGGCATGAGAAATTAATTGAAATTATTGCTGAAGCAAATGAAACGATTACTGAACGTTATTTAGAAGGTTCTCAATTTACGGCTGAAGAGATTAGAAAAGCTTTGCGTATCATGACTTTAGATAATAGAGTAGTGCCTGTATTGTGCGGCTCTGCTTTTAAAAATAAAGGTGTTCAGGCTATGTTAGATGCGGTTATTGAGTATTTGCCTGCTCCTAATGAAGTGCCGCCTATGCAGGGCATATTGGATGATGCTAAGGAAACGATCGCGGTGAGACATCCCAATGATCAAGAACCTTTCTCTGCTTTAGCTTTTAAAGTAACTACTGATCCGTTTGTCGGATCTTTAGTTTATTTTCGCGTTTACTCAGGGATAATCAACAGTGGCGATGCTGTTTATAATCCAGGCAGAAGTAGAAAGGAACGTATTGGTCGTATTGTTCAGATGCACGCTAATAGTCGCGAAGAGATTAAGCAGGTTCGTTCAGGTGATATAGCTGCTGCGGTTGGTTTAAAAAACACGAGTACAGGAGATACTTTATGCGATCCGAATAATATTATTACTTTGGAGCGTATGGAGTTTCCAGAGCCAGTTATATCGGTTGCTTTGGAGCCGAAAACTAAAGCCGATCAAGAAAAGATGTCGATTGCTTTGAGCAAATTAGTGCAAGAAGATCCATCTTTTCGTGTCCATATAGATGAAGAATCAACGCAAACCATTATTTCTGGTATGGGTGAGTTGCATCTCGAAATCATTGTGGATCGTATGAAGCGCGAATTCAGTGTTGAAGTAAGTGTGGGTAAGCCGCAGGTGGCTTATCGTGAAACGATTCGCAAATTGATTGAGCAAGAAGGTAAGTTTATACGCCAAAGTGGTGGTCGTGGTCAGTACGGTCATGTTTGGTTGCGTATTGAACCTTTGGATATTGGTCAAGGCTATGTTTTTGTGAACGCTATTGTTGGAGGTATTATTCCCAAAGAATACATTCCAGCGATTGATAAAGGTGTGCGCGAACAGTTAGCTAACGGTGTTATTGCAGGGTATCCTGTTGTTGATGTAAAAGTAACTGTATTTGATGGTTCTTTTCATGAAGTTGATTCAAGCGAGCTTGCCTTTAAGATTGCTGGATCGATCGCTTTTAAAGAAGGCGCACGCAAAGCAAGTCCAGTTATTTTAGAACCTATTATGAAAGTAGAAATTATTACACCTGAAGAGTATATGGGTGATGTTGTAGGTGATCTGAATCGTCGTCGTGGTATTTTGCAAGATGTAGAAGATATTTCTGGTTCAGGAAAAAATATTCGCGCGGAAGTTCCATTGTCTGAAATGTTTGGGTATGCTACGGACCTACGTTCTAAAACTCAAGGACGTGCTACTTATACGATGGAATTTGCTCGGTATAAAGAGGCTCCGTCTCATATTGCGGACGCTATGCTTCGTGAGGCATAAAATCAATTAATTGTTAGTGGGGAAATTTGCATGGCAACAGCGGTATTTGATCGAAAAAATAAGTCGCATATAAATGTTGGGACTATAGGGCATGTTGATCACGGTAAAACGACATTATCGGCAGCGATAAGCAAACGCACTTCTAAAAAATATGGTGGTGAATTTAGACGGTTTTCAGAGATAGATAATGCGCCTGAAGAGAAGGCCCGTGGAATAACAATTGCTACTTCACATATTGAATATGAAAGTGATAAACGACATTATGCACACGTGGATTGTCCAGGTCATGCCGATTATGTGAAAAACATGATCACAGGTGCGGCTCAGATGGATGGAGCGATATTAGTGGTGAGTGCGGATGATGGTCCTATGCCTCAGACACGCGAACATATTTTGTTGGCGAGTCAGATTGGTGTTAAGAAAATTGTGGTTTTTGTGAATAAGGCCGATTTAGTAGATGATAAGGAATTATTAGAAATAGTGGAATTAGATACCAGAGAGTTATTGAACAAATATGGTTATTCAGGTGATACAGCTCCGGTGATATTTGGTTCAGCTTTAAAAGCACTCGAAGGTGATGAAGGAAAGTTAGGTGCAGAAGCCATTGATGCTCTATTGGATGCAATGGATAGTTACTTCGAAGAACCTGAGCGTGAAACAGATAAGCCATTTTTGATGCCGATTGAAGATGTGTTTACGATTCCTGGTCGAGGCACGGTGGTTACAGGACGCATTGAGCGTGGCAGAATTAAAACAGGTGAAGAAGTAGAAATTGTTGGTTTGCGCTCTGTGCAAAAGACAACAGTCATTGGCGTTGAAATGTTTCGTAAGACTTTAAATGATGGAATGGCGGGTGATAATGTTGGAATCTTGTTAAGAGGAATTAAGCGAGAAGATGTAGAGCGTGGTCAAGTATTATCAAAACCGGGTAGTACAAAAGCATATAAAAGATTTAAAGCTGAAATATATGTTCTGAGTAAAGAGGAAGGCGGTAGACATACTGCTTTTATGGATAAGTACAAACCTCAGTTCTATTTAAGAACAGCTGACGTTACAGGTGAGATTAGATTGGGCCAAGGTACTGATTTAGTTTTACCGGGTGATAGTGTACAGGTTGAGATTGGTTTAATTGCTGATATACCAGTGGAGCAAGGACAGCGGTTTGCGATTCGTGAAGGGGGTAAAACCGTCGGTGCTGGCGTAATTACTGAATTATTTGAATAACTTACAGGTATCTTAATTCTATGTCTGTTAAAAGCCAGATGATCCGTATTTTGCTTACATCGTTTGATCATCGTTTAATTGATCAAGCAACTAAGAAGATAGTTGATTCTTTGAAGCGTATGGGTGCTATGATTTGTGGTCCTGTACCTTTGCCTACTAGGAAAAAGAAGCATACGATCTTAACTTCGCCTAATGGTGATAAAGATGCTCGTGATCAGCTTGAGATACGTACACATAGACGGCTCATTGATATCCATGAATCGACAGATAAAACAGCAGATGCTTTAAAGCGATTGGATGATTTGCCTGCTGAAGTGAGTATTGAAGTGAAGACAGGCGAAGAATAGATAAGTAGCAAAAAAGGTAGTTTATGGTAGTTGGTTTAATTGGCCGTAAATGGGGCATGACTCAGTTCTATACAGAAGAGGGGCGATTCGTTCCGATTACTGTTATTGAGGTATCTCCTAATCGGGTTACACAGATTAAAACAGAAGAGAAGGATGGTTATCGAGCTGCTCAAGTTACTTGTGGAAAGCGTTCTGTAACGCGCTTAACTAAACCGAAATTAGGGCATTTTCGCAAAGCGGATGTGGAAGCCGGCCTTGGTTTATGGGAGCTTGATTTTGTTGCTGGATCTGATCAAGTATTGACTGTTGGTTCAAGCATTTTAGTTGCTGATGTATTCAAACCAGGTCAGTGTGTCAGTGTTACGGGCATTACTAAAGGTAAAGGTTTCTCTGGCGTCATTAAACGTCATCATTTTTCTTCTCAGGATGCGACACATGGCAATTCTTTGTCGCATAGAGCACCTGGATCAATTGGTCAAAGACAATCGCCGGGTCGTGTATTTAAGGGAAAAAAAATGGCAGGCCAGTTGGGAAATAAGCGTCGTACTATTCAGTCTTTAGAAGTTGTTAAGGTAGACGTCGATCGTAATTTATTGTTAATTAGGGGTTCCGTGCCAGGAAGTCCTGGTGGGTTTGTGTTGGTTCGAAAGGCAGTGCGTGAAGGTGGCTAAAGAGTCACGTTGATATTATACGGTTCTCAACACAAGGTTGAATCATGCAAGTTAGTTTAGTGACAAATAATAATACGGTGGAGCAAATGATTGATTTATCTGATCAAGTATTTGCTTATAAGTTTAATGAAGGCTTGATTCATCGAGTAGTTGTTGCTTGTTTGTCTAGTGCAAGACAAGGAACGCGTGCCCAAAAAAATCGCGCAGCCGTATCGGGCGGTGGTAAAAAACCGTGGCGGCAAAAAGGTTCTGGACGTGCTCGTGCAGGAACGATTCGAAGTCCGATTTGGCGTAAGGGAGGCGTAACTTTTGCTGCTACTCCGAGAGATTATACGAAGAAAGTAAATAAAAAGACGTATCGTTTGGCAATGCGCTCTATATTTTCCGAACTCATACGCCAAGAACGTTTGAGTATCGTTGATGCCTTAGTGCTTGATCGTCCAAAGACTAAAGATTTGTTAGCGCAGTTGCGATCATTGGATTTAATGGATGTTTTGCTTGTTCTTGATAAGTTAGATCCGGTTATTTCTTTATCTGCTCGTAATATTCCTACCGTTGATGTCTGCGATGCTTACTCAATAACGCCTGTAAAGTTATTGAGTTTCCATAAGGTGCTCGTGACTACTGCTGCTTTAAGACAAATAGAGGAATGGTTACAATGACAACTAAACAATTGTGTGAATCCATTCGTTTGCTGACTGTCGTTCAGCGGCCATGTATATCTGAAAAGGCGTCTTTATTGGCAGACAAATACAGGCAATTTGTTTTTATGGTTGTTAAAACTGCAACGAAACCGATGATTAAGCAGGCGATTGAAGTTGTCTTCAATGTAAAAGTAAGTGCCGTACAAGTTTTAAATGTCAAAGGCAAAGTAAAACGTTTTAAGAAAATTCAAGGCAAATGTAAGGATTGGAAAAAAGCGTATGTCACGCTGCAAGAAGGTTATGACCTTGAATTTACGGATGTGAATTGGAAACAAGGTATTAATAATAATGGTTAATGTAACAGAAAGCTTGATCGATCATGATCAGCATGCGTATACTGAGCCACGATTGAATATTGATCGTAATATAGCGTCCTCTCAGAAATGCTCTAAGAGAACAAAAGCTCTAGTTCGCACAAGCAAAGCAGGTTTGTATCGAGGCAGGCCCTATTCACCTTTAGTTACTGCTTCTCCTAAAAAAGGAGGGAGAAATAACCAGGGCAGAATTACAGTACGGCATCAAGGTGGAGGTCACAAGCAAAAGTATCGTATTATTGATTTTAAGCGGGATAAAAATAATGTTCTTGGTTGTGTTGAACGTATTGAGTATGATCCGCAGCGCACGGCGCGTATTGCTTTAATCTTGTATAGCGATGGTGAACGTCGTTATATTATTGCTCCTGCTGACCTAAAAGTTGGTATGGAAATTGTGGCGGGCGCAGAGTCTCCCATTAAAATTGGAAATTGTCTGCCTATACGAAATATACCTGTGAGTACATTGATACATGCTGTAGAGTTGAAGCCGGGGAAAGGCGCACAACTTGCTCGTAGCGCGGGTTCTTTTGTGCAACTTGTTGCACGTGAGTCAGGTTATGCGACGATACGCTTACGTTCAGGTGAAATACGTAAGGTATCTGCAGAGTGTAAAGCGAGTATTGGTGTGGTAGGTAATGTGGATCATAGTTTGCGTGTATTGAAAAAAGCGGGAGCTTCGCGTTGGCGGGGTATCAGACCTACTGTACGTGGTGTGGCTATGAATCCGGTTGATCATCCGCACGGTGGTGGTGAAGGCAAGACGTCAGGAGGTCGTCATCCTGTTACACCATGGGGTGTTTGTACTAAAGGTTTAAAAACTCGCAATAATAAGCGTAGCGATAAGATGATTATAAGAAGACGCAGTAGAAAATAACGAGATTTTTCTTTTCAAAATTCATAGGGTGTACTTGTGCCGCGTTCAGCAAAAAAAATACCGTTTGTTCACATAAAGCTTGCGAAAAAGGTTACCGCTGCTAGGAATTCGAATATTAAACGTCCAATAAAAACTTGGTCGCGTGCATCAATGATTGTGCCTGACATGGTTGGGCTGACGATCGCTGTGCATAATGGCAAGGATTTTATTCCGGTTTATATTACTGAAAATATGATCGAATGTAAGTTGGGCGAATTTGCTTTAACACGTACTTTTCGTGGTCATAGAGCGGCTGATAAGAAAACATCTAAGACGTCTAAAGCGTCTGGTGATAGAAAAGATAAAAAAAGATAAGTGCAATTTTAAAAAGAGGTATTAAGAGTGGAAGTTGCTGCGTATTTAAACTATGCCAGGTTATCACCGCAGAAGTGCCGATTAGTTGTTAATCAGATACGCGGTATGTCTGTTGCCAACGCATTAAATCTTTTAGAGGTCAGTATAAAAAAGGCGGCGAAAATCATTAAAAAAGTTTTGAAGTCTGCCATTGCAAATGCTGAGCAAAATAACGGGTTGGATGTGGATGAATTATATGTTTCCACGATCTATGTCAATCAAGGTTCAACTTATAAGCGGATGTCTCCACGCGCCAAAGGACGAGGCAATCGTATATTGAAACCAACTTGTCATATTGCGGTTAAAGTTTCTTCTGAACGTGTTAAGGCGGATAAATCATGAGTCGCGTCAGTCCCTATGGTATACGTTTAGGTATTAATAAACGACCAACCGCTCGCTGGTATGCTCCTGCGCGTGATTATGCCAAACTTCTTATCCCGGATTTAAAAGTGCGCGCTTATTTGACGGCAGAGTTGTCGCAGGCTGGCGTGAGTTCCATTCAAATTGAACGACCTGCTCGTAATGCAAAAGTTACTGTTTTTGTTGCACGTCCTGGTGTAGTAATTGGTAGAAAAGGCGAGTATGTTGATCGCTTGCGCGGCCATTTGGAAATCTTAATGGGAATTCCGGTTAGGTTGTCGGTTGTTGAGGTTCGCAAACCGGAGCTTGACGCTAAGTTGGTAGCTGAAAATATTGCCCAACAGTTAGAACGACGCGTTATGTTCCGTCGTGCTATGAAACGTGCTGTTTCGGTTGCTTTACGTTTGGGTGCTAAGGGCATTAAGATCAGTGTTTCGGGTCGTTTGGGTGGTGCAGAGATCGCGCGTACAGAATGGTATCGTGAAGGTCGTGTGCCGCTCCATACTTTCCGCGCCAATATTGATTATGCATTGGCGGAAGCAAAAACTACGTATGGTATGATTGGTGTAAAAGTTTGGATTTACAAAGGCGATGTGTTTGGTTTTGAGGCAGTAGATGAAACTCAAACTGCTGGTAGTAAATCTCAAGAAGATAGTCACAATAGAAGGACTCATTTCAAGTCGCGCGCCACTTTGGGTGTTAATAAGAAGCAAGCTGTAGTTAATCAAGAAGTAACTACATCACGTGATGTTGAATCTTAAAGAATTGAGAATAACTCATGTTACAACCTAAGCGAACTAAATTTCGAAAACAATTTAAAGGCCGCAATCGTGGTGTTGCATCACGAGGTAATTGCGTTAGTTTTGGTCAATATGGTTTAAAAGCAACGACTGCTGGTTTTATTACAGCGCGTCAAATTGAAGCTGCTCGGCGCGCTTTAACGCATCATATTAAACGTGGTGGTAAAGTGTGGATTCGAATCTTTCCTGATAAGCCGATTACTAAGAAGCCTTTGGAAGTGCGTCAAGGTAAAGGTAAGGGTAATGTAGAATATTGGGTTGTTGTGATACGACCCGGCCGTGTTTTATTTGAAATAGAAGGTATTTCTCAAGAGATAGCGCGAGAAGCTTTGCGTTTGGCTTCGGCAAAATTGCCGCTTGCTACAAGTTTTGTGATACGGATGGTATTGTAATGAATGCTAATAATGACTTGAGTATGATGAGTATTGTTCAATTGCAAGAGCGCTTGGCTGGGCTCGTGCGAGAACGATCAAATTTAAAAATACGAATAGCTACACGTCAACCTGTGAAGACACATCGGATCTCTTTATTGCGTAAAGAAATAGCACGAACGATGGGTTATTTGCATGTTCAATTAATGAGATCGAAGCATGAATCAACTTAAGGTAACACATAAGACGCACAGCCGGTTACGAGGTAAAGTGATCAGTACCAAAATGAATAAAACAGTCAATGTGCTTATTCAAAGAAAAGTGCCGGATCCCAAGTACGGTAAATATGTGACGCGTCGAACTAAATTACTTGCTCATGACGAAAAAAATGCATGTATGCTGGGTGATGTTGTTTTAATTCAGGAATCACGTCCTATCTCTAAAAGAAAAAATTGGATTGTGATTGAAATCGCTGGGAAAGATACAGTGATTTTAACGGGAGAAAATAAAGAATGATACAAATGCAAACTGAACTTGATGTTGCAGATAATAGCGGCGCACGTTGTGTAGAATGCATCAAGGTTTTAAAAGGTTCTAAAAGGCGTTATGCAGGTATAGGTAGCATTATTAAAGTGGCTGTTAAGGAAGCGATACCGCGTGGTAAAGTCAAAGCGGGTGACGTTGTGTTTGCGATTGTTGTTAGAACTAAAAAGGGCATACGCCGTAATGATGGGTCTGTATTGCGTTTTGATAGTAATGCCGTTATTTTGCTGACCAACCAATATCAATTGATGGCAACGCGTGTTTTGGGTCCAGTACCGAGAGAGTTGCGTGATCACTACATGAAAATTGTTTCATTAGCGCCAGAAGTGCTTTGAATCGCTAAATTGGGTTAGAGAAAATGCAAAGAATCAAAAAAGGTGATGTTGTTATTGTGATTGCGGGCAAGTGTAAAAAACAACAAGGGAAAGTACTGAAGATTTTCGCTGATAAAAATCGGGCAATTGTCGAGGGTATTAACTTAGCTTCTCACTATGTTCGTGCTAATCCACAAAAGGAAATCACAGGTGGTATTTATCGCAAAGAAGCAACGATTCACATGTCAAATTTAGCTTTATACAATCCAGTGACAAAGAGAGCAGACAAAATCAAGATGAAACAATTAGAAAACGGTGAGCATGTGCGGGTATTTAAATCGAATGAAGAACTGGTGGATGTATAAAATTTTAGGTGCTGCTGTATGTCACAATTAGAATCGTATCATAATAAGGTTGCTAGCGATTTGCAGAAAGAGTTTTCTTTCAAGAGTACAATGCAATCGCCTAGAATTATTAAAATTACTTTAAATATGGGTGTTGGAGAAGCAGTTGCAAATAAAAAGATTTTGGATTTAGCATTGACTGATCTGACCTTGATAGCAGGACAAAAAGCTGTTATTACTCGTGCAAGAAAATCAAACGCGGGTTTTAAAATTCGTGCGCATTGGCCCATAGGCTGTAAAGTTACCTTGCGGCGAAAACGTATGTATAAATTTTTGGAACGTTTAATTCATATTGCTATTCCACGTATTCGTGACTTTCGTGGATTTAGTGTGCGTGCTTTTGATGGGCGCGGTAATTATAATTTTGGTATTCGGGAGCAAATAGTTTTTCCTGAAATCAAATACGATTCTGTGGATGCAATACGTGGATTAAATGTTACGATTACAACGACTGCGACCAATGATAAAATGGCCCATGCCTTGTTGGCTGCGTTCAATTTTCCATTTAAGGAGGATTAGAGCTTTATGGCAAAGAAAAGTGTAATTATGCGGCAGAGAAAACGAGAACGTTTAGTTCTTCGATATGAAGTAATTCGTGCTCAGCTGAAGGAAATTATTCGCAATCCACGTAGTTCAGCAGAGCAGCGTTGGTTAGCTGCTTATAAATTGCAAACTTTACCTAGGGATTCCTCAGCAACGCGCAAACGTAATCGTTGTGCTTTAACAGGTCGGCCGCGTAGAGTATATCGTCAATTTGGTTTATCAGGGGGTGTTTTGATAATGTTAGCAATGCGTGGTGAACTTCCAGGTATTCAAAAGTCTAGTTGGTAGGTAAGTATTATATGAGTATGCAAGATCCTATTGCCGACATGTTTATTAGAATTAAAAATGCGCAAGCAGTTGATAAAAAAGAAGTTTTCATGCAGGCATCAAAGATTAAAATAGCTATCGCTACGCTTTTAAAAAAAGAGGGTTATATTCTTGATTTTCAGGTAGAACCGAATGGAGTTAAATCAACATTAATTATTTTCCTGAAATACTATCAAGATAAGCCTGTGATTGAAAACTTGAAGCGTAGAAGTCGTCCTGGTTTACGTGTTTATCGAGGTGTTTCTAATCTACCTAGGGTACGCGATGGTTTAGGCATGGCTATTATTTCAACGCCTAAAGGTGTTATGAGCGATAAAGCCGCACGTTTGATAGGCCAAGGTGGCGAAGTTATTGGCACTGTGGATTAACAATCGGTGTATTGTCTATTTATTTAAACATTAAAAATTTATGTCAAGAGTCGCACAGAATCCTATTAATATTCCAGCGGGTGTCCGTGTTTCTTGTACCGAAGCACAGGTGACTATTGAGGGCGTTAAGGGAACTTTAACTTGCTCTATAAAGCAAGATAAAACGCAGGTGCTAGTAGATGAAAATCAGATTCGTGTTAAGCCGATCAATAAAAGTCGGGAAGCAGATGCACAATCGGGTACTGTACGTGCTCTTTTGTATAACACAGTAATGGGTGTTGCAACGGGATTTGAAAAAAAATTGAAATTGGTGGGTGTTGGATACAAAGCAGAATTGTTTATAGAACCTGATATTCAGCGAAAATCTTTGAAATTATCTCTGGGCTATTCTCATCCCATTATTTATAAGATTCCTGAGGGAGTTACTGTTGAATTAAATGCTCCTACAGAAGTCACGATCAGAGGATGTGACAAACAATTGGTGGGACAAGTAGCCGCAGAGATTCGTAATTTTCGTTTGCCCGAGCCTTATAAAGGTAAAGGTGTTTTATATTCATATGAAAAAATAAAATTAAAAGAAACGAAGAAGAAATAATTCAACATAATTCACTGAAGAAGGTTTGATTTATATGCTTGATAAGCAATCAAAACGTAGACGGCGTGCAACGAAAACAAGAATGAAAATTAGGCAGCTTGGATTGCCTAGGCTTTGTGTGCATCGAAGTTCAAATCATACTTATGCACAGATTATTGTACGTACTAAAGCAGGTGATAAGGTGCTTGTTAGTGCTTCAACCTTGGATAAAGAAGTGAGAGCTTTAGGCGGGACGTCGGGTGATGTTGCTTCTGCTGGTATTGTAGGCACTGTCGTTACGCAAAGATCAACAAAAGCAGGTATAAAAAATGTTGCGTTTGATCGTTCTGGATTTAAATATCATGGGCGTATAAAAGCATTGGCAGAAGCTGCTCGCGCAGCAGGGTTACTTTTTTAAATATATCGAGTTAAAAAGCAATGAGTTTTGATCAAACGACTAAGAGTGATGGCCTGCAAGAAAAAGTAGTTAGGGTGAAACGTCATTCTAAGGTTGTGAAAGGTGGGCGTAAGTTTAGATTCGTATCCATGGTGGCTGTTGGAGATGGCAAAGGACGTATTGGCTTGAGTAAGCGTCCTGCACGTGAGGTCTCTATAGCAACGCAGAAAGCTTTAGAAAAAGCACGTCGCAATATGTTGTCTTTCGAATTAAATAATCACACGATCTATCACAGGGTAGAAGCGCGTTATGGCGCTACTAAAGTTGTTTTAATTCCTGCTATGGAAGGAACCGGCATTGTTGCAGGGGGTCCTATGCGAGCTATTTTTGAAGTTTTAGGTATTAAAAATATAGTGGCTAAAATTATTGGCTCTTCCAACGCGATTAATGTAATGCGTGCCACCTTAATTGCCTTGATGAAGATTACGCCGCCTGAATTTGTTGCCGATAAACGCGGTAAATCTTTGGCAGAAATTTATAATTAAAGGGTTATGGTTGTTTTTATGTCAACGATACAAAAGAAATTAAAGGTAAAGTTAGTGCGGAGTCCGCGTGGTCGTTTGCCTAAACATACGAGAACAGTTGCCTCCTTAGGTTTGCGACGTTTAAATCAAATTGTTGAATTGCAGGATAATCCTGCTATGCGCGGTATGTTGAAGCAAGTTGGCTTCCTATTAGAAATAGTTGAAGAGGTTTAAGAGAATTTTATGTATCTAAATACCTTAAAGCCTACACCTGGATCAGTGCAGAGTCGTAAACGTGTAGGTAGAGGATCTGGTTCTGGTTTCGGAAAAACAAGTGGTCGTGGACATAAAGGCCAGAGAGCACGCGCTGGGGGTTACCATAAGCTTGGTTTTGAGGGAGGTCAGTTACCTCTATATAAGCGTTTGCCAAAATTTGGTTTTACTTCACGCCATATAACGCAAACGATTCGCTTAGATGCTTTGAATAAGGTGAATGCTGATGTTATAGATTTATCTGCTTTGCTTCGTGCTCATTTAATTAAAGCTGCAACGCGACGTGTAAAGATTGTTTTATCTGGGAAACTTGACAAGGCGATACATATTAAAGGATTAAAAGTAAGTAAAAATGCACGTGTTCTCATAGAGTCTATGCAAGGGAGTGTAGAATAAAATAGGATGTCTAGAACAAGTTTGTCTGCACGTAATCAGCAAAGTGGTTTTGGTGAGCTCAAGTCACGTCTTTTATTTGTTCTGTTTGCCATTGTTATTTATCGTATCGGTGCTCATATACCTGTGCCTGGATTAGATCCAGTGAAATTAGCTGCTTTGTTTAATCAACAAAGCAATAGCATTCTTGGTTTGTTTAATATGTTTTCTGGGGGGGCTTTGTCGCGTGCCACTTTATTTGCTTTAGGGTTATTTCCTTATATTTCAGTATCAATCATCGTCCAATTACTCACGACGATTTATCCGCCGTTGGAACAATTAAAAAAAGAAGGGGAGGCAGGAAGACGTAAAATTAATCAATACACACGTTATGGCACGGTTGCTCTTGCTTCTTTGCATGCGATTGGTCTTGCACGGTGGTTGGTTTCAGAGAATATTGCATTAAGTTCCGGGTTCTTTTTTTATTTTATTTTTTGTGCGAGCACTGTAACGGGAACTTTGTTTTTAATGTGGCTAGGTGAGCAAGTCACAGAACGTGGCATAGGAAACGGTATTTCTTTAATTATTTTTGCTGGAATCGTTTCTGGCTTGCCTGTTGCTGTTGGAAAATCTCTTGAACAGGTGAGACAAGGTCAAATTGAATTTTTTGGACTTATAATTATTGCCTCTATTGTTATTTTAGTAACAGCCTGTGTTGTTTTTATAGAGCGTGGGCAACGTCGTATTCTGGTACATTATCCACAGCGCCAACAGGGTAGGAAATTATATAATGCACAAAGCAGTCATTTGCCATTGAAAATTAATATGGCAGGTGTTATTCCTCCGATTTTCGCATCGAGTATCATGGTTGTTGTGGGTGGTTTAATTCAATGGTTTAGTTCTGGCAAGAAGATTTCTTGGTTAAGTGACATCGCTTTTCTATTAACACCCGGTCAACCCTTGTACCTGCTTTTATTTGCGTTATCCATTGTATTCTTTTGTTTTTTCTATACCGCTTTAGTATTTAGTCCCTCGGAGACAGCGGAAAATTTAAAAAAATCAGGGGCATTTATTCCTGGAATAAGGCCTGGTGAACAAAGCGCTCGTTATATTGATGCGGTTATGACGCGTTTGACTGTAATTGGATGTATTTATTTAGTTTTGGTTGCGTTGTTGCCAGAGTTTATGGTAGTTACTTGGCACGTTCCCTTTTATTTTGGTGGCACTTCTTTATTAATCATTGTTGTGGTGATTATGGATTTTATTGCGCAAATTCAAGCTTTATTGATGTCACATCAATATGAGTCTTTATTGAAGAAGGCTAATTTGAAAAATATATCATTGCATAATAGCAACCATTTAATTTGAGTATTTTTAGCGAGAGATTAAAACATGAAAGTACAGGCTTCTATAAAAAGATTATGTCGCAATTGTAAGATCATTAAACGCATGGGTGTGTTGCGTGTGATTTGCTCAGAAGCAAAACACAAACAGCGTCAGGGTTAAATAATTAAATTAGCTTTGTTTTATTCTATTGGTTTTGTAATTGAACATTGATTCTTGCTCGAGAATAGAGTAGATTGACGAGCTATTTTTTCAGTAATAAATTTGGAGTAATAAAACGATGGCTCGAATAGCCGGCGTTAATGTGCCAATTGATAAAGATTTAGAAATATCTTTGACCTATATCTACGGCATTGGTCCTACTCGTGCCGAGAAAATTCGTATTGCTGTTCGTATCGCTCGTGGTACTAAGGTTCGCGATCTGATAGAAGAGCAACTTGATTTGATACGACAGGAAGTTGCTCAGTATAAAGTTGAAGGAGATCTACGACGCGAAGTTTCGATGAATATCAAACGTCTAATGGATTTGGGATGTTATCGTGGTATTCGCCATCGTCGTGGTCTTCCGGTACGCGGTCAGCGTACAAAGACAAACGCACGTACACGTAAAGGGCCTAGAGCCATGATCCGAAAAAATTAATTTAGGTATCTGTCATGACTGAAGTTGTAGTCAATACTCCTGAGCGGATTTTCCCCATTTCACACGTTGTTAAGGAAGTGGAACAATCCGATAGAACGACAAATTTTGTTCCTAGGAAACGTAAGGAAGTAGCGGCGGACGTCGTTATTAAGATGCATTGTAGTTTTAATAATACCATTATCAGTATTGTTAGAGGCGGAATTACTCTAATAGTAAAATCAGCTGGCTTTGAGTTCAAAAATACAAAAAAAGGTACAGCCTGGGCTGCGCGTCGTACGCTCGATGTTGCTATGGATGCTGCCTCTGCTGCGTTTAAATCTAAATTTAAACGTGTGATGAGATGGGTTGACCTTGAAGTAAAGGGGCCTAGTCAGGGTTGGGATCAGGTAGCGCTTTCATTGAAGAATAAGGGGGTTGAAGTTCTTACTATTAGAGACACTACTGGAATTCCACATAATGGTTGTCGTCCGCGTAAGAAGCGTCGTGTTTAATATATTTAGGTGAGTAAGAACAATGTCTAGAAATCTGGGTCCTACTTGTAAAATAGCTCGGCGCTTGGGTAGAGATTTGCATTTAAAAAGTGGTATACGTCCGCTTGATAGTAAATGTAAACTCAGCGTTCCGCCGGGGATGCATGGCGCTAAGCGTACTCGAAAATCTGATTATGCGATTATGATGAATGAAAAACAGGCCGTACGTTTGACGTATAGAATCACAGAAAAACAATTTAGGCGCTATTACGAGAGAGCAGCGAAGAAGCGCGGTGTCACGAGTGATAATTTATTAAATTTTTTAGAATCCCGCCTTGATAACGTTGTTTTTCGTATGGGTTTTGCTTGTACGCGTGCCGAGTCAAGACAGCTTGTCAATCATGGTGCAGTACTCGTTAATGGTAAGCGAGTTAATATTCCCTCCTATCAAGTCAAAGAAAACGACGTTATTGAGATTGCTGAACGTAGTAAGGGTCAGGGCCGTATTCAAGCTGCGATTAAAGATCGAATTCCTGTTGATTGGGTTGAGTTTGATCTCCAGAAGCTACAAGGCATTTTAAAATCTTTACCTTCATTGCCAACAGAATTTAACGTAAATCTAGTTGTTGCGTATTACTCCAAGTAGGATCCATCCCATGCAGATAAACGTGAAGAAATTTTTAAAGCCTCAAACGATTGAGGTTAAAATGCTGAGTGCCACGCATGCGCTGATTACTCTTCAGCCTTTAGAGGCTGGCTTTGGTTATACTTTAGGGCATGCTTTACGCCGTGTTTTATTATCTTCAATTCCTGGCTGCGCTGTAGTCGAAGCGAAGATCGATGGGGTTTTGCATGAATACAGCACGATCGATGGTATACAAGAAGATGTACTGGATATTTTATTAAACTTGAAAAATATCGCATTTATTATGCATGATCGCGAAGAAGCTGTATTAGAATTGGTAAAAAATGAGATTGGACCTATCTTTGCTGGTGATATCGCGCTTCCGCATGATGTTGAAATTGTAAATCCAGATTATGTTATCGCGCATTTAACTAAGCCAAATAAATTTAGAATGACTTTGAGAGTAGAACGTGGTCGTGGTTATCAAATTGCATCTTTGCGTAAGGATGAAGAATGTGGTCAGGAAGTGGGATCTTTAAAACTGGATGCCCGATTTAACCCTGTTTTGCGAGTAAGTTATACGGTCGAGCATGCGCGCGTTGAGCAACGTACTAATTTGGATAAGCTCGTTTTAGACTTAGAAACGAATGGTACGATCGATCCGAAAACAGTGTTGCGTAGAGCAGCTACTATTCTTCAGGATCAATTATCAGCTTTTGTTGAGTTTGAGCATGAAATAAAGCATGAGCCTATAGAAGATCTGGTTGATATTAATCCGATCTTATTGCGTTCAGTAGATGAGCTTGAGCTTACTGTACGCGCTGCTAATTGCCTGAAAGCTGAACACATTTATTTGATCGGCGATCTTGTTGTAAAAACAGAGTCTGAATTGCTAAAAACACCTAATCTAGGTAAAAAATCTCTAGGTGAGATCAAAGATGTATTGGACACTCATTCTTTGTGTTTAGGGATGCAAGTGCTCAATTGGCCGCCTTCTTGGTTGAAAGAACAGAGTAATAAAGAACATTTTGAAGAAGCAGGATCGGGTTCAACCGACTAAAAATAGAAAGAGTTTTTATGCGTCATTTAAATTCAGGTCGTAAATTATCTAGAAATAGCAGTCATAGAAAAGCGATGTTTCGTAATATGGCTTCTTCTTTGTTTGAGTATGAATTGATTAAGACGACTGTCGCTAAAGCGAAGGAATTGCGTCGTGTGGCCGAGCCTTTGATTACTCTGGCAAAAATAGACAGTGTTGCTCATAGACGTTTAGTGTTTAATCGCTTAAGAAATAGAGCTATGGTGACTAAATTATTTACTTTGTTAGGTCCTAGATTTAAACAGAGGCCAGGCGGTTATTTACGTATTTTGAAAGCAGGTTTTCGTGCTGGAGATGCGGCCCCTGTTGCTATTGTGGAATTATTAGATCGAGAGGGTGAGACCGCGTCTGAATAAACTGATAACACAAGAAGCTATTACACAGGCACTTAATACGCTTAATACATTGCGTGACTTTTTACGCTGGGGTTTGACTCAATTAAAAAGTGCTTCTTTGCATTTTGGTCATGGTACAGATAACGCCTTAGACGACTGCGCTTATCTTATATCTCATACTTTATATTTAGAACCCAAACTTGATCCAGTTTGGTTAGATGCACGTTTAACCTATTCAGAAAAGATTTTGCTACTACAACGTTTGCAAGCGAGAATTAATCAACGCATTCCTGTTGCTTATCTTGTAAAGCAGGCTTGGTTTGCTGGTTTGTCATTTTATATTGATGAGCGTGTTTTGATTCCGCGCTCTGCATTAGCTGAATTAATTGAGCAACGTTTTGAGATTGGGTTATCTGATCCTGATCAAGTTCACGCTATTTTAGATTTAGGTACAGGCTGTGCGTGCATTGCAATTGCGTGTGCATACGCGTTTCCGAATGCACAAATAGATGCAGTTGATATCTCTGAGGTTGCTTTAGAAATCGCGCAATTGAATATCGAACAGCATGACGTAGTAGAACGAGTACATTTACTACGCTCTGATCTTTTTGCGCAAATTCAAAAAAAATCTTACACCGTGATTATTAGTAATCCGCCGTATGTGGAAGCAGCTGCTATGGATACTTTACCTATAGAATATCGGCACGAGCCTGAGTTAGCGCTGCGTGCAGGGAAGGATGGGCTAGATTGTATTGTACGAATTTTGCGAGAAGCTGCAGATTATTTAACAGAGGATGGGATTTTGATCGTGGAAGTTGGATTGGCAAAGCAGGCTTTGATCGAGCGTATGCCACAACTTCCGTTTTTATGGTTGGAATTTGAGCATGGTGACAACGAGGTTTTTTTATTAACAAAGCAGCAGTTAATTTATTCTAAGCACGATCTAGCAGAGTAGAAATTTCTGTTGTCTAATTCATTGCTTATGGAGATAATAAAAATAAAAGAGGTTAAATACGATGCCAAAAAGAAAAATAGAAGTGGTTCTGCAGTCTCCAGCCCCAGTTAAGCCAGCTAAGGGTTTTTATCAATGTGAAGGTTTCTTCTGTCATGAGCTGGATTCGGATTATGATGATTTTCGGGAGATGGCAGTAACACTGAACTATATTTCAAGCCTGCGTACATGGATTTTATCCAAATTTTTAAAGGGGCACGGTCTTTTTAACAGTCCTAATGCGTATACGGATACAAAAACATATGAAAAATATGACTACCAAAAAACATTAACGTTATTAAAAGAAGTACTTTACTCTGATGAGTGGGGGGGGGGAGAAGTGGATGGATACTCTTATGCGTTTGAAGCGTTCGGATAACAATACCTTGACTTTGTATTTCGATCTAAAAGAATTTGTTTCCACTTCCACGTTTAGAAAGTTCTTTTTAGACCCATCTTTTCGTACTGACGATACGGTAAAACGCAAATGGCATCGTGATATTCTCAATGAGCTTGAAAAACTAGAAAAACATTTGGGTGTTATTAACGAAAAGTCGAATAACTCTCTTGATCATTTTGAGTCTATCAGCAAAGATTTTCGTTCTGAGATGGAGTCTCGCTATCAAGATTTTCGGAGGATGGCAGCAACGCTCAACTATGTTTCGGACTTGCGTACGTGGATTTTAACCAAGCTTTTAAGGAGTATGAGTGTGGAGCGTAATGGTTTAAAAAAAAGACCTTATCGTAGCGTTAGTATGGATCGAGAGTGTAACAATCAAGAAATATTAACGTTATTAAAAGAAATGTTTTATTCTGATGAGCGTCAAAAGCAAAGTGGCAACCTGGAACAGAAGGAGTTCGATACTCTCATAAGTTTAAAGCGTTTTAATAACGATGACGATTCTTTATATTCCGATCTAAAGAAATGTATCTCTTCCTTATTAACAGGAAAAGAACATCCACTTTCTGCCGGAAAAGATCCAAAAATCGCATTGTATAATGATGTCTGTAATGAGCTTGAAAAACTAGAAAAATGTTTGCAGCCTATTGATACAAATCAATTCTTTTTCAAAACACGTTCAAATTTCGCTACTACTTCCATAGAAGGGTTTAAGCATCTAAAAATAAATTGACAGATGCCCATGTGATTGAAGGATTGGATGTATCGATTGTTTTTTAGTAAAACTCAGCGCATAATGCCGCATCTTTTTATTATTAAGCGGTGGAGTCTATGGCCGTTCAAAAATCACGTGGATCGCGTGCAAGGCGAGGTAGTCGCAGAGCCCATAGTGCTTTGCCTAACTTGCTAACTATGCTTTCAACTGATCCTACCAGTGGTGAAACGCATCGGCGTCATCACATGACTAAGGATTGGTATTATCGCGGCAAGCAAATTATGCGAACGCTAGGAAAAAGAAAAAAAATAACTGATTCCGAGGAATGATGGAATCTGATCAATATATTATCGCTGTCGATGCGATGAGTGGTGATTACGGATTAGAAGTAACAGTTCCTGCTGCTTTGAATGTCTTACAAAGAGAACTTAATCTTCACTTAATTTTAGTCGGCGATCCTGATGGCTTGCAGAAGCAGTTAAGCCTGCATAAGTCATGTAAACAAGATCGTTTGCGCATTCAGCCAAGTTCACAAGTGGTAGCTATGGATGAATCGCCTGTACAAGCTTTGCGTACTAAAAAAGATTCTTCTATGTGGCTCGCTTTAAATTTAATTAAACAAGGCGAGGCGCAGGCCTGTGTGAGCGCAGGCAATACAGGTGCTTTGATGGCGATGGCTCGCTTTATTTTGAAAACTTTACCCGGCGTTGATAGACCCGCTATCGTTGCTATGTTACCTACTATGAAAGCGAATACGACAGTTCGTGTTTTAGATTTGGGTGCAAATGTTGATTCTGAAGTCGAACATTTATTTCAATTTGCAGTGATGGGATCTGTATTAGCTGAGGCAGTGGATGGTATTGAACGACCGACCGTTGGTTTGCTCAATATTGGATCTGAAGCAATTAAAGGCAATAAGCAAGTAAAAGAACTAGCGCAATTATTATTGAAAACCCCAAGCCTTAATTATGTGGGTTATGTAGAAGGCGATGCTATTTACCAAGGTGTGGCTGATATTGTGGTCTGTGATGGTTTTGTCGGCAATATTGCTTTAAAAGTAACCGAAGGTGTGGCTAAATTAATTAATTACTCTATGCGATGTGCCTTTCAACGTAATTGGTTAACACGTTTATCAGGGTTGGCAGCGTCGCATGTTTTACAACGCGTTCGTAAGCAAATTGATCCGGAACATTATAACGGCGCGAGTTTTCTTGGATTACAGGGTATCGTGATTAAAAGTCATGGCGGAGCCAATAGTGTTGCCTTTGAACATGCAATCAACAAGGCGATTTTAGAAGTTCAAAAAAATATTCCACAGTTGATTCGTAAGCGTGTCGGTGCTCTGCTACAGGATCATACTGCGGACTGATAGGATGCGCTACTCTAGAATCATCGGCAATGGCGGATTTCTTCCAAAAAAAATCGTTACGAATGAAGATTTAGAAAAAACATTGGATACAAGTCATGCATGGATTGTTGAACGTACAGGCATCATGCAGCGCCACATTGCGAGTATACAAGATACAACTTCAAGCATGGCTATCGCTGCTGCACGATCTGCCTTGATCGGTAGCACAATAGCGGCGCGTGATCTGGGTATGATTATCGTGGCGACGACCACACCTGATAATTTTTTTCCAAGCACAGCTTGTGCCGTACAAGCTGCTTTAGGCATTTCTAATTGTCCTGCTTTTGATGTAAGCGCAGCTTGTGCTGGCTTTAACTACGCGCTTACGGTGGCTGATCAATTTATTCGTACTGGATTTGTTGATTCTGCTTTGGTGATTGGCAGTGAAACGATGTCGCGCATTCTTGATTGGCAAGATCGTTCTACTTGCATTTTATTTGGAGACGGGGCGGGAGCGGTTCTGTTACAGGCAGATGAGTGCCCTGGGATCATATCGTCGCAATTGTATGCTGATGGTTCTTATCAAGATATGTTACATGTCAGTAGTGGATTGCTTGGTACGGATTCAAAAATTAAAATGCGCGGTAATGAAGTATTTAAAGTTGCTGTGCAACAGCTAAGTACTGCTTTAAATCAAATTTTGGCGGTGAATGATTTGACAACCGATACGCTGGATTGGCTAATACCTCATCAAGCGAACTTGCGTATCATCGGTGCCTTAGCAAAAAAATTAACTATGCCGCTGGAACGTATTGTTATCAGTTTAGATCGTCACGGCAATACTTCTTCAGCTTCGATCCCGCTTGCTTTAAACACTGCCATCGCTGATGGGCGGATCCAAAAAGGTCAGTTATTGCTATTAGAAAGCTTCGGGGCAGGTTTTACTTGGGGCGCTACTTTGTTGCGCTATTGATCAAATTATTATTATGCATGAGAAGAAAATTGCCTTTATATTTCCCGGTCAAGGTTCTCAGAGCTTGGGCATGTTGGCTGAGATTGCCACGCAATATCCACAGATACAAAAAACTTTTCAAGAGGCCTCTGAGGTATTGGGTTATGATCTTTGGCAGTTGAGTCAAAATGGGCCGCTAACACAATTGAATCAAACACAATATACGCAGCCGATCGTATTGGCTGCCAGCATTGCACTATGGCGTATCTGGCAGGATGAGTTGCAAGATACACCTGTGATACTGGCGGGTCATAGCTTAGGCGAATACTCAGCGTTGGTTTGTGCCGGTGTGTTGGATTTTACAGAAGCAATTGATGTTGTAGCGGCACGCGGTCATTATATGCAGTCGGCTGTGCCTGAGGGTCAAGGCGCTATGGGCGCTGTGATAGGATTATCAGATCAAGCTATCGCGCAACTGTGTGATCGTGCGGCACAAGCTGATGTATTAGCACCTGCTAATCTGAATGCGCCAGGACAAACGGTGCTTTCGGGTAACGCCTCAGCTATTGATCGCGCTTTATATTTAGCGCGTCATGAATTTTCTGCCAAGCTTGCAAAACGTATTCCTGTCAGTGTGCCAGCTCATTGTATTTTAATGCAGTCGGCTGCACAGCAATTATTAGTAGATTTAGAAAAAATTAATTTTCGTCGACCTAGCATTGATGTGATCAATAATGTAGATGCCGCGATAGCGAGCGATCCTGAAACTATAAAATCCGCATTAATTCGACAAATGTGTCAACCTGTACGTTGGGTTGAGACGATTCAATTCATAGTAGAAAAAGACATTACGCTTTTTATTGAATGCGGACCCGGTAAGGTATTGACCGGACTCAATAAACGTATGACTTCAATTCTCACCGTATCGATTATGGATAGGTTTTCTGTCCGGCATCAAGCAAGCTAATACAGGTATTTTATTTATGCTTTTTTCTCATCGCATTGTTTTAGTGACTGGAGCAAGTCGTGGTATCGGTCAAGCGATCGCTTTAGAATTTGCTAAACAGGGTGCAATTGTAGCAGGTACAGCGACAACACAGGCCGGTGTCGCTGCTTTTGATCAACTTTTACAAACAAATGCCGTATCGGGAAAAGGTTTTTTATTAGATATCACGGATCCTCATTCTTTGAACTCTATGTGGGCGCAGCTTAAGCGTGATTTGGGAGGCGAACCGCATATTTTAATCAATAACGCAGGTATTACTCGAGACGCGCTGGTAGTACGAATGAGCGAGGATGATTGGGATCAGGTGCTTGATACCGATTTAAAATCAGTTTACCGTGTAACCAAGTTATGTTTAAAAGGAATGCTCAAGGCGCGTTTTGGTCGCATCATTACGATAAGTTCTGTTGTTGCTAGCAGCGGCAATCTAGGTCAAGCGAATTATGCCGCCGCCAAAGCAGGCATTATTGGATTTAGTAAATCCTTAGCGTTGGAGGTTGCTGCACGCGGTATTACAGTGAATGTGGTTGCTCCTGGGTTTATTGAAACAGACATGACTATGAATCTATCAACACAGCAGAAGTTGCTGCTCAAACAGCGCATTCCTTGCCAGAGTTTCGGACAGGTGTATGATGTGGCTCACGCTTGCATTTTTTTAGCGTCTGCTATTTATATTACGGGTCATACCTTACATATAAACGGTGGGTTTTACATGGTGTGAATGAGGCGGCTTGCGTTCGCGATAGAATTGAATACACTAGGGTCCGGCTGTTTTGTTTGCATTTTATATCTCAAAGAGAGGAGATGAGTACGTGAGTAGCATAGATGAGTTAAAAAGTAGTGATGCTCGGGAGAAGATTACAAAAAGAGTGCTAAGTGTTGTCTCAGAGTATCTGGATATAAATATTGAATCTATTACGCTTGAATCTTCGTTTCAAAATGATCTCGGCGCAGATTCTCTAGATACAGTTGAACTTGTGATGGCTTTTGAAGAAGAGTTTGGTATTGATATTCCCGATGAAGAAGCAGAAAAAATTAATACCGTTCAACATGCTGTGCTTTTAATTGAAAAACGTCGAGAGGAAGTGACAAGCTCATGATTCTTTGTGAATTAGAGGAGTGATCATCTGTGAGTACGCAACGCCGTGTAGTTGTTACCGGTCTTGGAGTTATTACGTCTTTGGGCGACACAATTGCTACCACTTGGCAAAATATCGTTGCTGGAAAAAGCGGCGTGTCACCTATCACAGCCTTTGATGTTTCTACTTTCCCCTCCAGAATTTCCAGCAGTGTGCACGCGTTTCAGACTCAACCTTATCTTTCTAGTAAAGACTTGCGGAAGATGGATGTATTTATTCAATATGCCTACGTTGCAGCAGCTCAGGCGATCGAAGACTCAGGATTATCAATCACGCAAGAAAATTGTAGGCGCATAGGCGTTGCTATTGGATCAGGCATTGGTGGCTTGTCGTTGATTGAAAAAAATCACGAACAACTACAAGCAGGCGGTTCACGCAAAATATCGCCGTATTTTATTGCAGGTGCTATCAGCAACATGGCAGCTGGGCATGTTTCAATTCGTCATGGATTAAAGGGACCTAATCTGGCCATCGTAACGGCCTGTACCACTGGCACACATAATATTGGTCAAGGTGCACGCATCATTGCTTACGGAGATGCAGATTTGATGATCGTTGGTGGTACAGAAATGGCTACGACGCCTTTGGGTTTGGGAGGATTTTCTGCTTGCAAAGCATTGTCGACACGCAATGATGATCCGCGATCGGCGAGTCGTCCTTGGGATCGTGATCGTGATGGTTTTGTTTTAGGTGATGGTGCAGGCATTTTAGTTTTAGAAGAATACGAACACGCGCGTCGTCGTAATGCGCGTGTTTATGCTGAATTGATCGGTTTTGGTATGAGCGCCGATGCTTATCATATAACGAGTCCGTCTCCTCAGGGGGAAGGTCCCGTATTCGCGATGCGCAATGCGCTGCATGATGCGCAACTCAATCCAGAACAAGTCGATTATGTCAATGCGCATGCAACTTCAACGCGCGCGGGTGATGAACTTGAGTTACTTGCTTTACGACAAACGTTTGGAACACATGCAGAACGACTCGCGATTAGTGCCACAAAATCTATGACAGGTCATTTACTGGGGGCCTCAGGTGCTGTTGAAGCGATTTTTACTGTATTGGCATTGTGCGATCAACTTGCTCCACCCACTATCAATCTTGATCATCCAAGTGAAGAAGCGCGTGGATTAAATCTTGTTCCTCATCATGCGCAAGCTATGTCGATTCGATACGCGCTATCCAATTCGTTTGGTTTTGGCGGAACAAATGCCTCCCTTTTGTTTGCTCGCGTATGAATAATGTTCAAAAATGGTTTGTGCGTATTATTATTTCTATCTTGATAAGCAGTATCGCTGGTTGGTTGATCATTTGTTATCGTTTCTTGACGCAACCACTGATCCAAACACAGCCTTTTTATTATCAAATACAACCAGGCGCTTCTCTACGTACCTTGATATCGGATCTACAACAACGCGGCATCTTGAGTCATCCTGATTTCTTCTTTATCTTGGCGCATCTAAGTGGGGCTGCTTCTCAACTCAAAGCAGGTGAATATTTTTTTTCGGTCGGTACAACTCCGTATGATTTTTTAAATAAGATACGTATGGGTAAAATTTTGTTGCGTCATTTTACTATCGTAGAGGGTTGGACATTTCGGCAAATGCTTCACGCTTTAGCGATCGCGCCTTATGTGCGAACAACATTGCAACGGCCGGATGCTTTATTTAAAGCACTTGATTTGCCACCGTGTAACTTAGAAGGATTATTTTTTCCAGCGACTTACTATTTTCCAGCTAATACAGCTGATACACAATTACTCAAGCGTGCGTATCGTTTGATGCAACGTAAATTACAAGCCGCTTGGCGACAGCGGGCTTCTGGATTGCCGTATACAGAGGCTTATCAAGCGCTTATCGTTGCCTCGCTCATTGAAAAAGAAACAGCACTTGCTCAAGAACGTGCTAACGTCGCGGGTGTTATTATTAATCGTTTGAAAAAAAATATGCCTTTGCAGTTTGATTCAATTGTTATTTATGGGTTGGGTGATAATTTTACAGGACACTTAACAAAGGCGCAGTTACAACAAGATGGTTCTTACAATAGCTACACGCGCAAAGGATTACCTCCAACCCCGATCGCTATACCAAGTTTGGCGTCGTTACAAGCGGCATTACATCCTCAGTTAAATGACCATCTATATTTTGTGACAGGCGGTAATGGTCGTTTACAGTTTTCAGACAACTTAGCGCAACATAAAGAAGCAGTTGTTTTGTATCGCGATCAGATTCATTATTTTATGCCAGCGACCTTAATGCCGCGTTCCTGTCCTAAAAGCAGTTGGTTGCTGAGTAAACAGCTTACCGGAATTTTGTGTTTTGCTTATGAATAATAATACGTTGACAGATTCAGCTTGTTTTATTGTTTTAGAAGGGATCGAGGGTGTTGGAAAAACTACGCACGGACAGTTTATCCAGCAGTATTTAAAACAACAAGGCATCGATCTCGTGTATACACGTGAACCAGGCGGAACACCATTGGCAGAGGCAATTCGTACGCTTGTTCTACAAAAAAATAGCGAGTCTTTAACGCCGATCAGTGAATTATTGTTAGTATCTGCTGCCCGTGCTCAGCATGTAGCACAGATTATTACACCGGCACTCAGAGCACAGCGCTGGGTGCTATGCGATCGTTTTACTGATTCTACGTATGCCTATCAAGGAGCTGGACGCGGTATTGCAAAAGAAAAAATTGCGCAAATAGAAAAACTTATACCTAATTTGATACAGCCCAATCATATTATTTTATTTGATATGCCGGTGGAAGAGGCGTTAGCGCGTAGAAAAAAACAGAGTCAGCTGGATCGCATTGAAGCACAATACCGTGATTTTTTTGAACGTGTACGTGCTTGTTATATACAACGCGCAAAAATGTATACACATTATTCGATAATCGATGCTACAGAATCTATCGCAGATATTCAGATAAATCTAATGCGTATTTTAGATCATCTGATCCGTGATAAATGAACCATGAATAAAGCCATAGAACATAGAACGCGTGTACACCCTGATCGTTTTGCCAGAAATCGCTTACCTTGGCAGCAAACACAATGGGATTATATACAGGCCTGTCAACGTGCTGATCGGCTTCCTCATGCGTTATTGTTTACAGGATCGCAAGGGATTGGTAAACGTATATTTGCGGAGCATTTAGCAGAAAAATTGCTTTGTACACAGGCCTCGTTACAAGAAGATGCGTGTGGATACTGTACAAGCTGTCGTTTGATGCGCGCACAGACGCATCCAGATTTTTATTTAATCGCACCTGAAGTAAATACATCGATCAAAATAGAAGAAATACGCGCCTTAATAAGCGTTTTACATCAAACATCAGGGCAGTACAAAGTTGTTTTGATTGATAAAGTAGAACAACTCTCTATTGCCGCAAGTCATGCTTTATTAAAAACTTTAGAAGAACCGAGTGCGGATACAATTTTTATTCTGATCACGCATAAATCTGAGGCTTTACTGCCGACATTGCGTAGTCGTTGTCATCGCCTTCGTTTCATGCCGCCTCAAGCACAACTTGCTCAACATTGGTTGCAGCAGCAAAATGCTAAAGCTGATCCAAATTTGCTGCAATTATTATTACGTTGGAATGAATACGCTGTTTTATCGGTACACGCTTTATTGTTTGATGAAAAAATCTTGCGCTTGTCAACGCAATTTCTTGCTTCTGTTGTAGCATTACGAACAGAATTAGTTGATCCGCTCACATTAGCTAAACAGTACAGCGCGATTGATCCAGAACAATGTATCGTTTGGTTTATGCGTATTATTATGGATCTTATTAAGATTAAATTAGCCGTCTCGATCGAAGATATAACACGATCAGAGCACGGTCCGATCATGCAGGATCTTGCTGATTCGCTGACTTTAAATTTTTTATTTGCTTATTATGATCATCTGGTATCGCTGCGCTCTTGTTATCGATCAGCGCCTTTGAACGCTTTATTATTAATTGAAAATTTATTTTGTCGTTGGTGTATTTGCTTAGAGGCTGATGATGTTATTAGTTGATTCTCATTGTCATCTGGATCGTCTACTGCTAAGCGACTATGGCTTGACTGATTTGCGTAGTTTGTTGATGAATGCGAAGACACGGGGCGTTCACTATTTTTTAACGGTGAGCGTTCGCTTGGATGCGGTTGTTACTGTTTTAAACATTGCTGAGCAATTTGATTGTGTGTCTGCCTCTGTTGGATTGCATCCTACAGAATGGGTTGCAGAAGAACCTACAGTGGAGCAGCTAATTACGTGGGCGGATCACCCTAAAGTAGTTGCGATCGGCGAGACAGGTTTAGATTATTATCATGCCGATTGCGCTCCTGAGATTCAGCAGCAGCGTTTTCGCACGCATATTCGTGCAGCAAAATTACTCAAGAAACCCCTTATTGTGCATACACGCAAGGCGCGGCAAGATACTCTGCGCATTTTGCTGGAAGAGAACGCGCGTGATGTAGGCGGTGTTTTGCATTGTTTTACAGAAGATTTAGCGATGGCTCGTGTTGCGATTGAGCGAGATGATTTTCATATTTCATTCTCAGGCATTCTCACATTCAAAAATGCTAGAGAGTTGCAGGATATTGCCTGTGTGCTGCCTTTAGAGCGCCTATTAATTGAAACAGACGCGCCTTATCTAGCGCCTATGCCTTTTCGTGGCAAACCGAATCAACCTGCTTACGTTTATTACGTCGCTGAGCGATTGGCCTCTTTACGCGCTGTGTCTATCGAGATGATCGCAGAACAAACTACAGATAATTTTTTTAATTTATTCAAAATCAAATATCCCTAAGCGATGATTAGTAAGCGTTATAAGCGTTAGTAGAGTTTGAGCAAGGTTGATTAAAATATTGCCAAATTGTTTTCGTTTCTCTCCCCTCCAGCCTTTTCAGCATTTACTCAGCCACTATCCACAGGGTTGTCCACAGAAACTGTGTGCAACTTAGCGCTCACGCGTGTTACTAAGAAAAACTGGTTGTAATGGGATGGCCGAAGGTGGAATTGAACCACCGACACAAGGATTTTCAGTCCTCTGCTCTACCGACTGAGCTATTCGGCCTTAAAAAGTCTGAAGGAATTCGCAAGCGCATTATTGTCGCGATCCTGACTCAAGACGTCAAGTTTATTTGTCTTGCAATAAACCCTACTGCTATACTTCAAAATCTTTTATTTGCTTTAATCAATTGTTATTCGCGCAGGAGTATTAGTATGGCGACCGTTCTTACTGAATCACATTGGCGTGATTCAGCACGCATTCCGCGATTCTTTTTTATTGATGCGCGCGCCTCGTTTCCTTTGCTGTTGTTTTTATTACATATACGTTTATGGAGTTTTATCTTAGCGCTATCGGCTATGGCTTTTTTTGGATTATTAGAACGTTATGGGTTTTCAGTCACCGTTTTTTTGCGTTGGATCCGTTCAGTATTAGCTGGACCACGCAAAATGGCGATCGCATGGTGGAAGGAGTAGGGTATATGAAATTACAACAAGGCTTAACGTTCATTGCTAAATCATTGAATGCTAATTTTATCTTAAAGGAACGCATTTTGAGTTACGATGAAGTTTTTTCCGAAGTAGGTCTTTTGCCGGCAATTGCACGTCGTGCTGATCAACTTTGCTCTTTGTGTCTTGGGTACGGTATCGGCGTTAGTTTTGAAGAAGTAGAAGGGACTGTGTTGGGCGTAAAAGTTACTTTCGATGATGTTACCCCGAATATCTTACGCTATATGTGTATTACTGATATTTTGCATGAATTGATTTCGCATGCGCCATCAACGGCCGTTACGCCTTTGGATGAATTATTATACGACTAAATTTCATGATGATTTGACTTTTACACAGCTCGAACTAGACTTCTATATCCATTGAGTAGGCATTTTAACAAAATAGACATTGACTAATAAAAATAAGCCACTTTTTAAATTTATTCTCGTCTTTCATCCTCTTAATCCTTTTGATATATCTCAGTAGTTTTGCGTCCACGTGAAGGGTTATTCACAAGGTTATCCACAGAAATATGTAAAAATGCATTACGTGATGCATTGGCAGGCGATTATATAATTGACTGAAACATCGAGGTTGAATGAGACCTGTTCATTCACAGGATTGTAGCCGATACCTTTGATGCATATAGGCATTAGTTTATTATCGCGCGCTGCTTTTGCCAATTCGGAGGGTTTAATAAAACGCGCAAAATGATGTGTTCCACGCGGTAATAAATTGAATACATACTCAGCAGCGAGAATGGCCAATAAATAAGATTTAAATGTGCGATGAAGGGTAGAAAAAAATACCCAACCTTCAGGTTTAACTAATTGCGCACAAGCACGAATCACTGAATAAGGATCAGGTACGTGCTCTAACAATTCCATGCAGCATACAATATCATAACTTTTAGCCTGTTCTTGCGCTTTATTTTCTGCAGTATTTATCTCGTAATGAATGGATAAATTGTTGCAGTATGCATGTTGCTTCGCAACAGAAATAAGTTCTGAACTGTTATCAATGCCTGTGACACAAGCGCCGCATTGCACCAAATCTTCAGTGAGCAAACCGCCGCCACAACCAATATCAATAATTTTTTTTCCGGAAATGGGAACCTGTTCTATGATTGCTTGTAGACGCAAGGGACCCATTTTATGTAAAGGCTTGCAGGGGCCCTCGGGATCCCACCAACATAATGACAAGTCAGAAAATTTTTTTGTCTCTAATGGATCGAAATTATTCATTAGCATCATGTTAACAGGTTTTTTTTCGGAGTGTACCCATATACAATGCGCAAATTGAAATGTGGGTTCTTGAAACCTTTAATTCAATGGATGAGTACAGTTAAGCAAACAGGATTATTCGATCCAATACGACAAGAGTCAATAGGTTTGAGAGTAAACCATGATGCATAAGCATTGATCGAAATTTTAATTCCATGAGCTGAACTATTGTATGAATCATTCTCCAGAGCAATCCAGACGCGACGTTCTTAATCAGATCGTAGCGTGTATTTCTTCTCAACTGCCTGAAGCACAACAACCTTGGTTGCATTCTTTGATCGAATGTTATTACAGTAATGTCGGGCTAGATGTTTTGAAACAACGCATCACTGAACTCGCAGATGCTTTGTTATCACATTGGCAGTTTGCACAAATTCGTTTGCCTAACACCATTAATCTGCGTATTACTAATCGGCCTGATCATAAATCAAAATGCACGGTGATTGAAATCGTCACAGATGACAAGCCGTTCTTAGTCGATTCTATTCGTATGGCAGTTCATGCATATGATTGTAATGTACAATTTATCGTCAGTTTGGCTGATTTATATGTTGTTCGTGATATTCAAGGACAAATACAAACGATTACGACCGAGGTAACTGAAAACAGCGTTAAGGAAGCATGGATTTATTTAGAGATCGAACGACAAAATGATGCAACAGTCTTGGATCAAATACAAAAAAAATTACAGCGCGTTTTAAATGAAGTCAATTTGGTTGTCGGTGATTGGCCGAATATGCAAGGCAAAATGGCCGATTGTATTCAAGATTTGGCAGAACGATCGAATGTTTTAGATCCTAAGGATATACAAGAATCAATAGAGTTTTTACGTTGGTTAGATCAGGATCATTTTATTTATTTAGGTTGTCGTGATTATCAATTGAGCGATGATCATAAGTCTTTGCGTTTGATACGACGTTCAGGTTTGGGTGTATTGCGTGATGAAAGTACCAGCACATTAGAACGGCCGCTTGCAGTTTTGCCGCCTGAAGCGCGCAAGCTTGCTTTTTCGCCTCAGATCTTAGTTATTTCTAAAACGAATACAAAAGCACAAGTACATCGATCTGCTTATACCGATTATATTGGCGTTAAACGTTTTAATCAGCAAGGTGAATTAATTGGAGAGCGTCGCTTTATTGGTTTATATACGTCCATTGTTTATTACTATTGCGATCCAAGAACGATTCCTTTAGTGCGGCGCAAAATTCAATTGGCCTTACAGTATTCTCAATTGCCATTGTGCGGACATTTCGCCAAAGCTTTATTAGATATTTTGGCAAGCTTTCCGCGCGATGATTTATTTCAAGCAACCGCTCAAGAATTGACTGAATTGGCTTTAGGGATGTTGCGTATTCAAGAGCAACCGGTGATCCGTTTGTTTGCACGTCAAGATAATTATCATCGTTTCATGTCTTGTTTTATTTATTTGCCACGTGAACAACTGAATGATGAGTTGCAAACTGCGATGGAATCGATTTTAGTTCAAGCGTTCGCAGGGTTAGAAGTCGATGCGGAGACTGCATTTACGGGTTCACGTCTGGCGCGCATTCATTTTTTAATTCGTACTGATCCAAAAAACTATCAAGTATGCGATCTTAAATCACTGGAAAAAAAATTAATTGCCGTTGCGCGTTCTTGGAAAGATGAGTTTGCTTTTGCATTGAATGCGCATTATTCAAAAGATAAAGCAAATCTCTTGATCAAAAAATATAAACATGCTTTCCCTAGCGGGTATCGCGAAAATTTTTCAGTCCATACAGCCATTGAGGATGTTGAGCATATCGAACGAATGACTGAACAACATACACTGGAAATTAATTTTGATCGTTCTCACGATCAGCACGATGTTATTTTGCGTGTAAAATTATTTCAACTCAATCAGCCGATTATTCTATCCAGTGTTTTGCCCGTTTTAGAAAATTTAGGGTTGCGTGTTATTGATGAATGGCCTTACGGCATTCATTTATCGGATCGATCTATTTGGATTCATGATTTCGGTGTTGAGCTGATACAAACGAAAGAAATTGTCATTACACAAATTAAAGAAATTGTACAAGAAGCTTTTCGTAAGATTTGGCAGGGTGAAGTTGAAAATGATGGCTTTAATCGTTTAACGCTCGATGCCCAATTAACTTGGCGCGAGATCGTTATCATACGCGCATATACGAAATATTTACGCCAAATTGGTATTCCATTTAGTCAAGTGTACGTAGAACTTGCCTTAGTGCGTAATGCTAAGATCGCGCAAATTCTTGTTAAGCTTTTCAAATTAAAATTTGATCCGCATAAGCAAAAACAAGCTTTGGATCTAATCCCTAGTCAAGAAAAAGAATTGCAATTAGCGCTTGATACGGTCGCAAGTCTAGATGAAGATCGTATCTTGCGTTATTTGTTGGAAGTCGTGCAAGCCAGTGTGCGTACGAATTATTTTCAAAGCGATGAACAAGGTAAACCTAAACCGGTTTTAGCGTTTAAATTAGATCCGGGACGTATTACTGAACTGCCTTTGCCGCGTCCTTTGTTTGAGGTATTTGTCTATTCGCCTCGCGTTGAAGGCGTTCATTTGCGCTGTGCACGTGTTGCACGCGGTGGTATTCGTTGGTCAGATCGCCGCGAAGATTTTCGCACTGAAATTTTAGGTCTTATGAAAGCGCAACAAGTGAAGAATGCTGTGATTGTGCCAGCGGGCGCTAAAGGTGGTTTTGTTTGTAAATCAGAAGTTATTGATGCACAAGAAGTTGAAATCTGTTACAGCTTATTTATTTCTGCTTTACTGGACGTGACCGATAATTTGATCGAGGGCGTATGTGTTTCGCCAGAACTTGTGTTGTGTCTCGATGGCGAAGATCCTTATTTAGTGGTTGCAGCGGATAGAGGCACGGCTACTTTCTCAGATTTAGCAAATGCCATTGCACAAGCGCGTCGATTTTGGTTGGGAGATGCGTTTGCTTCAGGCGGTAGTTTTGGTTACGACCATAAAAAAATTGGTATTACAGCACGCGGTGCTTGGATTTCTGTTAAACGACATGCACGCGCTCTAGATTTTAATCCAGAACGCGATGATTTTACTGTTGTGGGTGTCGGCGATATGTCGGGCGATGTATTTGGTAACGGTATGTTGTTATCAAATCATATTTGCCTCATTGCTGCATTTAATCATGCGCATATTTTTATTGATCCATACCCGAATCCGGAATTAAGTTTCGCAGAACGCAAACGTTTATTTGAATTACCGTGTTCAAGTTGGCTGCACTACAATACAGCGTTGATTTCGGCAGGCGGTGCTGTATTCAAGCGCACTCAGAAATCTATTCCTGTATCACCTGAAATGAAACAGCGCTTTGGATTGACGCAGGATCGCATTTCTCCCGATGGGTTAATTCGCGCCGTATTAAAATCTGAAACGGATTTATTATGGAATGCGGGTATTGGTACGTACGTTAAAGCCAGTAATGAACGTCATGCCGATGTCGGTGATCGTGCAAACGACACGGTACGTATCAATGCCGATGAATTGCGTTGTCGTATTGTTGCGGAAGGCGGCAATCTTGGATTCACACAATTAGGACGTGTGGAATACGCTTTAAAGGGCGGTTTAATTTATACCGATTTTATTGATAATTCTGCTGGTGTAGATTGTTCGGATCACGAGGTAAATTATAAGATTTTACTCAACGCTGCGTTGGCAGACGCTACGATTACGCAAGAGCAACGCAATCGGCTTTTGGTTGCTATGACAGATGAGATTGCCGAGTTAGTTTTGCGCGATAATTATCATCAAACGCGAGTCATTCGCTTGGCAGCGATAGCGTCAATTGAAGAACTGGATCTGTATCGGCGTTATATTCAAGATTTGGAACAGCAAGGAAAAATAAATCGTGCTTTGGAGTTTTTGCCGAGTGACGCTGCGTTACTTGAACGTAAAGCCTTAGGTAAAGGGTTAACTTCGCCTGAAATTTCCGTTTTATTAGCTTATACCAAAATTATTCTAAAAGCAGAATTGCTGGATTCGAGTTTGCTTGAAGATATTTATTTAACTGAAATTTTGGATGCAGCCTTTTCGAAAGCATTGCGTGATCAACAATTTACGCATCATAGACAACAACATAGCTTGCGTCGCGAAATTATCGCAACCAAGATCAGTAACGATTTGATCAACGATATGGGTGTTACGTTTGTCTTCCGTTTAAAAACAGAGACAGGTGCGGATGTGAATCAAATTGCCCGTGCTTATTTGATCGCACGTGAATCTTTAGGTTTAGCACGGCTTATCGCTTTGGTTGAAGCGCTTGAGGATCAGCTTGCTTTAAACATTCGTTATTACATAATGCAGCATATCAATCGTTTGATACGTCGTGCAGCGCGTTGGTTTTTATATAATTATCGAGAGCAGTTAAACGATATCTCTGGGATGATCAATCGATTTGCCGATAAGATTGCGCAGTTACATCAATTATTGCCGCATTTATTGGTGGGTCAGGAACGTCAGGAATGGGAACGTATCGTAAAAAGTTTATTGGATGCGGGTGTGCAAGAAGAAATAGCCATTCAATTAGCTAACGTTCATCATGAATATGTATCCTTAGATATTATCGACATTAGTTTGAAACAAGGGGGCTCATTGCAAGATTTAGCTAATTTATATTTTACAATTGGCGATCGTTTTGAATTCGGTTGGTTACGTGCTCAGATTATTAAACAAACGGTTGATACATTTTGGGATACCTTAGCACGTGTTATGTTATTGGATGATTTAGATATTCAGCAACGCAAATTAACACTCAC
>Ga0206946_1036_pt1 | contig 51927 bp, 41 predicted proteins | sample Alteio_BWOrgHeat_2_FD_152965 | JGI IMG/M metagenome (GOLD analysis project Ga0206946, IMG submission 152965) | Enriched cells from forest soil in Barre Woods Harvard Forest LTER site, Petersham, Massachusetts, United States -... | ecosystem: Environmental > Terrestrial > Soil > Temperate forest > O... | reverse complement strand
AGTTCGGCTTCGGCCAATTGCTACTCGCGGACACAGACCCTACATTTTAGATAGAAAAAAAAGTGATGGGGTATTCTAGCTGCATCTTTACCCTTAAAAGGCCCTATCAAATGCCGTTTCGACGCCTGTATCTTGGTATTCTCTTTTCTCTGATCCTTACCCGCACAGCAGTTGCGCAGTTTAACTCCGCACCTGCTGCGGGAAACCTGGATCCTAACACAGCTGGCGGATATATTCGTGATTCACGTCAGCATCCGCAGGAACCATCCCGCGACAATGCTTTTTCCATGACGATCAATCGCTACGGCATTGCGGCCACACTTCAGACTCTAGCGTCGCAGGCCAGTGCCACGATCCTCTCGAAAGGAGGCAACGCCGTCGATGCGGCAATCGCAGCCAATGCGGCCGTCGGCGTCATTGAACCGATGATGAATGGCATTGGCGGAGATCTCTTCGCCATCGTATGGGAGCCGAAAGAGAAGAAGATGTGTGCCCTCAACGCCAGCGGTTGGTCTGCCAAGGGCGAAACCCTGGATGCCATGAGGGCCAAAGGCATCACCAAGATGGACGATAGCAGCATCTATGCCGTTACGGTGCCCGGAGCAGTGGCTGGATGGGAGGCACTGCACGCAAAGTTCGGCAAGCTTCCACTTGCCGTCGATCTCGCACCTGCTATCGCTTTAGCTGAAAACGGATTTCCAGTGACGGAGACAGACTCCGCTAACTGGGCTCAGTACGGCATGGAATTCAAGGACAGGGTCGCTTTCGCCTCTGTCTTTCTTCCTGATGGAACCTACCCGCGCGTCGGACAAATCTTCCGCAATCCCGACATTGCTAACAGCCTCCGCCTGATCGCGAAGAACGGCGCTGATGCTTTCTACCGCGGTCCTATCGCTGACGCCATCATCAAGCTCTCCGACCAGAATAACGGCTTTCTTACCGAAGCTGACTTCGCCGATTACAAGCCCGAGTGGGTCGAACCCGTCTCCACTACGTATCACGGCTGGCGCGTCTATGAAACTCCTCCCAACACACAGGGCATCGCTGCTCTATCCATGCTTAACGTTATGGAGCTATACCCGCTTCGCGAGTGGGGACACGATTCTCCCAAAACTCTGCACATCGAGATGGAAGCCAAGGCCCTAGCCTACTCAGACATGCTTCACTATGTTGGCGATCCGCACACCGACGATATTCCCACCAAAAAACTCATCTCTAAGGAACTCGCGAAAGAACGGGCCAAGGGCATCACCGAGAAGGCAAACTGCAAGGTTCTTCCTTCAGATCGTAAGGAACAGCTCGACAAACTGCAGTCCGACACTACTTATCTCGCCACTGTCGATCGCGATGGCATGGTTGTCTCCTTCATTCAATCCAACGCTGGCAACTTCGGCACTGGCCTCGTCGCTGAGCACACTGGCTTCGTCTTGCAAAATCGCGGTAGCGGCTTCTACATGGAACCGGGTCAGCCCAACTCGCTCGCTGGACACAAGCGTCCGCTGCACACCATAATCCCTGCCATGATGCAGAAGGATGGCAAGACCATCGGCTTCGGTATCATGTCCGGCTTCAATCAGGCCCAGGCCCACGCCCAGTTCGTTGCCAACGTCGTCGACTTCAACATGAATATTCAGAGCGCCATGGACGCTGCCCGCTTCAATAAAGGAAACTCTGGCTGTGCCGTTAACATCGAGGACGGGTATCCGCGTGAAGTCCTTGAACAGCTCGCCGCGCAAGGCCACCAGATCAACCTTGTCCCGCGTTACTCACAGGTTATGGGACGCGGTAATGCCGTCATGCACGACGACGCGCTGGGAGTAAACTTCGGCGCCTCCGATCCGAGAGCCGATGGACAGGCCATTCCCGAACAACCACCCTACTAGCCGGGCAAGTTGACCGTGTTCTGCCATGAGTGCCTAATCCAAATCTCCAGAATGGTGATATCAGGCCAATGCGCTCATGAGGCGCGGGAGAGCTGTACTATTTTTGGGTTCCGAGTGGGTACAAACGAGCAGAGCCGTTTTAATGGGTGATGAAATGCAGGCCGAGCACAAGAAGGACGATGTTGTTGAATACGTGGATGAGAACAGTGTTTACCGTCGAGCCAGTCGTTCGGCGTACGTATGCAGTCGTGATCCCAAAGAGGAACGTGTATGGCAGCACAACCGGATAGACGTGCATCGCCGCAAACAGCGCAGCCTGTACAAGTAGCGCAAATGCGAAGCGCATGTGCCGATTCAACCAAGTGAGCAAAAGCCCTCGAAAGAAGACCTCCTCAAAAACCGGGACAAGCAGACAGCCGCGAAGAATCGCGATTACCCATGCGTACGAACCCTGACCCTGAAGACGTTTGGCGTCGGTTGCTACAGCGGTTAGTTGCGCGAACAGGTGCAGAAAGCCTCCAAAAAACAATCCCAGAAATGCATACGCAAGCGCACAGATCGCAATAAGGGCGATCGTTGCTGCGCCTGCGAACACGAGATCCATGACGCTTGTAAAGCGTAGCGCAATAGGAGGGCGGCTCGGTGGATGAAACGAGTAGCAGAGTACCGCCACAAGCGTCGCATACACTGCAAACGTGACGATCTGCGGCAGCGCCGATCCGAGCACACTGCCCATTACCCTGTTCAAGCCGTAGTAGCCGACGATTCCGACACCTGCCGCCGCGCAGATACTTGCCAGAAGGGAAAGGACGAGTCTGCAACCGCTGACCAGGACTTCGGGTTCTGAAAGTGATCGCGAGCTCATAGTCTCTGTTCTTTCTGCTTCACCTTGCTCAAAGGATCCACTCCTCGGCATCGCCGTGAGCCCGGGATAAAAACTTCATTGTCTCGTTCCTGGTCGATTTGAACATTCGATGAACGAGCGAACCTGCTTACTTATCCAGAGGCGTCGTATGTGTTCAGCGTGGTGCCGGTGGTTCTTGAAATGGAGCTATCAGGGCTCGGGGTAAAGCTCGCAAGGATTGGTTGAGGCCCTGAGAGAAGAGTAGTCCGTCATTCAGATCATTGCCGCGTGAGAATCGCCACTATATGCATCCTGCGCTGGCTTGTGATTTTTCGTCAGTGCTACGGCGACTGTAAACATCCAGATGAAACCCAGGTACCTGGTGATGGGAATAAAGAAATTTGCCGGATATGCAACGAGGCTTAGGGAGGAGAGTTCTCCCGTGAGTGCCATGAGCATTCCGAGAGCGACCGACCAACGAGGGAGAAGCCGCCTGAAGTAACAGGTGACCGACACGCCTGCGGCCAGCAGTCCGAATCCAACCGCGAAGACGACCCCACCGAGCAGGAAGTTGAGGAAAGTGACCGTCTTTACAATCGGCGCGGAGGCCAACACTTCAGGCACCGACAAAATCCAGCCCACGATGCCGGAGAGAATCAACGCGATGGTGGCGATCAGACCACCCAGGAGCGCGATGTTAGTGCCGGCGGCACGGACGCCCATGAAGCGCAGGCGGCTGACCACCGTTACCGCAAAGATCCCGAAGGGCACTGCTGAACCAAAAAGGAAGAAGTTGCCGACCCGCACCGCCGTTGGGCTTAGCGCGAGGAAAGCGCGCAATTCCTCGGCCGGCGCGAATGGGGTTGCGAAACGCGCTCCGTGCCGGAGCACCGCTGCTGCCAAGAGACCACTCGCGAAGATCAAGACGTGGACAGAGGCGAGCAAAAGGAGGGAGGGACCGCGGAAGCGAGGGGTTGATTGCATAATTAAATCATTTATAACATAAACGAATAAAATATGTAATAATTTTTAGAACGATGATTCATGGTGAAATGGGATTAAGACAACCGGCGTTTCTACTTGCCCAGCTAGGAGCGCATGCCGCATCGCAATTCGCTGAAAGATTAGGGGTTCTCGAACTCTCACCTCCCGATGCAGGGATCCTTCGACTGCTGCGTATTGCCGCCGGACTGAGCCAGCAGGAACTCGCAGCGAAGTTGCAGATTCATCCCAGCCGGATGGTGGCGATATTGGACAATCTCGAGAAGAGAGGACTCATGGAGCGGAGAGCCAACCCGGATGATCGACGCTTGTATTCCCTTCATCTGACAAAGGATGGTGTGGAGACTCTGGAAAGGATCGGCACGGTGGCGCGTGAGCATCAGGATGCACTATTCTCCGCTCTCAATAGTGAGGAACGCGACGAGCTTGCCGCTCTCTTGGCCAGAATCGCCGACCAGCAAGGACTTGTTCGAGGAGTTCACCCGGGATATCAGCGCTTGGGAAAACCCCAAGCGCCCTGAGGACAGGAAATCTGCAAAACTACCATGCGGTGCAGCCGCAGAGTGGCGCCCAATGGTCCAAGAATCGCGGTGTGGATGGATTGTTTGAATGCTAAGTCAGAGAGGAGCACGAGGTGTTGCAAAAGGCTGAACTCGGCAGTGAAGCTGATTCAGAGAACAACCTCGAGGCTCCTCGAGACCATATATACATCGGACTGCAACTTCGCTCCGGATGCCGCGGCCGCTCTGAAATCTAGGGAATAAACCACGGTCGGCCTGTGTTTCTCCCAAAGAGATCGAAAGAACAGTAGGTCGCCTGCCTCAAGGTTACGCAGGTGCCGAATAGAGGACAGGGGTATGTGGAGAGTTCTGGGTGTTACTGGTAGCGGGGAGAATCTGGATACATCCGAAACATTCGGGCACACGTTCAGGGTGCGGATCGTTCTGGAGCATCGACCTTCTTCCGCTTTTGCTGCTTCCAACCTCCAGCCGTTCGAAGAACCGCCGACGCTGCAGTGGAATGAGAAGATCTCTTTCTTAAATCACAAAAAAGAGACCTTCTGGGACTGGTCCGGGGACCTGTACGCCTTCAAGCGTAACAGGTCGGTGACCTTCAAACCGTGGAGATCACGCTACTACGAGGCCTACAACACAGCGATGATGGCGAGCACGCATCCCCTGATGCTGAGAGGCAGCGTGGAAGTACTCGACGAGAGAGACAGAGGAATTCGGATCACGCATCTGCCCCGCCAGCCCATTCCCCAGGACGATCGCCAGAAAGCAGAAGTGATTCGCCGCTTCATCTCGCGCAACATCTGCAGGCTGGTGGTTGATATCCACGATCGTCCTGCGATCCACGTGAGTCCACATCAGGACAAATGGGCAGAGGTCCACAAGGAGAGGCTTCTGCTCTTCGATTGCGGAGTTGGGGGTACACGCGTTCGGGCGAGCCAATATCTCAAGGTGAAGGGCTCTGACCCGAAAACGACCTGGCAGCGTTCCTTTCAGATGCATTGGGGCAGCGCGAATCTTCCTTCCCATAACTATCTGCGGGAATTCAGTCCGGATCTCTACAGCTTCGAGAGCCTGCCGCCCCGGCCCGGCGAGTACGAATAAATACGGACGAAAAGACGGCAGTATGACGGATGCTTCGCGTTCACGGCTCGCTCTTCGCCCACTCCTCCAGGATCTTCGGTGAGATCAGTTCTTCGACTGGCTTGTAATGAGCCTGCCTTGCCATCTGAAATTGCTGCTGCGCCTTCTGCCGCAGATCGCTCGCCTGTCCATCACTTCCGGGATCCGCCAGAATGGCCTGTGAAAGCAGCGAAGCCGCGAGATAAAAATGCGCCGCTCCCTGGCTGCGCGTGTCGGATCCGCTCAGATAAAGGCTGAGCGCTTCATTTGCGTGCGCAAAATCCGACGCGTAGTAACTCAGAACCCCATCCGCAAGGCTTTGTTCCAGTTCTTTCTGATTCTTCCGCAACTCATTGATCACGCGTTGTTTTCCTGCCCGAGCTTCCGGCTGCAGCCCATCCAGAGCGAGCGCGTCATCAAATGCCTGAAGAGCGCCCTTCAGATCGCCCCGGGCTTCGTCATCGCTGGCTTTGGCGAGATCGCTCTTCACCATGGCGGCATAGTTGACTTTTGATTGCTCCGGTTTGGTAGCCGGCTCTTGCGCTAGTTGGCGCGCGGCCGGTTGTTTTTGCAGAAGGGCATCCGTCTGGCGCAGCTTATCCGCAGGATTGCCGGGACCGTTGGCGTTGATTTTGACCGCGAATGTGTACTTCTCCTCGGCGCCTTTGTAGTCGCCGTTCTTCGCCAGAGTGTCACCCGCGCTCATGGTGTCCTGGTACACCTTGATATTCGTCAGAATCTGTTGGGCCTGCGCCTGCAGATTTGGTGAATGCACCCGGCTGGCTTGGGCAGCGGCGGTATCGAAGTCTCCCTGCCGATACGCCGTCAGCGCGAGGTTTAGCGCTGCTGCGTCGGTCGCATCGGCAGAGGGTTGCATCAGGGCACTCTTCGCCTGTGCAATCAGATCCTGTGCTTGCTGCTCCAGAGAGCCAAAGCGAATTTTGCTCAGGTCGCGGATTGCGCCCTGATAATCCTTGTGCTGCAACTCGAACTGTCCGGTTCCTAGAAGCCCCTTGAATTCGTTCAACTGTCGGTCGACTTCGGCGCGCGCGTTCGCGCATTTCTTGCTGTATTTCTGCGGATCCAGAATAGCCGCCTGGCATAGATTGTCGGCTTCCTGATCTAGGGCCCCACGCGCGTGCGCCTGCTTCGCCAGATCCTTCAGATGATCCGTCTGGCTGTCCGCATACACGGCAGGCGTGAGCAGCACGGAACTTGCGCAGGCCGCTATCAGCCAGGCTCTCATGGCTCTCATGAGTGGCCTCCGGCCAGCACTTTTTGCAGCAATTGATCCGGGTCGGCAGCTCCCATCTTGGTGCTGCATAAGTGCTGTGTCGCGCTGATCTGGCAATGAATCACCTGCTGCTCGTTGTGCGCTCCCTCGAGAGTCACTTCATACTGCCCCGCTGACACCCCATCGACGCGGAGAGGCGTGGCACGGTTCTGCCCGCTCAGATCCAGTTCCTTCCCAGCAGCATTCTTGATTCTCGCCACCGTTGCCCACGGCGAAGCGTTTACGTCCATGTAGCTCGTTGCCGCCATTGCCGTTTCTGTGGTGTGCGCGGGTGGAAACTGCGCCAGTTGAGAGTGCGATGCCGCGGTCTTCGTTCCGCGCCAGAGACCCAGGGCCAGCCCAGCGCATAGAATCAGCGCCAGCATTGCCGGCAACCATATTCGTAGCCACCGATTCGCTGCGCCTGGGCTCGCGTTCTGCGCCTTCCTGCCGGAGTTGTTCTTTGTCTCCTGCTTCAGTTGCCGCCATTCTGCCCCTGCGATTGGGCTTGCGAATGGTACCGACTGCTGAACCCGGTCGAGATCTCTCAGAGCCTGTTTCGTCTCCCCTCGCTGCAGTGCCGCGCGGGCAGCCTGCAGCGCATCCCTTGCCGCGGCATCAGCGAAAACACGCCGTTTCTCCTCGCATTGTTCTCTCGCCTGTGCAACTTCGGGCAGTTCGCCATATGTGCGGGAGACGGTTGCAAATCCACCGATGCAGCCGCTCAGTTTGCCCGCCGTCAGCAATTCCTGGCACTGTTGCACTGCCTCACGAATCGCTTCCGCCATGGCGGTTCGTTTTGTTAGCGTTTCGCGCAGCACTTGAATTCGCTGATCCGCAAGTACGTTCCGTGGCTGCTTGGCGAGCATCTGCAAAGCGTCCGCAGCGTCGCTTTCACTGAGCCCGGCTGCTCGAGACAGCACCGCGCGGATGCGCTCTTCGATTTCCTGGAGTCTCTCCTTTGCTTCTCCAAGAGACGCAGTCAGCGAGGCGTCATCCAGCTCCGAAACCAACGGCTCAAGCAGAGCCACGACCGCCTGATACTCGCCCGCCCGCAGCAGTTCCTGGCTTTGCGCCCGGATCGCTTCGCATCGCTTTCGCTCCATCTCCGCCTTCTGCTCGGCGCGGACATGCTCCAGCAGCGCCTCCACCTCCTCCGATCCTCCGGCCTCGAACCGCACCGCCTCGAGCCCGCGGATTGCCTCCTCATAGCGTCCGGCGGTCAGTTCCTCATGCGCCTGCTTCAGCTGCCGCGCGCGCTGCTCCTCCTGCCTCGCATGGGACAGATGCGCTTCCAGCCGCTTCCGGAACTCCAGCAGGTTCTCGTCGCCCGGCGCCTGTTGCAGCGCCTCGTCAATGATCGCGAGCGCCTGTTTTGGCTCCTCCAGCAGTCCTTGCGCGCGTAGCACCGCCGAACGCACCAGTTGCCGCGTCTCGTGTTCTCGTCTCTTCTGCTCGATCTCCACCTTCAGCCGCAGAAGCGCCGCTTCTGAAGGCAACGTATTCAGAGCGCGGTTCACTCGGTCCTGCGCCCGTTCGTAATCCTCCCCGGCCAGGGACTCCTGAATCTCGACTACTATCTTCTCCAGTAGGACTCGTTTGCGCTCTTCCTTCTGGCGGGCCGTCACGGAGAACAGCAAATGCTGCACCTCGCTGTGTGTCGGATTGATCTCCGCCGCTTCCTGCAGCCGCGCAATAGCCTCCGTGTATTTGCGTGCGTTGTACTCCTCTCGCGCCGCCCTGAGCAGGCTCTCTACCTGCATGCTCTGTTCTTTGTTTCTGATTTCGCGCAGAACAATGGAATGCGCATTGCGCAAATCGGTGCTCTTCCCGTCGATCTTCAGAGCCTGCTCGAGCAGGTTTTGCGCCGCCGTTAGATCCCCCCGCCTCCGTGCTTCGGTCGCCTGCTCCCACAGTGACCGCATCCGTAGAACCTGCACCTTTTGTGCCTGTGCCTCTTCCAGATGCTCTGCAATCGAGTGGGCATTGTCACTGTCCAGCCTCGCCGCCTGCGAATAGAGGGCGATCGCGTCGTCAAACCGACGGGCGGTCAGCTCTTCTCCGGCCTGCTCCAGCAGCTGGCGTATTTGCTCGCCGCGTTGTAGCTGGCTCAGCTGCTCCTGCACCTGCTGCATCAGCATCCGCGCGGTCGCGTTCGCCGGATCGATCCGCTGCGCCTCCAACAGAATCATCCTGGCGTGGGCGTACTGACTTTCCGCATGGAGGCGGCGCGCCGTATCCAGCAGTTCATGCAGATGATCCCGCTTCAAGTCCTCCGAAAGCGCCTGTATATCGAAGGCCATCTCTTCAGCCGTGGCGTAACGGTCATCGACCTCTTTCGCCAGCGCCTTCTCCAGCACGGCGCCCAGAGCCTCCGGAGCGCCCTCCACCAGCTGGCTCAGCGGAACGTACGGCTCATGGATCACCCGGTAGAGCGTCGAAACATCCTTCCCCCGGAAGGGCAGTTCGCCGCTCAGCATCTCGTACAACATGATGCCTGTAGACCAGATGTCCGCGCGTCCGTCGCTCGCCTCGCCCTTCAGCCGCTCGGGCGCGATGTAGTGGAATGTTCCCAGCAGCGCATCGGTTTTGGTCAGCCGGGTGTTCCGGTCGACCAGCCGCGCAATTCCGAAATCAACAATTTTGACTCGACCATCCGGCAGCGCAATTACGTTGGCCGGTTTTACGTCGCGATGTACCAGGCCATGCGAATGCGCAAAGCCCAACCCTGCGCAGATCTGTTCCACGATGGAAAGGCTTTCGAGGAGCGGCAGTCTTCCTCGCTCGCGCAGAATTTTCTCGAGTGGCTCGCCAGGAAGAAACTCCATCGCAATGAATGGATTTCCCTCGTGCTCTCCCAGTTCGTAGATTGTCACGATGTTGGGGTGATTTAGGATTCCCGATCGCGCTTCAACGTAAAACCGTTCGCGCAGCTCCGGGGTGGCGTCGGTCAGAGTCTTGATGGCCACATCTCGGCCAATCAGCTTGTCTTCTCCGCGGTAGACGACTCCCATGCCTCCGCGGCCAATCTCACCGATGATTTCGTAACGCCCGATGTGGCGTGCCGTCGTGGCCTTAGGATCGCCGCTCATGCCGTGCCCTCGCCCTTCCTCCTTGTGGTCACGCTGGCGAGTTTGCAACGCCAGACCTTCATATGGCCCTGTTTATATAACACTGCGCGTGCATTCTTATTCCAACAGACGGTGAACAGGAAAACCGCTCTCGAACAGCTCTCCTCGCCGTGGACGGCTGCACTACATTGTCTGTCTGGGTTAACCCATCCCGGCTGCGGACCTGGCAACCATCGGACCTCTCCGAATTGGATGCCAATGCCGTCGGGCTCGATTCACGCCCACCGACGTGAAGTCTGTTATAGCCGCTCAGCTAGTCGATGGCCATCTGCAGCGCGTCCGAATCGGACCCACGCGCGTTCCTCGGGAGAACGGAGTGATGACCGACGCAACACCCTCATCTGCCGAATCTCCGTTGTATCTGTTGTTCGCACATGGCATCAATTCTCGCGACGAGATTGTAGCCTGGCGGGGACAGCATTGGCCTTGTTCACGCTTTTTCGGGCGATCCCATGCGATCGGAATCACACCGGCGCACCCTGCTGCAGGGGCACAGAGGGGCACCACCCAGGCCGACGAGACCAATGAAAGGCAGAGGGTAGTCCTCCCGTAAGATACTCGGGAAACTACTTCAGCAACTGCGCTTCGGCCGACTCGGAGGTCAGCTCACGGTACCGCGATAACTCTCCGCGACATATCAATTGCCAATGTCGTATCACCGCAGAATTGCGGACCGTTGAATCGAATAAGAACGATTTCGTCAATGCCGAAGCGATTGCTGAGGCCGTGGAACACAAGACTGTTTGCTGGCATGATTGTCAGAACGCGTCCGTTGTTTTAAGAAGCTCTATAAGCGTTGGGGGGCGCATAACGGTTGACCTCCGGCACGCCCCAATAATCGAGCGCGTAATAGATGTTCAAGACCAGCGGGGTGGCAAAGTGTTTGCCTCTGGGGGCATAGATGCCGAACCATTTAATGATCTGGTCCTGCTGAGCATTGTTGAGGCCCTCAATGGTAACAGTGTCACGACCCAAGGATGGATTTTTGTGGAACACAACAGTGACGTTCGTTTTGGCCCATATCTTAAGGATTTCCCACAGATATTGATGGCCAAGATCCTGCAAATCGTCATCTGTATAGTAGTATGGCAGCGCTGGGAGCACGTTCATCGCCTTGTCCAGAAGGGTACCTTTCTTTGAAGGATAGGGGACTCTATAAAGGAGACTATGGATTCTCGCGTTGAACTCAGCACTAAGCGCATCAAGGGCAAGGTCCAGTGACTGGTGGGCCTGATTGTTTTCCTGAATCAGTTGCCGAACGCGGCTCTTGCTCGAATCGCCGGGAGTGGATGCCGCGGGCGAACTGGAAAGATGGCCAATCTTGCTGCGAATGTCGTTGCTTTTGCGTATAACATCGGCGATATCGTGTCCCTTGGCAGAGGCTATGGTCATTCGCGCCACTAGCCTGGGAGTTACCATGAAAATTCTTGACGCTTCCATTTCAATATTCGCCACCTTTACCATTTTTTGGAACGTCTGCGTCAATCGAAGAGCTGGCACCACAGTCGACAAAATGGAAAAGGCCGCATCCCAAATTGCAAGGTAGTTGTTCGATTTTTCGGGCAGATTCAGAAAATCGTTAAAGTCTCGTATGGCGGCCTGCATCATCGCCTCTTTGGCGGCGTATTGAGCGTCCACGTCGTTCAGGTATTTGATCGCGTAATTAGCAGCATTCTGGTTGTCGCTCAGCAGATCGGCCAGCTGGAATAAAATCTGGTCCATCGCCGCATCCGCAGCTTTACGTTCGTATTGCTCCTTCAGCACCGCGTCATGGAGTTGTTGAACTTCACTACGGAGTTGCCGATTGTCACTTTCAAGGCCGCTGATGCGGCCCAGTACACTTCCTGGATTTCCCATTCTTCACCTCTACCTTCCTTTTTCTTCTCACTCATCCCCATTGCACAATTCATCCGTTTTACACAGCCCGTCCTGCCTTGGGACACACGGACACAATCCGACACATTGGTGGCGATGCCGGGGCCCTGGAGAACGCGGAGAACGCGGAGAACGACCTGACGCCTCCGATGCGCAACGCGCTGCCTCTCCGTCCGTGCGCCTCAGTGAAACGCGGAGAGCGGCGCGGACCCACAATATTCCTGCTCCGTTGTCTTGACGATGCGCTGGTCACTGCCGAACTGATAACGGCGTAGATTGTGGATCTGGCGTCCATCAGTGCAGACATTGGACGGCGAAAAGTCCTCAAACCAGACCGATGCTGCCGCCATCTTGCTTGGATCAGTCGTACGCGCACCGCCCGGCAGTATGACTTCCTGGTAGGTGAGCGCGATCTTGAGCTTGTCGCTCGTCAGCACCTTACGATAGAGTGCCTCGCTTGCCGCCGTTTTAGCATTGGCCGTGCTGAACCCAGAATCGCACCACTTCTTGCGCAACTCCTCGATGGATCCCGACCAGGCCGCGCCTCCGATCACATCATCGGGCACACGCTCCGAGGGCGAGATGCCGGCTTTGACGATTTCGTCGTATACCTGGATGCAGTTCCTGTAGTACGCGACCTCGTATCGTCCCGAATTGAGATTGGGAGTGTCCTTCATCGCAAATTTCGCCCATCTCTCGAAATATTGGATCTTGCCGAGTGTTTCCACATGCACGCACGACGTCCGGATCTCGGCCAGCGTATGAGGACCTCGCTTGAATTCGGGCGCGTCGTACTTTACGTCGACTATTCTGGTATCCGGAACCCCCGCGGCGCGGAGATTGTCCAGCGTAATCATGCAGCGTGCGTCCTTCAGGCCCGATTCGTTCACCGCCCACGCCTTCGTGGCCGCGATCTGGTACCAGCCGATGTCGCTAGCGATCTCGGATGCGAGCTTGTAGTTCGGATCACCCCACTTAAACTGCTGCGCGTGCGAGGTTGGTACATTGGTCAAGATCAGCACGCATCCCAGAATCAAAGAGACTTTCACGTCGTTTTCCCCCTTTTCATTGGCCCGCCTGTCGAAGCGCGGGTCGACCCAGCCTGTCCACCTTGAGCAGTTCCGGGCCTGTGGCTAACTTGAAGCAACGAACCACACCGAATCTCGTCCGACACCTGAACGATTCGACCGGCACCTCATTCGCAAATTTCAGCTTTGTCAGGTGCGCTTCTACTGTCTACCTGCGTCTGGTTGGAGAAGTTTTATCTCACGAGGCTAAGTTTTTTTTGGAACGGATTTGCCGACCAAGAGAATATGTTTTGTCGAGTTGGTCCCTTAGCAAGACGACCCAAATGCCTTGCAGTTCGCGGTTTGTTCTGTCGATTGTTACTGGAGGGACACAAGCGCGCTGTCGATGATTGCGCTGGGGCGCAATGACGTTAGCGCTGCTGATCGCTCTTGTGGGACTAGCGTATTGCGGAGAGAACTTTATGACTGAGAATTATGGTGAAGTCTTTTCGGCGGACAATTCGCGGCGCAACCACGCCTGCGCCAACCGGATCTCGCGACGAACCGTATGTACGGGCATTTGAAGAAGGTCCGCAGACTCCTCCGCCGTCAGTCCCCCAAAATAGTGGAGTTCAATCAGTCTTCCCTTGAGCGGACTCGCGGTCGCCAAGGTGTCCAGCGCGTCGTTTAATTTCAGAAACGCCGCGTCGTTAGGCGCCATCAGTTTGAGCGAGTCCGTCATGGGAATCTTCTGCCCGTCGCGCTTAACGGCATGTCGGCTACGCGCCATGTCGATTAAGATTTGCCGCATGGCATGCGAAGCAATTCCATAAAAATGGGACCGGTTTTCGCATTCCGGCAATCGCGAGCCCGATAGTCTCAGAAAAGCTTCGTGTACTAGCGCGGTGGTTTGAATCGTCACGTTGGCATTTTCGCGCCGTAAATGACTAGCCGCGAGGCGCTTGAGTTCTTCGTAGACCAGAGGAATGAGCGTATTGAGCGCCTCTGGGTCTCCCTGGTGAACCCGCGACAAGAGACTCGTTATCTCCATGCGACGTATTATAGGTCACCTCTTAATTGCGATTTCGCGCCAAAAAAGTCGGCGACCGAGACAAACATCCAGTGTTTCTTCGCATGTAGACAATGGGACAGCAGATTTCATGCTCAACACCGCGGAGCGTTTCAGCTCAGCTGTGGGCGACACGTCAGCGGGAAATTGGGCTCCCGTCAACTCAGCTACGCAATAGAAAGGACATTCATGAAAGTCACACTCCAACCCGGTGAAACCGCGATCGATACCTGGTCTCTTCTCTACCTGCCGCCCAACGGCGGGAAATACAATGGCAAACTGACCGTGACAAATCAGCGGCTGCTTTACGATGCCATGTTCGACGTCAGTTTCAAGGGCCTCGTCTCGGAGGCGATTTTCGTCAAATGGGGCAGCGAAGGCTTTCTTGAAATTGATAAGAAAGATATTCAGTCTGTTGAAGTTACGAAAAAACTGTTGAGCAAGCGCTGCACCCTGACGCTTCGCGACGGCAGCCATCACGCATTTGACTACGGAGCTATGAATATTGACAAAGTTGCCGCGGCCATCGGAAGTCGATAGTAGAGCGCCTTTTGTTCAACGGGATTGTGGCGTGGGAACAACCAAAAGCGCACGCCTCCACGGATCAAGCAACTCCTCGCGTTCTTGCAGAGCGGCTTGCGCTTCGTCAACGCGCCCAGCCAATCGGTAAACCGAAGCGAGTTCCTGGTATCGCTCGGCGATGGTCAAAGCATCCGATAGTCTTCGCTGCGTCGACGGCCGCACGGATGGCACCTCTTGTAACCATTTCAGGTTGACCTGTATCGCATCCTCGTAACGACCGACAGAGGCCAGACAAATGGACTCCGCACGGGAAATGGACCCCATCGGGTTCTCTAAAGACTCACCATCGTTGACTTCGACCGTAGCATTGGCTGCCGCCAGTTGCTTTGCTTCGGCTAACCGCCTTTTTCCTTCTTCGATCCGGCCCAACGCATACAGAGGACGAACGGACTGACTCAGCGCAATACTCAACGGAGAATGTTGCCGCGAATTCTCACTCGGCATCGCACGGAGCGCCGCTATCGCTTCATCGTAAGCGGCAAGGGCTGCTGCTGGATCCGACCCCTGCAAAGCTCTTCCCAACTCTGCCGCCGTCTCGCCTGTGCTGATCCGAGCTTCTTGCTCAGATGGATCCAGACGACTATTTCTCCGGAAGTATTCGAGGGCTTCTCGGAGTTCTGCAATAGCTTGCTTTCCATCGCTAGAACCCAACAATTCGCGTCTTTGCCACAGTAATGATCCTATATCGGAGTGACCGCTGCCTATGTTCATACCAAGAGTAGTGTCATCCTTTAGACTGATCGCCATCTTGTCTAACATACCCAGCGATTCGCGCATCATTGGAAGGGCGTTGTTTAGATCGCCCTTCGACATCAGCAACGTTGCGTAAGATTCCATCGAGAGCGCTAAGTTTCCCTGGGAATACCGAATATCTTTGTTGTCAGCTAATTTCCTGTCAAACTGAATGGCCAGGTTTGCGAATCGTAGGCCACCGTTTATGTCCCCGACCTGCTCCGACCCTTGTGCAAGCGAATCATAGACCGATCCAAGCGCAATCCACTTCGTAGAGGCTTCTGGCGCGACACGTTCATATTGATCGGCTAGCGAACTTAGTTCTAAAGCTTTTTCATGTAAGTCACGTGATCGATGCAGTCCCTCATCCAACCGGTACTCGGTCTCAACAGTGTTCATGAGTCTGCGAATTACACGCGGATTATCAGGTCTCTTTTTCCAAACATCCCGTATCAATCCTTCTGCCTTTGCAAGGCTCGACAGCGCTGCGTCGGACTGCCCAAGATTTTCTGTTTGGACGCCTCCCTGGATATCGGCTACCGCACGGTAGGCACTCCCGATATCCAGCTCCAAATCGAGATCGTTCCCAGCATCGCGTGATAGCTCCTCCAAATAGGCCAGCGAAGTCGTTACGATTCGCTCCCGAGCCGGCGCGCCTCCGGCGAGCCCCTGAATGTCATTCCCGACCTGAAGCATCTCATTCGCGAATTTGTGAACGGCGGCGAAACGACGCTGGGCCAGATTCCGCTCGTGAAGCGCAATACCCAAACCGATAGCTAGTCCGGCAACGGTAGCAGTAATGGCCGCCAGCGGAATCCGATAGTGCCGAAGCTGCCGCCTTGCTATGTACCACCATCCTCCCTGACGAGCCCTTACCGGCCGACGCTCTAACCAGGCGACGATATCCTCACGCAATGCATCGGCGCTGGTGTATCGCTCGTTCGGTTCTTTCCGCATGGCTTTGGAAATGATGGCATCCAGATCTTTGTCCACCTTCCGGTTCCATTGGCTGGGGCGCGGTGGAATATCCCGGCAAACGGCCCGTTCCAGCTCCGAGCGTGTAGGGTAATCTTCCGGCCGGAATGCGGATCTACCCGTGGTGAGGCGATAGAGTAGCGCACCAAGAGAAAAGATATCTGAGGCCGCCCCTACCGGCGAACCCTGGATCTGCTCAGGACTTGCGTACTGAGGCGTGAGACGGCGCTCCCCTGTGACGGTGGAGTCAGTAGCCTCGTCCAGCAGTTTGGCTATTCCAAAATCAAGCAGCTTCGGAGTCCCATTAGCGTCTACGAGAATATTGCTTGGCTTGATGTCGCGGTGAACCACCAGCATTCGATGGGCATAAACAACGGTGCCGCAAAGGATCTCGAAGAGCTCCATTTGCTGACGCAAGGGTAGCTGATTACAGAACTCGTCGATAGGAGTTCCATCCACGTACTCCATTGCAAAAAATGGCCGGCCATCGTCAGCATGCCCAACATCGAGCAAGCGCGCAATATTTGGATGCGCCAGATCCGCAAGGATTTGGCGCTCCTTCTGAAACAACTGCCGTGAACTCGGAGTATCGATGTTTACTCTGAGCAGCTTGACGGCAACCTTCTGGCGAACCTCTCCGTCGGCGCGTTCGGCCGCGTAGACGCTGCCCATCCCGCCGTTTCCAATCAAGTTCAGAAGGCGATAAGGACCACAGCACACGTCTTTCGCAAGCGGATATTCAAGCGCCTGGCTGACGGCTCCCTGCACGACATCATCGAGAGGATCTTCTTCCAGATCGTCATTCGCCAGCAGAGACTCCACAAACAAACGGACTTCTGGTGCGACGCCTTCATCGATCATCATTTGGTCCCGATCTTGCGGAGAGAGATCTGCCAACTGATGAAACAACCGTTCAACATCGGCATTCAATTCCATTGGCGCTACCTTCTCGAACGATAAGAACGGTCCTGACCTTGCCAGCAACGAAAAAAGTCAATGACAACTTGGGCATCGCCTGGATCAAACGGGACCTCTGGGACTCGTCGACTTCGCTTCGATCTTGTATGCCGCTTGTTTTCCTGTGGGGGCGGGGACGGCTCAGGTAGATGCGCATTCTCCTCGTGCCTCCAACCGCCCCACCAAATTATGCTCCTTGCACAACAGTTCGAGGTAGCTCTGTAGCCAGAGGATTCGCTCCATAACCATTTCCGCGCCGCTCGCTGCCAAGACAAAGAAAAATGACGTTAATCACGGGCACCCAAAGCCACCATCCGCTTCGGCCGGTATCATGCATTCTACGAACTGCGACGGCGATGCTCGGAATAAGCACGAAAAAGCCATACAAGATGCTCACCAGACTACCGACAATTGTGCCAGTCTGCATCACATGATCGCCCGGTCCCGATAAGACACTGCTGCCCACAACTCCGAATGCGGCTGCTAGGAATGCGGCGGCGCATCCAATTACAAGATTGAGGAATACGAACGACCAATACTCCGCGCGTCGCGCTCTACCTTGAAACTTTGCATAATTTTTGAGTACTTGGAAATACCATCTCATAGAGCGCCTCCCTCAGTAGACTGCGTCGAATGATGAATCAGGTTGATCGTGGTCACTCTGTTGAATCGCGGTGGACTTGGTGGCATCTGTCGGCCACCGACCTCGAGGATTATTTGCATTTGAGTACTGCCTTCCTAATGGTTTATTCGAAACCGATTACTGGTCTCACTATCTACCTGCGTTGGAAAAGGCTCTTTTTGTTCGTGAGATTCAATATTTTGAATTGGCTATTCAGAAATGCGATCGTCACTGCGAGGGTTCACAGTCCAATCAGCAGAGGTATGCGAGGCTATGCGCTCGACCCTGAGAACGCAAAGGCCCTCCGGCGGAAGAGCGAAGAGATGGTCGGCGAAACCTTCGCGTGAACGGTAAACGAATCAGCAGACCCACTCGCCATATGCGAGCGGTCAGTCGTCCTCTGCCGAACTTGTCCAAGAAATTTAGTGCGGATGAAAGCTGACGAGAGGCGCGTATCCAGGGTATTAATCCTCTGAGCGAAGCTCAACCATTGCTTGAGCGCATTACCCTGAAGTATTCAGTCGAGGGATGTCGCCGTCGGATGGATCTTTGTGCATGCGAATGAGTCGGCGAGGATCTGTAATTGCATCTCACCGTAGCGCACTCAACCTATCCGAAGCCAGGCCGAGCCGGATAATCCACAACGATAAGTCGCCCATCCGTCAGTGCTTTGACAGAATGACGGCTGTTCGCGGGCACAATGGCAACAATGCCCGGCTTCGCAATCTGACATCTGCCCTCGATCGCGATTTCGATTTCTCCCTCGATGACTTCGTAGACTTCTTCCTCGGGATGGAAGTGCTCGTGAATCGACGCGCCGGCTATGAAGTCATAGTGTGCAAAGGTCATGCTCGTAGAGTGGAAATACCGCCCCTTCCACCCGGGAAGCCGTTCGATGACTTGAAGTTCACTGGTATCTATAAACGGCATGGAATATCGTCCGTGCCCTCAAGGTTAACCCAAATTCATGCGTGCGGCGCGCCTGCGGAGCCGTGATGTCTCAACGCACTGATTGGGACAATCGGGGCATGGAGGCTCACTCGCAACCTGAGATGTTGAAGCGGCCACCCTCCGGGACGCGTGCTGGGATATTGGGGCCGGTCCTCTCCTGTTACCGATTGAATCACGTCCGCCTCTCACGACTGATCTCCGCAATATTCGCGACCTCCATAAAGAAAAGCCCCTGGCGAGGAAACACAGGCTCGAAGATTAGCAACTCTGAGGTCGCCACTTAGATGTCCTAGCATAATGTCGAATCATCATCAGAACATCGCTATAATTTTCTCCTTAGATCGGCATCAGTAATCCCAGTCGAAGCGTATGTGACTGGCATCTGGGAACAACGCTACGACCATTCAAAACGCGGTGCGATAGCGGGCGGATTGTGTAATCTTTGCTCACAGAGTCCAGTGTTTTGGGCCAATCCCCTGGCCCTCTGCATTTCTGCCCATTAGGGAAGAGGCAAAATCGGCTCCGCTAACTGTAAACTATTGCCAACATTTGGAGGCGTATGAGCCCCGTCACTTACACTTCCTCCCTCAGGAAGCATCGATCGTTTGTCGCTTTCGTAATTGTGAGCGTCTTGCTTGGGGGTTGTAATTCTAGGAGTGTGCCTCCCAAGCCAACTATCCAGATCACACAAGTCCCCGCCGCCAATCCTGGGGGGCCAGTACAACTGGATTTTATTGAAGGACGGGCAAGTGGCGTGAAACCCGGTCAACAGATCGTACTTTACGCGCGTAGTGACATCTGGTGGATTCAACCTTTTGCGAATCAGCCTTTTACGAAAATTCAACCCGATTCGACGTGGAGGAATGCGACCCATCTCGGCACCGATTATGCAGCGATCCTAGTTGAGCCCAGCTTTCACCCTGCAACGAAGGTTACGACTTTGCCCGCACCAGGCAACGGCGTGGTTGCGATCGCTACTTCGAAGGGCATGCCTGCTGCACCGATTGTTTCTAAGGTTATTCACTTTAGTGGGTATGACTGGAGCGTGCGAAACGCTGCGAGCGATCGAGGGGGGCAACCCAACTCCTATGATCCCTCGAATGTGTGGACCGACAAGAACGGCTATCTGCACCTTCGCATGGAGGAGCATGACGGCTTATGGACATGTGCCGAGGTGAGTCTGACCCGCAGTTTGGGTTATGGTTCGTACATCTTTGTCGTTCAAGATATCGGTCATTTCGGCCCATCTGCAGCCCTGGGATTGTATACAAATGATGATTTTCGAACGGATGACATTCCTGATGAACTTGACATCGAATTGAGCCGCTGGGGCATTGCAGACAGCAAGAATGCACAATATGTTGTCCAACCTTTTTATGTCCCTGAAAATGTCTTTCGATTCACGGCCCCGAGCGGAGTACTGACCCACATGTTACGTTGGGAGTCCGGGCGCGCTTCCTTTAAGACTGTCCGCGGATCGGGAACAGGCCCCGGAGCGGCGACCATTAGTGAACACATCTTTACCTCGGGGGTTCCGACTCCCGCCAAAGAAACGGTTCACATGGGCTTGTACAGTTATCGACAGTCGAAGAGCGAATCTCAACAACCGGTCGAGGTTGTGATTGAGAAATTCGAATTCCTACCGTGAAAACATGATGCAGAAGCATCGGCTACGTAAGGGACTCATAAATGGAATCGTGCTTTTATGTCTTGCCAATGCTGCTTTTGGATTAGACCCTACCCGAAAAATCTCGCAATACGTACATGACAAGTGGGGCGAGGATAAAGGATTTATTGGAGGAAGGATTTACGCCATTCGCCAATCGGCCGATGGTTATTTGTGGATTGGAACCGAAAGAGGTCTTGTTCGATTCGACGGGTCCAATTTCATTCTGATTCAGCGACCTCTTCCAGATTCGCCTCCGATTAGTCCCGTGCGCGGCCTCGTTACCGATGCCAGCGGGAGTCTCTGGATTCGTCTCGAAGGTCCCCGCATGCTTCTTTATCATGACGGGAAGTTTGAGGATCCATACGCCCGATTCGACCTTCAGGACATCACCTTTACAGCGACCACTTCCGACGACAAGGGTCGCGTCATTCTCTCCGGACTCGGGGACCGGACATTTCGATATGAGAGAGGACGCCTGGAGACAATAATCAGTGCAGAGCAAAATCCCGGTATTGTCATCTCCCTGGCTGCGACGCGAGACCAGAGTATTTGGCTCGGCACACAAGATAACGGTCTCTTTCGTCTGAGCCAGAGACACATATCCACAGTTGCCCAGGAACTCAAGGATTCGAAGATCAATGCCCTTCTGCCCGCAGACACTGGCGGCTTATGGATTGGAACCGACAACGGCATTTATTTGTGGGAGGGCGGCGTACTGGCCACCCCTAACTTGACTTCCTCGCTGCAGCAACTACAGATTCTGGCGATGGCCAGAGATCGTGACCTAAACATCTGGATTGGAACGAACCATGGCATCGTGCGCATTACTCCATCCGGCGCTGTTTCGCTCGACCTGCTCAACCCAAAGCCTGGATTCGAAGTAACAGCAATCTATGAAGATCTCGACGGAGGTATTTGGTTCGGCGGTTCGCAAGGAGTCGAGCGGCTGCGAAATGGAATGCTTACAACCTATTCGACTACTGACGGTCTTCCGTCAACCGACATTGGCTCAGTCTACGCCGACTCAACGGGTCGCATTTGGTTTGCGCCGCTCTCCGGTGGCCTCTACTGGATGAAGGAAGGGCAAGTTGGCCATGTAACTGTCGATGGGCTGGAACACGATGTTGTGTATTCCATTAGCGGTGGTAACGGTGAAGTCTGCGTCGGCCGGCAACATGGTGGTCTCACAGTGCTGACCGGAAAGGGCGATTCATTTACCGCCCGTACCTATACACAGGCGGATGGTCTTGCGCAGAACAGCGTTTATTCCGTGCACCGTGAACGCGATGGGACGATCTGGGCTGGAACTGTGAGCGCTGGTGTAAGCAAATTGAACGGCGGGAACTTCACCAATTATTCGGACTCCAGTGGACTCCCATCGAATGCTGTCAATTCCATAGTCGAAGGTTTCGATGGGATAACATGGATGGCTACCCCGAGCGGTTTGGCTTCGTTCGCGAATGGGCATTGGACGAATTACACAGCTAACGACGGCCTACCATCGTCAATGATAAGAACAATCTTTGAAGACACAAAGCATGTGCTGTGGATCGTAACTTCCCGCGGTCTGGCATACATATCCTCCGGAAAGATCAAAGTTTCAGCGAGGCTGCCTGAGGCATTACGGGAGCAGATCTTCGGAGTTGCGGAAGACGGGATGGGTTCCCTCTGGTTCACCACATCAGATCACGTGCTTCGCGTCAATAGAGACGGGCTTTTGAGCGGATCGCTCTCTGACACCGATGTTCAAAGCTATGGAATAGACGACGGCCTCCAAGGGGTGGAAGGCGTGAGCCGCGACCGCACCGTAGTTGCCGATCCTGAAGGACGCATCTGGATCTCACTTAAGTCAGGCTTGTCCATGGCCGACCCGATCGTCATTTCCAGAAATTCGGTTCCAGTCGCAGTGCGAATCGAATCTATGTCCGCTGGCGGAAATCAGGTGAATGCGCAGAACCCTATCAAGATTCCTTCTGGGATTCAGAGCATTACCTTCAATTACGGGAGTGCGAATCTGGCTATGCGGGAACGCACCCGTTTTCGCTATAAACTCGATGGCTCCGATAAAGGTTGGAGCGACATCGTTGCGTCAAGACAAGTTGTCTATAAAAACCTGGGCCCTGGCACATATCTCTTCCGTATTGTTGCCTCCAACAGTGTTGGTCTTTGGAATGGTCCGGAAACTTCTGTCCCTTTCGTGATCGAACCAGCATTCTGGCAAACGTGGTGGTTTCGAGTAGCTTGTCTTGCAGGGTGTTGCCTGACGATCCTCGCCATGTATCGCTTGCACATTCACCAATTGACGAAACGATTAAATGTTGGTTTTCAGGAGAGGCTCGCCGAGCGTACGCGGATCGCGCAGGAATTGCATGATACGCTGCTGCAAGGTGTTCTGAGCGCCTCTCTTCAGCTTGATGTAGCTGAAGACCAACTCCCAGAGGATTCTCCCACCAAACCTCTGTTGAAACGGGTCCTGCAATTGATGAGTTCAGTCACTGAAGAAGGTAGAAACGCGCTGCGTGGGTTGCGCACAACGGAATCGGGTAACCAAAGCCTTGAGATCGCCTTCTCGCGACTGCGACAGGAATTTCCCCTCGACGGCAAAACTGATTTCCGCGTTATCGTTGACAGTGTTACGCGTCCGTTGCGGCCGCTGATCCGCGATGAAGTCTATCGCATTGGCCGCGAGGCTCTATTGAATGCATTTATGCATGCACAGGCAAACCGTATAGAAGTCGAAGTAGAATATGCGAGCAGACATCTTAGAGTATTGGTGCGCGACGATGGTCGCGGAATCGATCCTCAAGTGCTGCATTCAGGTCGTGAGGGGCACTGGGGACTCGTCGGCATCCGAGAGCGCTCCGAAAGAATTGGCGCTAATCTAAGACTTCGAAGCCGTATTGGCGCAGGAACTGAAGTGGACCTGACTGTTCCCGGCACGATCGCATTCGAAAAAGGTTCGAATGGCCTGATATCGCACTGGTTCCTTTGGCTCAGCCGAGAAAGGCTCGAGACGTCGAAGCATGACAAAGCGAAACGAGTACACAAATGAGCATTGCCCCTAGGATTCGAGTTTTCTGCGTTGATGACCATCCTCTCATGAGGGAAGGTATTGCGGCCGTCATCAGAAATGAATCCGACATGCAATTGGTTGCAGAAGCATCAACTGGACACGAAGCCATTCAGGGATTTCGTGAACATCAGCCCGACGTGACACTCATGGATGTCCGGATGCCGGATATGGGGGGCATCGATGCATTGCTCGCCATTCGCACAGAGTTCGCAGATGCCCGTGTGATCATGCTAACGACGTTTGAAGGAGATGCCGAGATTCAGCGCGCGCTGGAAGCGGGAGCGCAAGGCTATATGCTCAAGAGCATGCCCCGAAAACAGCTTATAGATATGATCCGCAAGGTACATACCGGGAAGAAACACATCCCTCCCGAGGTCGCAGTTCAGCTCATGGAGCATCTTGGAGATGAAACGTTAAGCAAGCGAGAAATTGAAGTCCTTCAGAAGGTCGCCGGAGGAAATCGAAACAGCGAGATCGCAGCGCTTCTCTTCATCTCTGAGGAAACAGTGAAGGGACATATTAAGCACATCATGGAGAAACTCCGTGCAACCGATCGCACCGAGGCCGTTGCTGTCGGAATTAGACGCGGGATCATACATCTCTAGTTCCACCCATACTCCCGAGTGCCCTAGAGTTTGCAAGTGGTACAGAAAAAGCACTCGTTCTGGGGGTCCAATCCGCGGCGAAAGAAGCTAGCCTTTTGCTGGCGCGTCTTTGTGCCCGAGGAGGCACTGGCTGCAAAGGCTCTTTTCCAGCTTCCCGGAGGGTTGGCCAGGCATCGGCCTCATCTTTCTGCGACTTACTGTTGCTGTCAATGCAATCATTTGTGCAATTGATGCGCTCGTTGGATCCAACAGTCATGCGATTAGCATTTGGGCAATTGGATCGCTCGCAATCGCTGTTGGGGCGGCGATTCTCGTCGGCTTTCTAACACCTGCTGCAAGTGCCGCGGCAACAGTTGGTTATCTCATGACGGGCGTTTCGCCGTTTTTGATGACTGAAGCGAACAAGCACATCAGTACGTTAGCTGCCTTCAGTCTGGCTGCGATGTCCGCCGCGCTTGTCTTGCTTGGCCCAGGCGCCTTTTCACTTGATGCGCGTCTCTTCGGTCGTCGCGAAATTATTATTCCTGAGGGGCCGCGTTCACCTCGTCGATGATTCCCAGGAAAATTCCGCACTCATTGAGATTGAACGCGACAGTTGTGCACATACCTGGGCATCAAATCCCCCCTAAATAGTGGTGTCCGATGCGCCCTCGTCACAAGCGTTGAAAATACCTTCCTCCGCGGGATGCAATCATCCGAATCTTCCTTCATAGTCACTTCAGCAGTATCGAGCGCGGAAGACAGAATCAGAGAGTCACGTATCGCTAGTTCTCTGAATCGGGTGAAGCTTCAATTGGAGGTTCGGTTTTCGCGATGTTCCATTTGGATTATCTTTCTTGTTTCCTCACCGTCCTAGCGACAATACTCCTCGCACGAAAATCCTGGATCGGACTCCTTGTCGCAATTGCCAACAGCTTGATCGTCTGCGTAATTGGATTGCGAACGTTACAGCTTGGCTTTATTCCCGCGAACCTGTTTTGCATCGGCGTATACGCATTCAGCATGCGATCGTGGCTCAAGGAACGAACACACGCAAATCGAGATCAGGCGCAGCGGCAGAAATCGCTGGTCGTACCTACCCATAATGGTGCGCCTCAAAAAGGGCTGCCATCGTCTCACAGCAGATCATCAATCCTGAAGTTAACATCTGCAACTAAGATCGGGCTTCCGGAGGAACACCATGCGTGCTGATTTAACATTTATGGCTCTCGCCCATGAATCGAATCGCTATTTACTCACTCGGCTGATAGCGAAGGCAACCCGCAAACTGCACCGCCCTAACACCCGGTTGCAGGATACGATGAACGACGTGTTCGAGCGGTTCGGCTGCTCAAAACCAAGAGCAGACCGCCGTACTGCGGAGGCGGCCGGCAGTTCGGAAGGCCGTGCTGCATGACGCCCCCGCAGTCGATTAAATTTCAGCCCTCCCCATTACGAAGCTAGGAGTAACAACCATGGCAACTTCATCCACACCTGTATCATTTACTCCATCACCGAAAAGCTCATCATGGTGCTTCCTGCTGCTCGAGCACCTGGATGAATTCGCGAGGCTGGCTTGGTATCTCGTAGCAGATGGCAAGCTCGTCGAAGATACATTCGCGCGCACGATGGCCAAGCTCGATATGACTGCATTTGAATCTTCCATCCCAGCACTCACTTACAGTCAGGCTCGAGACCTTCTCATCACCCAGGCGATTGCTGTACTGTCGGACGCGCGCAGAGAGGAAGACGAGAACCAGTTTTTTCCGCCGAATTCTATTGCCAGCTTGCCCGATCTCCCCCGCCTGGCATTCATGCTGAGACTGATCATCCGCTCGTCTGAAACAGAGGTTGCGAAGTTTCTCAGCCTATCACCATCTGAGGTGCAAGGACTTGTCAAGGATGCGATTGATCGTCTCAGCATAGTTCCGCCTATCTCCGCATTGATAGGTTGTCATGACGCATAGGTAGCCTTAGTTTTCGACTCACTAAGAATAGAGTACAAAGACATGCGAATTTCATGGCGTCCCAGCTACGGGTACGATCGCATGAGTGGCGCCTTTATAGCACGATTGCAGGTATTCAACTCCGTCAACAATTTCAAAGCAGTAGTAGCGAAAAAAATGAACCCATCAACCCCTGACCTCGAACGGTGGTATGCCGCACGAGCCGGGAGCCACGCAATCGAAGTCGCAGGCGCCAGTCATTCGATCTATGTCTCCAGATCATAGGGGGAACAGTGAGAACACACCGCAGGGAAACAAAGATCTCCGACCGCGGCAATATCCTCATGTTTGATAAGGGCGTTGGTCTGGCTCTGCGAAACGAGCCGCAGCCGCGTGCAAAAGGCCAACTGATAGAGGTCGAGAGGATGTCGGCAATCGGCAGGATGGCATGCTCGATATCCCACGATATGCGCCACTCGCTCACGGCAATCTATGCAAACGCGGAGTTTCTAGAGCGCCCCGATTTATGTGCGAGCACGCGGGCTGACCTGCTGCTCGAAATTCAAGAAGCAGTGCTCGCGATGACGGAGCGCCTTGATTCACTACTGCAATTCGGTAGTAATGGACGGAAAAATCCGCTTGTCCGTGAGCGCATTTCCTTGGTTGTTGAGAAAGCCGTTGCGGCAGTGAAGTTTCATCCAGACGGGCAGAACGTGTCCATCTCAGTCGGCAAGTTCCCGCCGGCGGAGGCAGACATCGATGCCAGGAATCTTGAAAGTGCCATATATAACTTGCTGCTCAATGCCTGCCAGGCTGCGGCACGCTCAACTCACGTGCCTGAGGTAAGGGTTCGCCTTACGGAAGTCGATGAACGGATCTACCTCACAATCTTGGACAATGGTCCCGGTATACCTGCCTCTGTACGGAGGACGTTGTTCGATCCATTCGTGACCGAAGGAAAACCCAACGGAACCGGCCTGGGGCTTACCCTGGCTCGTCAAATAGCTGAAGAGCACGGTGGTAACGTCTGCCTCGAGGAATCGAATCGAGAGGGGACGGTATTCACGCTGAGTCTGATGAAGAACAGATTATTGGCTTTAGAAGACCTGATTATCGTAGCGCCTCTCCGATGAGCCTAGCATCGACGGCTCGACAGAATAATTACGTCACCGTCAGCCAGAGAACGCGCGCACAAATCGGAGGCTGTCCTGCGCATAGAGAAAAACTCCCAACATGCTGCTCCAGCTGGCCCTTCAGTCTTCCAACGCTGCCCAACGCAATCTGTGCGCGATCCCTCTGCACCCTTCAGAACGATTCAAAGTACATAGGCTTCCATGAGGGCGGCTTCCTTCAAGTCGCTGTATCAGAAGCGCCGTTCCTAATGGAATACGTCTGCTGCACTGCTGCGTGTCGGGGCGTTCCAGATACAGAACTAAGACTTCCTAGGAGCAATCTATTATTCGTTTCTCGGCCGAACGTATCGGGCAACAAGACACAAGACCCACGTGTCACTCTTGCGATGGAAGCGGGGATTACATCGCACCCGTAGATCATGGCGGAGCTAATCGGCGCGTAAAAGGCTATGGACTAGTTCCGACAATATAACGGTTGACGCACAGGCAGGCTGACCTGAATTTCTCACCAGTGCTGCGCGGGTGAGGATCTGGGTCTATTGGTCAGGTGTTTGCAGGGCCGACGATTGGGACGTTGGCGACCCACCGAGAAAACCTCCCAGGCTTGGAAGTCGCATGCGCGATCCCCACAATCGCAGGCCAACGACGACGGCGGACGGATAGGACTTTTTAGTGATTGCCAGGTCTGCTGGCGACAAATGAGATGGCGCAACGGTCGACCATGCATCGGCCGATTCGGGGGACTCCACCAAAGGATTGAGAAAGCTATCCATCGACCGGTTCAAGACAGTGCAATAACTTAGCTAGTAACGTTCGTCTGTGCAGCCCGCCAAGCGACTCTTCCTCCTGAAACGTAGGTGATCCCTGCTACTGGTGTGTCCCACCAGGATTCTCTAATTTATGGAGCTTTTGACGATGCGGTACGTTCTTTCGAGCACACGTCACGACGATCCATGTCAACAGGATGTCACTCGAACCACCGGCTTCACTCTGTTTGTAGTTCCAAGTCTTCTGGGAGACTCGAAAAACAACATGAAAATCGTTTGTAATGTGCTGGCATTTGTATTGCTTGCTTGCCTCAGTTTGTCTGCTCAGCAGATCACGGGAAACATTCGCGGAACAGTTACAGACCCAAGCGGTGCTGTCATTCAGGGCTCTGCCGTTACAGCACGGCAGGCGGAAACGGGCCTGTCGCGCACGACGACCACCGATCATGAGGGCAACTACGTTCTTCTGGAACTCCCGGTCGGGCACTACCGCCTGCAGGTTGCAGCGAACGGTTTCCAGGAATACGTGCAGGATGGCATCACGCTCAACGTGAACGAGACGGCTTCGGTCTCGCCTCATCTCGCGGTCGGATCGGAAAAGCAGCAGGTGGTGGTGAGCGGCGACGCCGGGCTGATTGAGCCAACTGTTACCAGTATGGGCAAGGTAGTCCAGCAACAGGAGTTGGAGGATCTGCCCCTGAACGGACGCAACTTCTCGCAACTTGGCCTGTTGCAGCCTGGAGTCGTTCCCCTGACGCCTGGATTATCCCAAGCAGGGGGTGGGCTGCGCGACGGACAGGCTTATGCGGTCAATGGCCAGCGACCTGAATCAAACAACTTTCTTATCGACGGCGCGAACAACTTCAACGGCGTCGACGGCGGATTCGTCCTCAAGCCGCCGGTGGACGCGATCAGCGAGTTCCGCATCATCACGCATAGCGCAAATGCTGAGTTCGGAGGCTCTCTAGGATCGACAACGAACATCATCACTCGGTCGGGCACGAACCAGCTTCACGGGACATTATGGGAGTTTCTGCGCAACGACGTGGTCGATGCGAACAACTATTTCGCGACGACCAAAGAGCCGCTGAAGCAAAACCAGTTTGGCGCCGCGGTCGGTGGGCCGATCAAAAAGAACAAAACGTTCATTTTCGGCTTCTATGAAGGCTTCCGCAATCGGCAGGGCGTGTCAGGGCAGACCACAGTGCCGTCGTTGAAGCAGCGTACCGGAGATTTCTCCGAACTCTGCCCGGAGGGCTTCACGGACGGCTTCTGCAACAACCCCGCGAACCAGCTTTTCAACGTCCTCGCCAATGCACCGTACCCGAATAACCTGGTGCCGCAGGCCCAGATCGACTCGGTTTCGGAAAACCTGCTGAGCTTCTTCCCGCTTCCGAATGCCGGTACGAATCTGTTCTCCACGACCCAAATTCTAAAGAATAATACCGATCAGTTCGGCATCAAAGTTGATCACTACCTCACTCCGCGCGACACGCTGACCTTCCGTTACATTTTTTACCAGCTCTCCCAGATCGATCCGCTATCGCCGGGCGGCGCCAGCGTGCCTGGGTTCCCGGTAGGCGAAGACCAGCGCGCACAGAACTTTGTCGCAGACGAAACGCACACCTTTTCGCCAAGCCTCATCGCGGTGGCACGATTCTCGTTCTTGCGCAACAAGTTACTCTTCGGCGAGAGCGAGAACCATCAGCTGCCCTCAAGCCTTGGATTCCAATACGAGCCGAGTCTCGCAATCGCTGCCGGACCACCGTTCATCCAGGTGAATGGCTATTCCAATGTTGGTAATCCGATCACGGGACCGCGTAACACCTACGACAACGTCTTCGACTACTCTGGATCGCTGACTTGGGTGCGTGGTAAGCACACGCTGAAATTCGGCGGCGGATACCAGCATCAGCAGATCAGTGTGCTGCAAGGGATCGCGACCAACGGCTTCTTCGTATTCGAGCCATTCCCGATAACGGATGCATTCGCCAGCTTCCTCACCGGGCAGCCGGTCGTCTTCCTGCAAGGTATAGGGGATTTCTCACGCGGGATTCGCGGCAACAACTCGAACTTGTATGTGCAGGATACGTATAAGGTCGCGCCGCGATTCACGATCAATGCCGGACTGCGTTACGAGTTGCCCGTCCCGTATACCGAAATTCATAACCGGCTATCGTTGTTTGAGCCGGGGAAGAAGTCTCAGGTCATGCCGAATGCACCGGCGGGACTGTTATATCCGGGCGATCCCGGTGTGCCCGCGGGCCTGATCCCCACCGATATGAAGGCATTCGCGCCGCGCTTTGGCATCGCGTGGGACCCGAATGGTAATGGCAAGTTGCTGATCACTTCGGCATACGGTATCTTCTATGAGCCTTATTACACCGGACAGGGCGGTCCTTTGCAGGCGCCGATCAGTGCGCCTCCGTTCCTCGGAACGCCACAGGTGAGCCTGCCGAACTTCGCGAATCCGTTCAACGGCAATCCTCCCGTCCCAGGGACGTTTTCCCCATCACTCACGAACCTGACTCTGTCGCCAACGTTAAGACTCCCTTATACGCAGGATTGGGACTTGAACCTACAGCAGTCGGTCGGGTCCGATTGGCTGTTCGAGATCGGATACATCGGCACCAAGAGCACGCGCCTGCCGCGCTTCATCGAAGCGAACCCAGCGGTATTTGTTCCCGGATACGTCGATGGCCAGCCGATTTCGAACTCCAGCAATGCCGATCAACGGCGGCTCTATTCGGGATGCACGCTGGCCGATCCGCCAAGCAGTTGCGTGTTTTCATCAACCGGCGAGATAGCGGGCATCGCCAATTCGGCGTACAACGCATTGCAAGGGTCGCTGCGCAAGCGATTCAGCCACGGGCTGTCATTCCTCTTGTCGTACACGTGGTCGAAGGATATCGACGATGTTTCGTCGTTCAACATAACTGGGTCGGAGGCTAAGCCAGTCGCGGGAGAAAACGATCTCGCCCAGGATCCGTTCAATCTCGCAGCAGAGCGTGGGCTCTCGCTGTTCGATGCGCGCAACCGGTTCGTTGGGAGCTATGTATGGGCACTCCCCTTCTGGAACCGTCCCCAGAACTGGTACCAGTCGGTGTTAGGCGGATGGCAGTTGAGTGGCATAGCAACGTTGATGAGCGGCACGCCATTCACCGTCTTCGATTCGAACGACGTTGCGGCGCAAGGCAGTGCGCCGGAGATCACCGGATTCTCCGCGCAGCGACCCAATCTCGTCGGCAACCCCAATAACGGGCCGCGCAAGGTCAGCGCATGGCTCAACGCCAGCGCCTACCAGCGACTTGATCCTGTAGCCAATGCGGGGCAGTTCGGCACGGAACGCCGCAACGTGAATACCGGCCCGGCTTATTCCGACTGGGACTTCGCCGCCCTTAGGAATTTCAAGGTGACTGAATCGACGCAGTTCCAGTTCCGCGCGGAGATGTTTAACATCTTGAACCGCACGAACTTCCATTTGCCCGACAGCGACATCAGTTCGCCAACATTCAACCATATCCTTGCGGCAGAGGCTCCGCGCCAGGTGCAATTTGCGTTGAAGTTTATGTTCTAGCATGCGTTTACCCGGTTGCTCCGGTGAGCACTTCCATTGCTCACCGGAGCAACTGGGTCCGAAGCACATGCGCCGCTATCAGATCTTTTTTCGCAGAAGCAGTAGCCCAGTCTATGCTCAGACAGGAACCCTGAACTTGGCTCGCGATCCACAAAACAGCAATACGATGCAGCTTGCCGCCCCCGCGCCCGGGTGTGGTTCATGCCGAAAAGGGTTTTGGAGCAAACGGACTCAGCCCACGGACTCCGGCCCGGCTACGCTCTGGGAATCCGGGAAATGTCACTCTCTGCAGCGCGCTGAAGCGCAAAAACGGCCACAGTGACACAGTAGAAACCAACGGCCATCAGAACAGCCACCAAACTAAAATCACCTCTCGGTTTAAGAGAGGTAATTTCAACTTAACTTCTTAATTTTCATGGTGCCCGGAGGGGGACTTGAACCCCCACGACCTGTTAGAGTCTGCGGATTTTAAGTCCGCTGCGTCTGCCGATTTCGCCATCCGGGCTTCTGTTGGCGTATGAACTGCTTTCATCCTAAATGAAAGTAGCAATCGTACGTTGATGTGCAGCCCATGCCCGTATCGGGAATGGAGGTCTGATCCGTTCCATCGCACTGCTAAAACTAACAGAGCAATCCGCATCCCCGAAGCGGCTCTAGATACAGTGCTGCCTCTGTGCCAACAAATCAAGAGCCGAAGTTTGCGTTAGAACTTTACACTTGGCGCCTGTCTGGACGCCTCGCTCGCCTGGAAGTAGGCATTATCCTGTTGGAATCCAGCGATACCAGCCCAGATACTGTTCGGGAATTGGCGAATGAACGTGTTGTAGTCCTGCAATGTCTGGTTGTAGCGTCGGCGCTCAACAGCAATGCGGTTCTCCGAACCCTCCAGCTGATCCTGGAGCTGGAGAAAGTTCTGGTCGGCCTTCAAATTCGGATAATTTTCTGAAAGCAGCAGCAGCCGTCCAACAGCTCCATCCAACTGTCTATTCGCGGCAATCTTGCTCTGCGGATCTCTGGCATTCAATAGCGCTGAGCGCGCGTCGGCAATGTCCGAGAACACCGTTTCTTCATGCTTTGCATAGCCCTTCACTGTTTCCACCAGGTTCGGGATAAGGTCAGCGCGCCGTTGCAAAACCACGTCAACCTGGGACCACTGCGCATGGACAGCTTCCTGCTTTGCCACCATCTGATTCTTGGCGCTCACATAACTGCCAAAAACAAGCAGCACCGCTAAAAAAATCACGACAACTACTGCAATTCCGATCCACAACCCACGTCTCATCACGGGCAATTTCTCCTTACACACAACCTATATCTTCTTCCAGAGACTACACGACTCAAGCTAAGAGCTAAAGGCACGAACAGGATCTACCAGTCTCCTCCAGCACCGCCGCCGCCTGTACTCCCGCCGCCGAATCCACCAAAACCGCTGCCGCCTCCATCTCCACCACCGAAGCCGCCACCCCCGCCGCCACGACCGCCGCCCAGGAACATCCCCAGCAAAAAACCGATCAGCCCAGATCCTCCGGCGCGCGCCAAAAACAAAATAACAAGAAAAATGACGATGCCGAAAATAATGATTTGTCCAAAGCTTAACCGGATCGCCTGCTGCTGTGGCCGACCGCGCGTCTGCAGCGACTGCTGTAGCGTTACTCCTGCATCCTTGGCAATAATCTGCGCTATCTGTCCTACGGCTACCGACACTGCATCGTCATAGTCGCCAGAACGCAGGTATGGAACCATCTGCCGCCCGATATCGCCAACTCTTGAGTCCGGCAGAATCGACTCAAGCCCGTAGCCGGTTGTAATCCACCGCTTGCGGTCCTGCACAGCCAAAAGAATCAGAACGCCTCTATCCTTTTGACCGATCTTCCACGCATCCCAAAGTTGAACGGAAAAATCCTGAATGGACTCGCCATCCAATGTCTTTATCGTGACAACGGCGATTTGTGCATGCGCCAGACGGTCCACTTGCCCGGCGAGCAGGTTAAGCTCCTGCTTTACTTGTGGAGATAATACGCCGGCAAAATCGCTGACGTAGTCCGTTGGTTTGGGCAGGTCTTTTACTGCCTCCGCCAAGGCGACTGCCGTATTGAAGGCAATCGCAAGCAGCAACATTGCTGCAACAACCAGGCGTTTCTGGCCGAATACTAACTTCATCGCCACTATTCTACCTTTGTGGCATACAGAAAAATGTCCGTACACCATCTGCGAACGTGCAAATGCTGAAACAAGCATCTAAACTTGGCAGCTAAGGGAGTTTTCCATGCGCAGACTTCTCCTCTTCCGCAAACTTTTTATCATCCTGGGCGCAGCCGTTATACTACCCTCTTTTGCGCCGCATGCATGGGCGCAGGCACAGAAAGATCCGCTCAATGAAGAGGAAGTAGATCAGGTACGGGAGTTCGGTGACCGCCCCAATGAGCGACTTAAGCTCTTTGCGAAATTTATTGAACAGCGCGTCACAGCCATCAAACAGCTTTCAACGGAAAAGACCGCAGAAAATCGATCTGCGGAATTGCGCGCCAAAATTGAGGAGTTCACTCGACTCGTCGATGAGTTGCAGGACAACCTTGATACCTACGATGGGCAACATGCCGACATTCGCAAGGCGCTCAAAGATCTAAATTCTGCAAGCGATAAATGGGAGGCTGCTCTCAATCAGCCCCCGCCCGACCCGAACTACGACTTCGCGCGCAAAACTGCTGTCGAGGCTGCCCAAAGCGTGAGTGACGAGCTGAAAGACCTTCAGAAAACCCAAGCAAAATATTTCGCCGAACATAAAGATGAAGCCGGCAAAAACGGGACGGGCCCGCAATGAGATTTGCCAGCTCCAGATATGCTACGCTCAGGTTGAGTGAACCCTGAGCTTTTGCGTTTGTTTGAGGAACAATATCGCGCCATACGTCCGCGCGCTCCCATTCCACCGATTCATGTCCGCTTTTACCGCTTTACCAGTTTGAATACGACCATTCGCCTTCGCGAAGGACAGCTCAAGGTTCATCTTTCAGACTTGCTCGAAGGCGCGCCTGAACCTGTGTTGCGCGCCATTGCGCACATTCTGCTAGCCAAGCTCTACCGCAAACCGCTCGATCCTTCCCATAATGCGCGTTATCGCCGCTTCGCATCGAGTGAATCGGTGCTACGACAGACGGAGCGCATTCGCCAGATGCGTGGACGGAAAAAAATCTCTACTTCCAAGGGCGATTACTACGATCTGGACGAGGTCTTTGAAGCTCTGAACCAGCGATTTTTCCATGGCTTGATGGGACGTCCGTTGCTTACCTGGAGCGAGCATAGGGCACGACGCTTGCTTGGCCACTATGATGCGGCACATAACACCATCATGGTGAGCCGCGTCTTCGACCGAAAAAACACGCCCCGCTATGCTATCGAATACCTGATGTACCACGAAATGCTCCATCTCAAGCATCCGGTCAAGGTACGCGGCGGTCGTCGCTGCGTGCATCCATTGGAATTCCAGGCTGAAGAGAAACTCTTTCCCGAACTGGAACGGGCCAAGGCGTATTTGAAGCAGCTATAAACTGTTGCTTATCTATTTCTCAGTACAACAGAGCCAATTTCCGCTTCGCCTCAAATGCCTCCAACGAAGACGTCCACTCATCCGCGATTTGCGCCGGAGCGACCCCACTCGTCAGCTGCTCAAGGATATGGCCGTTCGCCAACAACGTAGCGATGTGCTCCAGCTGGTATTCCTGCGGATATAGCTTGTGCAGTGCGGACGCTATCTCAATTCCAAGTTCAGGTGAATCCAGCACATTGCGGTCCGTCACCAGCACGCGCACTCCATGGTTGAGTTGGCCAGCATAGGGATAAGGCTTCTCCGGCGTAAAATCCACCGGCATAAAACGCACTCCAGGGAGGAACCGATTATTCAGATACTGTGCAAGCTTACGGCCATCGATCCACGGCGCGCCGAACATTTCAAATGGCGTGTCAGTTCCCCGCCCTACTGAAATATTCGTCGTCTCCACTAATCCCAGGGCTGGATACAGCGTGGCCTCTTCCAGGTCGCGCAGGTTTGGCGAAGGGTTCACCCACGTAAGTCCCGTAGAATCGTACCAATCGCCGCGCTGCCATCCCTGCATCGCAACTACAGTCAGTCGAGCATGCAGATTCTGCTCGCGATTGAAGTATCGCGCCAACTCACCCATGGTCATGCCATGACGCACCGGCAGCGGCATGTAATGTACATAACTTTCAGCGCCGTCGTCTGAAAGCGGGCCCTGAACAAATGCCCCATTCACAGGATTCGGCCTATCTAGAACAACGATCTCAGTGGCCGTCTTTGCCGCGGCCTCCAGAAAGTAGCCCATCACCGTTTCATAGGTGTAAAAGCGCACGCCCGCATCCTGAAGATCAATCACCACTGCGTCGAGCGAGCGCAGCATATCTAGCGACGGTCTTCTTTGCGCGTCCATAGCGCCATACAGACTGATAACAGGCAAGCCGGTCTGCGGGTCGGTTGCATTGTCGATGTTCTCCGTATCCTGCGCGCCGCGGATGCCATGCTCCGGGCTGAAGAGCACCTTCAGTTCGATTCCCTCGGCATGTGCAAGCACGTCGATCGTTCTGCGACCTGCCGAATCTATGCCAGTCTGGTTCGTCAACAGTCCAATGCGCAGTGGCCCGGTATGTTTTTTAGGAATCGCATGCAGAGCTACAAAACCGCTTTCTTCCAGAACGTCAATTCCGGTCTTAACCTCGGCATTGCGAGCAGGCCAATGGCGCATGCCGCTCAGGGATTCGTTATACCCGGTGAGCCGTGCCGACAACTCCCCATCGTCAGGAACGATTCCCAGAGCGATGGCCGCCGCATCGGCAATCTTCGCACGCAGAGCAATCGTGCTCCCGTGTCCGTTCGGGTGAACGGAATTCGTCAGCACAATCACGTATGTGTCGGAGACAGGATCGATCCACAAGGACGTGCCGGTAAATCCTGTATGACCAAACGAGCCCACTGGAAAAATTTCGCCGCGATTGCTCGAATAAGGAGAATCGATGTCCCATCCGAAGCCGCGCAGCGCTGTCCCCGTCACAGGCTGCTCGGGCGTCACCATTTTCTGCAGCAGGGCACGGCTCAGCGGAAACCGGCTCGGCTTTCCTGCGAGTCTGTCCAGCAGATTTTGCGCGTATACAGCGACATCGTCTGCCGTGCTGAAGAGTCCGGCATGCCCGGCCACTCCACCCATGCGCCGCGCCGTAGGATCGTGGACGACTCCGCGCAGCATCACACCGTGTTCGTACTGTGTCGGAGCAATGCGATCGCTCCACTCCGTGGGAGGTAGATAGCGCGTATCTCGCAGGCCAAGAGGGGTGATGATCTTCTGTTGCGCATACTCGTCTTCAGGGATCCCCGAAAGCTTTTCGACCAACGCACCCAAAACAATAAAGTTGATATCGCTATACACGAATCGGACGCCGGCAGGCGTGGCAGGTTGAACCGCAAATGCCTGTTTGAATGCTTCAGCTTTGCCTTCCCACGGCTGCTCCAGCGAGAGATCAGGTGGCAATCCGGAATAATGTGTCAGCAATTGACGAATCGTAATGTCCTGCTTGCCGTTTGCCGCAAACTCCGGCAAGTACTTTGCCACCGGATCGTTAAAGCTCAGCTTGCCTTGTTCACAGAGTTGCATCACTGCCGCTGCCGTCATCAATGGCTTTGTGAGCGACGCCATGTCGAAGATCGTATCCATGGTCATCGCTTCTCGCGTCGGCTCCAGCGAGCGCTCGCCATAGGCCTTGCGAAAAACTACCCGGCCATTGTGGCCGATTATCACGACAGCCCCGGGAATCTGATGCTGGTCCACGGCATTACCGACAAGTTCGTCAATGTGTGAAAAATCCCCCTGTTGCGCAAAGGCACAGCAAGCCATGAGCCCGTATAGTGCAACCAGAAGCGTGAGCCTGGGCGGGAACAGCTTCATCTATAACACGCTCCCCGCGCCGTTATGTTTTCCAAACAGGCTCATGAGATATCCAACTCCAAACGTTACCAGAGCGCCAATTGCCACATACCAGGTCCACGCAATCTTCGGGAATAAAAACGGATGCCCAAGGAATGTCATCTGTATTTCGGAGTTCTGTCGCCACAGCAACAAATTCAATACGCACCCGGCAATCAATCCAATCATTGTGCCAGTTTCCTTTGCGCGTTTTGTCAGGGTTCCGAGCAGAAATACTCCCAGCATCCCACCCCACAGAACTGATGCTATCGACAGTCCGATCTCCAATACGTGGCCGCTGCCGCGAGAAACGATGGCAAGGGCCAGCAGGACCGCCGCCCATGCCAGTGTCATCAACCGGGATAACCTCGACTTCCGATCCTCGCTGACATCCGGCCGTCGCAACAGATAAAAATCCACCATCGATGTCGATGCCAGCGAGTTCAACGCCGCGCTCAGGTTTGACATGGCTGCAGCCAGAATCGCCGCAATCATCAGTCCCGAGATCCCCGCAGGCATTTGCCGAACAATAAAGATAGGAAAGATGCGATCTGCGCTCGGCACATGCGGCATCTGCCCGGTCCGGCTGTAATAGACAAACAATCCTGCGCCGATCAACAGAAACAGCGTGAATTGGACAAAAATGACTACACCGCTCGAAAGCAACGCCAGTCGCGATTCGCGCAGATTTTTCGCCGCTAACAAACGCTGCACCATTAACTGATCGGTTCCATGGCTGGCCATCGTCAAAAAGCACCCGCCGATGACGCCAGCCCAGAATGTATAAGTTTGAGAGACCGACAAAGAGAAGTGAAAGACCGTCAGCTTTCCGGCCGACGAAGCCACCGAGAGCAATGTATGAGCGCCGCCAGGAATATGCGCACATACTGACCACAGGCTCACCAGAGTGCCCACCACGTAAAGCAGCATCTGCAATACATCCGTCCAGATCACCGCCTTCATACCGCCTTCAAAGGTGTAGAGCAGCGTCAGCAGGGACAAAATGACGATCGAGGAGATGTCCCCTGTTCCAATCGCAACCCCGACCACAATTGCTACCGCAAAGACGCGTACTCCCTCCGCTGCGGCGCGCATCACCAGAAAAAGCAGCGCAGTGAGCCGATGCAGCCGAGATCCAAAGCGTTGGCCAATTAACTGATATGCCGTCATCAGTTCCCCGCGAAAATATCGAGGCAGGAACAGAATGCAGATAACGATGCGGCCCAGCAGATATCCCATCACAAGCTGCAGAAAGCCGAAGTCGCCTGTGAACGCAATACCGGGCACGCTGATGATCGTTAGTGTGCTCGTCTCAGCAGCAACAATCGAAAGCGAGATGGCCCACCAGGGAATATTACGGTCAGCAAGAAAGTAGCTCTTCATCGACCGCTCCCCTTTACGGCGGAAGCGCAGGCCAAACCAGGTGATCCCTAGCAGGTAGAGAACGACGATGACCAGATCAACGGTGCGGAGGGGTATATGCATCAATGACCGTTACACATTATTGAGCAGCAGCCTGCGGGATGCCGAGTGACTCCGGGGAGGGCAGCGTATGCGTTGCGATCCATTGCTGGCGTGCTCCTCTTAGCTTCTCTGCGCGGACGATCCACAATTGCATGGCTGTGTCATATTCAGCCATCACATTATCCAGCCAGTAAGGCCGATTTTCCTTGAGCCACGCATCTTTGAATAGATCGCGCGTGTAACCGTAGCCATCGCGCAGGTCCAAAGCACGGCCTGAAAGGTTCCACATCCTTCCTGATACATGTTTGCGCGCTTCTGGGTCGTTCTGCTCCTGATAGATCTTCTGATATGTCCCGACAATATCTGCGGAAGTTTGAAATTTGAAAGCAAGAAAATCCATGCGCCTCGCACCCAACTCCATGGCATCCACAGCTTCCGGTTCTCGCAGATTACCAGCCTGCCGCGCCTGTGCAATCAGTGTCAGCGCGCGTTCTGCATTCAGCCTTACCTCTTCAAGCGCGGGCTTTATCTTTACAGTCGTCTGCTGGCCTTCGGCGCTCCATGGATCGAGCCAGAACAAAGCATCCTTCGCATCTTCCACCCCAGCTTTTTCCAAAGCCAGATGAGCCTGCATCAGCGCAAGTTGCGCCTGATCTAGGTCTCCAGTTGCGTCGCCATGAAAGATCTTGCCAAAACTTTTCTGGAACTCAGCAATATCGCTCGTTCCCGGCTGCCAGGAAGCCGCAGCGCCAAACAGGATGCCGTACCAGTCTTCAGCAAACAATCCCTCGCCGTCGTCGTTCCAGATCGTGTTAAGCATGCCCGTGCTTCCGGCCTTCTGGCCCGCAGCAATGAATCCCTGCATGTTTTTGAGCGCCGTATTGTTGTTTGGATAGACGCGATTCCAGTTATTCACACCAGGCGCGACCCACGTTTCCATACCGGCATTCGTGTACGGATCAAGCCATTTGCTGAAACTGTCTTCCGGCTCATAGTGCCAGGCGACTGCAACCATGTCCTTTGGCAATTGCGTCACAAGGGCCGGCTCGTTCATTGCCACGTCACCCCAGAACAACAACCTGCGGTTTAGGGGCGCGAGTTCAGCGTGAATGCGTTTGAGAAAGTCAATGTAGACAGCACCAAGCCCTCGTTGCTTCACTTCATCGGCGGTCTGGCCCTGTCCAAGCTCAAAGGTCTCGTCCGCGCCAATATGGAGGAAAGGTCCGGGAAAAACAGCAGCCAGCTCCGTGAACCATTGCTTGATCAATGGCAGCGATCCGGTCTGGCCGGGGGCCAGCACCGCCCCGCTGGGAACTTCCGCCAGATGCGCATATTCCTGCCATGTCAATACGTGATGCAGGTGCCCAAAGGCTTCCTGCTCCGGAACAATCGTCACGTGATATGGCTTCGCATACGCAACCAGCGCCTCTGCATCCGCCTTCGACATCGATCCACCTGGCAGCGCCGGCAGTGGATTCGAAGCGTACTGCATTGTGTTCTCAAAATAGGGGGAATACACATTCAATTTGAACGCCGCAAAGGTCCGAATCTGTTTTTTCTGGTACTCAAGTGTCGGCACCGGACCGCGCGACAGATCATCATGCACGCCACGATACCGCATCGCCGGCCAGTCGCGGATCACGCATCCCTGAAACGCCGCGCTGGCGCCCGAGCCTGAAACCAGCTGCTTCACCGATTGGGCTCCGTAAAAAAGCCCCTCTGCCGTATGCGCAACCACATAAAGGCCGTTCTTTGATGTGAAAAGAACATACCCTTCATCCAGCATCGGCTGCTCAAGCGACAGCTTTTCTTCAGCCAGAGCCCGCTTTCCTGCCGGAGAATTATCGCGCAGCAAATAGATACGTGTGCCTTTCGCAGACTGCACAATGCCCAGCTCTTTCAGAGATGCAAGCAAATCCTTAGCTGCGAAAGAGTCGTCCTCATCCTTTGCCGGGGCCGAAATGGAGACACCGTGAACCAGTGACAGATTCTCTCTGCTTTGAAATTCTCGCGGCTCGGGAATCAATGCTGGATGCTGTGTTTGTGCAAAAGCAGACACAGTGATGAAGGCAACAAAGGCGGCAGAGCGATAGAAGGTCTTAATCAAGGTCGTCAGGTTTCCCAGGTGAAGATCCGGATTGCAGAGAGCCTAAAGCAAGAGAATACCGACTAGTGGGGAAAACGCAAAATAGTTGAGGCGGATGCAGATCGCGGGCATGCGTCACGATCGGATCATCTGTGGTGTGTAGTGTATAGATCAAAGCTGTCGACCCTTCTTATGCCTCTGGCATGAAACGAACAAGGCGCTCCGACCTGGAGCGCCTTGTTCGTTTTGAATAGCTAATACTTCTACGGAGCACCCGATCCAGCTGAGCGACTCTGAGGAATTGCATTCCCTGCAGTGGTGCCCGCATATTGTGTCGTGGTATGCAAATCCACCCCGCTGCCCTGCAGTAGGATCGACGCTGTCACAATATCAGTGTCTGTGCGGATGACTGTCAGGTAGGGGCTGTCCTGCGCGATGGTGTACACCTTACCAATCGGAGCGTTGTACGTAGAAGCGATCGAGCGTGGATGGCCATTGACCGCGAGCACACTCTGCACCGTGAAGCTGGAAAGATTCACAATCGTAACCGTGCCATCGCCTTCGTTTGCAACATAGGCGCGGCTCCCGTCCTGGAGTATGGTAACGGCAGCAGGATGATGGCCGACCTTCACGGTCGCCAGCACCTGGCCAAAGTTCGCCGTGTCCGTAAAGCCCTCGACCGGACCGTTGATGCTTACGTTGATGATGCTGATGGAATCGTCATCGTAGTTGGCCGTAACCAGCAGCGACGCCGGCGCATATATATCCGCATGCACCGGACCCTTGCCGACATTGATGGTCGCATTCGTCATGTAATTGCTGGGCGAATTCGTATCAAGTATGTTCTTTGCACTATCAATGACCGTGATTGTGCCGCTGCCGCGGTTCAGGATGAAGGTGCGACGGCTATCTGCTGTCATCAGGCCATAGACCGGGCAGACTCCAACTGCGAGCTGGCTCGAAACCGTGTTCGTGGATTCTTCGATTCCGTCGGCTTCGCCATTCGTCGCCACGGACGATGGGGTGTCGCATTGCCCCCATGTCACGCCGGTGCCGTTCGTACTGTTTCCCTGGCTGATCGAATAAATGCGTTGTCCGTTCGCGGTACCGATCACATTGACCAGGCTCGGTGCACTGATCGGAACCTCTAACTTGAGCGAAGGCGGACTGCCAGTCAGCACGCCTATCGCTGGCTGACCGTTCAGGCTCGTAGCATGCGGCTCTACTACGTACTCGCCCTGGGTCGTCACCAACAGGTTTGTAGGCAACGTACTGATTTCCTGGTTAGTAGTCGGATCAACCGTGCTCGGCAGCGTCGTTGTCAGCACATTTTTCGACTGCAAAGTCGAACTGATCGGTACCGTGCTTATCGTGCCATCGCAGTTCGTGCTGTATGCGGTCGAGCCGGTGGGATCGAGAGCGAAGGTCGATGGGCCAACCCCGGTAATATTGGCCTGAGCCATGACGCTGTCCCCGGAAAAATTGATCAGAGTCACAATTCCCGCTTGCGATGTGGAAGACGCTGTATTCGGGCACGGAGATGCGGCGCCACTCTGCGGCAGCAACAAACCAGGTTGGGAAAATGCAATCAGCGAGGCTGACGGTTGGGGCGCCGGGCCGGTGGGCGGTACAGGGGTAATAACTGGACGGTACTGATTACCACAGCCAGATACACCCGCCAAAGCCAATAGCGCTCCGGCGGCAAACCATGGGCACTTTGGCCCAGTGACACTTCGCACTCTTAGATACCTCATTCAGCAACAAATCCTGCGATGGCACTTCCCCGCTCTGTCCAAGCCATAGCCGGGTCTCTCAAGTGACCATCTATCCTATGAGAAGGTCACCGATACACCACGATAAAGACTGTAACAATCGGAAAATACCGTAAAAACTAGATTGTAAATCACTCACGCATTTCGGTTTGCCACCGTTGCCAGGAAAAACGAAACGAATATGAAAAATCAACCGGACTTCCAGCTGCATTGGCAATCAAAATTGCTGCTCCTGATTGTAGTTCCTGCTTCTTGTCTTTGGATATTCCTCCAAGCCGTCGATGCGTGGGCCAGCCATGACCCGGTTGTAATGCAGGCGGCAGGAATCAGCATCGCTTTCGGTCTCTTCGTCTGGTCAGTACGCGCAGCCACGGGACCTGCGGCTGCGACCGGAGCCATCATCACTGCCTGTCTTTACCTGCGCACTCCCGGCTGGCACACTACCCTGTTTCCTCTTGCCGCCACACTCACCCTCACACTTCTAGCTACACGCATTGGGCGAGGCCGCAAAGAGCAACTCGGCACCGCGGAAGGCACGCGCGGACGCGAAGCATCGCAGGTAGCGGCCAACCTGGGGGTTGCCGCGCTTGCTGCCATTCCGCTTACGGCCACGCAACTCTTTTCGCCATCTGCCCTCACGACCACCGCTTCTCTTGCCGCGATCGCGGCAGCTTTGGCAGAAGCTACAGCCGATACTTTGTCATCCGAACTGGGCCAGGTCTTCGGCGGCCAACCGCGTTTGCTCACTACTCTGAAACCAGTCCCCACGGGAACCGACGGTGGCATCACGACTGCTGGAACAGTCGCGGGGTGTTTCGGTGCAGCGATCGTCACTTCCATTGCGGTATTTATAATCCGGCTGAGCCTGCAGACAGGAGTTGTCATCTTTTTCTGTGCGATTCTTGGACTCTTTGCCGATAGCTACTTCGGAGCCGTCTTTGAACGACGCGGCTGGCTAAACAACGACGCCGTCAACTTCCTTTCGACACTCGTAGCCGCTATTGCTGCCTATCGACTAGTGCAGATGTAGTCTCCACGCCGTATAACTCGCAATTTCATGCGCCGTTCGGGAAAAGTACTCCTGCCAGCTGATGCTCTTCCCCACCGGCCGAGGTGAGGTGTATACAGTCAAGCCGTTATGTTCGCACAAAGCGTGGATACGAAAAAGATGGGTTCCATCGCTGACGACGATCACGCGGTCCAGGTGGTTCGCCCGCGCAATCACAGCCAGCCGCGCCGCCGATTCAGCCGTATTGTCGCTTTGCGTTTCCGCAATAATCGCCGTCTCGTGAACACCATGCGCCAGCAAATAGTCGTGCCCGACACCACCCTCAGAGTGCTGGTCCCCCACATCCCCTCCGCCAAGCGTGATGATGAGGGGAGCCAGCCCACGGTTGTAAAGATCGAGCGCATGGTCGAGACGCGCCCTTAGCACGGGCGACGGCGTGCCATCATACTCGGCTGCTCCAAAAACTGCGATGGCATCAGCCGGACGGGCCTGATCGCGGCCGGCAAAGTAGCGTATCTGCCCATATACCCAGGCAGTCCATGCCACGGCACCTGCCAGGATCAGCAGGACGACGCTGCCTAGCAGCCTTCTGCCCGCACTGCTCCGCGTTTGCCGCAGGTTTGTCTTCGGAACAATCATGATTAGACGATCATGGGTCTAAGGTTGCAGCGTGAGCGCAATTTCGTGAGTGGCAATCGCACCTTCACGCAAAATTTGCCAGCGCCCATCTCCACCGGACAGGTCGACAATCGTTGTCGGCAAACTGCGTCCGGTCGGGCCGCCATCCACAATCAGCGGAATCCGGTCACCAATCTGATCACGCACACACGCAGCATACGTACACTCGGGCGCACCCTGCAGGTTTGCTGAAGTTGCCGTGATGGGTAAACCGAAGGCATTGGAAATCGCCCTTGGTATCGGAATGTCGGGAATACGCAGCGCCACGTTTCCTGTGTTCGCCGTCACCCGCAACGGCAGGCGAGAGCTTGCTCTCACGATCAGCGTCAACGGGCCGGGCCAGAATCGTTCGGCCAGACGGTCGAAATTTGTGCCCAGATCACGTGCCAACTCATACGCCTGCGACAGGTTTCCGATCAGCAGCGAGAGTGGCTTGTGTTTCAGGCGCGTTTTAATCTCGTAAATACGCTCCACCGCGCGCAGATTGACTGGATCGACTGCCAGACCGTAAAAAGTGTCCGTCGGTATGCCGACAACTTTGCCGATACGCAAGCAGGAAACAACGTATGCAACGAGCTCCGGTTCTGGCTCATCCGGATGTATGCGCAAAATCTCCGCGGACAAGGCAACTCCTCTTGGAACTTGGAACAAGTTCTATGCGTGGGTAACAAACGGAAGCTAACACATAGCCTTACCCATCGCAACGCCTCGACGGCGCAGACGGGTTAGAATCGCACCCATGCAAGCGGCTTCAAAAAACGCGCGTATTCGCATTGTACAAAGCCGGCAGAACACCCGCGTAAAAGAATTACGCTCGGCGCTCCGAAAAGGCGAAAAGACAGATGCTGGCCTGGCTGCGCTTGAAGGATTGCACCTCATCGAAGAGGCGATCCGTAGCGGCCTGCGCATCGTAACCATCTTTGTTCGTAGCGACAGCCTTCCTCTGCTCGACCGGTTCCGAATTCCCGGTCAGACCGAGATTCTTGAGCTGCCTGGCGAAGTCTTCGCGAGTGCAGTAACCACCGAATCACCCCAGGGAATCGCAGCTCTTGCTGAGGTACCGCCCTTCACTCTCGAAAGAATTCTGGCCGTACCGCACCTGCTCCTCATCGTATCTGCCGGATTGCAGGACCCCGGCAACCTCGGCACCATTGTCCGGTCCGCCGAGGCATTTGGCGCTGACGGCCTCATCGCGCTTCCAGGAACCGTCTCCATCTGGAACTCGAAAGCTCTTCGCGCGTCAGCAGGCTCTGCATTCCGTCTGCCTGTCATCCCCACAATCAGCAAAGAGCTCTTCCCGGCCCTTAGCTCTCGCGGAATCCGCGCGCTGGCAACTACTGTAGATGGCGGCACACCGGCGGGACAGCTTGATCTCTCGCAACCCATCGCACTCTTCATCGGCAACGAGGGCAATGGCCTGTCTTCGGACTTGATTTCGCAATGCGATGACCGCATCACCATCCCCTGTCCCGGGCCGGTCGAATCCCTTAACGCCGCCATCGCAGCCAGCATCCTTCTTTATGAAGCGTCACGCCAGCGACAAACGTAGAATCATCTAACAGAGCAATATGAGCCTCTTCGGCAGCACGCCCGATCTCGCCACGGCCCAGAAAACCGCTCCGCTCGCCGAGCGCATGCGGCCTCGCACTCTTGACGAATACGTCGGTCAGGATCATCTGCTGGCTCTCGGCAAGCCTCTTCGTGTGCAGATTGAGCGCGATGACGCATCTTCTATGATCTTCTGGGGTCCGCCCGGCGTCGGCAAAACCACGCTTGCCAAGATCATTGCCGAAACCACGAAAGCCACATTCATCGAGTTTTCCGCTGTTCTTTCAGGCATCAAGGAAATTAAAGCCGTCATGGCTGACGCAGAAAAGGCCTCGACCTACGGCTCGCGCACCATCCTCTTCGTAGATGAAATTCATCGCTTCAACAAGGCGCAGCAGGATGCATTTCTGCCCTACGTGGAGCGCGGAACCATCCGCCTCATCGGAGCCACGACAGAAAATCCGTCCTTTGAGATCATCTCCGCGCTGCTCTCGCGCTGCCGCGTTTATACTCTGCGCGCGTTGACGGACGAACAAATTCTCACCCTGCTCGAACGCGCTCTCATGGACAAAGAGCGAGGCCTCGGTAGTCTCAACCTCGAAGCCGATCACGAGGCGCTTGAACTGTTGGCAGGCTATGCGAACGGAGATGCACGCAACGGTCTCAACAGTCTCGAAGTCGCCGCAAGGCTCGCACAAGCCGCCAAGACCCGCATTACAAAAGAACTGGCAACCGAAGCGCTGCAGCAACGCGTTCTGCTTTATGACAAGCAGGGCGAAGAGCACTACAACCTCATCTCCGCGTTGCACAAATCTGTCCGCAATAGTGATGCGGATGCTTCTCTCTACTGGCTCGGCCGCATGCTGCAATCTGGTGAAGACCCGATGTATGTCGCGCGACGCGTCATCCGCATGGCGGTTGAAGACATCGGCCTTGCAGCACCGGAAGCGCTCAATCTCTGTCTTTCCGCTCGCGATGCGATGGACTTCCTCGGCTCACCGGAAGGCGATCTGGCGCTGGCGCAGGCAGTCGTCTATCTCGCGCTTGCCCCCAAATCGAACGCGCTCTATACCGCCTACGGCGAAGTGCTCTCCGACATTGAGCACACCCGCGCCGAACCAGTTCCGCTCCATCTGCGCAACGCGCCAACTGGCCTGATGAAGGCCCTCGACTACGGCAAAGGCTATAAGTATGCCCATGACGAAGAAGGCCGCGTCGCAGACATGGATGCCCTTCCCGAAAGCCTGCGCGGCCGCACCTATTACCATCCCACTGCCGAAGGCCGCGAAAAGCTGCTCGCCCAGCGCATGGAAGAGATCCGCCGAATCAGGGAAGCCAAACGGGAAAATAAATAGCGCCGCGCTCTTTGGTCTACCACCCGGTGATAGAAAGGCGTCCACTACCCGATGCAGCCGGAGAGTAGTCCACTCGCAGCTGCCGCATGCGGGGAGGCTTAAGAGCAGCCTGACGGATATTCTGCTCCAGCATCATATTTCCGAGCCGCAAGCGGGTGGGAGAGACAGCGTCCTGAAGCTCTGTTTGCCATTTTCCTGGAACGACCGACTTTGGTTTAGGCGCAGGAGCACCCACGGTTGTTGTTTTTACGTCTGTCAGTATAATCTCGCGAATCTGCATCGAACCCGCACTCATGGGCACGGCTGTGATGAAGTCAACCCCTGAAATATTGGCTCCTGTCGGACGCTGTATTCCGATTTCGCCACGGAGCAATGCCGCTTTATAAGCCTCGGCCTCACCCTGATCTGCCCGGATAGCGGTTGCAAATGACCGGGAAGTCGACGAGCTTCCCATAATCGTCGATGTCACTCTGGAAAAAGGATCGCTATATGTCTTCTGGTTACGCGGCTTTTCCGCGCCTTGAGATTCGATGATGGCCACGTCCGCCTCCTCAGCTGTGCTTTCGGCATCGCTGCAAATGATGGTGCGGCGGACCCTGTTCTGGTTACAGAGAAAAAATAGCTCTAACCTTTGAAGATTCAGAGCAATTCCCCTGAATCATTTATACTTCTGCAAATCTAATATTTCTGCGCAATCGCTCATGGCCACCGTGTGCTATTGAGCTGCCACGTGATTTTAAGGACCATGAATGACCATTTGCTGTCGCTCTTTTGCCGCCGCGTTCGCTCTCATTTCAACAACATTGCCATTCCACGCGCAGACCAAAACTGACACCCCAGACGTTCCCGCGAAGTTTACCGCGCCGAAGTCTGACTACGATTACGTGAAGCGTGTTGAGATGATCCCGATGCGGGATGGCGTAAAGCTCTATACGGTCATCGTCATCCCCAAAGGAGCCCAGAACGCCCCGATCCTGCTGACGCGCACGCCCTACAATGCTGCGGGTCGCGCTGCCCGCATGGAATCGCCGCATATGCTCGACGAGCTGCCGCAGGGCGACGATGTCTTTGTCGGGGCCGGCTATATCCGTGTTTTTCAGGATGTACGTGGCAAATACGGCTCCCAGGGCGAGTACCTCATGACACCGCCACCGCTCGGACCCCTCAATACCAGTGGAGTTAACGACACTACCGATGCCTACGACACGATCGACTGGCTGGTAAAAAACGTGCCCGAATCCAACGGCAGAGTCGGCATGCTTGGCTCCTCTTACGAAGGATTTACCGTCGTGATGGCGCTCATTAATCCTCATCCGGCGCTTAAAGTCGCCGCGCCCGAGAGCCCCATGGTCGACGGCTGGATGGGCGACGACTGGTTCCACTACGGAGCATTTCGTCAGCCGAATCTCGATTACATCAGCGGACAGACCTCAGCCCATGGTCACGGCGCAACCATCCCGCGCGAAGGCTACGACGACTACACCAACTATCTCGAAAAAGGTTCTGCGGGCGATTTTGCGCGCTATGGCGGGTTAGAACAGCTTCCCTTCTGGAAAAAGGTAGAAGAGCATCCGGCTTATGATGCTTTCTGGCAGGGGCAGGCACTGGACAAAGTCATGGCGCAGCAGCCTCTAAAAGTACCGACCATGTGGCTGCAGGGCCTTTGGGACCAGGAAGACATGTGGGGGGCGATCCACAGCTATGAAGCCGTTGAGCCGAAAGACACGGCGAATGACAAAAACTATCTGGTGATGGGGCCATGGAGGCACAGCCAGGTCAACTATGATGGATTTTCGCTCGGCCCGCTTCGCTGGGACGGTGATACCACGCTGCAATTCCGCCGCGACGTGCTGCTCCCGTTCTTCAATCAGTATTTGCTCGATGGCGCTCCGAAAGCCGATACACCGCCGGTGCTCATTTACAACACAGGCGAGAACCATTGGGATCGCTTCAAGTCATGGCCTCTGAGCTGCGACGCGGATTGCCCTAACAAATCCCAGCCGTTATATCTCACTGCCGGCGGAGGTTTATCATTTCAGGCTCCGGCTGCTTCCGCACAAAAATATGACGAATACGTCTCCGATCCGTCCAAGCCGGTACCCTACAGGCCGCGTCCGGTCTTTGAAGGTGACGGGGATGCATGGAAGACCTGGCTGGTCAACGATCAACGCTTCGTCGATGGCCGTCCCGATGTGCTCACATACATGAGTGAGCCCCTGACCAAGCCTCTGCGCCTAAGCGGCACTCCGGTCGTAAACCTGCATGCCTCCACCAGCGGCAGTGATAGTGACTGGGTGGTCAAGCTGATCGACGTCCATCCCGGCACCGATCCGTCTCAGCCGGCGATGGGCGGCTATGAATTGCCGATCTCGCTCGACATCTTCCGTGGCCGCTACCGCACAAGCTTCGAACATCCTGAAGCAATCACTCCAGATAAGCCATTGCTCTACAGCTTCAGCTTGCCCACGGTAAACCACGTCTTCCAGCCCGGCCACCGCATCATGGTGCAGGTGCAGTCGAGCCTTTTCCCGTTATATGACCGCAATCCACAGACCTTTGTTCCCAATATCTTTGATGCCAAACCTGTGGACTACCAGAAAGCAACGCAACGCATATGGCGCACTCCGGGTGAGGCCAGCTTTATCAGCCTGCCAGTCGTACCTTAACGGTCAGTTGCCCGCGTACTTTACCGAACAGCCATACGGTCGCGTGTAGGAAGTCGCGACCGTTTTCCCCGCCATCGACTCGTTCAGCGCGTCCGAGACATAGTTCTTCGATGACTTGATGTCTCCAGGATCTGTCGTCGCGTGATCGTCGATCGCACCGGCATAAATCAGCTTTCCCGACGGATCGATCACAAACATATGAGGCGTCGTCTTGGCCTCGTAAGCGTGGCCAATTGTTCCGGTCGGGTCGAGAATTGCCGCCGTAGGAGCTGCGCGTTCTTTGCCGACATAGGTATTTTCCTGCAAGGCGGTCATGTAGCCCTGCTCTCCCGGAGCCGAAGAGAGTACCGTTAGCCACACCACTCCCTTGTCCGTCCACTCCTTCTGGAGCGCCTGCATATTGCCGCTCTCATAATGCTTCTGAGTGTAAGGACAGCCATTGTTCGTCCATTCCAGCACGACATATTTTCCGCGGTAGTCAGAGAGCTTGTGCGTCTTGCCGTTGGAATCGGTGCCGGTGAAGTCAGGAGCAGCATTGCCCACGCGGACCGCGTAAGCCACAAAAGTGACAGTAAGCGCTGCCAGCATGCCAAGCGATAGGAAAGACTTGCGAATCATATACACCTCACGCGAAAGGCCCATATAACTTGCAGATACTTAGTTTGACGCTGCTATTTCCACTTCGTCTAGCGGCATGCGTTGAATTTTGGATCAGCTCGAAGTGGCAAACGAGGTTTTTCGATGGCAAAGAAATTCAAGCCTGAGTCAGGCTTCAGGTAGGCGAGGGCTTCAGCCCTCGCCTACCTGGTAAATACGGCTTTAGCCTCTGAGGTATTGAATTGCACTTATTTCACTTGTGGAACAGGCAACGGATTGCGATCCGCAAACTGCCATTGGTGCCAATAGGGATAAATTGGTTGAACAGCGCTTGCTTTGTCCAACCTGGCCACCTGATCTTCCGTCAGATTCCATGTTGCGGCAGCCAGATTCTGCTTCAACTGCTCCTCATTTCGCGCGCCAATGATGACGCTTGCAACAGTGGGCCGCTGCAACAACCAGTTCAGTGCAATCTGTGGAACTGTTTTTCCTGTTTCCTTCGCGATTGCATCGAGCGCATCGACGACGCTGTACAAATATTCATCCGTTACCTGGGGGCCTTGCTCGGAAGTTTTATGCAGACGGCTCGTCTCCGGCAGCGGATGGCCGCGGCGGATTTTGCCTGTCAGACGACCCCATCCCAATGGGCTCCAGACGAGTGCCGAAACCTTCTGGTCCAGGCCCAGTGGCATCAATTCCCATTCATACTCGCGTCCTATCAGCGAGTAGTACACCTGGTGGGCAACATACCGCGCCCAGCCGTACCGCTCCGAAACCGACAGCGACTTCATCAGGTGCCATCCGGAGAAATTCGAGCACGCAATGTAGCGCACCTTGCCCTGATGCACCAGCGTATTCAGCGCGTCCAGTGTCTCTTCCACCGGAGTCGTCGCGTCGAAGCCATGCATATGGTAAATGTCGATATAGTCCGTACCCAGCCTCTTGAGACTCGCGTCGCATTGCTGGATCAAATGATAGCGCGATGACCCTACATCGTTCGGCCCATCGCCCATCTTGAACGTAGCCTTCGTTGAGATCAGCAGTTGCTCGCGCTTGCCCTCGATCGCTTTGCCCAGAACCTCCTCGGCAAGTCCTGTCGAATACACATTCGCCACATCGAAGAGGTTCACGCCCGCGTCCAGGCAAAGATCGACGAGCCGCTTCGCCTCTGCTACATCTGAACTGCCCCAGGCCTTAAAAAATTCGTTGCCGCCGCCAAAAGTTGCCGCGCCAAAACTGAGCGCGGAAACCTTCAGTCCTGAATAGCCAAGCTGTCTGTATTCCATATGTGCAATGGGATGCGCGAGACATTCGCAGAGGTTCACGGAAGATGTCGCTGTTCACCACTTTCAATCTGCCGTGGCATATTCACTGGCTTCGGCTTACGGAATGCATAGATAACCGCCAGCAACGGGGGAGCCAAAAGCACTCCCCAGAAGGGAATCACGATTCCGAGCACGATCGGCGCCAAAATCGAAGCCCATATAGGAACACGGGCAG
>Ga0206946_1008_pt2 | contig 52592 bp, 48 predicted proteins | sample Alteio_BWOrgHeat_2_FD_152965 | JGI IMG/M metagenome (GOLD analysis project Ga0206946, IMG submission 152965) | Enriched cells from forest soil in Barre Woods Harvard Forest LTER site, Petersham, Massachusetts, United States -... | ecosystem: Environmental > Terrestrial > Soil > Temperate forest > O... | reverse complement strand
GGCGGACCATACATTTCAGTATGTATGGTCCGCCGCTTTGTCGCAAGCGAAGTTGAAGTGTGGCAAACAAGGTCTGCGCGTATGTATACGGCCTTGTTGGAGTGTGTGACGACTCCGGGCCAGGATGGAATGCGCTTCGCTCTGTTCCTAATTAACTTCGCGGTCTTCAAAGACCTTTACTGAAAGCAGGTTTCCAGAGCGACGGTTAGACCGTGGTGCCATCTCCTTCTTCGCCAGCAGACCTGGCAGGAAAAGATAAATCTTTTAAACATTAGCCCCGTAGCCGTCGCTGGTCTGCGGATGTGGGAATCGCGTCGAGCGATTTCCAAGCCTGATGTTCGTCCAGGCGTCATCTGCAGACCAGTCAGCCAGCAATAGCATCGACTAAAATCGGTGGCCGATAGACCTCATTCTTCGCCAGTACTGCCCAGGCCATGCGTGCCAGCTTATTCGCCAGTGCAACAATGGCGATGTTGTGATGCGTTCGTGCCGTGAGTTGCACCAGCCATGCACTCAATCCCGATGACTGCTTGGTCTTGTGCTGCATCACCGCCCTGGCGCACTGTACAAAAAGTCTGCGTAGATACTGGTTGCCGCGCAAGGGAATCTGCCAGAGTGTCTGCTTGCCTCCAGTCGAGTGCTCTTCCGGCACTACACCCAGCCAGGCGGCGAAATCACGACCTTTGCGAAAAGCTGATGCGTTGCCGATCGTCGCAATCAGCGCCGTTGCTGTTACTGGGCCGATTCCAGGCATAACCACCAGACGTTGACATGCTTCGTTCTCTCGGGCGATGTGCTCGATAGACTGATCGGACCGCTCGATCTTATCAGCGAGTTGCTCCAGTTCCAGCTTGAGTTCCATCAGCAGCACACGCACTGAGCCAGACAGCTTGGAGTCGCTATCCGCAAGGATCCCGGGCAGCGCCGCGTCCACATAACGGCGTCCCTTGCGCAGGGTGATGCCGCGCTCCAGCAGCAGTCCCCGAATCTGGTTGACGACCGCTGTCCGGCGCATGACCCACCGTTCGCGTACCCGATGCAAGGACTGCAGATCTAGCTGATCGTCACTCTTGATGGGAACGAAGCGCATTCTCGGCCGTCCCACGGCTTCGGCAATCGCTTCCGCGTCGATGTAGTCGCTCTTGTTCGTCTTTACATAAGGCTTCACATATTGGGCTGGGATCAGCCGCACTTCGTGCCCTTGCTCACGCAAGGCTCGGCCCAGAAAATGTGACCCGCCACAAGCTTCCATGCCGATCAACTCCACCTTCAGGTTCGCGGTAAAATGCAACAGTTGAGTGCGCGAAAATCTCTTCCGCACCACCACGTCTCCGCGTTGATTCATTCCTACTAAATGAAATGTTGTCTTTCCCAAATCAATACCCAGCGTGAACAGTTCCATGGCACTCCTCCTTCTACGCTCCTTATACCCTCCAGCCCCCGGCTGGGTAAAAGCGGCGGACCATGCCATTAACTTCGATTTGGCCAACCTTTGGGCAGACCCAAAGTCCAGCGATTCGAACTGCAAAAAGGGATTGCGATCGGCTACCGATCTCCGGCATCACGCCGCAGGTTTGAGTACCGCACGGTACAGGGTTGATCGGGCGATGCCGAAACGGGCTGTGATTTCGGCCACAGGGACATCTGCGGTTTTGAGTAGAGCGCGTATCGTCTTAATCTCTTTAGGAGAGAGCTTCGTCGGGCGACCTCCTTTGCGGCCGCGAGCGCGAGCTGGTTTGAGGCCAGCAACCGTTCTTTCGCGGATCAGATTGCGCTTCGAATTCTGCTAGGGCGGCGAAGACGTGGGATACCAGGCGGCTAGCTGGAGAACGAGTTTCAATCTTTTCGGTAAGGGAATTCAAAATTGATCTTGCGCTGTTCGAGTTCGGCAATAAGCCTGACAAGATCGGCAAAGCTTCTTCCTAGCCGGCCTAGTCTCGACACGACAAGGGTGTCGCCCTCACGAATGCTCTTGAGACATCCTTCGAGTTGTGGCAGGCCAGTATTTTTCCCGCTGGCCTATTCTTAGATCTCCCGACATTTGGCGCGCTTCAGTGTGTCCTTCTGAAGGTCAAGGGTCTGGTCTTCGGTCGAGACTCGAGCGTAGCCGATGCGCATGTCCCAAATCTTAGCAAGCCAAGGACATTTCGGACACTGATTTCAAGATAAGTTGTGAGACACTTTTGACCAGCGAAATAGGGCATAATCCGGACACCCCCCGGCTATCCTGAAAACCCTCGTTTTCGCTATACTCCTCAACCATGCCCGCCGCGAGCTGCTCACCCCTACAGAACGGCTTCAGATTGCAGGCCTTCTCCGAGTGAGAACTGTCGGAGTGGCTGGAACCAACAGCATTGCATCCAGCCCGCAGAACCGCAATATTTCAAAACCGCGGGACTGACGAGAGTGCCAGTAAGCAAATTACACTCGCACAAAGTTGAAAAAAGACTATTCATACCGCAGAGCTTCAACCGGATGAATCGAAGCGGCGCGGCGTGCCGGGAATAGGCAAGCCACGACCGAGCAGGCAACAAGTAATAGAGTCACCAACGTAAGACTATTGGAACTGAAATCAGCGTTATTCATCCATCGCGCCAGCAGTCTCTGGATGAGCAGGTCGATGGCTAGCCCCGCGGCAATGCCGACGAGGACGCTTCGGGCTGCAACGCTCGCAGCCACCCATAAGATGTGGCTGCGGGAAGCTCCCAGGGCCATGCGGATGCCGAATTCTGCGGTCTTTTGCACCACGCTGTAGGAGACGACGCTGAACAGTCCAGCAAGGGAAAGCATCAACGCCAGCGTTGAAAAAAACCCGAAGAGGACGGAGAAGAGCCGCTGGCTGCTCCATTGCGCATCGCTTCTGAGTGCTTCTTCGAGATCATACGCACCATTCGAAATCTGCTGATCGGGAGCCACAGATTGCACCGCTGCCCGCACGGCATGCAGGTAAGCCAGGGACTCACCCTCGGTGCGGATTTCGAATTGGGCAAAGGGATACATGTAGGTGGTGTACGGCACATACACTTCAGGAACGGCAGGGTTGCCCACGCCATCATTGCGCACGTCGGCGATAACTCCGAGAACCTGGCGCCAGCCGTCGCTCGCGGTGGAACCGATCATCACTGGTCCGGATGCTTTGAGAGTAGGCAAGCGTAGCTGCTGCGCGATGGGGTCCTGATGAGCCCAATACTGACGCGCTAAAGATTCATTCACAATAGCGACAAAGTCGCCACGCATATTTTCATCCGGGGTCCAGATTCGTCCTTGGAGGAGGTGGATATGCAGAGTAGCAAAGAATTCGGGGCTGACAAAATGAACCCGTGCTTCCTGTTCCGCATTGCGGGCTCCGCGTGCGATCTCGACAGCAGAAGCAATACCGCTGTAAGGGGGCGTCGATTCTGTAGCGACTGCAACGGAAGTTATGCCAGGAACCGCAGCAATCTTCTGCCGGATCTGTTCAATGTAAGCAATGCGACCTTCGCGAGGCTGGACGCTGCGCCAATCTTCGGGATTATTCCAATGCATCATGATGCCGGCCTGCATGACGTTTTGGGGGTCGTAGCCAAGAGACACTTTCATCAGACCGAGAAAGTCACCGATGGCCGCTCCGGCGGTGGCGAGGAGCGGGAGTGTCAGAGCGATTTGTCCGGCAATGAGCAGGTTGAGCTTTCGTTTACCGGCGCCAGGGGCTATGCGGCGCAGACTTCCCTGCATTGTGCGAGCGAGATCGGGTCGCGACAAACGGTAGTGTTGCAAGTTTCAAATGCAGACAAGTTTGTCAGCGAGCGTCTATGGTGCGTTCTTAAGCTGCCAAATCGAAGAGACTGTCGATGAACTTGATCTGTCGAGACAGATCATCTCCTGCCACCCATCGAATCTGCCCCTTCCGGATCATGTGGACTGCTTCGTAGCCTTGAATGGTTCGCAGGGCCGCCTGAAATTCTCGGAATCCCTGTTTGGCATTAACTCGACGTTTGATGGCTCGATGATCCTGTTCGAGGATGTTATTCAAGTACTGCACGGGTCGGTGTCGACAACGATCGCGCAGTGTCCCTTCCTTCTTACTGTCAGTGAACGCGGAGCCGTAGATCGGCGCCAGGTCGGTGTTGATCACTCGAGGTTGTGGATGGGATGGATCGCTGAGCGCCTTGCGAAACAGGCGCTTGGCAGCGTCTGCGTCACGCAATGCTGACAGCAAGAAATCGATGGTGGCACCCTTGGAATCGATGGCCCGATACAAGTAGCACCAGCGACCCTTCACGCGAACGTAGGTTTCGTCCACTCGCCACGACTTGTTTGTCGGCTCGAGATGCCTTCGCAGTCGCTGCTCCAACTCCGGGCCGTAATACTCCACCCAGCGCCAGACGGTTGTGTGATCGACATAGAGACCGCGCTCCTCCAGCAGCTCCTCAACATCGCGCAGCGAAAGAGAATAGCGAAGGTACCACCGGACCGCACAGAGTATGAGGCCGGCTTCGGTCTGACGCCATTTGAAGATCGCGGGTCGGGTTCCCATTTCGCGATTCTTTCACGTCACCAGTCAGCAGCCCTGAAAGTTGCAACACATCCAATGGCATCAAGTCTATTGGTCAGTATTGCTAAGTGATTGATTCTATGGTGGGCGCAGCAGGATTCGAACCTACGACTTCCACCGTGTGAAGGTGGCACTCTACCGCTGAGTTATGCGCCCTTGAAGATAAGACTAGAGAAAAGATTATCATTTACGGGGACTCACTGCCAAACTCCGCATTGAGGTAACCGAGCCCAGCTTGGCAGAAAAGAAAGCCGAATTCCATCTCTCCTCAAATTGGTTTTCAGCATCTGTTTACAATCAGATGGACGGCAGTACATGGTTTACCGCGATCCAGCACAATTTCCGGAGCAGTCCCCAAATCGCCTCAGGGGCGAGGCCGACGGAGATGTGCAGTTCCATGACGATGAGTCTGCTGATACCTCCGAAGAGCGTCCGGAAATTGAATCTTTTCCGCAACCTGATAACGCATCCCGTGTTCGTAGTGGTATGGCGACCATTGCCCTAGACCGACCGCTGTTAAAGGGTGTCCGGACGGAAGCTGTACAAAGCGCGCGAATCGATGATTGGAGCGCCTTGTCCGATGCGGAGATCATGCTGCGGGTACGCGAGGGGGATGATCAGGGCTTTAATTATTTGATTGAAAAGTACCGTAAGCCCATCATTCACTTCATGTTCCGCATGGTGCACAATCAGGCTGTTGCCGAGGAGCTGGCGCAGGAAGTCTTTTTGCGGGTATACCGCTCGCGCCAGACCTATCGGGCAGAGGCTCGCTTTACGACGTGGCTTTATCGCATCGCGACCAACCTGGGCGTGAACCATGCACGCGACACGAAGCACGAGCGGGCGGCTCAGAATGTATATCTTGACCAGCCTGACCCAGAGACTGGTACGACACCGGATCTGGCCGACGCTACGCCGACCGCTGAATACGATCTGGTTCGGGGGGAACGGATGCATGCCATCCGCCAGCATGTTATGGCGCTGCCGGAGCGGCAGAGGATGGCTGTCCTGATGCATAAATATCAGGACATGGACTATAAGCAGATTGGCGAGGTTTTGAAATTAAGCGAGTCTGCCACAAAGTCATTACTTTTTCGCGCATATCAGACATTGCGCGAGAAGCTCAAGGACTTTGTTTAATCAGTTATGAGGGAACTATGATCTGCCGGAAAGTAAAATCCAACCTTGAGAACCTGCTCTTCGATCCAGAGTCGGTTCCGGCTGATGTGCGCAGTCATGTAAAGGAGTGCACGGCCTGCAGTCAGGAGCTGGCTTCGCTGGAAGCAACGATGAACTTCATGGACGAATGGCAGGCCCCTGAGCCGTCGTCTTATTTCGATTCCAGGCTGACAGCGCGGCTTCGCGAAGAGCAACGGGAGGAGCCTGCGGGTTTTCTGGAACGCATGCGTGTCCGATTGTTGTTTAGCAGCAATATGCATATGCGTCCGGTGGCAGTGGGCGCGTTCGCGCTGTTGATTATTATTGGTGGGGGCACGTATGCGGGATTGATGACGTCGCATCCAGCTGCTCCGGTAAAGGCCTCGGCAACGGTTGAAGATCTGAAGTCTCTGGATGATAATGCGCAGGTTTTTCAACAGCTGAACGCGCTCGACCAGAATGATCAAAGTGACAGCGGCGGCTCATCGAACAAGCTGTAACGCAGTGACATGATGAAGAACCACGCAGAGATCGCGGAGTCTTTAGTAGATTGCCCCGATGCGTGCAAGTTAAAAGAAGAGCCTTGGAAACGACAACGATGCAAGCGCATGAACAATGGACGAAGATGGACTGCCGCAAACGGAGTGTCCGTGTGGTGCTATTGTCTGCCTGCATCCTTGTTTTAAGTTTTCTTCCGTTTCCGGCTTTTGCCGGACAGCATGGCGCGCATCCTGCACCGGCTTCGCATATGTCTGCGCCCCGCCAGGCGCCTCAGCCTAGACAGCAACAGCCACGGCAGCAATCCGCGCCTCCCCAACAGTTTCATTCACAAGCAGGGCAAGGTATGGCACCGCGATATTCTGCGCAGCCGCCGCAGAACCATCCGGGGCAAGCGGGGCACCTGCCGGAGTGGTTGAATAATCACCAGAACCTGACGCCGAAGCAGCAGGAAGACGCTCTCCGCCGTGAGCAAGGCTTCAACCGTTTGCCGCAAGACCAGCAGCAGCGGCTGGTGAACCGGCTACACACCCTGAACAGCAGGCCGCCCGAAGAGCGCCAGCGCATGCTGCAGCGCAATGAGATGTTTGAGCGGTTGAGTCCGGAGCAAAAATCCGGAGTACGCGGTGCTTCGCAGGCCTTCCACGAGATGCCGGCTAATCGCCAGAGCGATATGCGCCGCGCTTTTCAGGACCTGCGCAGTGTTCCTCCGGAACAGCGGCAGTCCATACTGAACTCGGCGCGTTTTCAGCAGCAGTTTTCGCCGCAGGAGCGAACCGTGCTCGGCAATCTACTTTCCGTCGAACCATATCAGCCGCGGGCGGCTGGGCCTCCATAAAAAATGGTATTGCCCCAGCCCGATCAGTTGGACATCTTCGGACTAGAAGTCGATTCTCAGCGCAATTTGTCCCGTGCGACAGTGAACGTGGATTCGAAGCAAGAGCGTAGTGAAGAGGGTGCTTGGACCTGGTGCCATCCACCGAGTTACTCCTTACTACTTAGTGCCGTTATTAGCCTCGGGCTTGGTCTGTTGGATTATTCGGCGCGCAATGCTTCTACCGGATTTACAGATGCGGCGCGACGAGCTGGGATGAAGCTGGCCAGCAGCGCTGATAATCCGAGCAGGAGAGCAACTGCGACCAGGGTTGGCACGTCCCAGGAGCGAACGCCGAAAAGGAGCTTGCCCATCAGAGTGGTGACGGCGATCGAGCCCGCCAGTCCGGCGACGATGCCGAGCGCGATCAGCCATGTAGCTTCCTTCAAAATGAGCTGATAGACGGAGCTGCGTTGCGCGCCGAGGGCCATGCGAACGCCGATTTCGCGCGTGCGCTGGCTCACGGAGTAGGCGATGACTCCATAGAGCCCCACTACGCTGAGCAGAAGTGCGAGAGCGGCGAAGCCGCCAACCAGCCATGCAGAGGAGCGGTGCAGATAGGCGGTTTCTGATTCGTTGATCTGCTGCATCATGGTGGTTTCATCGTGGACGCCGATGTTGGGGTCGATGTCGTGGATGACCTTGACGAACGTGGGGAGCATGGATTTGGGATCCTGCGTCGTGCGGGCGACGATGATGAAGCTGTCGTCGGTGGACTGGGTGAAGGGGTAATAGACCGCGTATCGGATGTCTTCGTCGAGTCCACCTTCACGGATGTCGTCGACGATGCCGACGATCTGACGCATAGACTTCGGCGAGAGGTCGGTGTCGCCGATCATTTTGCCGATAGGGTCTTCGTTGGGGAAGAATTGTTTCGCCAGTGTCTGGTTGATGATGATGACTGGCGTTGACGATGCATCGTCGGCGTTAGTGAAGAGGCGGCCACGGATCAGCCTTGCCTGGATGGTCTTGAAATAGTCCGTACTAACGGAACGCTGGGGGGCGTCGTTATGCTCGCCCTTATACGGGTGGCCGAGAACTCTGAACCATGTTGTATCGCAGTTGCACCTTACCGGAGTATCGCTTGTATGGCTGACTGCGATGACTCCGGGCATGCTGGCGATGCGATCCAGTACGCGCTTTGAAAGCGCGATGGACTGCGGCGCTTTTGCGTAGTTCGCATCGGGCGCAGAGATTTCAAGCGTGGCGAGGTGATCTGGGTTGAAATTGAGAGTGACATGGAGGAGCCGGTAGAAGCTCTTGCCAAGCAGTCCTGCGCCTGCAAGCAGAATGACGGCGATGGCTAATTCCAGAGCTACGAGATTCGAGCCGAGCCGTTTCCATGTGGTTCCGGCGGCGCTGCGTCCGCCTTCTGCGAGGTCTTCGCGCAGGTTGGATACGGACAGGCGGAGTGCTGGCGTGATGGAGAAGATTGCAGCTGCAAACAATCCAAGAACAGCAGCGAAGGTGAGCACGCGCAGGTTGAGGCCGAGGTTTTGCAGATAGGGTGCTTGCTGCAGCATCTCTTCAGGGATCAACTTGAGTAGCAGGTGGATGGCTCCATAAGCGGCGACCAGGCCGGAGACCAGCGAAGCTGCGACCAGCACCATTCCTTCGGTGATGAACTGGCGCACGAGCCGCGCGGGGGATGCGCCGAGGGCACCGCGCACGGCCATTTCGCGCTTGCGATTTTCTGCGCGGACGAGGAGCAGACTGGAGACGTTGACGCAGGCGATGAGCAGCAGCAAGCCTGCTCCGCATAATAGAACGAGCAGGATCGGGCGGATGTCGCCGACGATAGCTTCGCTCAAGGGCATGACGAGCGCGCCCTGTCCCATGTTGGAGCCGGGGTACTGCTTTTCGAGCTGCGCGGCAATGGATTTCATATTGGCTAGCGCGGTCTGGACGGAGACGCCATCGTTGAGCCGCGCAATGGCGAAGAGATTGTGGCAGCTGCGACGCTTTTCACAGTTGTTGGGATCGTGCAGCGTAGTCCATAACTCGGCTCCGCCACGCGGGGCGAAGTGGAACTCGGGCGGCAATACGCCGATGACGGTGTAGGCGGCGTCATCGAGTGTCAGGGACTGGCCTAGGATGTCTTTTCTGCCGCCGAAGCGCTTCTGCCATGTGCTGTACGTAAGCACGGTGGTGCGGGGTGCGCTGGGGGTGTCGTCAGCTTCGTTGAAGACGCGTCCCAGGGCAGGAGTTACGCCGAGAGTGTGGAAGAACCCACCGGCCACACGACCAGCGGGAACGGGAATCACGCCGGATGGACTCTTCCAAAGATAACCGGCCCAACCCCAGGCGTCGAACGAGCTGAAGACTTTGTTGGCCTTCTTCCAGTCGAGATAGTCCTGGAAAGAGAGATTGCAGCGCGGGCAGAATTTGGCTGTTTCATAGACACCGACCAGGCGCGATGGATTTTGATAGGGAAGGGGCTTGATCAGGGCGGCGTCAACGAAGGAGAAGATGGAGACGCTCGCGGCGATGCCTAGGGTCAGCACCAGAATGGCGACCGTGGCGAAGCCGGAGTTCTTGTGAAGCTGGCGGAGGGTAAAACGGAGATCTTGCCAGACGCTCTCGATGCGAAATCCGACAACTTCGTGGCTCTTTTCCTTGAGCCGAGTTTCATTGCCGAACTCCCTTCTGGCAGCGGGATGCGCCGCTTCCGAAGACATGCCGTCGGATTGCATCTCCTGCTGCACCTGTTCGCGGTGGAAGGCCATTTCTTCATCTAATTCGCGGTTGAATTTTTCGCGGGTGAACAGGATGCGCAGCTTTCGAAAGAGAAGCGTGATGGCTTGCATGGCGAGTCCCTGCCTGTTTTCTTTTTTAGAGATACGGCTTGAGATGTAATTGTGTTCCGACGGTCTACGATCTCGTTCGTAGGTATAGATTATCTATGGATAGAGTGTCAACGGAGGATTTGACGACTGCCAGCGATTAGCGGAAAAGATGGGGGACGAAGCGGCTGGTGTTGGTGGTGATGTAGCCGTCGGATTCGCGGATGCCAATGCCTGCTGGTTCGCCGTCGATGAGCCAACTTCCGAGGACTGCATGGGTTCTGCCAGATGTGGCCAGGTCGGAGTATTTCTGATAGACAAACGCGTCTTCGGCGTGACTGCCTGAGGTGGATTCCATGGTGATGCCGCTGAGGGAGACGGTGACGTTTGCGCCTTCGCGTCCGAAGAAGGGCTTGCGGACATACGATCCGAGATCGCGAGGGCCGTCGAGGAATGCAGGAAGCAGCAATTCGTGGTTGGGAAAGAGCTCCCAAAGGATGGCGAGCAGGGCTTTGTTCGACCAGAGCATTTTCCAGATGGGCTCGATCCATTGCGTTTGCCGCATGGCGGCGAGGGCGTGCGGACCGAAGGCATCTTTGAGCAGCGTTTCCCATGGATAGAGTTTGAAGATGGTATGCATGGGCTGTTTGCCGAGGTCGACAAATTGATTGGCTGCGGCCTGCCAGCCGATGTCGTGCATTGCTATAGCTGCGCTGCGAAGACTCGCCTGATTTGCCGTGTCGCGTAGATATTCAATGGTGATGCGGTCTTCTTCTACCGGCTCATAGCCGAAGTAGACAGGCTGCTTGATGTAGGGGAGAAGATCGCGCCATTTCGCGATGAGCTTTTCGTGGATGGAGTTGAACTGATCGGTCTGTGGGAAGCAATCCTGGAGCCAGCACCATTGCGTGACTGAGGCTTCGACGAGGGATGTGGGTGTGTCCGCGTTGTATTCGAGCAGCTTGAGGTGATTGCCGTCATAGGCGAGGTCGATTCGCCCGTAGAGCGCGGGCGGCTCCTGTTCCCAGGTTTCGATGATGTGCGGGATGGCTTCGGGGGAAATGCACATCTCGGCAAAGCGGTTCTTTTCGACGATGTGATCGCCTGCGGCGAGACAGAGGCGCTGGATTTCGCTGGTGGCTGCTTCGATTAGGTCTACCTCAGCAGAAGAAAGCTCCCAATATGCGGATTCGTCCCAGTAGGGACTGCCTCCCATCGAATGATAGGTGAGTCCGGTCTGCTCGACGCGCTTTTGCCAGTCAGGACGTGGCTGGGTAGTATGACGACGCATTATTCTCCTGCACCCTCGCCTCCGCCTCCACCGTCGCCTTCGCCGCCGGCGTGACCGAATCCGCCACGAGCGACGCCTTCTTCGCCGGAGACGACTTTTGCTCCCGCTTCCGGCTCCGCGCTGCCGCCGACAACCGTATCGCCGTCGTGGCCCCCGCTCGTCCCGCCATAGATGTAGTGATAGCCGCCGCCTCCACCGCTGGAATGCTGTCGGCAGTTGGGGTCAGGAACGATGCGGCCTTGCGCGTCCACGCAGTTCCGAACTTCTATCGGACGGTTATCGCAAGCGGTTGAGGAAAGTGCCAGGGCTGTGAGCAGGGTGAGAGAGACGTCTTTCGATCGGCGCATGACGAAGGTGACACGATGGTGCCTGAGACTCTCCCGGATTGCAAGATAAAGGTATTCCTGCCAAATATGCCTATCGCGACCAATACCGGAATGGGCACGGCGGACACACGGATCGCTGGTGAATCGATCTACTGCTTCAGCAGGTTTTTGGCGATGAAGAGGGCGTTGGCAGGGCGTTCGGCGAGGCGGCGCATGAAATATGGATACCACTCGGTGCCGAAAGGGACGTAGACGCGCATGTTGAAGCCGTCGTGGACGAGGGATTTCTGCAGATCGCGGCGGACCCCGTAAAGCATCTGGAATTCAAAGGTTTTGGAGTCGATGCCGCGCTCGCGCACAAAGGCCTTCGTCGCCGCAATCATCTGTTCGTCGTGTGTGGCGATGCCGTGGTAGATGCCGCTGGTAAGCAGCTGTTGGGTCAGCTTGACGTAATTCGCGTCCACATCCTTCTTTTCCGGGAAGGCAAGGCCAGGCGGTTCCTGATAGGCGCCTTTGCAGAGGCGGATGCGGATACCGTCGCCGGTGAGCGTGCGGATATCCTCTTCGCTGCGATAGAGATAGGACTGTATGACGATGCCGACGTGACCGCGATTGCCGGGAATGGCGTGCAGACGGCGGACCATGTCGATGGTGGCTTGGGTGTATTCGCTGCCTTCCATATCGACGCGGAGAAATGTATTGGCGGCCACGGCGTGTTGAACAAGTTCGGCTACGATTTCCTCTGCCAGGCCTGGATCAAGATCCATGCCCATCTGCGTAAGCTTCACACTGACATTGGCGTTCAGGTTACGAGTCTGAATTGCATCAATCAGGCGGTGGTAAATGTCGGCGGAGTGGCGGGCCTCTTCGGGGGTCGAGACATTTTCGCCGAGACTATCGAGGGTGGAAGCGATGCCCGAGTGCTGCAGAGATTCGGCTGAGCAGAGGACTTCGTCGAGGGTCATCCCGGCGACGAAGCGGGAGGACATCTTGCGACCCATGGCAGACCGTTCAGAAAAGCTTCTAAGGGCTGCGTTGCGGGAAAGGGCAATAAAAGTAGAGCGCAGGATGGACATAACTTCCTTGAAAATGGGCGAACTTCCTATTTTCGCATAGTGGAGGGAGCGAGTTGGGGGTCCCCATTGGACCCGGTTGAAGGGGTACTTTTCGTGGGCTTTCGCAGTGAATGTGAATATCTGTGCCGGTTTTATCTCTTTAGCTAACTACTTCACGGCTCGTTGCATCGAACGAAAGTAAGCCCAGAAAACTGGCCGGAGATGTGTTCTCCAGCTTTTACGAGAAATCATAGAAGTCAGCACCTGGACGGGAGAACCGTTGCCAGGCGCAGTGGAGAGATCATATGGTGAACAACTGCGCAAATCCTGAATGTGCCAAACCCCTTCACTATTTGCGGGAAGGCCGTATCTTTGTTTTCGATATGCAGGATTCCAAAACTGCTGGTACTGGTGCAAAGGGAAGTCGCCGTCTCGAACACTTTTGGTTGTGCGGCCCATGCTCCATCCAGTTTCAGATAGAGCGTGACAAGGAAGCCGGCATTCGACTGGTGCCGCGCCGCCCGGTACGTATGCGGGTGGTTCCGGACTCGGTGCTGGAGCCGAAGACTCCTACAGCTTTGGCTTCCTGACGAGTCTAACCTCGGATTTGAAAAGCGCCCCATGCGGGCGCTTTTTATTTTGTGGCCGCTCTCAGTTTTTGGCCGTGGGCATTTCCTGAGACAACTCCTTTACAGGCCTGTTGTAGACACCGGTCAGTGCATTCCAGCGGATAAAAACAATTTCTTCCAGCATCTTGAGTCCATCTCTCAGGTAGCTGATGCGACTACGTTCATCATGCCCCCACGTGACCGGTACCTCGCGGATAGAGTAGCCGCGTTTACGAGCGATGAAGAGGATCTCCGGATCGAAGCCCCATCGTTCGATGCGCTGGAATTGAAAGACGGTCTGGGCGGCCTGCCGTTTGAATGCCTTGAAGCCGCATTGCGTATCGGCAAAAGGCAGCCCCATGACCATCCTTGTAACGGCATTGAAGCAGCGGCCAAAAAACTGGCGGTAGAGAGGTTGCTGGATGGTTTGCCGTTTGCGTTCGAGCCAGCGTGAGCCGATAGCAATGTCCGCGCCCTTATGAATGGCGGAAAAGAGCAGCTCTGCTTCTTCCATGGGGGCGGAGAGATCGGCATCGGTAAACATGACGATTTCGCCCGCAGCCTGCAGCATGCCATTGCGCACGCTGTATCCCTTACCGCGATTGCGGGGATTATTGATCAGCCGCACGATGGGATTCCGGGCAGAAAACCCTTCGACGATGGTGGCAGTGTTGTCAGATGATCCGTCATTGATCACCAGAATCTCTGCATTCCAGCTAAAACTGTGAACGCAACCCAGCACACGCTCGAGTGTGCTTCCGATGCGGGCTTGCTCGTTGTATGCGGGAATAACGATGCTGTAATCGGGGCTCACTCTAGAGTAACCGTCGCTGCGTTGCCACACTTTCAACGTATCACACGCTCTTTCTTCGGGCAGCCTGCCCATGATCTCTCCTTCCAGGAAAAGAGGGAGTTGGCGCTAAAGCAATTGCTAGAATTATCCGCATCGCTCAACCCCTAAGCATTTTGCCGTATCTTTTGCCGTATCCAAGGAGCACTGCATGCACCTTTTTCGCGTATCCGCTCTGACCGTTTCCCTTGCCATAACCCTTCATGCACGAGCACAAGTCCCTCCGACGACAATTCCACCATCTCCGACAACACAGGCACAGCATGGGGATGATAAAGCAACGCCGGCGCTTCCCGCGAGCGGACATACTCTGGACTCAGCAGATCTGGAGGCTTTCTTCGACGGCATCATTCCCCTGCAACTAGAACGATCCGATATTGCGGGAGCAGTCGTGCTGGTGAAGAAAGATGGACAGGTGTTGCTGCAAAAGGGATACGGCTATGCCGATGAGAAGAAAAAGAAGCCGGTCGATCCCAATACAACAATCTTCCGCCTGGCATCGATTTCAAAGCTGTTTACGTGGGTTTCAGTGATGCAGCTTGAAGAGCAAGGCAAACTCGACATCGATGCGGATGTGAACCGGTATCTCGATTTTCAGATACGGCCTGCGTTTGACAAGCCAATCACCCTGCGCAACCTGATGACGCACACCGGCGGATTCGAAGAGGAGAACCGCGACATCATTATTACCAATCCGAAGCAGCCCGTTACTCTGCGAGAGTTTCTCATAGAAAACCAGCCGAAGAGGCTGTTTGCTCCCGGAACAGTTCCTGCTTATTCAAATTATGGCGTAGGCCTCGCCAGCTATATTGTTCAACGCGTCAGCGGGAAACCATTCGAGCAATACGTGGAAGAGCATATCTTTGTGCCGCTTGATATGATGCACTCGACATTTTTTCAGCCTCCGCCGAAAGCTCTTGTTGCGTCGCCTTCGGAGGGATATCGCGAAGACACCGAGAAGCCGGCAGTGGGTTTTGAAATCTTCAACCCCGTTGGAGCAGGAGGGCTTTCCTCGACCGCTTCCGATATGGGCAGATTCGGGCAGGCACTGCTGAATGGAGGCGAGCTGGACGGGAAACGCATTCTCAAGCCGGAGACGCTGACGGCAATGTGGACGCCGCAGTTCCGGGTAAGCGACAAGATGCCTCCCATCGGCATGGGCTTTTATCAGGTATGGCGTAATGATCTGCGCTGGATCGGCCACGAAGGCGATCTGATTGCATTTCACAGCCTATTCTTCGTAGAACCGACGCAGAAACTGGTCCTGTTCGTCTCCTATAACTCGGCTGGAGCGGGAGATAAGCCGAGGCCTGAGATCATCGAGATGTTTACGGATCGCTATTTTCCCCGCGAGGAGCGGCAGGTCTTCGCAACTCTTTCCCGCGACGAGCTCAATGCAATGGCGGGAACGTATCAAAGCACGCGGAGAGCAGACAGCACGAGGCTCAAACTTGGAGACCTGTTCGAGCAACGGGACATAACCATCGATAAGGATGGAATTCTGCGTGTTGAGGGCATAAAAGATCTGCGCGGACATACGATCAAGTGGAAACCGATCGACAAAGATTTGTGGCAAGAAGTGGATGGCCAGCGGCGATTGTTTGCTGTTCGCGATGAAGAGGGAAAAGTCGTTCGAGTTGCATACGATTTCCCAGGTACGCAGGGGCAGCGGGTGCCATGGTATGAGAACGGCAAATTCTTGCTGTGTACGGTCGGAGCCAGTCTGGTAGTGCTCGCGTTCGTGGTGCTTGCCTCGCTCATTCGCCTTGGCAAAAGACTCTTTTTGCGGAAGCGCCCACGACCCGCCCCGCAGACCGGAACGCAGTGGCTGCCCTGGGTTTCCCGTGCCGCTGCGTGGGTCTGGGTTGTGCTGCTGTCGACTATATTCATCTTCTTTGCGGTGGCGGGCGACGATCTGATGCCTCCTACACCGGCGTGGGATAAATACTTCTATTTGATGAATGTTGTCACCGCTCTCGCCATCCTGTTGAGTGTGTTTGCCATCATCTCGGGAATTCGCGTCTGGAAACGCGCAGAGATGAGAAAAATTACAAAGGTGAAATTCTCGCTGGTGGCTTTGGCTTGCGCGATCCTATGCTGGTTTGCTATCCACTGGCATGTGATCGGACAGGTGAAACGAATCTAAAGCGGGGAGGGAACGCGAATCGCATCAAAACGCGACGACGGTTGGCATGCCAAGGCTGTCCGCAAGTGCTACACTCGCCGCTATGGCAGAAGAAAAGCGCCGTTCGGCATCGTTTTGGGTATTGATCGGCGGCGGACTTTTTGTGGTGTTCGTCGCCGTGGTTGGTCTGCTTGGTTATGTTGCCGTGCAGGTGATTGGCGGTAGCGCAAATTTCGGCAACAGCATCGGTGTGATCGATGTCGATGGCGTCATTCTCGCTGCAGATAAAACCGTCGATCAACTGCGCACCTTCGATCAGGATGACTCGATCAAGGCAATCATCCTGCACATCGACTCTCCCGGCGGAGGAGCTGCCGCATCGCAGGAAATCTACAATGAAGTTCGTCGGATCCGCGATGAAAAGAAGAAACCGATCGTCGCGTCGATTCAAAGTGTGGGCGCCAGCGGCGCCTACTACATCGCTTCTGGCGCCAATAAAATCTATGCGAACGATGCGAGCATTGTCGGCTCGATCGGTGTCATCATGGAGTGGACCAATTACGGCGATCTGTTGAAATGGGCCAAGTTGAGGCCGGAAGTTCTGAAGGCGGGATCGCTTAAGGATGCCGGTTCGCCGACGCGCGAGATGACTCCGGAGGAAAGAGCCTATTTTCAAGGCCTGGTAGACAATATGCACACCCAGTTCATCCGCGATGTCGCCGCCGGACGCAGCATGGGCACAAATGTGTTGACTCCTTTGGCAACAGGACAGGTCTGGACAGGGCAGCAGGCTCTCTCCCTGCACCTGATTGATAAACAAGGGGGTTTCCGGGATGCATTGCTTGAGACGGCACGTCAGGTGGGGATCTCCGGAGAGCCAAATGTAGTGAAACCCCCGAAAAAAAGACGATCTTTGCTGGATTTAGTGACCTCAGACGCGGATGATTTATGGCCAAATCCGGAACAGTTGTTGGAAAAACATGCCGGGTTCTATTTTCTTTGGAGATAAAGGTTAAATTTGTTGCATCTATTATGTTTAACAAGCGTAACCTAGTTCTGGAGCTAAACTTGCCATGACCAAAGCAGACTTGGTGGAGGAAGTGACCCAACTCGGCGACCTGACGCGGCGCGATGGAGAAGTGATCGTGGATACTATTTTCGATTCCGTCATCCACGCGCTCAAAACAGGCGACAAAATAGAGATTCGCGGTTTCGGCAGCTTTCGCATCCGGCAGCGTAAGCCGCGGATCGGCCGTAATCCCAAGACCGGCGCCAAGGTTGAAGTTCCGGCCAAACGCGTTCCTTACTTCAAGCCCAGCAAAGAATTACGAGACTTGGTAAATCCTAAGGAGACGCCGCCGGCGGATTCCCATCCAACCTCCAGCCCGGAGCAGCATTCGGCCTGATGGTTTCAACCTACATACCACTACTCAGAAGAGGCATGGACGATTTCCATGCCTCTTTTATGCGCGTATGCCAATGACGGAGAGGCTACGGCCAGTGAAACCGTGGTCCGCGCGATGCGAGAAGTAACGATCGGTAAAACAGCTGGTGCAGTCGCCCAGAACGTAGATGCTTTCCGCGCGAAGACCTGCATCGATCAGTTGACGGCGGTTAGCCTCTACCAGGTCGAGATGCAGACTCGGGCCAATGTTACTGTGCCCTGGTGCTCGGGCCGTAAGAAACAGCATGGGGTACTTTTCCCTGATAGGGTCAGAGTTGAAAACTTCATAGAATAAGTCCGATGCGTACGTAAACTGCGATTCAAATTCCGTCCGCACTTCTTCGCCGACGGCGTAACAACATGGGCCGATTCCGGGACCTACAGCCGCAATCAAATCGTCGGGACGGCTGCCGAATTCCAACCGCATGCGTCCCACTCCGTGCTCGACAATGCGCTTGAGCGTCCCGCGCCAGCCGGCGTGGAATGCAGCCACAGCCCGCTTCCTGCGATCGGCGATGAGGACCGGAATGCAGTCTGCAGTCTGGATGCCGAGGAGTAGGCCGCGCTCATCGGTCATCATGCCATCGGCTTTGCTGCGTGCTTCGTCACCGGCGTCTGCTCTGCCCACGACCTTCGTGATCGATGAATGAATCTGCTTTAACGTGACTAGCGAAGGAATCGTCTTTGTTCCCTGTGCAATAGCAGTCATAAAGAGCTTCCGATTGGCAAGCACTGTATCGCGGGTGTCAGATGCCGTGAACCCCAAATTCAACTCACCGGCACGCTGATTCGGGCGATACGCTGATGTCTTGCCTCCGGTACGAGTGCTGAAGCCATGCATCAACCACGGCAGTTCCAACCAGCCTGGGACTTGTATGACTTCAACCCGCGTTTTTGCGACTCGGCGTTGCTTTTGTCGTAGTGGCACAGGCCGCGCTGTCTCGCGTTCGCGGCTGCGGGTATGCAGACGATCCTTCGTACGCGTACGTCCAGCGCTCGATAGTACGTCGTTCAGCTTTTCGAAGGAGGAACGGCTTTCTGAAGAATATGACATGCCCTTCCATTTTAGCGGCGGAGAATGGCATAAAGCATGAGGGCCCGCTTTCCAGCGGGCCCGCTTCAGAGGCAGTAAGGAAGGGAAGCCAAAGGGTAGTGTGACCGAGGGTCTGCGAAAAGCAGACGATTCAAGAGTGATACTCGATAAAGGTGAGTTACTAAATTGAAGTTGCCTCTAGTGTTGAGAATAGGAATGCAGGGTTTCCCGCTAGAGTTGCCTCTTGCCTCGGTAAATTTTCAGATAGGAAGCATAAATGTAAATTATTTAGAAACAATGAATTAGTTAATGGTAACTACAGAATATGTATCTTAGGTCTACATACCGTTGGTCAAAAAAATGTACCAAAAAGCGGCGTTCAAATGCACAAATTTACGTGGATGAAATATCCCCCGTTTGGGTGTGAGGTCACTAAAAGCATTTGGCAAAATGAAACGCCGCGACTTTAAGGTCGCGGCGCTTTTCGTTGAAGTTGACTTTTGCTGCTTAGACCAACGCTTCAGCCCTGATTCCTACCTTGTCAAACCAGGAGTGCGCCGCCTTAAGAGCGTTGTTGACATTCTCGATGTTCTTTACGCCTTCGGTGTTGAGCCAGTCTTCAAAAGCTTTTGCGCCCTGCTTGGCGTAGACGGCGATACCGTCTTTCCAGGTAGCGCGGCCGCAGAGTACGCCGTTAAAGCTGGTTCCGCTTTCCGCAGCCAGTTCCAGCGTTTCAATGAAGACCGGGTTCGAAACTCCAGCCGAAAGATAGATGAACGGCTTGTGCGTCGAAGAAGCGGCCGTGCGGAAGTGCTCCAAAGCTTCGGCGCGAGTGTAAGCCTGCTCGCCCTTGAAGGCCCTGGTACCTGCGACAAATTCCATCTGGATGGGCACTTCAACTTTCAGAACATCAACGCCGTAACGCTCCTTGCCGAACTCTTCCATCGATCCGGTCACGACATCAGGCTTGCGCTTGGCGTAGCCGATACCCTTTTCGTCTTCACCGTGCACGTCGTAGCCTACGGTCTCAAGGAAGAAAGGAATGTCATGCGCAATGCACTCGTCGCCGATGCGCTCGACCCACGCATGCTTATGGTCGTTGATGGCGGACTTTTCGAATGGGGTGTAGTAGAGCAGAATCTTGATGCAGTCCGCGCCAGCTTCTTTCAGTCGGCGCACCGACCATACGTCGAGCAGATCGGGCAGACGTCCCGGCAGTGCCGCGTCGTAACCGGTCTTTTCATAGGCAAGCAGCAGACCTTTGCCATTGCGCTTCTTCGAAGCGGGAAGACCGAATTCGGGGTCGAGCAAGATCGCCGAGGCATGCTTGGTAAGGACTTCGGTGACAAGAATCTTGAACTCTTCGAGCGCCGAATCGGGTAGATCGGCAACACCTTTTTCCTTAGCCAGCGATTTCTTCAGCGAGCCGCGCTGGTCCATGGCGGCTGCGGCGATGACACCGCGTTTGTCCGAGACTGCTTTCAGTCCGGCAAGTTTTCCGGGGGTGAGATTCGTCGACATCGTAATTCTCCTGCTCTTTCGGTTCTGTATCGGATCGATTTAGGTTACGGAAGTTTTGAAATTGAGTTTCACGAATGATTTTAACCCAGCAAGCAACATTCAGGGCGCAGGGGCGCAGTTTCCGTGAACGAACTAGGACGCGCAGGCTGTCCCTTGCTTTTGCATCTCAAAATCAATGCGGGTGGATCGTTGGTTTCCGGATGTAAATTATCAAGCACATGGTTACTGTGGAAGGTGCGACCTAGAGATCCGGAGACCCATCGAGCCGTAGGTCGTCGCATGAGGCCATGGTTGAGAGAGTGTTATGAGTGACGGGCGTGCGAAAGTCCATACTGCTTCGGACGGCGGCGTCTCCGGAAAGCACGACGCGGTTGCTCCTTCGCAGTTCAATGTCGCTCCTTCCACTTCCGACGAATTGAATACCGTGCATCTGCGGCTCACTCCGGTCGCTTGCTGGCGAGTGGATGATATTCGATTTGCCTTTGATTCTTCCTTCGTCGATGCCGACCCCTCTGATCCTAAGAATCCAAACGATATTCGGGTCGAGTTGGCACACCTCATAATGCTGCTCAAGGATTATCCGGATTGTCCACTCTCTGTTTTTGGTCACGCGGATCCGGTCGGCACAGATGACTACAATAAGCAACTCAGCGGACGACGGGCCATGGCAATATACAGCCTTATCGTCGCCCATGGAGACACTGCAAAAGCCGTAAGTCTGTGGCAGCAAATATCCAGCACTGAAAATTGGGGAGACAACCAGCATCAGAAAATGCAGAGCTTCACGGGACTGCCAGCCGGCACGCCAAACAGCGACCTAATCAAGGCATATCTACAGAAACTGTGCCCGAACGAACTCGTCCTCAATAAGACCGATTTTCTTGCGCAAGGGGCTGATTCCGCCGGCAAGGGAGATTACCAGGGTTGTAGCGAGTTCAATCCGCTCCTGATCTTCTCCCAGGAAAAGCAGGCGCAATTTGACCAGGCAAAACAGCAAAACGACGCAGCAGGTATCGCCGAGCGCAATGAGGAAAATGCGATCAATCGTCGCGTGATGGTCCTTTTGTTTCGCGTGGGAAGCAAGGTCGATCCCCAAAAGTGGCCCTGCCCAAGCGCACTAGGAGACAAATCGGGCTGCATCAAGCGATTCTGGTCTGATGGTGAGACAAGGCGCAGCACACATCTGCCTGGCGTAGACAGGAAATTCACCGACACGTACGACACCTTCGCCTGCAGGTTTTACCAGCGGGTTTCCATTTCAAGTCCGTGTGAATCCATTCCGTTGCACCCATTCCGTTATGGAATCGAATTCGGAACGCACATGCCGTGGACAGATGATGCTGTGATGCGCATCGTAAGCGAGGATGGTTCGCAGGAAAGAGTCTTCACTAAGAGCGAAGGTGTTGTGAGCGGAATCCACCGCGTCTTCACCTTTGCCGATTATCGTAAACACGTCCGGTATCTCGCCGAGATCCGCGATAAGAGACACGTGGTCGGCCTCTTTGGACTGGTTGAGCTTTACCGCATCGTGGACCCGAACGATCCTTTGCATATCCTGCCGCCGCCTACCGTGCAGCCTGTAGACCCTGGACCTGTACCACCCGATCCTGAACCATCTGAACTGCAGGGTCACAGCGAAGGAGTCGATCCGGAGAATGTGGAAGCTGCAGCTGATCCGCCCCATATACCGGCTATTTCAACCGATGCTTAGGAAGGACTCCGCGCAGAATGCCCCTTTTTCTGATCGTACATGTATTGGACTCGACATATTCGCCGCTGGACAACGCCAAAGTGGAAGCGACTTTCGACGGTGTACAGCTTGGGGTATCGCTCGCCGGTCTCGGCGCTTTCGAAACCCCATTTCCGGGGGACAACAACAGTGTGGTCGTCAAAGTCACCCTGGACGGATTTTTTCCCGTTGAGCAGACGCTAAAAGTTGTTAAGTCGCAAAAACCAACCTTCGTCTTCGATGGAGATCAAAAGGTTGAAATGCGTAATATTGACAGCCACTCGCGCGACGGCGGGGGCTTCAATCTGGAAGTGTTCGTTGTCCTGCTGCACATCAGAGACGCGCTCGGTAAGGTGAATGGCATGAACCTGTCAGGTTCGATCAATCTCACGCCCGGCCCTTTGAAGATCTCTAAGGTATCGACGCCTATCCTGAATGCTGACCCGGACATTTTTCTTAATGTAACGGCGGCGGTGCCCGTTACACCAGGTGGCAAACTATTTTTTGTTGAACGAACTTCTACGCCGCGTTTGATCGCGATCTATGTATCGAACGAGATCATCGAAACCATCAAAAAACAGGAGGAGGATAAATCTCCGATTACCCTTCCATACCACCTCTTCTTCAGCCCAAACATCCCGGTCAATCCGCCTGACGATCCGACTGCCTTTCACGGAGACTATCCGTTCAGTAAGGACTACGTGCTGCTGGTGTCCCGTTATCTGCTGCAGCCATTCGTCAGCCCCACCGGTTTCGTCACCACGATGGGAAAAGCGCTTGTCCACCAGTTAGAGTTGAGCGGAAAGCCGGCCATCCTGATCTTTCCAGTCGGAGGACTCCACGTGGAAATGGGTGACTTGCCCACGAAGGCCAACCTGCACCGGCTTCTGCACGAGGTGAATTACTGGCTGCAGCGCACCGTAGGGGTCAAGTATCCGCTGATTGCGCAGCCTGTAGGTCACTTGGCTCTTTCCGGATTCAGCTCGGGGATCCGTCGCATAGCGCAGACATTTGCTGCTACCGGGAAGGACGATATCTTTTACAATACCGTTCTGAAAGAGGTCTATTCGTTCGATGGCGCCTTTGTAGGGCCAAGCGGCAAGGCCGAGACTGCAGATTTTTGTAACAAACTCACGGCCTGGTTTCGCGCAGGCGCTGACTCGCGTGTGATTCGCGTATACACGCAGAGTGCGGATTGGCTAAAGAATCTAAAGGCAACGGTTGGAGGAACACCTGTCCCGGCGCACGACGGTGGGCAGGAACTGGAGGGATCGAACGGCACGGTATTGCTCGTACCCACAGCCTTCTGGCGCGCATCCCTCGATCGTGCCAATCCTGGATTCGAGGCGACAATCGAGGCGCTGGTCAGAGCTCAGATGCTCAAGCGAAAAGAAGACCTGAAGCTGCTGCCAGCGAATATAACCAAACAATACAATGCCATCGGGCATCAACTGATCCCTGCTCGCTTCTTCGAGCACGCCGCAGAGAACAGAAAATTTTGAAGCGAGTCAGGTCTAATCAACATTTCTCAGAGCTGGTTTCGGCGACTCTGCTGTGATAGTCAGTTGTTAATCTATCCAGTGCAAACCAGATGCTTGATGTCAGTTGACTTGCGGCTTTAAATGTCCTCTCACCTTGCTTCTTTCAACACTGCCCTCTGAGCATCGAGCAACTGCCCGATACCGCGCTCGGCGTAATCCATCATCTCCAGCATGCGGCTGCGTGCGAAGGGCGTGCGCTCGGCAGTGGCTTGCACTTCGACGATACCGCCGTCTTCTGTCATGACGACATTCATGTCGACTTCGGCCTGAGAGTCCTCTTCATAGGCAAGGTCGAGCAGCACGATATCTTCCACAACGCCGACACTGGTGGCAGCGACCAATTGCTTCAGCGGAGATTTCGTTAGCGCTCCGGTGGCGACCATGCGGTTCAATGCGATACCGAGAGCGGCGCAGGCCCCCGTGATGGCTGCAGTGCGGGTGCCTCCGTCGGCCTGAAGCACGTCGCAGTCGAGGATGATGGTGCGTTCGCCCAGCTCCTTCATATCGACAACCGCACGCAGGGAGCGCCCGATGAGACGTTGAATCTCGTGGGTGCGGCCCCCGATCTTACCGCGTTCCGATTCGCGAGCGGTGCGAGTGAGCGTGGCACGAGGAAGCATGCCGTACTCGGCGGTGACCCAGCCGCGGCCACTGTTGCGCAGCCACGAAGGCACGCCCGATTCGATGGTGGCGTTGCAGAGCACCCGGGTATTTCCGAGTTCAATAAGGACGGAACCTTCCGCGACGGCGACATAGTGAGGAGTCAGGCGCACGGTGCGCAGGGCGTCGGCCGCACGGTCGGCGGAGCGAAAGAAAGTTTTCGACGAATTTGGCATCGCTTCATTGTATGCAAGCTGAAACGGCCGGGCATTCTCTCGCTGAAATGAACTTGGAAATGAATCTGGATTGCTGTGAGGACCAATTTGGGAATTGATTGAAATGAGTTCCAAATCGGTATCTGGCATAAACAGCAGAAACTAAAGCACATTCGTCACCTTCTGCAGTTGATTGTTCGGTTTCGGAAAAGAAGCATTCCACCGTGTATGGATGATCGGCTGATATGCTCCAAGGTTAACTATCATCGAATCAATGGTTTCCCATCTTTATGACACTTTGGCATGCAACGTGTATTAGGAACAGGGCAACAACATTTTGTTGCAACGAGGAATTTCACATGTCGACACTCGCGAAAGCTCCGCTCCGCCGTTCGCCTGCGCGCTTTATTCCTTTTGTGCAGAAAACATTCGGGAAGGGGAAGCGGGGAGCGGGAAAAAATTCTCAGAATCAGGAGCCGCTTGCCGCAATTGCGCATGATGCCCGCAATGTCGTTGCCGCTTTGCGGCTTTATTGCGATCTGCTCGCCGAGCCGGGAGTGCTTTCCGAAGGGCATGAGCACTTCGCCGCAGAGTTGCAGGCAGTTGCAGCCGCAAGCTCTGGACTTGTAGAACACCTGGCCGCGCTCAGCATGGAGCTGCGTGTGGAAGCTCAAGCGTCTTCTCTGAAAGCGATCTCGCTGGAGAAGACATACGGACCTGTACCTCAGATTGACGATCTGGCTGCGGCAGTGCGTCGGCTGGAAGGACCGCTGGCGACGATGGCTGGAGCGAAAATCGACCTTCACGTGGAAGCTCTGCCGTGTCCGGGACGTGTCCGGCTGTCGGAGGAAGACCTTACTCGCATCCTCCTCAACCTTACGCGCAATGCCGCCGAAGCCATGCCGCAGGGTGGGCGTATCCGCATCACCCTGCAGCAGGGCGACGGCGGCAATTTTCTTGAGCGCCGCAGATCATCCTTGCAATTCTCTCGCACCGTGCTTCTTTGCGTGCAGGACTCCGGCCCGGGCATTCCGGATGACCAGATGGAGCATCTTTTTGAAGCTGGGTTTACGACGAGAGGACCGGGTGCGGGCGATTTATCGGGTACGCATCGCGGTCTTGGATTGAGCATCGTGCATCGGCTGGCCGAGGCTGCGGGGGGCTGCGTACGCGCTATTTCCGCACCCGGTAGAGGGGCGCGTTTCGAGGTGGAGTTACCTCTGATTTATCGCACACGTGCCAAAAGCGGCTTTTGTGCTGACTTTCCGGAAAGGGCGAACATAGAATGCTAACCACTGCTCCACTTATGAATATTTCTGCCTACCCGCAAACGGGAGAACACCCGGCCCGTATGAGTGTTCTTGTTGTGGACGAAGACGCTGCGGTGCGTGACGCCTGCTGCGAAATCGCCCGGAAGCACGGCTTTCTCCCGCACGGCGTTCCCGGTGTAATCGCGGCCCGAGAACTGCTGCGCGGCAACAGCATCGATATCGTGCTGCTTGACTTGAAGGGACCGGGCACACCGGGCCTCGAACTGCTCGACGAAGTGAAGACGCTCCATCCTGAGACCGCAATTGTTGTGATGACGGCGTATGCGACCGTCACCTCAGCGGTCGAAGCAATGCGTACAGGCGCGACCGACTATCTGACCAAGCCCTTTGCCCTTGACGAGTTGGCAACCGTGCTGGAGCGCGCATCTGAGCGGCGTACGCTCGACCTGGCCAGCCGCCGGTTGCGCGAGAAGTTGCGCACGCAGCAGGGGCTGGGCAACATCATCGGGCGCAGCGCGGAGATGGACAAGATCTACCGCATTCTGTCGAAGGTTGCATTCACGGCACACCCTGTACTGATATTGGGCGAGAGCGGTACGGGTAAGGAGTTAATCGCGCGTTCGATTCATGTCAATGGTTCGAACGCTGCCAAGCCATTCATTCCGGTCGATTGCAGTTCGCTGGTGCCGACTCTGGTAGAAAGCGAGCTTTTCGGTTACGTCAAAGGTGCCTTCACAGGCGCGAACCGCTCGAAGGATGGGCTGCTGGTGTCAGCCGAAGGTGGGACCGTCTTCCTCGATGAAATCGGCGAGTTGCCGCTCGATCTGCAGGCCAAGTTGCTGCGGGCGCTCCAGGAGAAAGAGGTGCGACCCGTGGGCGCTACACATCGCGTGCCGATTCATGTGCGCGTTCTTGCGGCCACCAATCGCAATTTAACCGAAATGGTTGAACAGGGTCGCTTCCGTAAAGATCTCTACTATCGTTTGAATGTCGTCAATTTGCGGCTGCCCGCGCTGCGCCAGCGTCGAGAAGATATTCCGCTGCTGATCGCGCATTTTCTTGAGCGCAAGAACCGCGAATATGGCAAGAACTTTCGTGTGAGCGACGAAATGCTGCGTGTACTGATGGATTATGAGTGGCCGGGCAATGTGCGCGAACTGGAGCATACACTCGACCGAGCCTGCGCCTATTGCTCGGGTACGGTTTTGCAGCTGGGCGATTCCTCGTCCCCGATCATTGAATACTACTCAAACACCCGGCCAAAGATCGCTACGCCTTCGCTGCCAAATGACACGTCGCTTGCCGCGCCATCGATAACCTCGTTGGCGCAACTTGAGAAGCAGGCGATTCTCGCAGCCCTCAGCCATCTGCAGGGCGATAAGCTTGCTGCGGCAAAGCTGCTGGGCATCGGCAAGACCACAATGTACCGCAAGCTCAAAGAATATGGGCTGGGCGAGGCTTAGCCTTCTCCACAAAATCCTATCCGTAATTTTTAGTGCCATCGCACATAACCGCTGTGAGGAGATTTCTATGCAAAGCCTGTTGATGATCACTTCGATTCTTGGTGTGGAGAATTGCGCGGCTGTTCTGGCCACCCAGCTTGGGTTTACGGTTGAAATAGTCGCGAGCCGCAAAGAAGGGCTGGCCCGGCTCCGGCGCCATGAATACACAATTGTTGTCGTGGATGATGCGTTGGTGGAGTCCGATCCAGAAGGTGCAGAACTGCTTTGGAAGCATGCAGGACTGGCCGTTCCCATGCAGATTAACTTCGCCATCTCCGGAACGGCTCGTCTGGTACGCGAGGTGCGCGCCGTGCTCGCCCGTCGTGAACAGGAACAGGCGCTTGCCATGCGCGCCGCTGCAGTTGCGGTCGAAAGCGAGCTGCGCGACACGGTCACCGGGCTGATTCTGCATTCGCAGCTGGCATTGTCCGAGCCTGCGCTTTCTCCGGAGCTGTCGGCGAAGCTGAAGACGGTGGCGGAATTGGCGGGAAGTCTGCGGCAGCGGCTGGGATATAGCACGCAAGCGGCGACGAATTAGGCAGGGCATTTCCATAAGGGAAAGGATCTACCTTTTACTTCCGGCAGCCCTCGATGTAGGCGAGGGCTGCCGGAAGTCGAGAACGAGTAGGTCCTTCGACTGCGCTCCCTTTGGTCGCTTCGCTCAGGATGACAAACTCATTTTTTGGAGATCGAACGCTGCCCAGGAAATAATTCTGGTCCTCCGGAATCCGTCAATCTGCGACCGCTCTAGGTCGATGTCAGCTAGTGAATGGTCTTCATCTTCCGCTGCATGTAGTCCATCAGAAGGTATTCACCAAGGTTGTGCGGTGTAGTGAAGTAAGCCTTGCCGCGGCACATTTGCGTGACGCGCTGTACAAACTGAACGAGGCCGAAGTCCGACGCGAGCATGAAGGTGTTGATCATGATGCCCTTGCGCTTGCAATGCGAGACTTCCTCGAGCGTCTCACCGACGACGAGCGGGTCAAGACCGAAGGCGTTCTTATAGATGCGCCCATCAGGAAGCGTGAGCGCCGAGGGTTTGCCGTCGGTGATCATCACAATCTGCTTCATGTCCTTCTTCTGCCGCTCGAGAACGCGCTGAGCCACGCGCAGGCCCTCGCGCGTGTTGGTGTAGTAGGGGCCGACTTTTACGCGCGCCAGCTGCGAGACAGGCATCTCTTCGGCTGAATCGTGGAAGAGCACCAGCGATAGGGAATCGCCTGGATACTGCGTGCGGATGAGATGCGACAGGGCCATGGCGACGCGTTTTGCTGGGGTGAAGCGGTCTTCACCATAGAGAATCATCGAATGCGAGCAGTCGAGCATGACAACGGTGGCACATGAGCTTTGGTATTCGCACTGATGTACATGCAGGTCGCTGTATTCCATGTTGAGTGGCAGCGAAATGCCTTCGCGCGCGATGGCGGAGCTTAACGTCGCCACAGTGTCGAGATTGAGCGTGTCGCCGAACACATAGGGTCGCGATGCGCCGCTGGCTTCAATGCCGGTGGCCCAGTGACGCGTATCATGGCGTCCATAGCTTGATTTGCCGAGCGAGCCGAGAAGGTCGCGCAGGGTCTTAAAGCCGAGGAAGTCGAGGCTCTTGTCGGTGACTTCGAAGCGTACCTGGGAATCGTTTTGCGGACCTTCGTTCTCGCCGACCTTTCCTGAGGTCAGCGAGGTTTGCGAGGTGTCCTGCGGACGGTCGATCGAGATGTAATTCTCCTGCTCCATGCGCTGGATCAGTTGTTCGATCAATTCATCCATCTTGCCTTCTGTAGTCATCTCGTCGAGTTGCTGCTGCATGCGTTCGTCGAACAGCTCACCGGATTCGAGCGCTCGCTTGAGGGCGTCACGCAGGGCGTCCATGGTGTGGTCGAGGTCGCTGAACTCCATCCAGGGATTCTGGAAACCGGAGTCGAGCAGGTAATCGGAGAGCGCATTGAGAAGATCTTCCATGCTCATCTCGCCGGCCAGACCACCCTCATACTTGGTGTAACGCACACGCTTCATGGAGTTAGTGTGCGCTTGTTTGCCATGCGGGGCAAACGGACAGGAAAGGACACTGGCAGATGGCTACGATGCATGCGGCATCTGCTTGATGAGGGACCATGTTCGGCATTGTGTAATTGGGTACCCTCCCCCTCCTTTTTTCTGAGTCCCTTTATTTTTCAATAGTTTAGCGGGGGATCCTCCCCTGCTAAACTATTGATTTGATTAGGGTTAGGTTGGTTCTAGTGTTTTCAATCACTTAGCGGGGGATCTGGTTGGCTCTTTCGGAAATTCCGCGCACGAAAGAATGGGATTGCCTATGGCAGAGTTCGTGCCAAACAAGGAAAAGCCCGCGGTTGGGCGGGCTTGTTTTTCTCTCTATTTAGTTTAACAATTCTGGTGGTAATACTGTGCCAAAGTCTCTTCGTTTTTTCCTCTTTTGAATGTGTGGGTTATAGAATTTTTTTGCCTGATGGGCTTGACATGGAAATGAGTGCCTTGGTTTTTCGATTCGTTCAGCCCTCAGTGAATCCCATCTCTCAAAATCGAGACATAGGGCGCCCGGCGACTCATTTCGAAGAGGCGGCTTAGCAAGACGCAGCAATAAGAGGAAATCGATATGAAAGGGCTTAAAACAAAAAAGGAATTGTCATCAGAACTACGCGAAGAACTACTCAGAGCATTGCAAGCCCGCTTTGAGAAGAAAGAGGAAGTGTCTGCGGAGTCAATGGCAGATTCACATCGATGACGACAACGGGACTCCGCCCGGATTTTGCTCAAGTTAATTGTCAGTATAGGAGTCTGAGGTGCGGCTATCGAACCGGCATCAGCTTCCCCGCAGGTTGCAGGTTACGCTGAGCGCAGCTAAATTAGGTGCGAGAGTTGGAGCTGTTCATGAAAGGCGGTTCCCATCCCATGTCTCAAAATCGAGACATGGGGCACCCGGCCCTTTTTGCTGATCGCCGCTTCGGACGTGTCTTCATGTATCACAATGGTGCGGAGTCTTACTATGCCGCCAGGGGGTTCCGTGGCTCGCTAAGGGGCTAGGGTCTGTGCCGGCGACTCGGAAACCGCATTCATCAACATTCATCAACACGAACGAAAAGAAAGATGGAGTGACGCGGCAGTGCCCGCGAATGTGACAAGAGGAGAGAACCGATGAAGATCAAACTGACGAGCGTGTCCGTCGACGACCAGGAGAAGGCACTGCGCTTCTATACCGAAGTGCTGGGCTTCGTAAAGAAGGCCGACTTCAGCCAGGGACCATTTCGCTGGCTCACCGTAGCCTCGCCAGAGGACCCAGACGGCACCGAGCTGCAGCTGGCACTCAATGACAACCCGGCGGCCAAAGCCTACCAGCAGGCCTTGTTCCAGCAGAACCAGCCCGCGGCCATGTTCTTCACCGACGACCTGCAGGCCGATTACGAGCGCATGAAAACACACGGCGCCGAATTCACCATGCCGCCAACCGACGTTACAGCCTCCAAGATCGCCAGGCTGAACGACACCTGCGGCAATCTCATTCAGGTAACGCAGCTGATGTGGTAAGGCAGGCGGCGTTGGAGGTCACTGAGCAGGGACGGTCTCTGATTTGTGTCGGCTGAGTCTTTTCGCCCAGGCATGAAATCCGGGGCAATGCATGGTATTTAGTCCGCCAGAAATCGAGAGGCACTTGTCCGGATAGCCGAATTTTCGGCCAAGTGACGAGAGGGGCGTTTCACAGGAACTAATCGTGCTCGCGTAGCACGAGAAAGGGTATGAGGGATTGACTCATAGAGCAGACGACACATATCGAAAGACGGGCATGATGAAGCTTCTCCTCACTTCCTCTGGCATCAGTAACCCAAGTATTCATGGTGCTCTGGTCGATCTCCTGGGCAAACCGATCGCCGAGTCCAACGCGCTCTTCATTCCTACAGGGATCTATCCCTTTCCCCGCGGTGCTGGTATGGCATACCAGGCGATCTGCGGCAAAGTTGAATCCCCCTTGTGCGAATTGGGCTGGAAGTCGTTAGGTGTGCTGGAGCTCACCGCGCTGCCCAGCATCGAGAAAAAGAACTGGGTCTCGGCGATCGAGGAGACTGACGCTCTGCTGGTTTGGGGCGGCGATCCGCTTTACCTGAGCTACTGGATGAGCCAGTCCGGACTCACAGAGTTCTTGCCATCATTGCAGCGCGATCTGGTCTATGTCGGAGTAAGCGCCGGCAGCATGGCGGTGGCTCCCACCTTTGGCGAGACCTACCATAAGCCGTATCAAGGCACTGGCAGCCCACTCACGTTGGAAGACATGGTGTTCGCCACACCCGAGGGTGAAATCAGCATGAACTTCATCACGGCCAAAGGAGCGGGACTTACTAACTTTGCATTGATTCCGCACGCGAACCACAAGGATCGCCCGGATGCTTCCTTCGCTGGCGCAGAAAAATGGGCTGCGAAGCTCCCTGTTCCGGTGTACGCGATCGACGATCAGACCGCCATCAAGGCGACCGATGACACCATCGAAGTCGTATCCGAGGGGCACTGGAAGCTGTTTACCTCGTGATCTCCAGAGGCAGTGGATTCGCGATCTTTGGCCTTAAACTGAGTGACCCGAAGCACAAATCAAGCTCATACTGCGATCCTCGCGGTCAGTCTCTATAAGTCGGCTTATGGGAGGTTGGCCCAGTAAAGGTTTCAGAGTCGCTTCCCAGATGCTCGATGGGTGATTCGGCAATTTATCGAGAAGGTGAATGCGTGTCTTCCGCTTGCCGCCGCTGGGATAGGTGACGAGAGGCGCGTTTCCCGATACCGATCCTGAAAATGACGCCGAAGTGTTTACTCCTAGATAACTTCCGGATCGGCCACTAACCGCTCGCACGCCGAATCATCCGGAGAATTCTACGTTGTACAGGGATTTGATAGACTCTGGTCAAGACGCAAACTCGACGACAGTCGAACGTACATGAAGTCATCCCTTTTGAAGTAACCGCTCGCGAACGCTCTGGGGCTCGCCAGCCTTCCTGAGGAACCTTTGGATGAGCCCAGCGACGAAGATTTCTCCTGTATCAACGAAGCCCGCAGCTTCCGCCAAGATCAATCAGGAGGAGACTCCTTTCGAAGCGCTGGCCAGCATCTGCTCAGTTCTGGTGGTGGGCCTATTTATTCTGACCTTCTTAGCTCAGAACTACGTCATTCCGTCGGGTTCGATGAAGAACACGTTGCTTGTAGGCGATCACCTGCTCGTCGACCGGATCACGCTAATGCCGCCTGCTTCGTGGATGCCGCTCATCAGGTATCGCGAGCCGAAGCGCGGCGATATCGTGGTCTTCTTCAAGCCCGTCAATCAGCCTGGTATTGATGCCTCTGACGCTGACGGAACACCACAATACACTCCCCTGGTGAAGAGATTGATTGGCGTGCCGGGCGATCATATTCATCTACGCAGCGGCATTGTGTTTGTGAATGGCGTCGCACAACCGGTGGGATTTGCGCAGCCGACAACGACGGATAACTTCAACGAGTTCCTCGACGATTTCCCCGCAGTACCTCCAGCCGAGGTGCCTGGGTCAACAGAGTCGTGGGCCGTGAAATTCCCGAGTTATATCCAGGACGGCGACCTGGTGGTTCCACCCGGCATGTATTTCATGATGGGCGACAACCGGCATAACAGCCTGGACTCGCGCTACTGGGGCTTCGTGCCGCGCGCTAACATACTTGGCCGTCCTCTTTTCAACTATTGGTCGTTCGAGGCCGCAGACGGGCAACTTGAACAAACAGGATTCGGTCACCAGCTCGCGTGGATCGGCCACGTTCTGGTGCATTTCTTCCCAGACACGCGCTGGAGACGGACTTTCCACGTTGTTCGTTGAACCGAAATTGTAAGATCCCGATTTGATCTTGGTGCGCTCCGGTCGTATGACCGCCTATTCGGCAATTACTACTTGTGTACTACCCGACACGCCAGCCGCAGTTCTTGCCACGATTACTCCCCAGAAGTCGGCTTCTCGGAAGTAGTGCTGATTACATGTCCGAATAACGGGGCTTCTCGGACACTTGCTGGCTCACTTGTCCGATATGCCGACTTATCGTCCAAGCGGAAAGTTCCCCCTCACTGCAAATCAGCGAACACTAGGGCGTTTATCGTTCCCGATCCTGGCCGCTTCACTGCTTCAGGAAAAGCATGGTCAGCAGGCTGAAGCGGCTGTCGGCGTGGCAATCCTCAACCGCATGCTGGATGCGGGACGCCCGGACTCCGTTCGCCTTCAAACATCGCTGAGTAAATCTGCCGCGAAGTGGGAAAGCCCGACCTTTGCTCGAAACAACGCCATCGGGGGCATAGCCCAGCTTCGGCGCGACCAATCAAGTAGCAAAATACCCACAGGAATTCTTTCTTGACAGCATACCAACTAATAGGTACATTGCATACCACCTGGTAGGTTTATCAATGACTCCAACCGAAACAAAGCTCGAAGTCAGGCACGAATCCAAGACCCGGTTCCTCAAAGCGGCCGTACACGTCATCCGCGCCAAAGGCTACTCCGCCACGCGCATCGAGGACGTCTGTGAAGCTGCCGGGCTCACCAAGGGCAGCTTTTTCCATCACTTCGAAAGCAAGGAAGCGCTGGCCCTGGACGCCGCCGACTATTGGATTGAAGGCTCCGAGGCTCTTTTCGCTTCCGCGCGCTACCGCGACCATGCCGACCCTCTCGACCGCCTGCTGGCGTATGTGGATTTTCGCAAGGCTCTGCTGAGCGGCGAACTGCCCGATTTCACCTGTCTGGCAGGAACCATGGTGCAGGAGGTCTACGATACGCATCCGGCCCTGCGTGAGGCCTGCAGCCGCATCATCACCGGCCACGCGGGGATCCTTGTCCCTGATATAGAAGCAGCAATGCGGCAGCGCGACATGCATCCGGAGTGGACGGCGGAGAGCCTGGCACTCTACACGCAGGCCACCATCCAGGGCGCGTTCGTCCTGGCCAAGGCCAAGTACAGCAGCGAGGTGGCCGTGGCGTGCATTGAGCATCTGCGGCGCTACATGGAGCTACTGTTCCACAAGCCACCAACGAGAAACCGATATGCCGCGCAATAGCCTGTGAACGGAGACTCATTACGTGTTTGTCGAAAATACAGGGCCGGGCAAGAAACAACAACTCACGCGGCCTCCAAGGCCACGTTTTAGAAGGAAAAGAGGAGATATGAATATGCTTAGACCGTTGGGGAATTTCTGGATACTGCGGGTCACGACGATTGTTCTGGCTTGCTTCAGTAATGCGGTCGCTCAAACCAGCTACAAGGTTAGCGATTTGGGCAGGGAGGAGGGTGAAAATGCGGCTTGTGCCATGTCCGTCAATGATGAAGGCTGGACGGAGATCATGGCCTGGAACGGGGTACCGGGGAACAACATTAATTCCATATTTCCAGCAGCAAGCGGACGCGCACTGATAGACGCCGACGGATTCAAGCTCGACCTCGGCGGGCTTGGAGGAAAGAACACTTGGATGAACTGGGGCGAGATCAACGACTTCGGGCAGATAGTAGGTATGTCCGAAACGGCTGTTCCCGACCCGAACGGGGAAGACATCTGTGGCTTCGGCACGAAGCTTACGTGTAAACCGTTTCTGTGGCAAGAGTTCCACATGCGCGCTCTCCCGACGCTCGGCGGAAATAACGGGCAGGCCAGCGCGATCAATAACCGTGGACAAATCGTAGGAATGGCGGAAGACGGTACAGTGGACTCCTCATGCCCGACTGGCACGCCATATAGTGGAACCCAATTGCCGGTGTTGTGGGAAAACGGTAAACCCCAGGCTCTTCCTACCGGTAGCGACACAGACGGGTTCGCATTGTGGATCAACGATTATGGCCAGGCCGTAGGCTACACAGGAAGCTGCGGCGCGATGGGTCACGCCGTAGTTTGGGAAAACGGCACTGTCACCAAGCTTGAGGACCTCGGAAATGGCAATGGCGGTCTCGCCTACGGCAATAACGACCGGGGCCAAATTGTTGGGTCAGTCTTCGTCGATCCTGGTGGCTTCCCAATCCGATATGCCGCGCTTTGGCAGAACGGCGTACTCAAAAACCTTAAGACTCTGCCCGGAGATCTTTCCGCCATAGCCACCGGCATCAACGACCAGGGCCAGGTGGTGGGAAGCGCCTGGGACTCCAACTTCAACTGGTCCCATGCCTTCATCTATCAGGACGGCGTGATGACCGACCTCAACACGCTGTTTCCTAAAGAAACTAACCTCCATCTCCATGCAACCATGGCGAACAAGATCAACGATCGCGGACAAATCTCGGGCATGGCAACGGTCCTCAGCGGGCCGGATACGGGCAAGGTCCACGCCTTTCTGGCAACCCCTGTAAACGAACCGTAGGCGAGTCGATTGCAGACGTCGTGCGTACACGCCCGCAATCCAATTCGCCTGCAAATGTTGGCAACCAGTTTTCGCGGAGGTTCCTCGGCCGATAAAGGGCTTTTTCGGAGCTTGCGCACCATCCAGCTATATGTAGCGCTGGGGCAAGGCCGGAGATTGTGCGGGACAACATGGGTCACGTCGAATATCGACGTGACCCAGAATTGCACCACGTCAGACGAGGGAAGGACTGTTACGCTGGAGTCGCCTTTAAACAAACTTGGATCGAGGATAAACAATGCTCATTCGCACTCTGGTTCTTGCAGCTGTTGTGATCTCGAGTAGTGGTGTGCAGATGCGCTCACAGACGAGCGGACCCCCACCGTCACCGCCGGTGGGTACAAAGGAAGACCCCGCGAAAGCGCTGGATGGTTTGCTGTCGATGATGGAATTCCAGGTAGTGGGGGCGGCGAAGGCGATGCCCGCTGACAAATACAGCTTCGCACCAGCGCAAGGCATCTTCGTTGCGGGCCAAACCACGCAGTTCGACACAGTGCGCACCTTTGTGGCACAGGTGACCCACCTGGCACAGGCAAATTACTTCTTTTTCGGCTGGAGCGGCATTAAACCTGACCGCGACATGAAGGCGATCGGGTCCATTACGACCAAGGACGAAGCGGTGGCTGCCTTGGAAGCTTCGTTCGTCTATGCGCACAAGGCCATAGCGACCATTACGGCAGAAAATGCGTTTGTAGCCATTAAGCCGATTGACGGGTTCAGTACAAGGACGACGATAGCCGCTTTTGCGGCTGCACATGGGAATGACCACTACGGCCAAATGGTGGAATATCTGCGGATGAACGGCATTGTGCCGCCGGCAAGCGCGAAGTAGAAGCGGGCCGCCAAGGCAGAAGCTTCCGCAGAACGTGCTCATGACATGGTGCACCAGATCAACAATCCACTTCAGAGCCTGACGATACGATGTTTTTGGCCAGCCAAGGTGGACCGGAGGCAGAGAAATATCTGCAAGTAGCGCTTGGAGAACTCGCTTCACTGTCGGAACGTGTCCGGCGTCTTCTCGCTCTGGAGTATTCGGGAGAATAGGCAATTCTTTGAAAGTCCCTGGGAGTTGGCCTCGGTTTACGAATGCATCGCACCTATCCGAGAAACGGGCTAAGTCGGACATGTGCTGTTCTCGATGCTCGATTCAAACTGACTCACTACCGAGGAGCCTGCGAGGTTGCAGGTAACGCTGAGCGCAGCTAGATTAGGTGCGAGAGTTTGTAGCTGTACAGGAAAGGCGTGCCACATGGAATCTGCATCCGCATTCATCGACCAGAAGATCAAGGAACTTGGGGATTGGCGCGGGAAAACCCTCACTCATCTCCGTAAGCTCATCCACGACGCCGACCCAGACATCCTGGAGGAGTGGAAATGGATGGGAACCCCCGTCTGGTCTCATGACGGCATCGTCTGTACGGGGGAATCGTATAAGCAGGTCGTGAAGCTCACCTTCGCTCGCGGAGCCTCCATCAAAGACCCGAAGAAGCTCTTCAATTCCAGCCTGGAAGGGAATGTGCGGCGTGCGATCGATATCCACGAAGGGGAGAAGATCAACGAAGTCGCCTTCAAGCAACTCATCCGCGACGCGGTGGCGGCCAACTCCGCAGCACACGCTCAACGGGCAGCCAAGAAGAAGTAAGTCCCGGCTCTCAATTTAACTGACGCGCGCGGGTCGAAGGTATCGGTCGATACCACGGTCGATACCATTGTCCAATTGTTTTACTCCCTGAGCTCTGGCACAATTGCGATGGTTTCCAGACGCACGTCAGATCGGGCTTAGAAAGCTTTCTTTGTGAAGGAGAACACACATGCCTGAACGTATAAGGGAATCTGTGGGCCCGTCGTCGCTGAAATACAAGCTGATGCTTGGCGTGATCAGCGTAATGCTGGGCGCTTTGCTTCAAGGCTGCACAGCGGGCAAACCTTCGCAGGAAGAAACCAGCCTGGCCAATGCGGCGAAAGACGTTACCATTCCGTTGGAGGCAGGGAAGATGAAGAATCCTCTGCCTGAGACGGCAGAGATCGTGAGCCAGGGGCAGGAAGTGTTTCTTGGGTCTTGCGCACAATGCCACGGTGCGGAGGCGCGCGGTGACACGAACATTGGGCGCAACATGTCGCCGCCTGCCATGGACCTGACCTCAGCCCACGTGCAGCACTGGAGCGACGCGGAACTGTTTTGGATCATACAGAACGGAGTTCGCCTCACCGGCATGCCTGCCTGGAAGTCGAGCATCTCCGATACCGACACCTGGAAGCTTACACGTTTCATCCGCAACCTTCCCCACCTCAACGCTGCCTCCGCCTCCACAGCAGGCCCGTCACAGGCACAAACCGCTGCTTCCACGCAGGACAAGTACACCCTCAAAGTACCGAATGGCCTCGCGTTCTCCGAGTTCAGAGGATACGAAGGCTGGCCGGTGATCGCCATCAGCCATAACGGAGGTGCGGTCGCTGCGATCCTTGGGAATCAAGTGATGATCGACGCCTATAAAGCGGGCATTCCCGGTAACGGCAAGCCCTTTCCAGATGGCGCCAAGATGGCGAAGGTCCATTGGACCGCGAAAGTGGATGTCAGTGAACCCGGTGCGCCAACGGTGCCCGGCCCCCAGCATGACGTTGTATCACCACTAACCCACAGCAAGAGGTTCGCGGACAGCGGCGGATGGGGTTACGGCGTCTTCGAGTATGACGCCGCGTCCGGTACGTTCAGGCTCGGCAACTTAACTGACAAGCCGCCGCAAGGAAATGACGCCAAGTGCGGGTTCACATGCCACACAAAAGTGAAATCAAAAGATTACGTATTCACGGATTACGGGCGCAGGTGAAGCGGTATGAAAGAGCGGTGCATGTCGGAGTCCAAGATATAATCCGATGGCGATGCGGCTCACGGTACAGCTGTGGACTGAATCAGAAGCCGGAGCTACCCGAATTCCCGCTGGGCATGGTCGAGTAATCAGGCCGGGGCGGCGTGCAAAGCGACTGGAACCAGCGGCTGATGTAAACCTGCGCGTCTCCTTCTCCGCAGAAATGCAGCGTGCCGGGGATACTGGCCGAGTCAGGTTCCCAGCGCGCGACCGTTAACCGGGACGCACCGCACTCGATCAAAAACCAATGCTGTGGGTTAGTGGTGATACGACCGCAAATTTCACAGCGGAACTCCCTAAGCGATGACATAAGCCTCCTTAAGATGGACTGTCGCCTGCTTTTAGTGGCGGACCTTGAAGACGACACCTTTTAATTTTTACCATTGCGGAGCGCACGACGCTTCAAAACGAAAGAGCACATTGGCCGGAATGCAACGGGTCAGATCTGAGCCAGCTGCGGACCGCTGGGTGGTCGCCGACTTCGCGGTCGTGATTCTTCGTTAGGGCAAAACCTCCGTATGGCTGACTAACCGCAAGCTACAGCCGTAATTTCCGGGTTGCCGACGATACAGCCTCCATTCATGGTTGCTTAGACTGGATGGCGGGCATCTCCATCGACACCTCCACACGACAACTCGTGCGATCAGCTATTGATGAGAACGGAGACCTCGAATATGAAGCCTAATGAACCCAGCCGGACAGCCCTGCTGATCGCCCGACAACGAGCTGCTCATCAGATGCTCGATCACGGCTCAATCCTCGATGACCCATTTGCCGTGACGATTCTGGGTGAAAACGAAAAGGACGTGCTTCAATTCGCAAACGGACACCCCTTGGCCAGCATCGGACGTCTGATCACCGCCGCGCGAAGCCGGATTGCGGAAGATGCTTTGTCAAGAGCTGTCGAAAGGGGGGTTCGGCAGATCGTCATCCTTGGCGCTGGACTCGACACTTTCGCTCTCCGGAATCCACATGGCGCACGACAGATCCGTATCTATGAGGTGGACCACCCCGCGACGCAGGCATGAAAACGCCAGCGCTTGGCCGAAGCTCAAATCGTACTTCCGCCTTGGCTTATTCTCGTGCCAGTCGATTTCGAGCGGGACGATGTGGGAGAGAAGCTCGTCGCCGCAGGCTTTCAGCAGAACTCGCCCGCGTTTTTCACTTGGCTCGGGGTTGTGCCATATCTGACACAGGACGCTATCGGCTGCACTCTGGACTACATGTCGTCAATCCAGAACTCGGAGGTGGTGTTCGACTACATGGAACCTCCCGAGGCATTCTCAGAAGAGCTAAGGCAATTAGAAACGGAGCGGACCGAACAGCTTAAGAAAATTGATGAACGTTCGGTCAGCCGTTTCGAGCCGGCTGGCATGGCGGCGATTCTTCGCTCGCACGGATTTTGTATCATCGAAGACATCAGTTTCCAGGAGATCGCGTCCAGGTTCGGCCGCGCCGTTCAAGGACTCGCGCCCGGACACGCTGGCGTTCATGTTGTCCACGCTAAGCACTAATTGAACGCGGTCATCTATTGCGATTCAAATACAGAGCCCGTCCACACACCGACATATCCGGTTTATGTAGACGGGTGCAGCCCCGACGCCCTGTCCAGATTGTAATCGGGCTTGCAAAGCATGCGTTCTGGGCGGATAAGCGGCAACAACGAAGTTTCGTCTCGAAATGTCCGGATTGCCGACAATCCGGCAAATTTCAATCGTTGCACGGGTTTCTGGCCAGTCGATAGATGGCCATCTGCTAAGATAACCGACCATATATGACAGAACTTTTCTACACCTATGTCTCCTTATCATTGGCGATACTCTGTATTCCGACAGCTGTTCCCGGCCAGCAGAGTCAAGGATCGCCCGACGTCGCCGGACCCGTTCAAGCACTGGTGAAGCAGCATGAAGCGTGGTCGGAGAAGAACTCGACTCCTGGGGCTTTCATTCGAGTCAAAGAGACCGGGCGAGAAGGGGCTGTGGCACGGTTTAACTTCTACGTTTCGGGTTTACCCGATGATCGCATGTACAACGTCGTCTCATGGCCGATTGATCAGTCTCAGCCAGCCACAATCATAGAAGGCGTCAGTCTCGGAAAGGATGGAATCGTCTCTTGTACCGGGCGATTGGACGGTGAATGCAGTGATCTGTCCGGTGACAAGAATAACGCCGTCGATTTCGTTTTCAACTCACTAACGGGCGAGCCAAATCGTTTGGCACTCATAGCCGGTGATCAACGAGCTGCGGTAATCGTGGTGCCGAATCCGATCACGTCGTCAGACCGGGGGTGCACGCTTAGTGTAAAGCGATTGATGCCGCACTTCGAGCTTGCCTTCTTTACGGGAAGCGGATATGAGCACGACGCGAAGACAACATTCCAAACAGATTCGTACGGAGAAAAGCATGTTGTGGAAACAACAGCAGATCATGAAGGAAACGTTCGCTTCGCCATATTGCCCTTTGTCTCGGGCCATCAGCACGGAAAGACCAGCATCAAAGCCGCCAGTTTGGGCTGCTCTCCCGCACTCACGTTCGATTGGGGTCAGTAACCGCGTTCCTCGGTCATCCGGACACGCCGCTCTACCCGCTACAGATGTTCTGGATGTATCACCGGCAATACGGAAGTTTGCCGTGAAGAAAGTAACTTCCTGATAGCTGACAATTAGGCCACCAACCAAAGAGCCGACATGCGCCCTCCTCAATCCGACACCTCGTTTCGGCGCACCCCCCGGCCGGTGAGGAGACATCGCTTGCCATGGAACTCTCCCTCGCTCGTCCACGTAAATACTATGAAGAACTTGGAAACAACGACAACGCCGGAGGTCCTGAATGCTCTGGTTCTTCGAGTCTTTCTTTCCCGTGGTCTGGATATCTTTTCTTCTCTATTGGCAGATCAAGGCCGCCGGTACCAAAACCACCCAGCGCATCGAGCCGGCCGCCTCGCGCATCCTGCGGGCCTTCGCCTTCCTGGTCGTGATCGTCCTCCTCTCGACAAATCGTATCCCGCTGCGCTGGCTTTACCGTGAGCTCTGGCCGTCTGGTATCTGGCCTTTTTGGATTGGAGCTGCTGTTGCCGTCGCCGGCCTTCTCTTCGCCGTTTGGGCGCGCGAGCACCTCGGCAGCAACTGGAGCCGCTCCGTAACCATTAAGCAGGGCCACGAGCTGATTACCACCGGCCCCTATGCCGTGGTCCGTCACCCCATCTACACCGGCATTCTGACCGGGTTTCTCGGCACCGCGATTGCGCTCTCTCAGGTGCGTGGGGTCATCGTTTTCGCTATAGTATTTTTCGTGTTCTGGGCCAAGCTCAGCATGGAAGAAGAATGGATGCGCTCTCAGTTTGGAGAGACGTATGCCAAGTATGTCCATCGGACCGCCGCGCTGGTGCCTTACCTCTTCTGATCGCCAGTGCCTTGATCCAACCTCACGCGCCTTTCCCCGATCAAGCCAGAGCCAGGCTTGAATGGGGTCCACCCTATCCGAACTCTGGCACTGGCTCACGCCGCGTCGTCGAAGAACCCGCTCCTCAAGGACCGGCGGGCGTGTAGGTGCTGATGACGATGCCAGAGGGCACAGCTTTCGTGCCGGTGAGCGCGAGTTTGCATGGCGGGACTAACGCGCTGGTTTCTGAAGGGCGGCTCGTACCTCGACCGGCGCTCGACAGGCGACGGCCGCTTTGCGGCCCCACGCCAACGCCTCGTCCAGGTCAGCTGCTTCCAGCACCCAAAAACCACCCACGTGCTCCTTGGTCTCCAGGTACGGCCCGTCGGTGATGACCACCTTACCATCAGGCTGCGCCCGCAGCGATTTCGCACTGCTTGCCGGGGACAGGCCGGCAACGAAAATCCTGACGCCAGCGGCAATCATCTCTTTGTTGAGCGCTGAGATGTCGCGGTACATCTCTTCGCCCTCGAGGGAAGGGTCGTAGTTGTCGGGGTGGTGAATAGCAACCAAATATTGCGGCATTGTCTTCTCCTGTAATGGTCTTCAGGCTGGCTGTCCTGCCTTCACTATAGCGACGAACGGCGGGGGCGGAATTCGACAATTCATCCGGGGAATTTTGGCCCATGCCGGGCTTTGAGGCATGGTTACACGACCAAACAGGATTGCCACGAAGGGTGGTGGTGTGCCAATGGGTTCAAGAGGAGCCGATGGATGAGGTCAACTCCAAAGCGAGCAAGAACGGTGTGAACTATGGCCCCTCGAATGGCCGTGGCTCACCGTCGTTCGGGCGGAAGTTAGGCAGCACGGCCTGGATGCGCACAGGTAAGCCCGATGACCCCGACGTGGGGATGCTGTGCCCCGACGGACCTGAAGGCCGGCTGATTCCGTCATCGACTCGATCAAGCAGGTAGGGGAAGAACGGATTGGATGGCAGCCGCGTCAAGAAATCCTGATCAACAATCAGGGCACCACGCTCGCCGCGGGCGTCCATCGCGCCCAGATTGTAGCCGTAGTCGCCGGCGGTTGTCGGGTTGGGCTGCATTCCGTAGAGTGGATCGTCCATCGGAATGGGAATCGCCAGATGCGAAAGCGAGAAAATTCCAGTCGGGTAAGGCAGATTCAGCGGGCGTACTTCAGCCTGCAATTGGCCCGGGGCAATGCTGCGCTCGACCGTCGCATCCGTGTCGTCGTTTGCGTTGGCGATCACCGTGAAACGGAAGGTCTGGGGAGTAGTGGGCGTGAGCCGATCGACTGCAACGTAGGACGATTGACTTAACAGCGGGACGAACTTGAGCGTGCGGTTTACATCAAACAGCACGATCTCGCTCCCATTGTCGGGTAGATAAGCGTAGAGTCCCGTCAGGATTGCCGGCGTGCTGACGGTGAAATCGATCACCGACTGAAAGGTTATGACCGGCGGCAAGTCCCCGAGTCGAGACGCGCGCGCGAGGCGCTGAATCTGCGCCTGGAGCGCGTCGGTCAGCCTGAAGGATTGACGCGCGCCGTTGACCGGGAAGGAATTGTACTTAAACGGATTGAATTCCGGCACGACGCTGAGCCAAGCTGCCTTCGCAAACGGCGGCAGTATGGCTGGCAGGCCGGCCAGCCCGGCAAAGCGCGCAAAGCGCGTGATACCGATCATTGGTGCCAATAGCAGGACCCGATCGGCACGCGGAAGCTTCGGATCTTCCAGCGCATCCAGAGAATACTTCAGTGCCAGCGCCCCGCCGTTTGAGAATCCAACCAGATGGAGCGGCGCGGGGGCAGGAACTCGCCGACGCGCCTCGCGCACGGCCAGCCGCGTTGCCGCCATCCAGTCCTCCCAGCGAACATCGGTCAAGCCGGCCGGCACTGTTCCATGGCCGGGCAAACGGATACCGATTGCGACGAAGCCGCGATCACGATAATGTTGCGCGACATGGCGGAGGCTGTAGGGCGAATCGGTAAGTCCATGTAGCAGGACTACGACGCCGACCGGCTTGCCGTCCGGCTCCATCACGTATGAGCGATTCCAGTCGCGCGCGAAATGCGCCGGATAAACGGGACTGGCCTCGAAGTAGCGATTGATCGGTACACGCTCGCCGGGGGGGAGTTTCTGGCTGACGTTTGCACGAACGCTTGCCATAATCTCGTCCTCTTGTGCGAGGTAACGAGTCCAGTCCGCCGCGTCGAGCTGATCTACGCTCAATTCATGGGGAACGAAGGTGTGCCACGGTTGCAATGCGGGCCCGCTGAGCACCCTGTACGAACGCAATCCAAGCAGCGCAACGCCAACCACCGCGAGCAGCACTAACACCGTTTTAAGAATTCGTCCGACGGTTCGTGTCATTGTCTCTCCACCAGCAATGAAATAGCACACCTATAAGAACACAATTCTATGATGATGAGGATACGTCTCGATGCAGGCTTGTTGTCTGCGAGGTGATCCCATGACCCACGTACAGGCTGATGCTGGCGTTGACCTCTGCCAGGTGCTGGTGGAGAGTTACGCGGTAAACGAGCAGATGAATCAGATCGTCCTCGAGCATCTCGATCCCGCTGCATGGCGCGCTAAGCTGCATGGGAGTAAGGGACGAACGATCGTCGCCATCTTCACGCACGTCCACAACATGCGTCGGAAATGGTTAAGGCTCTCGGCTCCACATCTAAAGCTACCTGCCGCGCTGGACCGCGCAAGCTGCACGCAGAAGCAGGCCCAGGCCGCTCTGCTTGAAAGCGCCGCGCGCTGCTCGGAGATGCTGGCGGACGCTCTCTCTGTATCGCGGAGTGGGCGGCGAAGCCGGGTCGAAGTTTTTCTCCGCGATGGTTGGGCAAAACCATGGCCCGCAGGCGCAGCCATGCTGGCCTATATGATTTCGCACGATGCGCATCATCGTGGCCAAGTGTGTATGCTGGCCCATCAGCTCGGATTTCCGCTGCCTACGAAGGCCGCCAGTGGAATCTGGGTTTGGGAAAAACTATGGAAGGAGTGCGGATTCACGCATCCGCGATAAGAATTGGGTACGCGCTACTCTGTTGGGCTGTTCAAACTAAGCTGCCGCCAGGCTTGCGATCAGCGTCTGACATGATCCCCGGGCTAGGTTGAAGTGGCCTGGAACGAAGTCCGGGAGCGGAGCCAGAGCTCGAAGACGATTATGTTGATAGAGAATCCAATCCAGAAAGCGATGCCGAAGAACTGTCTTGGCGTGAGGTGGGTGAGACGGCTGGTAGCGAAGAAAACTCCCATTACTGGTCTGGTGGTCGCGATGCCGAGCAGGATTGCGATGGAGCGCAGCAGCCAGCGCCGTTTCAACGAAGGTTCACCGTGCTGCCTGTACCGATAGGCGCGGAACAAGGAATAAAGGAAAAGACTGTTAAAGAAAAGGACCGCTGACCGCTCGATCCATCCGCCTACGGAATAAACACTCATCGCATAGGCGGTCACTCCGACCACGGCTCCGAGCGGGAAGATGAAGCGCTCGGGCCATTCAGCAGTTTCGAATCTCCGGAAGACAACGAAGGGCGAGACTAGTACGAAAAGCAAGGCGGGTAGGATATGCGCCAGCGTGAGGGCCGTATGGGAGGAAAACCAGGTATCGAGCGCCGCCTGTTGGGATGGGGCAGAGGACGATGGAGCAGCCAGCGCAATGACACGTCGCAGAACCACGGCAACGGCAATTACGACGCAGACCCAGAATCCGATGCGCAGCCAGAGTGAAGGTGCCTGCTCCATCCTCCCGTCAGCCCGCTGCGTGCTTGCATGTGTGGCCATATCGACCCGCTTTTCTGAACCGACTACTATAATTATATTTAATTTTACTAGTTGTCAAATTAAATTGATATCTGATGTCGATACCTGATATCCAGGATATTCACCGTGGCGAAGAAAAAAGCTGTTCCTTGCAAACGACCGTACACGCTCGGAAGACGGCTGGAACTGTCCGACCATAAGCGGACAGCGATTCTCAAAGCCACCAGAACACAGCTTGCATCTGGCGGATTTCTAAATCTCACGATGGATGGTCTTGCTCGCGAGAGCGGAGTGACACGCCAGACGATTCATAATCTGTTTGGCACAAAGGCCGGCGTTCTCGAAGCTCTTTTCGATCAGCTTGCAATGGACGGAGGTATGGAGCGAATGCGCAACGTGATGCAGCAGACGAATGCCGAATCCATGCTGACTGCCTTTGTTGAGGTATTTACCGATTTTTGGGCGAAAGATAGATTGCTGATCCGGCGCATCCACGGCATTGCCGCGATCGATCCGGAATTCGGTGCGGCAGTCGCGGCGAGAAACCAACGACGGCAAATGGCCGCCACTCGGGTAGTCGACGTGCTGAGCAGAAGGAACGGCGAAAGAGAGAGGATGGACCGGGCGCAAAAGATTGCCGTGCTTTATTCGCTTACATCTTTTGAATTCTTTGATGCGCTGGTTGAAAGCAGCGGCAGCGTAAAGGAAGCCGCTCTATACGTGCTTACGCTGGTCAAGAAGTCCTTGCCATCCACGTCTTAATTATTCGGGAAGGCATAAAATCTACGGCGGGAGAATGCAATGCCATCTCGCCGTAGATTTTTACAGTCAGCCAGCATGGCGACTGCTGTGGCTCTTTCGCATCGTTCCTTCTTATTTGCCGATAAGGCAGACTCCGCGCCTCTGCAGGAGTTCAGCTATAGCCAGGTTGAGCTTGCGGAAGGAATGGCGCAGACTCAGTTTGAGCAGACGCAATCGGTTCTTATGTCGCTTAACGAAGACAGCCTGCTCAAGCCGTGGCGTTTCCGCGCCGGGTTGCCAGCTCCTGGCCCGCACCTTGGCGGGTGGTATGACGAAGTGCCCCTGAACAAGACGGAGAGTGGCGGTGATGGCTTTGCTCCCGGGCATTCATTCGGTCAGTGGATCTCGGCTCTGTCGCGAGGCTATGCAGTCAGCCGCGACCCGCGGGTTCGAGCCAGAGTGGAGCGGTTGCTTGCACTCTATGAGCCAGCCATCTCGGGGCGCTTTTACAGGAACTTTCGCTTTCCGGCCTATAACTACGACAAGATGGTGATTGGCCTGATCGATGCCCATCAGTTTGCCGATTCGCCGCAAGCCTTTGCGGTTTTGGATCGCACGACGGATGCGGCGCAGCCGCACCTGCCGCCGCAGGCTCTCGAGCGCGACGAGCCGCAGCGACGCTGGCGCGCATCAGTCGGAGAAAACACCAGTGATGATTACACGTGGGACGAGTCATACACGATGCCGGAAAATCTCTATCTGGCATGGCAGCGCGGCGCGGGCGAGCGGTATAAGCAGATGGCAGGCCGGTATCTGCTGGATGAGACATATTTCAACCCTCTGTCAGAAAACAAGAATGTGCTGGGTCACCGTCACGCCTACAGTTTCTGCAATGTACTGAGCTCGGCCATGCAGGCCTATCTTTCAACCGGCAGCCAGAAGCATTTGCGCGCGGCCAGTAACGCATTCCGCATGATCGCAACCACGCAGAGTTTTGCCACCGGCGGGTGGGGACCGAATGAAAGCTTCGTCGAACCAGGAAGCGATGCGCTCTATGCCAGCCTTACCGGCACACATCACAGTTTTGAAACACCATGCGGCAGCTATGCGCACTTCAAGCTAACACGCTACCTGCTGCGCGTGACCGGAGACGGACGCTACGGCGACAGCATGGAGCGGGTACTCTACAACACGGTTCTGGGTGCAAAGCAGTTACAGACAGATGGGCATGCCTTCTACTACTCTGATTACAATTTTTCCGGCAGCAAATTTTATTTTCCCGATGCGTGGCCTTGCTGCTCCGGTACGTTGCCACAGGTGGCGGCCGACTATCGCATCCTGGCGTATTTTCATGATGCCGACGGCATATATGTAAATCTCTACATGCCATCCACTTTGAAATGGACAGCCACGGATGGAGCAGAGATGGCGTTGACGCAAACGGGAGATTATCCCGTGACCGGCAACGTCATGATGGCTTTGAAAACATCACGCGCCTCTGATTTTGCTATGCGGCTGCGTATCCCCGCCTGGGCATCCGCGTCATCGGAGCCGGTCGTGATCCGCGTAAATGGCAATCGCGTGGCGCCATCTGCCAGCCTGGGCTTTGCCGCGATTCGCAGGAGATGGAAAGATGGCGATCGGATCGAGGTTACATTTCCTATGACCATGCAACTCGAAGCTATCGATGAGGCGCATCCTGATACGGTGGCGCTGCTTCGTGGGCCGCTCGTGTTGTTCGCGATCACAGAGAAGGCGCCGCATGTGAGCCGGCAGCAGTTGCTCGCCGCTCGTCCTCTTGCTGGTCAAAATGCGTGGCAGGTAGAGACGGCATCCGGGCCTTTGCGGCTGCTTCCATTTTCATCGATGCAGGAGGAGCCCTACACGACCTATTTCAATGTGAACAGGTCATAGTATGGAGGTCCAAGCCTGAGATGAGGAACATATTGCTTCCGTTTTGTTTGTGTTGTGGAGCAATTGCCTTCGCGCAAGATAAGGGTTCCACAGTAGGCGCTGATGCTTCACAAGTCCCGCCACCTCGGACGCTACGCGCGACGAGTGAGATTCCGCTGAATGTGCCCAACCTGGGTTTCTCCGGCGAACCGGTATGCGATGCGTCCGGTGACATGTTTTTCGAGATCCACAATGCCCAACCCGGGCTTAGCGAAACGGGTCCCTTTCTTGGCATTCAATCGAACGGAAGCACACATGCTCTATTTTCCGTACCTGCTGAATTGACAGCAGCCTCAAAGACTCCTGGAATCACGCTACAAGCCGTCTCGCCCGGCGGAGACTACTACCTCCTCAACACTGACTTCAAGCGCTATACGCTCATTGCCTACAACGCAGACGGATCGGAGAAGCGAAGAGAGGACTTAGAAGTTCCACCCGATATATCGCCCCAACGGCTGGCCGTGTCAGATTCCGGTGTGTCGTATGTGCAAGGATACCTAGATACAAATGATCCACTGGACAAGCCACGAAAGGCTTTTGCTGCTCTTTTTTCCTCCTCGGGAAAGATGGTAAAAAGCGTGGGTTCAGGATGGCATGACATAAGCATTGTCACAATGGCAAAGTTTCCTCTGGAAGGAGCCGTGACTGCTGGGGATGACGGCCGCTTTTACATCTTGGAGGCAGGCGATGTTCTTGTCTTGAATCAGAGCGGAGAAGTTCAGCAGAAACTGATATTTCATAAACCAGACCCAAGCGCAATTGCCCTACGGATCGATGTTTCCAGTGGTGTAGTGGCTATAGAACTCGGCCGTATCACAAGAGAACCGAAAAAAGCTCCAACAGTCAGCTTGCGCTTTCTCGTCCTCGATTCACAGACTGGGGAGCAGCGCGGTGACTACGTGTTTGATCCAGAACAATACTTCAACGCAATCCTATGTTTCACGCGAAGTGACGGATACACTGTCTATGCCATCAAGGGTGGTCAGGCCGCGAAACAAACGCTTCCTCTGCGCTAGGATCGTCTGCTTTATCGAGGCCAACTTTCTTTGTGTTAGCCGCCAACGAAGTCAAACGTTTTACTACTGCACACTGATGATGTTATTTTGTTTGCTTCAAAGGGGCAGACACTAAAATGGATCGTCGCCAGTTCATCAGCTATTCGTGCGCTGCGGACCGAACCAGAAAGGGCGCGATCTTTACAAACGTCTGGTCGACACGCTGCTTAAGGGGGAACATATTGCCTCCGTCTCATGTAGGCTATGTAATCGCTGCTGCGTAGAATACGATTCTAGATGTTCCGCACGGAAAATCGTAAGACGATCAGCGAGATCGAAGAGCACGGGTGAAAAGGAGTCTTAAAAAAATCTAATATCCATCTCCCTCAGTAGGAGGGCTAAATGCATTCTAACTCCTCACTCTGAGCCAGTCTCAGGGAGGAGTGGTCTTATGACCAGACATTACCGCATCTATCCGCTTCTATTGCTTTCCTTCTACACAACTGTGATCTTGGCACAGAACTCGTCTCCTCTTCTTGCGTCTAACACGAACAGCGTGAAACGTGACACCGAGACTGTAAGTATTCCCTCAGCATCGAGTGTCGCTGCCATTGCAATCGTCCGCACAAATGTGCAAATTCGGGCCGACTCAGCTCCAGCACGGGAAACGCCCGGGACGAACTATCATGCCAGGTCATCGGACATACTTTCATCTGCTGGAACGTATGGTGACTTTTCTCGCTATCTGCAGCTTTTTCCCGGAGTTGTGTTCAATAGCGATGAAAGTGATGATGTCTTGGTTCGGGGCGGCAACCCCATTGAAAATCTCTATCTAGTCGACGGTATTGAGGTGCCGAACATCAATCACATGTCGACTCCTGGCACTACTGGAGGGTTGGTGTCGATGATCGACACCGCTACGGTTCAGGGAGTTGATTTCCGCACCGGCGGCTATGACGCGAGCTATGAGGAGCGACTTTCATCGGTGGTCGATATTCATACTCGCGAATCGGGCACGATACGGCGGCATAGTGAAATGGACGCAGGTTTTGTAGGCGCCGGAGGTTTCACCGAAATTCCGCTATCCAGCGGGGGAACACTGCTCGTGGCAGCCCACAGAAGTCTGTTGAACTTGTTCACGAATGACATTGGCTTAAACGGCGTGCCTGTTTATACAAACGGGCTGATTCGCGGCCGCTGGAGTCTCACATCGTCTGACGATGTAAGTGTATTGAGCCTGTCAGGGCTGGATTCGATCAATATCACACCGAACCCAAGGGACAACGCCGAGACAGGAACCATCCAAACACAATACAGCGGATGGCGGACTACCAACGGCCTTCGTTGGCGACATGTGTATTCGCCTTCCTCTTTTGGCATAGTCACGGCAAGTGACTCAGAGCAACACCAAAACATTCAGCAACAGGATCAGCTCATTAACAATAAGATTCCACGGGGTGGGGGCTTCAATTCTGATGTCCTGACTCCGGTTTATTCGGAACTCACCGACGACGGAATCACAAGCCTCAAGTTCGATGAGTACTTGACCGTGGGAAAACACCTCGATTTGACCGCCGGTGGAGTTAGCCGGGTAGTAAGAGTGAATTACGCTGTTACTCAACCGTTGGGGCAGCAGACACCTTTCAGTTCAGATCCGGCCAGAAGCGATGCCACGTCGTTCTATCCTCACTTCGCGACAAACGAGAATGGAACCTATGGACAAGTAACATTTAAATTCGCAGATCGATGGATTCTTGGCGGCGGAGGGAGACTACAGACTTTTTCTTTTGGCGGCCACATTACTGCTACGCCCCGGGCGAGTACGAGTTTCCAGTTGTCGAAGCATACTGAGCTACATGCCAGCTTTGGCGAATATGCTCAAATGCCACCATTTATTTATCTCACTGCCTTTCCTCAGAATCACTTCCTCAATCCAATCCGCGCACGCCATATTGTCGCAGGAATCGATCTATTTACGAGCGACCGAACCAAGCTCAGTATCGAGGGATATCAAAAAAATTATCACGACTATCCTGCGTCGACTGAGTATCCTACCCTTTCTTTGGCAAACATGGTGGATACTTTCGGGCAGGAATCTGTATGGCTCCCGATGAGCAGCGTGGGACAGGGATTGACGCGTGGGATTGAATTGTATGCCGAAAAACGCGTGGGAAGTTTCTTGGGCCAAGCGAATATCGCTTATTCCAGGAGCCTATTTTCCGGGGCAGACCGAATCATGCGCCCGGGTAATTTCGATCTCCCCTTGGTTTTCAATTGTGCCGGCATCTATCGTCCGGGTTCTCGATATGAGGCCAGCTTCCGTTATGAGTACACGTCTGGGCGGCCTTATACGCCGTTCCAGTTAGTGGAATCCACGGAACAACACAGACCGATCTACGATCTGACGGAGATCAACGCTCTAAGAGCATCCGCATATAGCAGGCTCGACTTTCAAGCGGGCCGGATCTTTCATTTCGGCGAAACACAACTCATCGCGTACGGTGGACTAGAGAACGCCCTGGATCGGCAAAACTTTCTCGGTTACGCATGGATGCCTAGGATTGGAGCAATGTTTGATTGCTTGACCAGAGCCGACCACTGCCAGCAGGAGCAATATCAAATGGGACTGTTCCCGAATTTCGGCGCTCGGGTTGTCTTTTAGCAAGTCTGTCTCTAAAACCTGAACCAGCGCAGGAGTGGATCTGAGCGTGTCCTTTTTGCCGATTGCGGTCTCCAAGTTGCCGCGGCAAGAGGAATGACCTGGTTCCTCAATCGTCGGTTTGTGAGTATGAACCCCTCGTTATCATCGAAGTATCTCAGAACTTACGAGAGTCACACGGAAAGCCGGTCCGGCACGAACTCCGGTGGCTTCTCGATGTATCCGCGCCTTATCAGATGCACGAGTTCGCCTGTGCTCCAGGTGCCGGAGAATGATGAGCACCTGGCGGCTAATAAAAGCACTTAAAAGGTGGAAAGCATACGAGTAGCAACTGCTTTAGCACCCTCACAGTTTGCTCGCACAAGACTGATAGCGCCAAAATGCCGTCTCAAAATCTGATGGTTGTCAGCAAGAAAAATCGCGGGGAACGCCCGCTTGTTCCAAAAAAAATCCGTATTCCCAAAACGGATGGCAGTTCTGTCTCGGTGAATCCCACATTACTTAAGAGAACCGAAAAAAGCTCCAACAGTCAGCTTGCGCTTTCTCGTCCTCGATTCACAGACTGGGGAGCAGCGCGGTGACTACGTGTTTGATCCAGAACAATACTTCAACGCAATCCTATGTTTCACGCGAAGTGACGGATACACTGTCTATGCCATCAAGGGTGGTCAGGCCGCGAAACAAACGCTTCCTCTGCGCTAGGATCGTCTGCTTTATCGAGGCCAACTTTCTTTGTGTTAGCCGCCAACGAAGTCAAACGTTTTACTACTGCACACTGATGATGTTATTTTGTTTGCTTCAAAGGGGCAGACACTAAAATGGATCGTCGCCAGTTCATCAGCTATTCGTGCGCTGC
>Ga0206946_1034_pt1 | contig 52665 bp, 56 predicted proteins | sample Alteio_BWOrgHeat_2_FD_152965 | JGI IMG/M metagenome (GOLD analysis project Ga0206946, IMG submission 152965) | Enriched cells from forest soil in Barre Woods Harvard Forest LTER site, Petersham, Massachusetts, United States -... | ecosystem: Environmental > Terrestrial > Soil > Temperate forest > O... | reverse complement strand
GCACCCTTTGTAATTGGCTGAAGGTTTTGAAAAACAATTTGACTGTTGCTGGAGCCGGTTTGGTTAAGACTGGCGACAACTGAAAACTGATTGCCGTCTATAGTCACCGTGTCAACGATATTGGGATTTATCCAACTCGTTTCTTCAAGCAGTATGAATATTTCAACGTCGTTGTGGATAAAATCCACTTCTGTGCCCGCCGGCGGCGGTACAGAATTAATCGAAAATTGCATGTTGACGTCGTAAATGCCATTGGCGTTGACCGAATAGTCAAAGTGCTCGGTGAGATTGCCGAGGTCCGATAACATTATGGGAGCGAACGGCAATCCATTCGGTCGCCATTCAATGTTGGGGGCAGATTTTATTCCATCAATTACGCCAAAGCCATTAGCAACGCCCGATGGCCAATCCCAATTCCAGTACGCGCTTATTCCGGAAGAGGTAGGTGTTACATATATGCACTGTGTGAAATCAATCGGAATCTGCACACCGAACTGAGATGATGCAATGCCCCATGGATTGTTGTTGAACGAATAGTTTCCTACAGTCAGAATATCGGTCGGCGCTGTATTCGCGCAGCTAAAGTACGGGGTGTTAGGCGCGGCGGGGTTGCCCACGCTGGAAAAATTGAAACGATTTAGTGGGATCTGATTACTGTTGGGTAACGTCAACGTCGCAGTAATTGGAGTCGGAAATTGGAGAGTTACCTGACCAACGTTAGTATTGGCAACTACAGGTGACTGATATGTTCCCGTCAACGTCTGACCATTCTTGTACTGTGTCCAGCTACCAAAATAAATGGTTGGAACGTTGCTGCGATTGCCCACAGACAAATACCAAATTGGGCTTCCGTCGGAGCCGTACATAAATCCTGCTAGGTAGACTGTGTCGTTTTGCATTTCTATGGTGAACCCACGTCCGCCTTCCACCGGATTCCAATAGAAACCAGTTTCCATGTTGGTGAGGATTTTTGGTCCATTGATGCCACCGATGTTTCCGGCATCACCTGGTCCAAAGGCGAATCGCTGAATCGGCACAACGCCGCCAGGCCATGTAAGGTTGGCCGTAGTGTCACTTGTAAAGGTTATCTGTACTTCGCCCACTTGCGGATTGGACACAATGGGTGAATTGTATATCCCTGTCAGTGTTTGACCATTTGCGTAAGATTGAAGCATGCCACTGTATTGCGTGGTGGAAGTCATGGCGCCTTCAGACGCGAGCCAAGTTGGCTGCCCGTTCGCGCCATACATAAATGCTGCAAAGAACATCGCCTGATCCTGTATTTCGATGAAGTACCCGCGCCCACCCTCCGCTGGATTCCACCAATATCCAGATTGTGGAGTTGCTTGTGCATGGATATCGACGGGCATCAAGCTTGCCAACGAAATCATCGCGATAAAGAACCCGCGAAGCATCGAAGATAAATGCGCAAGATTCACCTCTGAGACCTGTCGTCTATCAAATCAGTAAAGCGTTTTCATCCAATCTTGCCCCCCCTAGGCTGTCACCTAATCGATTATATGCTCGCGGACTGGCTTTCCAAGTAAGGAAATACCTGACAAATCCGCCAAACATCGTTGAATTAGGGTGGCTGGATGACGCCGGTACAGGTGGCTGTTTTGAACCGCTATGAGTGGCCGAATTCGTCCGTAATATGCACCAATAACCTGGTTGGAAGACCATATCTCCCTTTCGCTCGTGGATCAATTGGGGAGACATGCGGGAGCCGTCTCGATAGACGGATTTGACCGACCATTCTCAGTGGCTTGGGATTTCAGAAAGCTGCGAAAACCTGAGGAAACCGCCTTCGGGGATATTGGGGTGCTGGTTAATCTGACGACGTGGGCCGGCGAAAACCTTGAGGGCGTCGGGTTGCTCGAAGCAAAGCGGCGAGACCTTAATAAAAGCAGCTTTTCCTCAACAAAACAGTCGCAACTTGCGCGGATTGCGAAGAATGCGCCAAGTGCCAAGCTACTCTTGTACGATTTTGATAGTGTTACTTCATGTATGGATAACTGCTATCCCCAACTATCCGAAAATTACCGCGACAGATTTTTCCGGGCCTCCAATTTTACTCACAGTGTGTGTGTGCCGGCCCGCACGGCTCTGCGAATAGCTCGCTATACGACGGATCTACATAAATTCGGCGTCCCATTGTCCTATCAACTTATCGAGCGGTATTTTCGCGGGTTTGACTTGGAAATGGATCCAGTGATTCTTTCTAATGTAAAGCGGAACATCCGCCGTCACGGCGCGCCACGCATCTTAATGCTCGTCGGTGTCAGCACTGGAAGCGCGGCGCCCGTTCTCCCAGAAGTCGCAAATGATCGCTATGTCAGACTCGACAGCGTATAAGATCCCGATACGAAGCTGCGAACTGCGGCTTGGGAGGGCGAGTTCGTTGAAACTCAATTGAAACGCTTGCTGAGAAGAGGGCGCTCAAGCGTATATCTCCAATATGCAATCTGTGGCGAGACGATTGGCGCTGAGAAATTTGAAACGGAGATAGTTCGAGGCATTGCCATTCTCCGTTTCACGCTTCGCCCTGTGGACGGCAATCAAAAGGCAGACGAAGAGCACTTGCACGCTGAAAAGCTGGAAGTCATCCAGATTCATGATCTCTGGGTTGTCACAGGATTCTTGGACTTCCTGAATACTCATTCTGGCGAGATCACTGGACTAGGTCTCGTAATTCATTCAAGAGGTCGGCGGTTTTCATTCAAAGCGAGTCTAGAGCCAACTCCACTCGTAGGTATTCAAATACGCGTACAGGGAAGCGATACGCGGCAATTCGACACATAAAGTTCGGGCAGACGCTGTATTACGAGAATCTTTTATAATCACGTATGGAAGCTAAAGAGGTCTTTGAGGGCAGAGTCGAATCACTGCGAGGCGTCGCGGCAATGATGGTGGCAATCGCGCACTCTCTGATCGTGTTTTCGATCGGGTCAATTCACGATATATGGCAACTCTCGCTGCCCGAAGCGCATGGTGGTCAGGCGTTCTTGACGCGTGGTTTGCTCGCTTTTTTCAACGCGTCCGTCGCGGTAACCGTATTTTTTGTCATTAGTGGATTTGTTTTGGGTCTGTCATTGGACCGTCGGGACCCTCGTTTGGGGTACAGATACTTTCCATTTCTCATCGCCAGAACGTTTCGCCTCTACCCGGCGTTGATAATCTGCCTAGTTTTCATTGGAATCTACTGGATAGCGCTGCCTTCGCCGGTGGACATCCAGAACACATCAGAGTGGTACCGACGCTACATACCAACACTGGATATCGGTATTTGGCTAAAGGAAGCTGCGTTGCTTGGCTGCACACTGAATCCTGTGGCCTGGACATTGCAAGTCGAGATGGCTGCCGCTCTAGTCCTTCCATTTATGCACTTGGCAAGCCGAAACCGAAGGCTTGCTGCAGATGGAATGGCGCTCGCGGTCCTTTTGTTTGTTGGTTGGGCATTGAAGGATAACCTGGTAGCTCCACAGCTATTCGTCTTCTATTTAGGGTTGATGGTGCCCGCCACGGGACGAAGGATGATTGAAAACGTGGGCGATAAGACTTTGTATTCATTTCTGGTTGGTACCTCCCTGGCAATGATGCTCCTTCCGTTGACATTCGCCGGCGAGATAAGATATTCGAACAGAATTATCGAGGCATCCGGCGCCTTTATTTTCATCTCCGCCATGCTCTACGGCAGAAACATGCCCGTATTTTCTTTGCTTGATTCGCGTATCGCGAGGTTCTACGGCAAGATTTCCTATAGCTTTTATCTTTATCACTTCTTTCTCATGTTCGTTCTCTCCCAATTGATTTTTGCAAAGGTACCCCCGAACCTGACGATGGCCTATCCTTTGCCGATGGGGTTGATGCTGGCGGCATTATCGGTATTGATCTCTACTGGGGTTGCGTCGCTTTCATATCGATTTGTTGAGCATCCTGGAATCACGCTTGGAAAGCGCTTTTCTCGGACGGTTGTGGGATTGATGAGAACAGCACCTCGAATGGGTTGAATCGGGAAGTCAAAAAAACGTACGGCGCGGAAAGCAGACCCGCGCCGTACGCAAGAGTATTAGCCAGCTAACGGCTGGCGAGCCGATTCAATCAGGGCAACCCGAAACCCTGATTCCAGACGATGGTTGCAAGATCGCTGTTCCCGGTGCTATTGAGATGGATATCCCAATTCCCGTTGATCGCGTCCTCGATTAGAGTGGTCGAATCCAGCGCTACCCAGCTGTAAAGATCGAGCACCGTCGATGTCGTACCGGTCACATTATAGGCAGCGGTGTAGGTTCCATCCTGATAGGACTGAAGGTTGAGCGTCCACCCGGGCGTGGTTGACTTGGTAGGGTCAAACTGCCAGTTGTACGGCATAAACGAACAGCCGGCGCTGCACGAGGTCTCAAGAAGGCCCGGGGGATTCATCGGAGTCATGAATCCCATGAACGGCGTCACCGTATTGCCGCTCGCAGCGTATTCGGCACCTTTTGTAGCATTCGCCGCGAGATAATACGCGTACTCGAATTGAGCAATCGGATCGCCCATTTCGAAGCCGAGGTGGCCGTTCGTTCCGTGTGCCTCCAGGTTAGCGGTGCCATAACCGCCGCCCAATGTTGCGCTGCCACCATAGCATGCGTAGGCTCCATTGGACGTATAGCGCTCCATCCAGTCGTTCGCGCCAAACATCATAATCACAGCATCGACACCGCTGCTGTAATTCGGCGCCAATATCACGCTCTGGCCCGAAGGTGTCGGGGTGCCACCTGGCGCCGTCCCGCTAAGCCGCGCCATATATCTCTCCAAGTTGCTTCCGCCGATTCCGTCCTGAATGATGATCAGGTTTTTCGACTGAGTAGGATTGAATGTGGTTGTGATATCGGTGAGACCCGTATTGCACTCGGCCGTGCCATTTGCTGCCGTAGCACCCGCATAGGTCACTCCACCAGTCGAATAGTAGCTTCGCTGATAGAGCGTAACTTTATAGGTGGGATACGTTGACGCGAATTTCTGAGCCAACACGTAAATCCAGGCTTGGGTATTCGAAACACCATACGACGCAGTGTGGCTATCGCCTTCGAACAGTATTCGAACGGTGTTCTGTCCGGAATTAAGCATGTTGGTCACAGTGTAGAACGGCGCGGTCGTCCCTGCCGGAACAGCCGGTTGCGCCGGCAAAGTGAATGTACCAGACGACAACAGCGTTCCGTCGTCGTTGTTATAGACATACATCGCACGATTGGTTCCAGAATAGGAGTATGCCGGCTTGATCAACGGAATATTGAAGCGATGAAACTCGTTAGTCGTGCCGCAGGAGGAATTCACGGCTGCGTTGTCCGAGTTGGTGAATCCTGGCGCATTCGCAACCCCGTACGCCACCAAGGTGCCGGTGCCGTATGGACCTCCGGCATAAACTGATACGCCGTTTTGGGTATGGCTACCACTTCCCAGGCAAGTCCACCCGTTAAGCACGGGACCATTGCTGGTGATCCCATCCACGTTACCAACCGCGGCTGAGGCGCCAGCGGACGCAAATGCGAAGGCTAGGGCAGCGGTCAGCCGCCCAAATAGGTTAGAAAACTTCATTTTGACCTTTCGAGAAAATAGAAACCCCCTGACACATGTTTCGGCATGAGCCAAAGAGGCACTTTGGTTGTTAATTACAGCGGAGAGTTACTGATCAGACCGGCGCTGCAGACATCATTTGTCCGTGCGATGGGACCTGTAGGACCAAAACGAGCGCGTTGGCCGGTATTGCAAGCGGTTTGGCCAGATTCCTATGATGGAGTTGCCTTCCGCAAATGAATGAGATGGACGTGCTGTGACGTCGATAATTAGATTCCGAATATGGGATCTTGTTGTGGGCGAAGATGTACAGGGCTATTGAGTGATATGTTCCTCCATTCAGATGATAAATCAGCTTATGTCACTCGAACGGAATGAAATTTATGGGAAGATCCCATTGATTCTCGAGGAGTCAAGAAGATACGCAAAGCTGACAGCGCGATGACTCCGGTATTTGGCCGGATCACCGATATTGCAGACACAGTCGAGCTGTCGTTCGGTATTTCGGTTTTCACAAATTTAATCGGCGTTCGCAACAAAACTCTGCGAACGTCGAAGCGGCTGCAGACGGCCGTTTCACCAATCTGAAAGTACCGCATGGCAATTCCCTCGGGGAAACCGCAAACCAGAGAATTGTTATGTGCGGTTAGGAATCAGATACCGTGTGGAGTGCTGTTCATGAACTATGGTCCGTCAGAACATGCGTCTCCAGTAACCGCGAGGATGTGCGGGCAACATCAAACCTCCGTCTGTTGAGCTGCCCTAAGGCGTTCAACAAGTTGGTGTCAGAATCACCATGCCGACATCGTCTTGCCTGGGATATTGCATTTATCTGCTCCAACCATCGGAACTGGCGAATCTTTAGCCAAGGTCTTTAGCGAGCGGCAATTTGGCAAGTCAAGAAAACGGCGCTCCGGACGCACAAGTTTGCGAGTTCCGGAGCGCCGACCTGCCTTTAACAGGATCAGAGCCCATCGAAGCAGATGTTTGATGAGCGGCACCGTCCGTCTTATCAGAAAATCACCTCAGTTGAGACCAAATCCATAGTTATAGATTGTCGTTGCTATTCCCGCATTGCCTGTCGAGTTGAGATGTATGTCGAAATTGACGCCAGAAAAAGTGCTTCCGGTGGGTTCATAAAAATTGGTGCTTGACGGCAAGCGTGGGGCGGTCGCATTTACATAGGCCGACCAACCAAAAAGATCCAGGATAGTAGCCGTTGAGCTTAGTGCGTCGTTTACCGCGAAATACACAGTATCTTGGTACTTTTTCAGGTTAAGGGCCCAACCATTGGTGTCGTTTCCTGCGCCGCCGGTGTCGGGTAAAAGCTGAGCGTTAAGCGGGCCAACCGTATACATGCAGGAAGCACAGAATTGATTGTTGTAGCCTACATGACCAGGTTTGATTGTTGACCTGCCGTCATAGAATAATCCTGGCGCATTGATCGGCGTCATGATGCCAATGAACGGCGTCCGAGCGGTGAGAGTATTAAAGGTACTCTGGGTCCCGGTAATCGCCAACTTGTAAGCAGCGCGAAAGGAATCAGTGTACGGATCTCCGGTCTGAAAGCTCCGGCCGGAGTTGTCGCCTTTAATACCCAGGTTCGGGCTACCGTAGCTGCCCCCGAGGGTCTGAATGCCATAAAGTGACGTGTAGCAGCCTTCTCCGCCACCGCTAGGCTCAGGGTGATAGCGTTCGAGCGAGTCAGCGATCCCAAACATCATTATGACGCCGTCGGGATTGATACCCAGTGTGCCAGGAATGAGATCCCGGATGACTGACTGGTTTGCCGGGATCGGCGTTGTGGAAGGCGCGGTCGATTTCAGCCGGGCGAGATACCGTTCAAGATTGCTTCCGGCAATTCCATCCTGAACCAAGATCAGGTTTTTCGTACCGCTAAAATTAGCGATTAGCTGAGCCCCTGTGTCGGTTTCACCAGAACCACAAGTCGAGGTACCGTCGGGATAAGTTGCGGCACCCGACGTGCTGGTGCCAATCCCTTGAAAAAGGGAACGGGCATAAAACGTGACTTTATAGTTTGTATAGTGAGCGCCGAGTAACACGCCCAGTTTGTAGACCCAAGAGGAGGAGTCGGCGCTTCCTGTCGCCCAACTATCACCGTACGACGCCGTGTGACTGTCCCCGACAAACAGGATTTCAACCGTGTTTTGGCCGCTGTCGAGGAGGTTTTTCAGTGTAGTGAACGGGAATGAGCCGCCGCCGCCCGGCGTGGGCGGCGCCGTAGGAAGGGTTGGCGTTCCGATTGGCGTCAACTGCGTATATGTCGAGGTACTTGGATCAAAGTGGTATGCATTTATCGTTCTGCTTGCCCCTGTCCATGCCACTGCGGCCGGCAATAGTCCGATCGCGAATCGATGAAGACCAGATGAGCACCCTACGGTTATTATTGCCGAATCGTCGGAGTTGTCGTACGCGGGCATATCGGCATACCCGCGAGCTACTTCCGTCCCTCCACTTCCCGGCGCTCCGCCGGCGTAAATCACGACCAAGTCCTGGGTGTCGTTTGTCGAGTCGCTTGACCGGCACACATAACCGGCGCCGACATTATTGTTTACCCCGTCGAATGATCCGATCACGGTATAAGCCGAAGCATAGGCTGATACCGATGCGAGGGCCGACGCGAGCGCCAGCTTGGTAAGGGTTGAATTCAATTTAAATTTCACGATTGCTCCATGTGGTTAGTGGTTGTCGATAGGAGACCCACTGGCAAAGGCAGCACACACCTTAAAGACTGAGGAATAGCTGCTAACGCATTACCGCTGACGTAATGCAATGCTCTCGTTCCTAAACGTCCAAGATTCCAAAGCGAATCTACCGTGCACTCATAGTTCGAGAGGTCTTGGACGCTGGCCAACAATTGCCAAGACGAAATCCAGGCCGGGAAACTTATTCCTTTACGACGCGTCCTTGACTTCGCGAATGGAATTTACCGTCACGATATTCGGTAAGAGTCAGAAACTTCCAACAACCGCTGTGCAGAATTCAGTACAAGCACAGTAAGATAAATCCTACAAAATGGAGATAAATGAGATGTCTCAGTAAGTTACAATTCGGTTGGCTTTAGGCGGGTTGGCAAATGAAATATGGTTGCAACACCCCGGTATGCGTTCGCTAAGGCCGTTCAAGTGGCCCCAAAGCGACCGGGCCGCGGCCTTACCGAGACGGCTCAGCGGCGAGAAGCTGATTCAGGAAGGGATCACGCGCCGATTGGCTGCAGCCTCAAGGGATCCTTGGGGAGCAATCTGCGCCGGCGCGTTCAGAATCGTCATGCCATCAGACGATTTACCGAAGTGCAGCATAGACATCCAGTTGGCCGTAGGCGGCTCGTTGCATATTACGATGCAATTCCACCACCTGAAATGCCGCAAACCGGCCACCGATTATAGTGGCAAACCCGCCGGCGGTTATGGTTTCATACCCGCCATCGATTATGGTTCGAACCCGCCACCCAAAATAGGCAATCCCGCCAGGCTGGCGCGAGCGCCTGGAATTGGAAACGAATTTGCGGTAGCCGCCGGCAGGTGCCACCTGCGCTACGGCTAATATTAGGTAAAATCGCTCAAGCCCGAAGTCGGCCAATTCGTCCACCCTCGTATTTCGGCTCGATTGTCAGGGATTCCCTGACGCGATCGACAAGCCAAGACTGGAATAATGTAGGTGGGCCGATCCTAGCCAGAACGACAACAATCTATGCGAAAGACTCACCATTTAGATCTTGACGGTGAAAAGTATGCCAACACCCTCGTGCCGCGCGGCCTAGTCGCGGCCCTACTCAGCTTGATAGAAGGTAAGGTTTTCCTAACCGAAGGTGTCCAGGAAGTTTTGCATTGGCGTAATTCCAACCATGGGTTGCCAGATGCCCTATTTGACCCATTGTCGGAAGTCGACTCTGAGACTCATATGTTCCCTGTTGGCGCGGTAAGGCTTGAATGGCACAAAACGGCTCTTGCTCGCGAAGACGAGGACCGCAAGGTTGTCGAGAAATTCTACCGAGAATATGCATTGCATGAAGCGACGGTTCTGTACGAGGCGGCGCTTGCCAAATTACCTGATTCCACGTTCAACCTGGAGTCCAGATTACGCGGCGGCTGATCTGGGAGCCAATTCCGCTCGGCAGTTTTTGGCTATTATTGGTCATCATCGATGCTCTTCGTGGTAACCCCTGAAATCAGCACAGATAACTTTCCCACCCGTGCACAAACGTACTCAATCTCTGATTCGTTCCCTCGCCGAAGGTTTGTCTGGATACTTGACGCTCCAAGCGCGCTGCGGACTTTCGACCGCTTATTCGGAATACTTACTATACGACCCAATCGTGCGTATTGCGACCCACCTCCAATGGGGAGTGCGTTGCGAGTATAAGTTGCCAAAGACAATGCCTGGAGTCGGCGACAACCGGCGGCTAGACTTGATGTTTTTGCATAAAGTGGCGCCACTAGCAGTTGCAATGGAAGTAAAGTGGGCACGAAAGCCTAAAATGAAAGTGCAGCTGGCAAACGATATTGTCAAACTGCGCGAAGTGCAAGCGCCAATAAATAGATGGATTGATGCTCGGTTGATATTGGTGGCGGGGCCACACCAGATCAATGGTCAAGGCGTTCCCAGCCTGCGGCCATCGTTGAATGGAATTCGCGCGAAGCCAATCGAGGTGAGAGCCCTTGGCATTGGAAGGACCGCGTGGGGAACATCGGTGTTTGCCGTAAAGATTCAGTAGATACCCAGCCCAATAGGTAAGTGTATTGACGTAAACTATGTCGATGCGTACAAATTGTGATCTGTCGCCGGTATTACATACGGCAATCGAACTCGTGACCATGAAGCTTTTCATCCGTTACTTCGCAATCGCAGCATTGTTCTTTCTACCTGCAGCCGCATGCGCAAATCCACAAAACGGGTACTGGTACAACCCCACTGAAGGTGGTCGTGGCTATTTCATAGAAATCCAGGACTCCGCAATGTTCTTCGCCGCATTCATGTACGACGCAAACGGCCACGCGACTTGGTTCGCGTCCGAAGGGTCGATGACATCGACTACGCAGTACAATGGCTCGTTGATCACATATGCAAACGGCCAAACACTGACCGGTATATACAAATCACCCGTTGTATCCAACCCACAGGCCGGCAACATCGCAATTAGCTTCTCTAACGACACAACTGCAACGCTGACACTTCCGAATGGTACGCAAGTACCTATCCAACGATTTGCATTTGGACCAGGGGGCGTTGCTGCTCAAACCGTTAACACCAATCTGCAAACTGGCTTCTATTGGAATCCAAGCGCTGGCGGCTCTGGTTATACGATCGAGATGCAGGGGTACGAAATTTATATGGCGGCGTTCATGTACGATGCAGACGGGAGTCCAGTTTGGTATTTGGCCACTAACAGGATTAAAGGACCCAATTTGGATTTGGGCGTATGGACGCAATACGCTAATGGACAGACTTTGACTGGCACTTATATGGTGCCGATTGTTTCGAACACCGATGTTGGATCAATGACACTGCAATTTCCAACATCGATTACTGCAACGTTGACGTTGCCAAATTTTACGCAGATACCTTTGAATCGCTTTAACTTTGCAAGTATCGGCAATCCGTCTGCGCCAAATACGCAGTATTTTAGCTGCGAAAATACGGCTTACTCCTACGTTATTCCAGTCGGCGATTACGCGTTCAATCTTAATCCATGGGGAGCTGGATGGCACCCACCTCAAAACATAAGCGACATCACTGACTTCTTTCAGTGCATGTATGTTACGCCAACAGCAACTGGTATAAATGTGTATTGGGATTGGAGTTGGCCATTAAATGTTGGTGGATCTGTGAAATCTGCGCCCAATATTGAATGGCGGCCAGATGGTCAACCAATGATTCCGACTATGTTGGAAAATTTAAATAATCTAACCGTGAATCACGAGTATGTTGTTAATGCAAATGGTCCGTATAACGTTAATTATGAATTGTGGATTAATTCTACTCCGCCGCCAGTTGGTACTGAACCTGATTATTGGACGTCTGTTAGCACAGAAGTTGAGGTGCTTCTCGACGATGCGTCGTGGTATGTCAACCCTGACGTCGTTGAAACTATAACTATAGGCGGCTACCAATTTGGCGTCGAGCATGGTATTAACAATGGTGGAAATCAGTTTATAATTTTCCAAAATCTCGGCCCTATTCCCAAAGCCTCGTTCAAAGTGAAGGATTTTGCTGACTATATGGTTTCGAAAGGTTGGCAAAAACCCACAGACTACCTTTTTGTAATTAGTTTTGGTACTGAGATCGGTGGTGGGAGCGGTAGTCTCACACTCAACAATTTTAGCGTGACCCAGTAATGATCTGAGCCAACAATGTGCCCCACTGATTTATTGTAAATACAACAAGAGGGTATGAAGGCAAACGAAATAGTGTCGATCGCCGCCAAAAAGAGGCGACGGTGTTACCAGGTGTCTTTAGACAGCGGGCGCGTGCAAACGGGGTGGTTGATAAATTACACCTAGCGATGCGGCGCAACCGCCAAGCCAGATTTTCTCTCCTGAACGCAACCGGATTACTGGCCTAAGATGGCCGATTATGGGAATCGCTCACCGCTACTTTGGGTCGGGATGCAGCCATGGGCAGCCGGGAAATCGGTCATGAAAAACCCGGAAATATCGGCCATCGCCGAGCCGCCTCGGTAAACGTTTTAAGGTAACCGACCGCCGGGTGTTTGGGACGGCCGTTTTGCACCATTTCAGGCGGTGGGTTTGCGGCACTATGGGTGGCAGGTTTGCCACCATAATCTGTGGCGGGTTTGACCATAATGCGCAGCTCGTTAAGAAAATTGTCTGGCCGGACTGTGCCGAGAATGATTTTGTTGCCGCAAAAAGGCAATGCCTTTGCGGCGTTCCAAGCGGCCCTGGAAGTGGTCGCAGGAAACAACAGCATATCGAATTAGACCAGTTTTGTTCCCAAAGGAGCAAAAGTTCGAAAAAAGCTGGTGGCTAAGGAGTGCCATTGCCAACGAACAGAGAAAGAAATTACTTGAACTGGGGTAGCACTTAAATTGATGCGAGTGCGCGCGTGTCAACTGGATGGGAGCAGGAAACACATTTTCAGTATGGCAATTTGCTCTCAGCAAAGAATCGGCGTTCGCAATGACTGAATTGCGAACGCCGATGACCTTACCGTTGGTTGTCGCGTTTGGAAAGCCCGGCTTACGGCAATCCAAATCCTTGGTTCCAAACGATCGTGGCGAGGTCACTATTTCCTGTCGCATTCAGATGAATGTCCCAGTTTGCGTTGGCCGCGTCCTCGATCAATACGGACGGGGTTAAAACAATCCAACTGTACAAATCGAAAACGGTTGCCATTGTCCCCAAAGAGACGTTTGCCGCCGTGTAGGTACCATCTTGAATAGACTGCATGCTGTAAGTCCAGTCGGGGGTGGTCGACGAGATTTGTTTGTTATAGGGCATAAAGGTGCAGGAACTGGGGAGACAGTTTGTTTCCAACAAGCCAGGCGGGTTCATTGGCGTCATCAGCCCAATGAATGGCGTTATGGTATTACCACTCGCCGCGTATTCTGCGTTTATCGTGCCAGTGATAGCCGTTTCGTAAGCTGTTTCGAATTGCGCAGTCGGATCCGTATGTTCGAAACCTAAATGGCCATTTGTACCGTGAATTTGTAAATCCGCTGTGCCATAACTACCACCGGGGCCAAGAGTAACGCTGGTCGAATAACAACCATATGCGCCATTGTTGGTATAGCGTTCCATCCAATCGTTGACGCCGAACATCATAATAACGGCATCGACGCCACCATACGGTGATTTCGTGACCGATTGATAGGCGGGGAACGGAGTTCCGCTGGGGGCGGTGGTACTCAGGCGCTCCATGTATCGCTCAAGGTTGCTTCCGCCGATACCGTCGACGATTATGTTCAATGTCTTCATCGCGCTGGTATTCCACTGGGGAGTGCCTAAATCCTGGACATTTGAGTCAGCGCACATGGATGTGCCGCCCGCGTTGGTCGCGCCGGCATTGTATTGTGTGCCGTCCCAATAGTAATCCCGTTGCATAAGGGACACTTTATAGGCTGGGTAGGCGGCGGCAAATTTTGCCGCCAGGGCGTACAGCCAGGTATTGGGGGTGGTTACGCCATAAGACGTCGTGTGGCTGTCACCAACGAATTTGACCTGTACAGTGTTTTGTCCGTTGTTAAGCATAGTGATGATCGGATAAAACGGAGCGCCGGTTCCCGCTGGATAAGCTGGTTGTGCGGGAAGAGTAAACGCCCCAGCCGAAAGCAATGTACCGTCGTTGGCGTCATAGACGTACAACGCTCGGTTTACACCGGCGTACGAGAGCGCTGGCTTCTTAAGCGGGATATTGAAGCGATAAAATTTTCCGGCCCCGCTTGTTCCGCAGGTTGTGTTAATTGCGGAATTGTCGCTGGCCGTAAATCCCGGATTGTTTGCATAACCCGACGCCACTAACGTTCCTGTTCCCGCCGGACCGCCAGCATATGCGGCGACCACGTCTGGATTGCCACCACCACCGCAAGCATATCCATTTAAAACTTTGCTTGGAAGCGCGGTAATGCCGTCGACGTTGCCGATTGCCGCATGCGTCAATGTCGACGCGCTTGTCAACAAAACGGTTAAGGACAGTTTCAATAGACTATTTCGTATTTTCATCGTTTTTCCAATTAAGATTGGCGAGGTCTTGTCCATTGTTGGTTATGGATAAGAGGCCGGCGCAGATTGATGAGGAATGATTGGAACTGAAACAAATGGCTAACTGCCGGATCTGAAAACCGCTTGGGTGTTCAAAGGACGATGTGTGGCACTCTTTTCTTCGGTGATTCAGACTAGAAAAACTGCGCAAACTACTGCGCGTTTTCGACCATTGCGGTCGAGCGAGAAAAGCAGGCAACTAGACATGCGATGCCCAAAATGGCCAGTAAGGTTGCTCACGTATGTGAAACCGGAGGCCGAGCTAAGTCTTGTTTTGGTGTAAATCTCAGTTACCACAAGACAAGCGAAGTCTAATGCCGACACATGGCGCCGAGCGTCCGGATTTGTAGACAGTTAATGTAGGACCTGTCCGACGGGATTACTTCGCATGATTCCGAGTAAACGGCGAACCACTTTGACTTGAACGATGCGGGGAAGGCAACCGATCCGCGCGGTTCATCTGTGCATAGCGGAGACTCGAGATATCTCGCCCGCAATGAAGGACAGCATACGTAATTTGACCACTTTTGTTCCCACGGAGCAAAAGTTCGCAAAAAGTTGGTGGCTTTAGTGGGGTCGAACTATGACTGATTGAACCGTCTATTAGCCACGGGAATCAACGAGTTCGGAAGACAGTTTCTCTGATCGAGTTATTGCGCCGGCTGATTGAAATACAATCTAGCTAGAAAATATCGGCAGCCTGCGCCTCAAGCTTTGGAGATGGAATTTAATTAAATTGGGGCTCTCATCACCAAATGGAATCACTTCGCCTATCACTTCGGGCAAAACAAATGTCAAGCGCTCCAAAACCTGTTCCTCAGGCAAGCCCGACCGTTCCTCCATGTATTTCAGAACGCGTGTGCTTTTGAATGCAGTTCGAAGGATATCCGGAGTGGGCTCGACATTCGGGCCACGCGACGTCCACGATTTAAAGGCTTTGTTTGATTCCGCATCCGAAAACCTGGCCTTTAGATTGTCGAAGCTCTTAACTTCGACATTCTCAACGAATCCCGATAGCAAATCGACCAAAGCGCGCTTAACCTTCCAATCAACCGTCTGTGACGGGTTGATTGAAGCCTTTTGCCTGGATCGGGGACGCTGGACTGGCGCGCTCATTTTCATTTTCGCGAGTAAAATTGCTGGTCGTTCGACAAATATCGCACTTCCGGGTTCAGTTTTCAATATTTCAGTCGTAAGGATCTCTTATATGCTCGAGAGCCCCGTCAAATATATTCTTTATGTTCTCTTCATTAATCAACATGATAGCGTCGATTTCATGCTCGCCGAGCGCGCGGTAACTTTCGAATTGCGATTCCATGAAAAACTGGTCTGAAGTCGGCTCATGAGGAAACAATTGGGAGCGATTCCCGTATTCAAACACATCCATCGGAGCGGCTAGGGAATTACCCAAATATGTAGCTGTTTTCACATAGAGCAATTGGCCCGGCTCATCATTGCCGGGATAAATGATGTCAAACAGCGCAGCGTAACGCCCGTCTTCGCCTAGTTCGGGCGCTCCGATCTCGAAAGTGGACTTAGGCGACTGCCGAATTTCAATTCCAAAATCAATGCGAATTTTGCGGATTGCATTGCCAAGGTCGTCGAAATTTCGCTCGTGATCGGCGCTCGCATCGACCGCGACAATATAACGGCAGCCTCGGCGTACCATTTCGTAAATGCCGAGATTCTCGAAGTGACCGCCATCAGATACATAGATCCATTTGTCCAGGTAATCTGTGAGCCCAAACAACTCGCGAACAAGGGGATCGAATGAATTGCTTGGGCCAGCTGATTTGCTCGCTAACTCATGATTCGGATTTCCGAGCCACCATCCCAGCCGCGCATTGAAGAGGGTAAGCAAAAAAGCTGTCACCAAACTTGTTCGGCGACCCGCGTTCGGAGAAACGGCGGCACCCGAGATAGTCATTGCGGTCCCTAAGGAAATTCCTTCGGGTCCACCGTAACTACTTACCTGACGGTATCCTAGATCTGCACTTCCGGCGTGCAGAGGAGAGATGGTGAACGACGTTGCCTTTCTTTCCTGGACGGCATTGTCGCGATCCCCTACACGGTTTAGCGCGCAATTTACTATAAGCATGGGCGCGCGGATAAACTCGTCGTCCTCCGCGGCACCCAATCCACTTGTGGACGCGTCAACAGACTTCTGTATTGCCGGAGGATGGTCTGGCTCAACTTGTTGGACAGATTCATCATTTGGGGGTGCCTGTGAATATAGGGCTCCCTCCGTTTCGAATTGCTCTGCTCCTGCATTCCCGCGCAAGCAAACTCCACCTCTGCGCGCTGGATTGAGCCACTGCATTCTAGGGCTATCGTGTTTATCAAATTCGGTAAATTCGTCTCCTTCCCGAGCGGTGAACTGCCACATTTCCGGTGGTGGTTCGCTCGCGCGTCCCAAAAATCTATTCAAAATCCTCTCGATCCTTGAAACCGCGGGTCGCGTACCGACTAGCGTGGCTTCGTCCAGTTCGGCCGGGAATATTCTCTTGCCTCTCGACGCGGCGAGAAAGCTTCTGACAAGACGATCCCGATACATGGAATGCAGGGAGTAACGATTTACGTTTATCGTAATGCCGAATAGGAAGCTCACGCCGAGAAAGGCCGCCACCACCAGCAGCTCGACTAAAGGCGAACGCTGCCAAATTGAAAACAGCAAACTGCCGAAGGCACATGGGCGTACGCCCACTGAACAGAATTGATCATACGACAATAGAGATCTCGACCAAATGAGGAGCTCTTTCACATAGTAGGCCATGCCGGCAATGACGATAACGATAAGGATTGCGCCAATGACATTTTGAAGCGGCTCCGTTCTGCTTCGTTTCTTATCATCGCGTTCGCCGATTTTTGCAGGTCGCGTGGTCGATCGAATAAATATTCCCCTTGACAATATTCCACTCAAAAGTGCTGCCAGCGACCCAATAAGTGCAGGAAAATTTGCGCGCTGAGTCTCTCCGATGAGGAATCCGAAGGCTAGCGGACCTCCCAACACCAATGTTCCGAACCCGAACCAGATGCTCGATAACAGTAGAAGGATCGCCACACTACGCGCCCACCATTCTCGGTCGAGATCATCGGACAGTCCGCTAGCTATCGCAAGGAATATGACTTCGGGGATCAGAAGTATGATTATCCAGGATGGCACACCGAAAATCGCCATCAGTACATTTGATCCATAGCGCTCCTGTCCGTCTGGGATCCATGCTCCCGAGACAATCAACCAGCTCGAAACAGAGTAGATGAGGACAAACGCGGAGACTATAGTAGCGATAGCCAATATGCTGGATTCACTCCAACTGCGAACGACATCGCTAAATTGGTCGAACAACAAGAATAGGCCATTACAGAGCACTAGGGCCAAGATAGTCACACCAATCCAAGTGGTGGAGCTACCAGGTTGAAGAGCGGTATTGCTTAGGATGCTGGAATTCCGCGCCACGGTAACGCATATGGCGCCGAGAAATATTGCTATTGCGACGGCCGAGTACCAGTTATTTGAAACGCGCGTGCTTCTCGGCTTTTGCCTGGAATAGGTACGCCAGCGCAAGACCAACAGCCCTCCCACCGTGAACGTCAATCCGATTATTGCCAGATTTGTGATCCAATCCCGTGACAAATGCGGGCCGGTAATGAGCGAGTAGAAGACGAAAGGAATGCATATGAGCGCCGCCAGAAGCGGCACGGTAACCAGGCTGTTGAGTAGAAGATTTCTGAGATACGTTGCGATCAAAGTCCAGGCGTCGAGGGACGAAAATCCGGTCCTCGGTGAAAGATAATTGGAGTTCCGACGTAACCAGTCCAACGGGTTGGCGGCGATGAGGGGGTCCAGTGGTTTGGGCGCCGCGTTTGCCATCTGCTCCTCTACCTCCCGTATGCCGCCCTTGGCGCGATATGCCCACGCTGCGAGAAAGCAACCAATGTAGCCGCCGCCAGATACAGTAGACAAGTATTGAAATCGCTTTAGCAGACCACGCTGAGCGAGCCCTTGGACGACACCAAGGGAGAATGCTGCGCTGCGGATCCCCCCTCCTGACAAGCATAGGGCCGCCGTTTCCTCAGCGAAATGCGCCCTCTGAATGCTCTGTAAATCCTGACTCTTTTGATCGATGCTAGCACCGGTGACGGCAGCATATTCCTCTGAAAGCGCGCGAACGACATCTATTAAGGCTGCTTCGCCCGACTCTATAGTCTCGGTCTTGCCTGTCATATTAAAAAGAACCCATTTTTGCAAATCGGACCGCTTCGCGCGAACTGCTCATTCAGGGATAGGCGAACAGATAAATCAAACGAACCTCTGGCTAGCGATTGGCGGCCGCGCGAAACCTCAATTTGCACCGTCATGGTTTCGCCGGCCCCAGCCTCGGTTGCTTGTGCGCCGTCACGGCTATCCTTTGCCGGGATCCGAAGCGGCTTTCTTTACGAGATATGCTCCCTGCCCGATCCCAAACGCGGACAGCAAGGCGGTATCGACGTCTGGAAGATCGACTGACTGATCCATTGCCAACCAGGCCAGATACTGCCAGGTCTTGAAAAAGTACACGACGGCGGCCAGCACAGTAACAAACATCATCTGGAAATCGCCCAGATCGGGCCGGCCACTGTCGTCAGAAAATAAATCTATTAGCTTCGGTGCGGCAGCAGTGGTTTTTGCAGCCAAACTGGGGATCGCTGGATCGGCCGCCTTTGATATGGTAATTGCCTTGGCACCGCCGAACGACAGCGCACTAAGACCACTCAAAGCGAGGAGATTTGAGGTTATTCCAATGCCGCCAATGTAATCAAACCCGAAGGCCCAGACACGTAATTCAATCGTTGCCAGGTAAGCAAGCATTGCGACCCCAAACCAAATGGCCAGTTGCGTTTGTGATTTGCTTATACGATTGTCGACACCGACGAGCAGAGTTAGAGGTCGGAATCGCGTGGCGGCCGCCGCAAACGCGAGAATAATCGCCGCTGCCAAGGCCACGGCGATCGTCCGGGTTTTCGCGCTGACGGGCCGTTGGATGTTGGTAATTGAGTCCAATACGGGGTGATCCGAGTCCCCAGATTCAACGATTGCCATGCGGTCGCCAGGCGCGAGAGACGCCAATTTTTCTTGGATCGAGATGTCTTTGACCGCGAATTGTCGTTGACTCTGGCCGGGGATAGCCAAGATTGTTGTCTCCGCTTTAGCGTCATATGAAACCAACAAGCGAAATGGCACGACCTTTTCCGCTTCCGCACGCGCCGGCAGCGGGGTAGCCAGAACCATCATCAACACAACTACCGGGGATAGTCTTCGTCCGATTCGCATTGCATGTGAGCTCATCGAATGCGCCTCCAGGCTGCCAGTGCGTCGCCAAATATGTTGTACCCAACCTCCGTTCGCAGCGTTGAGCTATCAAGGCGTATTGGTTGATTCGGGACCGCGCCGGCAATCCATCGATTGCCAAAATCGTCGATTGCACTAACTTGGGATGGCTCAATCGCATCCATCGGCAGCGCCGCCAGGTAATTAAAATTTGCCGGAGTCATCCCTTGGGGAAACGTCCAGCCGCCGGCTGCCGATTGAACTGGGGATATGAGTGCGTTTAGTCGAACTATTCTGCTCTGCTCTGGTGGATTGAGCCCGTTTTGCCCACCGACCATCGCGTGCGCAACAAAGCTAGCTGCATCGGGTGGGTCATCCAGGATGGAACTCGCCAACTTTGTGATGTCTTTTATCAGCGAAGAGTCGATTCGGGGAGCAAATAGAGGATTGGGTGGATCGTTCACCCCTGCCAGCGGGCGCAGAAGGTTACCGGTACCAATGCTCAGCGCGCGTATGTCCGTCGAATTTACTTGGGCGCTAATCGCTTCAGTTACTGCAGCAAGCACTGGATTGTTGCAACCCGCGACGCCACCATCCCAATATCTTCTGTCGGAGGTATGGAATGCTGCCGGCGCATCGAAGTAATTGACTGGCGCGTTTGTGGAAGCATGGATTGCCTCTGCCAAGGTCGCGGTGGACGCGTCGCCGTCGCCCCAACCGGGTCCACCTGATTTGACCGACCGAAAGAAAACCGCACGCGTTACGTCATAGTCAAATGAGGTAATCAGCAGGCGAACTGGGTTTCCTCCGGAGCCGGAGACATTTGCAGCGACGCCCGCCATTTGCGAGGGTCCCGATTTTGGCAGTATCTGCTCGATTGCCCAGAGTTTTGCCTCGGCGCTGTATTTCGGCCCTATTCCTGAAAGGCCATGCAGAACCCTGTCGCCAAGGTTCTTGGACGGTGAAAACATCATCTTCCTGCTCGAATCGTCCAAAAAGAAATTCGCGATCGTCGAAAGAGGCAGATTCTCGACAAGCCCTCCCAGTACCAGGCTTCCGCCAGAATTGGCAGCGACCATATCAAACGCGCTCAAGACCTCGTGCCCAAGAGTCTTCGCGTCGAACAGTTGAATCAGCGCTTTGACTTCAAGTAATGCCCAGGGGCCGCCGCCGTCCAGAGATAAAATTCGGTAAGTCATGTCACGTTGCTCCTCTTTCGATCTTTCCTGATCGATGACTATCGGACATCGCTCGCAATTGGCCATTCGTTGACTTCTACGGAAAACGGATCCATGCGTTGTGAACTCTACCGGCGTGTTTTAATTTGCTATGGGACGCGCGATGCAAGAGCCCTCAATGTTATTTTGGTATCCTCGTTGAGCCCACGTGCACTAGGACAATTTACCTCATCAAGAAATGTCCTCGCCAACTGCGGCCACGCTTCATTGCTAATTAATGACTCCCTTTCCGCTTCTTTGCCCGGCATATATAACCGTCGAGTTAAACCGGCAATAACGTAACGTCCTCCAGTAATGGCGCACCCAGCATCGCTCCAGATCTTTGCGCGAATCTTTTGAAACTCCTTTACCACTTCCGTCGGGTTTTGCGCTTCAACCATTTTCCAGTCAGCAGCCCAGGAAAGACCTCCAAAACGCTGATCCAATGGATCGAGGCGGGACATGATCAATCGCAGACCGGATTCCTGGCGCGCACCTTTTGGCACTTTCTGTCTGAATTCGTCGATCACGCGCTCGTAGACATCTTTCGTAAAGGTGCAGTTGGGTAATGCTGAGCCGGTCGACTCTCTGGAGAACGAGCACGGCGCCCCGAGGACGGAGCCAACCATATAGTTGGCGGCGCTGTTCTGTCCGCTCACCAGAATTCCTTTGTTTAGGCGAAGTCCCTTGCCCTCAAGAAGGATGTTGATGGCGCTTCCAGGGATTTCCTGGAGAAATCCCCCGTCGGTCCGCCAAACATAGGCATTGGAGAAATCCGCGCCGTCGAGTTGCGCCCTATCAAGTCTGGCTCCCTGCAGCTGCGCGCTCGCGAACGAAGCGCCGCGCAAATCCGCGGATAGCTGGGCACCGAAAAATCGTGCTCCGTCTGCTTCTGCCGCCTGGAAATTTGCCTTGTTGAGGTTCGCGCCATCGAACACTGCTTCCTTGAGTATCGCGGCCTGTAATTGCGCGTGAAACAGGAGCGCGCCCGATAGCTGCGCGCCGTGCAAATTGGCTCCCTGAAGTTGAGCTCCACTCATGGACGCGCCTTGAAGTTGCGCATTTTCCAAACTGGCACCTTGTAGATTCGTGCAGTCGCCATCGACTACAAGCGCAGTTGCACCTGCGCAATCAAATCTGGCACCCTTTATTTCCGCAAAATCCAGGTGTGCATTCTGCAAATTTGCCGCGGTGAAATCGGCTTTGCCAAGCGTGGAGTTGTTAAGTACAGCACCTTCAAGGTGCCGCTTTCGTAAAGACATCGTCTCGCTGGCCACATCGATCTTTGCCTCATTGTCAAATCTTGCGCGATCGATGAGGTCCATATTGGGCAATACCAGCACATTCGACCATTGACTGTCGAGCTTGCGCGCCGCGAAATCCACCTCGCCGGCAACGAGCTTCTTGTGTAACCAGGGCACGGCTATTGGATTCTTCCCGTCCAGCTGTTCGCCGGGAAAAGTCGCGTTCCCAACCAATACAATTGGGATAAGGCTTAGCACGACCATAATGCCAATGTCGCGCCGTGGAATGACATGCCATGCCTCCGACAGCCTGCGACCTCCTGCGATTGCCGGCCACAATGCCCATAAAAGTCCTAGGTCAAGTAGCACCGCGATGCGATGCCACCATGTAATCTGCTCGTGGTGATAGGGCAGAAACTGCAGTTCGAAGAAGACCAGAAGCGAGATGGGGCCGAGAATCAGGCTGACAATCGCGATAAACCGCAACATGAATCCCATAAAGCCATAGCGATTCTCCGGAGGACCCGCCAGGAGCTGGACGAAGATATTGCTTGGCAATTGCTGGCGCAGTTGTAATTTTGTATCGTCATCAACGATCTGACTATGTAACTGCGAATCGAATATGCCCACCTTGCCTGCAAGCATGACAATATGAAGAAGCACATAAGCGTGCACCACCAGGAACAATATTGGACCGAGCAGGAAAAAGCCCTTTAGAGGTAGGTCGACGCCGAGAAACGGGAGCTTGACAGGGAGTTCAAGAAAAAGGTCTCGATGAGTGACGCCGCCAGCAGCGATCAGCAGATAAAAGAGTATGCCAATATAGGTCACCCATAAGCCTGCGCCGACGCTGGCGGCATCCACCACCGTGTCGCGCAGTGCTTTGAGATCTATCGCCGTCGCTGCGAGCACTTGCGCCGTTAGGGGAAGTGGGGTGCCGAGAGGGGGCAATGCCTCGCTTTGCGGAGGCGAGAACGAAGAACCTGACATGCCACTCACCGTGTCCTCTGGGGCGACTTTGGAAGCGAGCGGCGGCTCTGAAGCCTCGCTTTCGGGCGCCACGTAATCAGACGGGCTATCGCGCGGCTTGCCCATCATGGTGCGCTACTCCTAGATGCAGCAGCCGAATTCACGGGAGTCTGCCAACTACGACCAACTCGCATCTTGTCCTCCCGAACCTCGCGTATTTGTCTTTTCACGCTACTACGACGTTACCTATAGCCAAGCATCCGATTTATTTGAGAGCTTCGTTCAGAACATTTGCTAGCCGAGCCCCAGCCAGCGCAATTCTTTCCGCCGCTATCTTCTGGGCGTTGGTCTTGTACGCTACTGTAAGAGTGTAAGGACCAGCACCTGTCGGTCCGATTGGAGGGTCTTTGTAAACTGACTCTTTGGCGACTGTGAAACTCTCGTCGATCCATATTTTTTCATCTAGCTGTGACGAGCTGGATTTGTCGGCCTTTTGAAGCTTGCTCGCCGCGGTGATCGCTGCAGTCGCGGACTTAGTTTGCCCCTTGACGTTATCCCAATAGCAATGCAGCTCGTGGTAGCAGGCGGAAGGAATAGTAACCAGGTTTCCGCCTCGATCTCCGTCGGGTAGGTCCTTTGTGAAGCGTGAGGTTGCGTGCAGAGGTTGATGGACGTCTCCGACGAGATGTTCTAGCCAGACAAGGTCATAGGATTTAAGTCCCTGGTCTTCGGAGTTTGAAGCCAGCACTTGTCGGAAAACCGCGATCTGCGTTTGCGCGTTGGGAGTCTTTGGCGATTGAAGGGGCGTATCGTCACTAGAAAAAGGCTCATCGACAAAATGCCAGTACCTGTGCATGTACGTGCCTTTCGGCTTGTATCCTACGTTTTGGGCCGGATCCGGCGATTTTGCCGGGTCCTCGCCATCATCTTTAAAGTGCTTCTTGTCACTTTTGATAAGGTCCGGCCATGTGGCGGCATACACGAACGCGACCTTTCCCCGATCGGCGGGCGCGACATTCCTTATCCAGGTTGAATACATCGGATTGAGCTTGATGAGGGCATCGACTTTTGGGCGAACAGTCGTTTTATCGAGATTGTCGTAGGCGATTGCAGCTACCATCATGTGTCCCTTACCATCCCACGCACCTGCTTCGGTCGTCATAAACGCCGCAAACACGATCGCAAAAAAGAGTGTGAGCTTCATAGTTCACCTCGGCTAAATGGAATATTCAGAGCAGCCTTCCCTACATCTGGTCAAATGAGTGCCGTTGCTTGCTCGCGGCATCGGCTCGATCTTTGGCTTCTGCAATATAGGAGGCCGCCAAAGCTGCGCATTTCGCGCTATATGGTGGAGGCAGAGATACGGTCCTAACGGCGATGCTGGATCGGTGCTCTTCAACCGCGCACACCAAATCCACCTGATAGCGGTCGTTCGATACGACTCGTTTGAAATATGCCGCTGCGATCTTTTGCCCTTGCAGGACGTCAGTTGGGTGGTGGACGCCGCAAATAATGCGATTTTCGCCATAACGAACACCGCGTGCCATCAAAAGGGGTGTTCGCTCCGGCATCACCGCACTCAATAGAAGTGCGGCTGAATAGCCGTTGGCTGAATGTCCGGAAGGATAGGAGCGTAAGTCGCTTGATCTTAGATAGTCCGTTTCACACGGGATAATCTTTCTATCTTCCAGATATGGTCTTGCTCGTTCCTTTGCATTCTTGGCGAGTCCGACGTAACCTCCGACGTCTTGCAACACCATATTCAACATGTGCGCAAGTATCGGTCGCGTATGGAGATTTAGCGATGTTCCCGCTGCTACGCTGAAGTGAGGCAGCAACTCGTCGTAGTCATAGGCGGCGGCATCTTCATACGCTTCCGTTCGCATCGCGCTGGGTTGGAGTTGCGCGGCAATAACGGCTCGAAGATCTCTGATGCCCGTTTTGGAATTGTTATCGGGAGCAGGTGGCACCAGGTACCCAATGTCGGCGCCATTTAGATATCCGGTAAAGGCGACGTCCGCGGCGTGTGTCGGAGGTGTTGCTGCGAACAATAAGCCCGCAACAACGGCACCGATCACCGCAATGTGTCGCTTTGATAGCGCGGAAAAAGCATGATACATGTGGCGCCCCCCGTCTCGCGTGACCAAAAGACCCGGACAATGACAATATCGCTCGCCCTTCGCCTTAAATAGTCAGCTGCTGCCGTTTGTTTGGCTTCTTCCCGGGACAGCAATCATCAATCTCGGGAATTGCGAAATCTCAAATTACGATACGCGAGCTTTTTGTTATATGCAAGCATCATTTCGGCTCGACGCGATTCCGAAACAAAGCCGACACAAGCGGTACTTCTAAAGTCGCGCAGCAACCACACCATGTAAGCATATGAATTGACCATGAAAATTCCACGATGTAAGTTTCTTGCCGTATCGCCACCAGCGAGTTTGCAGTTTCTGATCTTGACCGTCGAAGCCGCGGGGCGCGATTTAACGCGATCAGTCATTTATCGGCCAGCCGGAAAGAAATACGCCCGGTTTTCAATAGGCAATTGATTGGCGCAGAAGGTTATTGCAGAATGATGTCCTTGATCCAGGGCAAAAAGGCTTGGCCGAACATGGGACTCGGGGCGTGATGGGTTGGACCAAGCTCTACATTCCGCATGGGAAAGACGCCGACAAACTGGCAGCGCGCTTTTTCGCGCATCTTTCGCGACTTCACGAAGCGGCGGGATCTTCCCAAGACAGTGCGGCGTACCATATCGAAATCGCCACCGTCGGCCATGTTTATTATTTATGTCCGGCCATATCGACGATGGCGGAGTCATTTCTCAGGGAATATGGCGAGGTGGCGCACGTCGATCCGCCGAGCCTGAAGGAACTAACCAAATTGGATTTATAGCTGCCCCCAGATAAGGTTGCCAGGCACTTACGGGACCGATTTTGACAAATTCCAGAGAATTGACAATGCCCCTTGCGACTCACAAACGGAACGACGACGATCAACTCCTTCGATTCGGCGACCTCGGACGCGCGCGCGATTCGGCTACCGGGCGGGCGCTAGGCATTCTTTATGCCATTTCCTCGAGCGCCAGTTCAGTTTCCGCCACTGATCTGGCGCCAAGCATCGGGCTTCCTAAGCCGACAGTGCACCGACTGATGATGCTTCTCGAGCAAATTGGTTACCTTCGGCGTGAAGCCGGCACCAGACGCTTTATTACTGGTCCGATGCTGGCTGACATGGCGCTGCAATCTTTGATGAATTCGGCCCAGCTTTCGACGCGGCGCGTCATTCTTAAAAGCCTAGCGCGAGAAATCGGCGAGTCCTGTCATCTCACCACGCTCGCCGGGGACCTGTTGTTGATGGTCGATTCCGTCGATCCTGACGGAGAGCAACTTGCAAACGGTTTGGCAGGCACGCGATATCCCTTGCATTGCACTGCCAGCGGCAAAGTGTTCCTAAGCAGGATGCCGGCGGGAAAGCGTCGAAAACTTCTCACATCGTCCCCCCTCGAGAAACTGACACCTAGGACGGTGGTCGATCCGCCGACCATCGAACAGGAACTTCGGCGCGTACGTATTTCAAAGGTGGGATTGGAGGATAACGAATACAGGGAAGGATTTATTTGTGTTGCCGTTCCGGTATTTGATCCGAACGGTCGTATGTGTGCCACGGTGTCCACGCATACAGTGACGGAGCGGCGGAACGTGCGTCAGGTCATGGAACTTGTTCCGGAATTGCATCGGGTTTCGGCGTCGCTGACTCAGACATTGGCGGGCTGACCCACGTCGAGAAATCGCAGGTGCGCGACGTAGGGCTATTCATCGCGTCGCGCCATTCCGGCACGCGGCCTTTTTTTGGGCATTGGATAGACCTTGAACATCATGTATTGGAAATCCCGCGGCTTGGCGGCGAGCGAGTCCAACAGTTCGCTAAAGCCGATAAATTCAGCGGCGATCAGGAGAAGACTTCACACTTGCGCTCGACCACACCCTTGATCCGCCATCAGCGTCGATGTCACAAATTCGGTGCACTACTTATCCCAGAGATCACGCCAGACGTTGACGAATGACCATATGGGAAAGATTCTTTGAAACGTGCCTTTCTAGAATTCTATCTGGATCGATTTTTGATTAAGTATTTGTCCGTCTGAGCTGGTAAGTAACGCCCGTCACGCCGAGTCGATATTTCAGCATTGCAACACTTACCTTATAGACGCGAGCGGCTTCAGCGTCATCTCGAAATAACTTCTTTATATGAAGCAACGCTGGTCGAGGCAACAAAAGGCATGCGGATAACCAATTAGCTTGGTCTTCTTCCTCCCTGCTGAAAGCATGCACCATAAGATGCCCGCCCATTGATACTCCGATCCCGTTAGCTTTATGATCAAGAAGCTGATGGGCTAGTTCGTGAGTAAGATCACTCGATTTGCGGCCCGGCGAATTCGAATCCTTTAGTATGACGACCTTCCGCCCAGGCACCTCAAGCGTAACCGCGGACCACGAATCATCTTGCTCGAGTTGCAGTCGATCCTCTCGTGAAAGAGCAGAAAACTGGCCGGTGGTCTTAACTTCTACATTAAGGTATTCGGCGAGCTTCCAGGAATCCAGAGGATCGGATGAACGAACCCCGAGCTCAACCCGCAATCGCAGGGAAATTTGTTCACACCACGTTTTATAGCCTCTTTCGAACAAATCCGATCACCTGCTCAAATCTCTTCTTCACGTAACATTTCCTGCTGCGCCTGAAGGATCAGATTTGCTAGAGCCTTTGCAGTTGTTTCACTGATGCTGCTTTCCTTTTTGAAGTGGACCCTCACTACAGACGTATTTGCTGGTTGGAATCCCAATACCTCGCCCGGGTTCACCCCCACCCAATTGCAGATTCGCTTGAAGGTCTCTAGATCCGGGAGGTTGCCACGCTCGACTCGTGAGAGAGTCGCTGGACTAATACCAATTTCACTCGCAATCTGGCGAATGCCTGCAGCGCCGCGCTTTTGCCTAAGTTTAGCGATAAGGCCATCCAACAATATATCTGCCATGTCTTCTCCAGTCTTCAAAAGGCGAATATCACAAGTGATATCTGAGGCTGGATTGCCTTCTTGAATTTTTGTATAAAACGAGATTTGTCGGCAAATGAATTCGTCCGAAAAATCGTCAGCAAAAATTAATTATACAGACCTGAGAGGCAAACAAGAGGCGTTTGCAAACGCGTTACAATGTAGAAGAGTATTTCGCACGATATGCGGAGATGAAATCCTCATCGCTACATATACACCGCCCGTCGGGCTGCTTATGACGCCCCCGAGAAAGTATTGACGGGACTGCATTCAGTAGGTTGAGTTGCGTAATCGTATCTAGGTTCTTACGCAGGCCGGCGACGTCGGCAACAACATCTGCCGCAAGCAGGATTCCAGCGAGGGCAGACTGGAATGCCATGGGGACATCTGCTTGCTCCGGACCTGCAGCGCCCACGAATCCGATTACCATCCCCCCGCAAACCGCCTTCACATAGAATTCCCTCAGCGATTTGCCGACGAAAGGCAGGAGTTGGTCAATGGGAACATTGGATCCGGTTGATACGCGTTCCAGAAATGCTTGGTCATTTACCAATCCAAGCTCGAGTCTAGTTCGCAGGTCGAGCAGCGTCTGCGGGTCTTCTGACAAATGCAGTGCTCTTGCGATAATTTGGTCGAGATTCAAAGTTTTCTTGGTCGGCATGTAGAGACACGCAAGGCAAGCCTCCTTACCGTCAAATCTATGCCGCGACAATCCAAGTTCGCCGCTCGAGGTCCAGCTATTGAATGTGATCTTTGGCAACGAGGCCTGGATTCGAATCCTGTCTCGCTCGGTATCTACGGCGACTGCAACGCGCTCAAATCGCCAGTCTGTCGATGCGCTGGCAACCTCTTCCCATATCACCGCATGCGTTTCGACCTTGATGTCAGTATCCGCGAGCCATTTCTTTCCAAGTTCGACCTTGACGGCATCGATGTCCATCACGTCCGTCATGACGTAGCGTTGAAGATTGGTCGCGTCAACTTGCTCCGCATCGACTGCGTGTAAATTCCCTTTGCAGTTGGCTCGGCCGAGAGCCCAAAGAAATCCGTTGCCAATGGCACCTAGACCCACCAGATAGAATTTTCCAAGATCGACCGCCTTGAAGGCGGGGTTCTTACGTTTGCTCTCAATTTTGGTTAGGTCGAGCACCGAAAATTGCAAATCGGCGTCCAGTTTCGCCCCAGGGAGTTGATCCGCAAATACCGAACGAAACAAATTTGCGACCGCAAGACAGGCGGCAACACCAGCGCCAAAAGGGTTATGCGAGCTTCCGACTCCTTGTGGCGTCTTAGTCGAGAGTTTCGCAATCCAATTTTCCGAGCCAACGTACATGACAAACTTCCCGCGCACGCGCGGCAACCGCGGCAACCTTGTGTTTCCAAGCACCAACCATTTAGTCACGGTAGCAGGATCCTTTTCGATCGTGACGTTGGGATTGATTGCGTTCATCATGGCCGTCCCAGTTGCCAGAAGCGATCTCGCGTGTTCGTCGAGAGGGAAAAAAAGTACCTTCGGGTACAGACGCCCGACAAGTCGAACGACTAGGTCGAAAATTGCATTCCCTTCCTTTGACCCCGCTGTTGTAGTGTCAATGGCGATGCCCACAATTTCACGTTCGAGAACGGCCTTGAAAGCGTCCGCTTTCAGGCCATCCAACAAGCGGCTGGCTGCTTGGGCATTTTTGTTGAAATAATCTGGGAATCCCATCATTCTTCCGTAAGCTGGATTAGCTTTATAGCCAAGTTCGTCGGAACATTGTTCCATGTCCCATCGGCCGACAATCGGTAAACAGCACAGGTTGCTATGGAGAAGTCGGCCGCAGCAAAATCTGGAACAACCAGAGAAAGGGAACCTACTCTATTAGCAATGGCATTTTCGTCATCCATTTCCGAGTGAAATGCCTCTGTTGGATGACTATGAATCTGTCCAATCAGGAACAAGCCAGACTGATGCAGTTCCATGTTGATGCGAAGCATCTCTTCAGAAGAGACCACAACGCAAACACCATCGTCAGATCGAATACCTCGCTGGCGAGGAACAAGAATGTTGGTGATTCGGAAAGTCCGGCCATCGATGGAACCTACCCACAATGCAAGCCCTTCTTTGCGCGATTGCCCTACAGTTCGAAGAAAGAGTTGTGTCTTGTTCGCTAATTTTTTCGGAAGAAATACCGTCTCAATATTTGACAGACTGGTCATAATGGAGATGGGTTCATTGAAAATCCGATCTGCGGATTAACTTGCAGATGGTATGCCTGAATAGAGTCAGGCCCGTACTTCATTATCACTTCCAATATCTGTAAAAGCGTTCCCGATCCTGTTTTTCGATATAAAAACCACGAATCGCCAGAGTGCCCTTCGTTGTCATGGTACTCGCGGATACCTTGCAGGCACAAAAACGGCCGATCCTGGGAAAAGCCCTGTACCAAAGGCTGAATTTGAAATGACAGTGGGTTAGGCCCCGAAACCAACGTTGGCAGACAGTAGATTTCGTTTAAGGAGAGAGGGTTCCTCGTAAGCGGATTCACGAACCGAACCGAAAGTGGCTGGACATCATAGTTCTCGAAATTCAGCACGACACCAAAAACGATCGAGAGCGGATTTAACCTTGTCGCTACGAGCACAAAGAACGCTTCTGGAAATGAGGCCTCCATCAGCCAAATACCTCTCCTATGAAAGGCTCCCTTTCCACTCCGAAAATTGGCGATCTCGCGATCAAATTTCGCGCGAGAAATTGCCGGTTCGACAAACATGCTAGCCGGCCGCGCCCGCTTTTTTGTTGAGATAAATCTGGGCGTCTTTGGGGAATCCGAATTGAACGATGGGAGTCATGACGTCCAGTTGTTGTTTATCGTAAGTGAATTCCCACTCATCAAGTTTCGGGTCGCCCGCGATGTCGGCTTTTTTTGTCGCTTTCGGGAAAATCATAGCCAAGGTCTCGTCGAGTTCAACGTGCAGCGTGACCGGGATTCCGCTTACAATGAATTCCAGTTTGATTTTCGTCTTGGTTTTCGCTTCGGTAACCATTTTTTACCCTTCATGTCCCAAGTGGCGCCTAAATTGGTAGCGCCCGCACCACCAACGATACGTCACTGTCTCTACTACGCAACATACCGCGCCAAAGGGTCGCTGTCAAGCCAATGCAACACTAATTTTGCATCGATAAGACACCTTGCTCATAAAAAGATAGGCGCTATTTTTAATGTGAATTACTAATTATAAAACATATAGATACAAGAATATTCTGGTGAATATTGGCCAGATATTACTGTAACCGATTGGGTTTATTGTCGTTATATATGTTGTGAACCTACCGATTCGCCCCATATGTTCGGTTCGAAAAACTTGTAAATGGCGTGATAACGAGATTAGACTTCTGGTGTTTTGTGCGTTTCACATGAGTTCACGCGTGGTTTCACGCCGTTTCAAGCTGAGGAGCGCGCACATGGAAACGAAAAAAATAAAAAAGGGTAGGAAAATGCCTGGTATTAAAGTGGTACGCCTTTGCGTTTCGGGCGCAGTTCTCGGCGTTGCTATCGCCGGGCTGCTCGGCACGCTTTTTGGCTTTACGTCACCTTCGCACGACGTAATTGGTGCGGGCGCCGGTGCGGGCGCTACTGCCTTACTGCTGAAACTCTCCCATCTCGCCTAGTGGCGATTAAAATCGATGGAAGCGTTGCGGACATTGTGACGCTCGCAGTCGCAACGATTTGCATCTTTGTCAGGCCGGTAAAGCGGAAATGGATCGGTGCGTTACCTTGTTTCACGCTCAGGGACTGCATCGTCGATTGTTTGAATGGCTCCACCTTGGTGCCGTTCGCCCTGCTCATCGCGTCTGTGATGTCTAGTGAGATTCTGGAAGAAGCGCTCAAGGCAAATAAAATATCCATGGCCCTGGCCGGCATCATCGGTATCTTATTCATAATCCGCGAGTTGATCGCTTAACTCGCCGACTCTGTATTTTCTGCTGGCATTTTTCGCCCTTGGTCTGCCGCATGGGCTCCGCGAGGGAACAACCAATCCCCTTGGATCTCGTTCAGCTAAAGTTTTGAAAACCGGGCTCGGCAGAGCCAGCTTTTCGATGTCTGGCTGCAGAGCCGGCAACGGTGAAAAATCCGTATACTTTGTCGATGTATGGCATTGACGAACCTCTTCTAAGCGCGATTTTCAGCAACGTTAAGGTCGCAACCTTCCCGCTGCCGCCAGGCGGAGGAAGCGTCGCTATAGGGGATCTTGGACAGTGGAAGTTACAGCAAGGTCTCGTCAGTGAGCTCAGTGGTGCACGCTTTCCCAGTTTTTTGGGCTTGCCACGGCTTGGCGCCGATGCTTTTGAACGGCTCGTATCTATAGTTAAGAATAGCTCGCCACTGTTAAAAAGGGGCACGACCCGTAAGAGCCTTGACCAACTTCTGCGTCGAGTTATAGGTGAGCAGTTCGTGGTTTCAGGGCGTCCGAATGCGTCCGCATACGATGTTGCAGCGATCATCGCGGCCGTGGACGATTGGGTCGCGGAAGAAATGATAACCCGCACCCACTTTATTCCATGCGCTGTCAGCCCGCACGCTCAACAGCCGTTTATGATTGGGCCCGTTTCGTTCCACGAACTCACCACCAAACTTCAATCATTGAGCCATCATTTCCGAGGTCTCGACCAAACCAATGATCATATGCGGGACACTGCTATTGCGCGGGGCGGGAAATGGCTTGCGGAGATCGAAGTCGCAGACTGCGAAAGCGCCCAATCGGAATACTTCGCCAATACTGCCGTTGACCTCGCCACGACCGGGGTTCAGATGCTTTTTCATTTCAAACATGTCCAAAATATCGGTCGCATTACCGGTCGAGCCCCGCCGATAATGTTCGGTACGTGTTGGATTTCACCAACCGGAAAGGTCGGACAGGGAATTCGAAATGACTTTCCCGGACTGACTCTCGGCGTCGGCGCAATCAACTCCGAAATTTCCAAAAATCAGCAGTTGGTGGATGCGATAGGCCATCGCATAAACGCGTTTCTTGCTCAATCGTCCCACAATTCGCAGATCGCCGCGGTTGAATTGGCCTGGTGTGACGCGGCTTACTGGTTTCGTGAAGGTCTGGCAGAGCCGGTCGATACCATCGCTGTCGCAAAACTGGAGACGTGTCTTGAGGTGCTCTTGGGTGCTGAAAGTTCGAGCGGCAGCAGGAGACGTATTGAACAAGCGTTCAAGCTATTCCTTGGCAAAGCCCCCCAGGATCGTATATTCACGAGTACACATATCACCGTCAAGAAATTTGCACAGGAACTCGTTGGTGCCCGTTCACGCGTCTTGCACGGCACTTCCTCAACATTAGTCGATGACGGATCGGGCACACCCAGGGATGAAGCGTGGATAGTCGTTCATGCGATGCTTATTCTAAGCGCGTTGAAATTGGATCAATTTGTGGCCTCGGGCGCGGCAATTCAACCGCCGGCAGCAGGTCGGGCGGCGTTCGATTCTTTTCTGGCTTGGGTGGAACAGAATCCCTGACCGCTTTATTGGGCGCTTCCGGCCAGCTCGATCAATTTATCAAACTCGGCCAGCGCCCGCTGCAAAGTATCAATATCTCCTTGCAAGCCGACTTGGCAGAATTTCAGATACATCGCCTGTTCGAGGGGAATCGGCCCAGCGAGATCGATGGGGATTTCGGCATGCTCGCGGAGGAATGCGGCCGCTTGGCGATAGGTCTCTAGCTCTTCACGAGGAATTAAATAGCCCCCGGATTCGGTCCGTTCCATATCCGCAGATTTTAGGTCGGTTTCTTACTCAACCCAGTGAAACGCGTTGCGCCAGAAATGGGGACTCCAGAGACTGGGTTCCGTCCGCTCGCTTAGGCCTTCTGTTCCTTGGAAAACTTCAGCATTTCCGACGGATCGACCCTAAGGGTTGCAGCCAGCTTACAAATATTAACGATCGCGATATTGCGAACTCCCCGCTCAACCCCGCTCAGATAGCTTCGACCTACGCCCGCTTCAGCAGCGAGCGCTTCCTGAGACCATCCCAGGTTCTTCCTAAGTTCGACAAGCCGCCTTCCGAATAGGATTCGGGGGTCATTTTCCCCATCTGCCGGGCGGCTTTTCATGCCGCAATCGTAGGGAGTGGGCCACTATAAGGCCACGCCCTATGAGTGACATTTTATAGAATTTCGCTTATATTGAGAGCTATCCGATCTCGCCAAAGCCCTGTTCAAACCTGCGATTGGCGATTCTCAGGAGGATTCATGAAAGCGACACTGCTTTGGCCGCTTGTCCTAGTGACCCTCGCATTGACGGGCTGCAGCGATCAAAAATCGGTCAGCAAGTCCAATTTTCAGCGTGTTATCAATGACCAGCTCAAGACCGAAAAGCTATGTATCGCCCCGCTGACGCGCGTGCTTCTCGCAGGGAACGCAGATAACGGGTTTCCCGTTACCGTGACCATGGACGTGGCCGAACTCAACATGTTGGCGAAAGAAGGGCTGCTATCCACCACGCCAACAACCGCTGTACCGCAAATTTCGTTCGAGCGAAAGCCGGTGCCGGCGACGACATATTCCCTGACCGATAAGGGTAAGCAGAGCTACAGCGGGCCGCCCAATTACCAGCTCTGCTATGGCTCGCCAGAAGCGACGAACGTAACCGAATACACCGAGCCGGCGGATTCGTTCGGTGCCCATGTGACACAGGTTAGATTCGACGTCGGAGTTCGGGACTATGCTGCCTGGGCATTGGACCCCGCGCTTCAAAAGCGGTTTGGCACGGTCAACCCCAAGGCCAAGGGAATCGCACTGCTTAAACTGACCAGCGAAGGCTGGAAGGTCACAGAACGCGGCATCGGTTACAAAAACGATGGCGAGCAATAGTCAACCGATCGAACCAATCCAGGGAGAGAATCACATGGATCAGACAGAACCCACAACACATGCGGCGCAAATTACTCTGGCTGGCGGATTCTTGCGGTACCTCGCCTGCTTCGGAATATTCGTCGCGCTTTGTTTCGCGGTCGCGTTCGGCAAAGATGACACATTGACGAGCCTGGGTTTAATGGCTTATTTAGCTTGCGGCATCTACCTCAATCGGGTTGTTTTGCGCCGGCTGGTCGAATGGCATCCGATGTACAACACCTTGGGAAACGTTACATCGGGAAAGCTCTGGTTCTTCGCCGCGTGGCCATTCATGTATGCGTTGCTGTTTTTCAAACTGAGTATCGACAAGGTTCTTTGACGGCGGAGAAACTCGGTTTGGAACAGTATGTGGCGGCATTGCCATGAACGCCACTGAAAGCCCCCGTCGGTATCCCTGAAGTCAAAAGCGACGACGTAAGTGTGTGAATCTAGTGTCGGGGTACACTGGGCCAGTCAACCTTCGCTAAGGATCGCCCATGTCTAACGCTGGACCCGCACCGGGGACAAAGCAAACGCAAGGCGCTCCGGGCGTACGCCACGGACTCATGACGATTGCCCCGACGAATCGCCCAGTTTCCCGTCGGCGCATAAAGATCCCCGAGGCCGGGCCCGTTCGCGCCGCTCAATATCTTCGCATGTCTACCGAGCATCAGCGATACTCGACGAAGAACCAAGCCGATAAAATCAAGGAGTACGCCGCTGAGCACGGCATTGAGATAGTAAAGACATATGAAGACTATGGACGCAGCGGTCTCGACATAACCGGCCGATTAGCACTGCAACAACTTCTCCTGGATGTCCACAATGGAGCTGCCGCATTTGGAACAATTCTCATCTACGATGTAAGTCGGTGGGGGCGTTTCCAAGACACGGACGAGGCAGCGTTCTACGAATACTTCTGTCGCCGCGCGGGATTCCAAGTGATCTATTGCGCTGAGCAATTTGCCAATGATGGTTCGCCGACCGCGTCAATTCTCAAGACGCTCAAAAGAGCGATGGCGGCGGAATTCAGTCGCGAGCTCTCAGTCAAAGTGCATGCAGGGTTGTGCAGGATTACGAGTCTTGGCTTCTATCCGGGCGGCCAACCAGGCTACGGCTTTCGACGCCAGCTCATCGACGAACATGGCGAGCCCAAGGGCATCCTCCAATTTATGGAGTCAAAAAACTTGACTGAGCATAGGGTCGTACTCGTCGCCGGCCCTGCAAGCGAGTTGCGCGTCATCAAGCGGATCTATCGATTGTTCATCGACAACGGGCTATCGATTCGAGAAATACGCGATCGCCTGAACGCTAGTAAAGACCGATTCAGTCGAGGAAGGCCGTGGGGTTCACACGCTGTCCGACAGATCCTCTCTAGTGAACGATATATCGGCAACGCGATATTTAACCGCACGTCTCTAAAGCTCAAGTCACAAAAGATCAAGAATCCACCCGAGTCGTGGGTGCGTAAAGTCGGCGCCTATCCTGCGCTTGTCCCGGCTGCCAGATTTGAAACCGCCGGACGGCTTCTTCGAGAACGATATGGCAGATTCAGTGATGACGATCTCCTCGGCGCGCTCAGAGCGCTTTACAAACAGCATGGATACCTATCGATGAGTTTGATGGATTCCTGCGCCTCCTTAACCTCTTCGCGCAACTACGCATATCGTTTTGGCAATTTGCAAAGTGCGTTTGCGCTTGCCGGATATGATTTATCCAATCGCCGCCCGTATCTCAAGATTAAATCCGCAATCGAAGACATCGGGCTGCAAACAAGGTGCGCAATCGAGATTGGCGTTCTTGCTGTTGGTGGTTCCGTGGAAGTCGAAGCGGGGACCAATTGGTTCAGAATCAACGGCGAATTCACTCTGAGTATCGTTACTGGGTGGAGCAAGACGATTCCTGGTCAAAGTCCTTTCTGGAAGGCGGTACGGAACTTACAATGGAGCGCTGACATGGTGCTGTTTGTTCACACGGACGACGCGCATCTAAAGGCACTTGATTATTTTCTAATACCCAATTGGGAACTTCCGCGCGGCTACTTAACGTTCAAGGTTCGTAATCCCATGGAAGTCGAACAATATCGTTGCAGTGACCTCACGTCAGTCTTCGCGCTTGCGGCACTTAGGCGCTTAACCGCTAGTGGACTGACGTGACGAAGCGGCAAGCAATGCCTAAGCGCATGCCCGTTCCAATAGTGCCGCGCTTAGCCGCAACTCTGGCAAAAAAGCGACCCAAGCTGGGATATTTCGCCGCACAAACACTCCGACATTTCGAAGTCGAAATGCGCCGCCAACGAGGTGTAGTGGAAAGGGGTGAGGCGATGCAAGAGCGGCTCTATCCAGCATTCCGGGCGCTACGAAGGCTGTTGGAAGACCCGAACTTCGTCAATCTGCTCCGCGCCGAAGATATTGGTTTGATCCCTGCACGCATTGGAGAGCGCACAACTGATTCGTCCCCTTCAAAATGAGCGCACCTCAAGCCCCAGAACAATTCCAAACGGAAATTAAACGGCGCCCATACCGTAAGTTACAGCGCGATGTCGATCCGGGGGCATCGGCATTGCTAGATGGAATACCTCACCGTGCCAAGATATTGCGGTATCTGGCACATCTAGATACAAAGAAGCAGATGCAATGCGTTCGGTTGATGATTTCGGCAAATTCATTCGCGACTATATTCTGCAGGATGGTGGTCTATGCCAGCCCGCGCGGAGACTTGGCAACGGGATACAAAAAGGAAAGCTCGCGCGGACTGTCGCGTGCTCAGATCCTTCGAATGGAGAAACAGTATGCCCAAATCATCGAACGATACTGGACTGTTGAACCGACCTATGCCGTCAACAATCGGGATTTTGTGCTTGCTCGCGGTTATCTCGCCCGTCTCTTGAACAATGCCCCCGTTGTTAGATTTCTCGAAGAACGCGATCAGCCTGCACTTGTACAGTTTGAGGCCTTGGTGAAGTTCTCGCCAGTCACAAAATAGGCCTGCATTTTCCCCTGGGAATGGTGTTTGGCCGGCCCGTTTGAGTAGCATATATCGTTGGAAGATAACCAATGCCGCAATGACGGGAAGCGAACTCACGGAACACTGTAATGTACCCGCGGTCATACTATAACGTGACTTTTGGCACTTGGCGTCTTAATTGCAATGTCATAGGCTCGAAACGAATTACAGGGAGAAAAAATGACACGTCGCGCATCGTTCACTGCTTGTTTTCTGCTTGTTGGTTTCGCAGAAATTTCAGCCGCGCAAGCCGTACGCGCCCAAGACAATATGAAACAGGATCAGGTGGCCTGCGAGGCTCAAGCCAAACAGCAGGTCCCAGGCGATCCGAGCCAAAAGACCGCGTCGCCCGTTACGCTCCCGCCCGTCGATGAGGCGGTGCCCGCAAAACCTCGTGGAATTTCACCGCCGCCGGTGACACACAACAAAGAGCGGACCGAAGACCTAAGGCTTTCGGCATATAATTCCTGCATGGAAGCCAAAGGCCACAAGCACTCGCGGGCTTCTTAGATTTGAAGGGTACGGAAAGGAAGCGACTTGTTGCAGCGCTACTTTTTATCTTGCTCGCGGGCTGCGCGGCTGACAGGCCGTGGTACCAGGCCGACAAATCACCGTCCCAAGCCAATCAGGATAAGTTGGTCTGCGCCACTCAAGCGATAGACAGTATAACAATGGACATTAGGCTGCCGCCGGGCTTGGCGGTCGGTTTGGCTGCCGCGACGGCCAACTCGCCGGATGTGGTTTATAACCAAGAAAAAATCGCGAGCCAGAGATTAACCGCATACAACGTGTGTATGGAATCGCGAGGCTACACGCATCCGCGCAGCCAGTCCTAGTTTGCGTAATACCTCGGATCTGGAAGGTATCGTTGCCTTACGCATCCTTTAGGTTTCTCAGCACTCGGATTTCTTCAGCAATAATTAGTTGCGCGGTCTCCAGCGCTTCCGCCTGCGCAATCTGTACCGAGCGATTGCGCGGAGAAGGCGAAGGCAGGCGAATCGATATCCACGTTTTGGCCTGCGCCTCCTCCGCGTGATCTGAAATTACAATACGCACCGGGCCAGGAAGGAAGCCGCTCAGAAGCGAAAACTCAGTTATTTTTGCTGCGGTCGCCATTGTCCAAATCCTCCGTTTTTTACACAGGGCCGCACGCCGCTTGGCTGCCGCCCAACCTAGTCTCCAGCATTTTACGCGTTCCCGCAGGACAAAAAGCGAAGGGCCCGATGAGGGCCCTTCGTGCATTCCAATATGAAATGCGGTTAGTGGTGGTGACCGCCGCCGCCACGGCCTACAGGGCCGTGCCCGTGCTCCCAGCCGCCGTGCCATCCGCCGTGTCCCCAGCCGTCATAGAACCCGAAGCCAATCGCCGGTGCGGCCCCGTAATAGGAGTAATAGCAGGGCTCGCCGTAATAGCAATTGGCGGGATAGGCTGGGTAGTCGTACGCCGGGTAGGCGGGTTGCGGCGGCGCATAGCTATATGCCGGCACGCCTATACCGATACCGACGTCCACGCGTGCCATCGCCGGCGCCGAGGCGCATGCCGCAACGAGCGCGATACCAACCAACCTTGCCTTAACCTTCGTGCTCCTTCTATTGTTCATGATGTGTCTCCTTTTGTCTGGGGTACGCCCCGCATTGGCCGCGATTACTGTCTTTTTGTGATCGCTGCTTACAATAATTAGACGCCAGTGAAGGGTCGTAGTTCAACAACAAGATATTGTTGAAACAATGGGTTATGCGTGTAGGCATAATGATGACGCGGTCTGTTTAAGGCTCAAGTCTTTGCTAGTCCCAGCCGATAAACATGCGACACGCTGCACGCATCGTCTCGGTTTGAAAAGCGAGGTCAGCCTTTTATCGATTGCGCATGCCGATGTGGCGTTGAGGATCGGTCATGGCGAAATACGACAAATTGGCGAAACAGGAACTGGAAGCGCGTAAACGCATTCCGCAAAAGACTCAGGACCTGTTGAGCAAGATGATAGCGAAACGCTTCGCCGAGCTATGCGGACCGCCGCCCGGCCGCAAGAAGCGCAAACCGTATATGCCTGAGTTTCTGGCGCGACTGACGTACGGTTCTGAGGCGAGGGCAGAAGCCCCTATGGAAGCTCGTAAGGTCGATTTCGAGTAGTCAAACCGGCACCAGCTTTCTACTCCAACTGACTCCACTCGCTACTGCTGTTTTATCCCACTAATCTGGTTATTGAAACTGCACGTCTCTCCCTGCTGGTAGACGCCTTGTTCCGTTGCTATAAAAAAATTATCCTGAAAGGAGATATTCAGGGAGGTGGCGGCAGTGGCTCCCATGTAGGTGAAGGTGGCACCGTTAGTATAGATCTTGGCTCCCCCTTGCTGATAGGTACCCGAATAGCTCAGCCCATTCGATGTAGTGAGTGAAAAATTGCCACCGCCCAATGATTTGAAAACAGCCGTGGCAGACCCATAGAACGTACCGTTAAGCGCAGGGTTCGTGCAGAGCGCAACACTTTGTTTGAAGCTATAGATGTATGTGCCGTCCGGTGTGACCGGTGCAAATGTAAACCGGCTAAGATTAAGTGTGCCTGAGACCCCGTTGAGGGTGTAGGTCATCGTTGCTCCATAATCTGCCCAAAACCAGATAACCACCGTGCCGACATTTGTTGCGGTAAGCGCGAGTGGGTTATATCCGGGGCCAAACGGGCTGCCGGTATATTTCACCAGCGTCGTGCTTAGCACACACGGTTGACTTGCAGGCACACAGAAGTTGCTACCCGTTGTCCCTTGCAGTGGGCCGGAAAATCCGTAGAAAGTACCGCTACCATTTGCCGAATAGTTGTACCACGCTCCGAATATCGTATTGTTCTATTGCCCAATAGATATTCCCATGCCTCCCTGCTTTGTGTCGTACCACCAATCCTGCCAATTACTCGCGTATACAGGTGAGCAAACAAACGCAAAAGCAAGTGCCGCAATAATTTTTCTCATTCGATTCCTCCGACGTAATCTCAATCCGTGTTTCGTGCGGGCGCGACCAATAATTGTATAACCGAGCTCTGAGTTTTTGCCAAGTGCGACCACAATATTATTGTTTGCTATGCTATATGGGTATAGGGAGACGTTCAAATGAATATTGATTTTCACTACGGCGTAATTTATTTGGTATCCCGACTCTCGGGTCTGAATAGTGTCGATGCGGAAACGGTGGCACATGCCTGCCAATATGTCGATGACGCAACGATACCGGGAATTCTTGAATTCGCCGGCGGCGAAACCTTTGACCGGATCGCCAGTGCTCACGAAATGTTCGACTACAAAAACATCCTAGATCACGATGAACGGATTGTGTGGGTGCCTTTTCATTTTCTGCCTGGGGGCGAAGGTGAATCATTTGAGCAAAAGTCGATTTGCAGGCCGGATAGCAAAATCGCGAGGGCAATGGTCCAACGGGCAATCGACAGTCGCAAGGGTGATAACGCGTTGCATAGACTGGGAGTTACGTTACATGTTTATGTTGATACTTGGGCTCACCAAGGTTTCAGCGGAACAATGAGCCAACATAATAATATTGTGTGGCTTGAAGGTGATGATCATGACGAAAAGACTTGGCGTGAGAAACTGGCAGGCGCGCTGGCAACGGTCGAAGAAAACATTGCGTCGCGAGCAATCGGCGCGGTCTCGATAATGGGGCATGGATGCGCCTTGCACTTTCCTGACATGCCATGGGCATCGTGGCGTTATAGAAATGGACTGAAGCAGCAAATTGAGCGGCAGAATCTGCCGGACTTTTTGCAAGCCGCCGACATGGCCGCGCGCGTCATTCAGGCGTTCCAGTCTGGCAATGGAGAATTTTGGACTGAGCCAGGACTCGAATTAGGTGCCAAACAAGGGCTTGAGCACCTGATGGGCGGAAACAAGGACCTCAATCCGAAGGTACGGTTGGAAGTAGTACGTACGGCAGCGGTGAATGGATTAATTCCTGGCGTCAGAGAAGAAATCCCAATCTATGTTGCGAAAGGTCATGGTTCCTGGAAGCACCGCGGAACAGGCCTTTTGACAGGTGACGATGGCGCCGAGAAACCGGTATGGACCGAGGAATTTGAGACTTCCGATTACCGAAGATTTCACGATGCTGTGAAGGAACACCGGTTTGAGGTAACCCAGCACATCTTACCCGAGCATGGCGTCCGGTTAGCGTAATGCGCAAATTGCCGCCACATGACGACGGTGAATTCTCGCCAATGGACTTCTCGACTTGGGGTCAGTAAAAAACGGCCGATGACTTGGCCGTTTTGCCTCTAACTTACTTGCCTTTGGGCTTCGGGTGACGCTGCGGGGCGGGCACAGGTACGTGCTGCGTCTCCGTAGTGTTCGGGTGGGTCTTCACGTATTTCTCCGTGACGAAACGTCCCGTCCCGGAATCGCGACCAACCTTCTTCGTTTGGGTTGCCATATAGGCTCTCCTAAAAAGATGTAGCATTAATCACATAGAAGAGTCCAAACTTGGCCAAACCCGTTGACTCGCCACTACTCCTTGGCTACCATCGGGTTGCACACTTACCGGCCTATGGCTTGGACCCAAGGGGGCGTACAGCGACAAACTGTCCGCCCCTTTTTCTATTCATCCGCCCAAACGCATTACATTAAGCGGTAGACAACTTCATTCTATTTCCTCGAGTTAGCATCTGCAACAGGTGATTTCTATTTTGGCTTGTTAATTCAATGTTTTACTACTAACAAGTAACTAAGTGCCCTATTAGCTGCGAGTTACCAACCTTCTTGTCTCGGAGTTGTTTAATTATCAACGTTCCCAATCTCGACGCTCCACATCATCGTCATGTTGGCGTGCTTCGTCTTGATAGGTGTCCGCCACACGGTCCAGTAGGGCTGAGGTCCTGGGCCAGGCTCTGGTTCCTTCGGCCCACGTCCGATAGGACCTTGCAAGCGCTCGCTCTTGATTGCCACCGTCAAGTAGCCCGCGTGAGGTGACACCGCGCTTATCGTGAATGCCCATGAACATTCCCAATTCCAACTGCTCGCTTTGGACGCGTTCAACAAGGTCGCGCACAGGAGTTTCCGGCCAATGTCCATCCGTGTCTACCCTTGCCTGTGAAAGGACGCGTCCAATATGGCGGTCGGCGACGTCTGATCGTGATTGTTGCGCGCTTAGCGCCCTGACATCGGCGACCCATTTGTTCAAAATCTTCGCGTCAATCGCCTTGCCATCGTCTCCGGGAATACTGTGCCAAGCATGCAACAAGTGATACGCGTGAGTTGCAGCTGTCGCATTGCGTTCCTCGTGTGAACCGTCGGAGGCACCTTGACCGGAACCTGAATTCGCGGGGCGGTAAACTGTTGATACCACCTGGCAGAATAACGCGGGATCACTTGCGAGCTGTTTCGGGAGTACGGTTGGTGGTCGCTTGGAATGTTGAAGCACCATGAGGTACATCCATTCGAGTTTCACCATTTGGTCCAAGGTTACTGCCGGATCCTTGTCCAATCTCCCAAGAATTTGCTCCACCGACCATTGAAACATGACCGCTTCGTTTTGATCTCCGGCGCCGCGCGGGTCTTGGGTTGCGGCTTCGGTAAGTGAATTGATCAACAGTTCCGGATCCACAATCGCCGGATTCGAGCCAATGCCACGGACCGCATCGCGCGCTCTGCCGTGCTGGATCAGTTTCTTGATGCCAAATTCATATTCCGCGACGTTGGTCCCATGTCTGAGGACAGAGACCTTTCCCCAATACAATTTGCTAACCGCTTCTCCAAATGTTTCAATCTGATCCCAGAGTTTTTTACCTGCAGGTAGGGCCAGCAACAGGTTTAGAACTGTCGTCGCCGGTAACTCTTCCTTTTGCGCGAAATTCAAAAGCTTGTTGGACCACTCAGTGCCAAAATCCCAACTGGATGCGATCACCATTCCATAGACGAAAGAGGATACGATTGGCGTTTCATCGCGCAGCAGATTGCGCAAGAGCGCGTCCGTTACAGCCTTTTCACTGATGGATCGCACGAAGAACTCGCCAACAACGGAGGGATATGTTGCAGATTCTGCGAGCGCAAGTACGAGATCGATTCCTCCCTGACGGAACAAATCGGCGATGGCGTTTAATTTCATCTGTTCAGCGGCCTTTTCATCCGCCTCCCAATCATTGGGGGTTGGCTGCGGCAATTCGCTGCCTCCGCCGTGAAATAGCCAGCTGACTTTTTTGATTGGATCTTGCGGTTCAAATTCCGAATACATTTCGCCAAGACGGTCTACGTCCGCCTTTGGCATCGCCCATTCGGCGTCGGGGAACTGTCTATGATGGTGCAGAATCTTTCTCAGACTTGACCATATCAAAATCCGCTCGTTCTCGTCGGTGATCTGGGCTTCGATCTCAACAAGCTGGTCAATTGCCCTGTTACGCATCTCGGGAGGGAAATTTTCGACCCGTTCGAGCAGTTGCGACCAACGTTTGTGATTGTTGCCAACATCTTCCAACATTTTTTCAATGACGATGGTTGCCCCGCGATAGATCAATCCGTTCGTCAACACTTCCTGGTTCGCGGCAGAAAAATCTCGCCACCGGGGCTTTGCCGCTTCAATTGCGGAATCATGCGTGGTTGGGGTAACACCAAGCATCAATCTCCACGCTTCGTCAGGTTCGATTTTCCTTAGGTAGTCCAATACCTCCGTTCTCTGCTCGAGCGTTGCATACGTTTGGGGATACCAAAGCAGAAAAATTCGACGCAACGACTCCCGCGGCCGATTGGCGTAACGGCCCCCAGGATCCAAACGTGATAGTTTTGCCAGCAACATCGAAACTCGGCCTAGATACTTGCTGCTCCATGCCAAGGTTTCCAGTGCCCATAAGAGATCCGAGTGATACGCGGCGCCAAATGGGCCTCCTCCTTCCCGAAAAAGCCCCATTACAGACCTTGCCTCGCCATTCAGGCTTTTCCCCACTTCACCCAGAAATACTTCCGGAGAAGCTTCGGCAAACTCGCGCAGTTGATCTCTTATTGACCACCAGCGCTTTTCATCCGCGTCAGTAAGAAGCGAACTTACGATCCGGTCCGCAAACAAGCCGGCTTTGCTCAGACTGGAAATTTCATCGCCGTAAAGAGCGAGCAAGACCAAGGTTTCCGCGAGCCCAGCCCGCAAAAGCATCGAATATTTTGGTATTTCTCCGGTGACACCGGCGAACATCCGTTTTTCGGGATCAAGGTCGAACCGCGGATCCGCTGCTCCAAGGACTTCCAGCGCAACTTTCCGGAATCGTTCGAGTTGGGTCTGGGTAATCCGGTGTGCTAGCCGCTGCCATGCGTCCCGAGGGGATGTAATCTTCCAAGTAGCGCCGGCCCTTCGAAGAGGACTGTCCGGTTGATCAACCCATAGGGCCAGTATCTGTTCGACCGCCTCGAATTCGGCTCCGGCCAGTTCGGCCAGTGCAGCACGGTCGGCCGGTTGATCGTTATTCCACGCACCGGCAAAAAGGGCGGCAATTAGCTTCGGGGCATTATCATTCTCAGCCCATGCCGGCGTAGTTATGGTGGGTGCAGACGGAATGAGCCGGCGCAAGACCGAGAAGCTCCGCGCCGAATCTTTTGCCAGCACCTCCGCGCGATCGTCCTCGATGCCCATTTGGACAAGACCCTCGGTGAACGGACCAAGCGGGGGCCGCGGAAGGATGACAATGTTGCCTGGAACGCCTATCGCAGACCCGAAAGCCAGAAAGACGTGATGTCCTTGCTCAACCAACCTCGCCGCCAGCCCCGCATCCCCGTTTTCCAATATCACGATCAATGGCGATAAACTAGTGCCGAGGATTCGCGCCGCTTCCGACGTTTTGGCCAAAACACACTTCGAATGATAGAAATCACGATATTCATCCGGCAGTTGGTCGATTGCCGAATATAAGAAGGCCACTGCCTCATCTGCCGAATCTCCCTGCATTGCATACACAGCAGGCGGCTCATATACCCACCTCAAAAGGTCCATCGCCTGGGTATCACGACCACTGCGAAGCAGCTCAGCAGTCAGGGGTGGGTTTGTCGAAAGACTCCATTCACGCCAGGCATTGCTTAACTGGGAAATGTCACGCGGCAAATTCCGCAAATGCGCGCTTAGCCAGTACCCTACATCCGGGCACGCGCCGATCCATTGCACCAAGTCATCTGCGTCGATGACTTTGACGTCCAACCATTCTTTTTCATTCCGACGATCTCGAGCCCAACGTTCACCTTGAGCCCATCGCCTCAACGTTACAAACACAAAGGTGGTCTGGATTGGATCAAGTTCTTGAGCGGCACTAACTCGTGCTGCAAGAACTCCATCTGCCTTCGCCTTGATCCCATCCTTTTGAGTGGTCAATTCCCAACCAGATTTCCCTGACGGAATGAATTCATACGTCCCGGCGACCTCACAGGTTCCATCCCAACCCGATTGCTGAATGCTGTCACCGGACCGAAACTTTGCAACCGCAGTATTTTGAGTGGTGGCCCGGATAAGGCGGCTTATCAGTTCAGGTAGAAGTGAATGCGAATCGAGGCGATCGGCCCAATGGGATAAATCTGTGGCATCGACCCAACGAATCGGTGCCCCCCCCTTGAACTTGACCTGCGCGGCGGCAATGCCGGCCTGTCGAAGCTTTACGCCGCCCGCTTTCAGAGAGATTCCGCCCATTTCCAACGCGTTTCGCAAGGCCTCTTGGTTGTTGGCCATCGGAATGCGTTTGTCTCTTTCGAAATCCGCCACAGTTGAAACCGCGACGTTGGCTCGTTGCGCCAAGACCTGTTGGGTCCAGCCGAGTAAGGCCCTTGCGGCCTTGGACTGGGATGCGGAAAGCGGAGTATTTTCAGACATTGTGTTTGAAGTCATATTTTTAATATGACCAAGCATACCAGATGTGAGCCAAAAGATAAACGGATACTTGCAGCCAGTCATACGCGGCTGTTATTGTACATACATATGTACTTACGGAAGGAATGCAGCCATGCGCTATACAATCCCCGAATCTGTTCTTTCGCCAAAATCAATCGTCAGGGACTTACAAGTCTTGCTGGATGGTGGAACCGATCAGTGGTCGCTTGCGTCGCTCACGTACGACGGCAACGAGGTAATGGGAGTCCGTTGGAATGGGGGTCCTGAAAATACATTAGGCTCCCCTCAATCGCGCGGGATTCCCACGTGGTTTGTCCTGCCGACTGAAATCGCAGATGCGATAAAGAAGCACTTGCTGGACAAACAACTCGACTTCGCCACTGTACCGAAACAATGGAGCAAGATAAGAATCCGTGGATTGCCTATCAGGATCTGGCAAGGGCAACCTCAAGAGCCCATGGACTATGTTTGGACGATTACCAAAGTCGACAGTGACCAGAAGACAGTCGATATATCAAACGATTCGACCGGCCATGCGATTACATTGCGCGGCGTCCATATCGCGTCAGTGAATGCAAAAGACCAGAGAGATAATTATGGCAATTCAAACTACCTTTTCACCTTGGGAGTGCAAATGGTATTTGAAGATGGGCACATTCGCTTAGAACCGTTGTCGCGCGCGAACACAAAATAGATTCGAAGCACCGCAAGTCGCGCGCCGAGACTCAACTTGACTTCCTTGAACGAAAGGAAAGGATCCGGGCAGTGGGTCTACGGACTCTCACATCCAGCCCCACCCAAATGCTATTTAGATACGATAGTTCGACAAGCGGTTGAGCATTGACCGAATGTTAGGGCAACTGAGGCAGTACGAAAAGGGAAATGGTGCGAAGGAGATCGGAATGAACGCGAGCGAAGCCTCTACTTTAATGGACGACGTCGAGAACGAGATTCAAAAACGCGCAGACAAGATCAAAGTACAATGCAGAACGATTGTGGAAAGAGACGCCGTGATTGGCCAAGGAAGGGAATTGCTTCGGAAGGGATTCGTCACTGAGGTTGAATATAAAAAAGAAGGAAAAGATCTCACCGTTGAAATAACGTTTCGCTCAGGTGGCCCGATGGCAGCGTTTCACAGAACAGGAAAGCCGCCCACGGGTTCTCCCTAGTATTTTAAGTTAGCAGTTTCCAGCACATAAGAAATCTATCGGCCCTCACGTAGATAGGTTCCATATCCGACTTCGCATGGCGGCGAATTGGTTTCGCCGCAAAGCAAATCTATTTCAGCTAGCTAAAGTCCGTCGCGAGAACTGATTGTAGATATTCGACCGCGCCGTCTTCGTCGGAGAGGATTGTTCGCCCAAACTCCTTGTCGAGCGCGACATGTTTGGCAGTCAGCAGCGCCCGAAGCGGCCCATCCGTAAAAAACGCATTGCAGTACGCAACCGCCCCCATAGCATGATGAAAATCCACCAAGTCATTGCCTTTGAGCTTTTTGCTTCTGTTCAATCGGCAAGCAGCGTGGCACATTGCGTTAATATAAAGGCTTGGCACCCGCTTGGCCATTTTGTCCTTTGCTTCCCGAAAACAGTTGACCATTAGGGAATGCGCTCTGCGCGCGGCGTCATCCTTGCCCTCGTCGGTCAGCATCGGCGGGGTTCCGGTTTCCCTCACGTATGCTTGCTGCACCACTTTCACAAGATGATCCTTGAATACACTCAGCGTTCCTGCAATTTCAGCAAGAAATAGTTTCTCCATTCCGCGTGCCTCGTGTGCATGAGCGGCCGATTCGCGATTGAGTAGTTCGGCTGTCTGATCGAATCCAGGTAGCGAGCTCGGGGGTTCTCCTACTGTCTCGATCAGTTCAGTGAGCGGCCGTTTCCACAATTCGTCGATAATCACCTTTTGCAAAAGTCGGTTAGCAGCTTGGTCCCGGTTTGGCGATACAGGCCAGGGGAATCCCAATACAAAGCAGATCTTGACCCATACCATATGGTCAAGCATCTCTGTACCTGACTTCGCGCCGTCAGCGGACAGAACGCAACTCAACTCCATCATCACACGATCCTGCTCCGAGATCAGCGCCACTCCTAGACTTAATTCGTCCATGAGTTGCGCCGTCGCGACTCGCGTCAGCGGATCCGATTGTCTTATTAGTTCAACAAAACTTGCGTCACCTATGGGACATAGCGCGAGGCCGGCCGCAACGACGCGCCGCAGCAGCTCCAGTAACTCCGTGTGCGCCGGCTCGCGCGGGCGCCCCATAGCCGCGTCTCGCAATAGCACCCAAAACTTTGTATCTAGGTAAATCTTGCGCCTGCCGGCTATTGCCTTCCCAAGGGCGGCTACCAAGCTCTTGGCGTAATCTTGAGCCGTGATTTCTGGCTGACGCTTGTGCATAGCCAGCAGCTCCGCTGCGGCGTTGTCGAATACTGTAGGGGCAATTGTCATGAGTTACTCTATCGATTTTCGGTCGCGTAGCCTTCCTTTGATGCCGCAGCAGTGACCTTTTCAAATTTCCTCAATTCCTCTGCCAGCGTAATGCAACAATATGATTCATTGCTCTCAACGGTATCATATCGTCACCTAACGATGATTATGAGGGTCTGAATCTGTGACCCAGGAAGGATATCCCAATGCCGTTTCCGGACCCGCCTCCAGACTGGGGTAACGACGAGATTTCGAAGTTTATTGATCACGCCCGTGGCAACGAATTCGCTACGTTTGCGAATTTAAAGGATGAAGCTGCGTACCTGATAGAAATCGACCTGTTATTCCGGGTAGCGGTCGACGCACTCAACCATTCGAAGGATTGGTTCGCAGGATTTTTCGTCCTGCGTGCACACTCCAATTTCCTGGCTGCGTGCCGTCTCGTTTGGAGCGGGCAAATTCCTGAGACGTACGAATTACTGCGATCATGCTTGGAAAACGCACTATATTGTCTCTACCTTGCCAAGAATCCAGACTCGAGAGAGACCTGGCTTCGCCGGCATGACAACGAAGATACTAAGAAAGCGGTCAGGGCAGAGTTCAAAATCGGCACACTATTGGATCTGGCTTCCGCCGTTGCCCCAGCCGAAGGTCCGATTGCCCGGAAACTCTATGACCGCTCGATTGATTATGGCGCGCACCCAAACGAGCGTGCGCTAATGCAGTCGCTGAAGATTATTGAGGGAGTCGAGCAGATCAAGTTTCAAGTCATATACCAGGAGCACGATTCCGTTCAACTCAGATTCGCGCTCAAGACTACTGCCGAGTTCGGCATATGCGCGCTTTCGCTGATTCAAGGCGCTTACCAGGAGCGGTTCGCCATCCTGGGAATGGCTGATGAGCTCACTAAATTGAAGAAAGGTAAATGACTCGCGGCTTCAGGAACTAGAAGCGCTCGGCACTTCCTGCACGCGCTTGCGAGATATCGCAGTTGCAATCCGCCATTTCTCCGCTGAGAGTTCCAACCACCCAGATATGTCCTTTTCTTCTCTTCCGTTGGCGAAATGCGAGAAGCAGATCCGCATTGGCTTCGCAAAAGCCATTAGCCTGGATGGGAAATCTTCAAGCACCCAAAGCGCCAGTTCGATCACCGCATCGCGATCCGCAATGCGATAGTCGAGCATATGGGCGCGACGCCCCAGTCGGGGTAAATAGTTCTCAAATTCTGGAAACGGAAGCGCCGCTATGGGCCTGGTAGACGCATTCCATCGTCCCGGTTTACCGAGGAGTGCGTGGCATATCATCCACAGTGGCTCAAAGTATAACCGCGCGTATTGAAGCGTTCGTTTTTCTGCGAAACCCCAACCCAACTCAGCGAACAGCCATAAGTTTTTGCGCGCGACACTTGTTTTCCAATCAATTGGCTCGCGTACTTCGACAGTTTCGTGAGCAAGATCGGCGCGGCATTTCCAACACAATCGAATTGAAACTGGCGCCGTCTCCCACCGCCGGCCGAGTTCGGCACGATGAAATACGACGGGCGCGCCGCATGTGGAGCAGCAATCTTTGAGCAAGTTTCCGTGCTCAGGACAGCGCGTGATGAACCCGAGGCGCCAGAAACGGCGAAAGTAAGGTATTTCACCTATCGCAAGGCACACGGAACAATATTGCATCGAAAATCTCCGCCGCTTTCGATGGTAAATGCCGGCAGGCAACACCCAGTGTGTATAACGGTTTGGGTCGTGATAATCGAACACGCTACCCTCGTAAGCTGCGAGTGTGGTGGCCTTGACCACCTCGAAGGGCGTCCCAGTATGCCTCGCAAGTGCTTCCAGCAACTCGATGCTCGCACTTCGATCTATATCCCGATTCCAGATCTCGATGCGCCGGCCGAAGACGAGGTTATAGAAAGTTTGTACCTTATATCCGTAGGCGTGCGCCAATCGGACCATCCACGACGATAGTATCTCTCCATTAAGCGGATGGGGATGAATGGTCCAGAGGTCCGGCGATATGCCTCTCATTACAGGTTCGCCAAATCTTCCTTGCGTTTCGAATCCGAGACGAAATCACAGTCAAGAATCGCTTTGTCGTCTATTTTCTCATGGCCATTGTTCAACGCCCAGATCGCAGCGCTATTGAGAAGCTCGGATGTTCGGCCAATGGTTACACCGGCGCGATTAAACACTATGCGCGCCAACTCCGGAGCTTGAATGTTGGAGCGCTCTCGCAAGGGCAGCATTTGCTCAAAGCTGGCGAGGAGCCGTCTATAGTCGGCTCCATACTTCCAAAGCGGAAGCGGTTCAGGAGGCAATCGACTCGCGATCTGGCGATCAGTCTGAATAGCACGCAGGGCATCTTCCGTACCCGAGGCGATAATCGCAACTTTCAATTCATTGCTGAGGTATTTGAGGAGATTCAGGAAGGTTCGCTGACGCTGAGCGCTACCCGAAAGAATATTGTGAATCTCGTCGATTGCAAGAACCTTCAGTTCAATTTCTCGCAACAGCTTAATGACATCGTCTCGCTTGTCCGCGGCACGCCGGTTGCGCGGTGTTGGTATCCGAAGCATATTCAGGATCGAGTCATGGAAGGCAATCTCATCCGGGCCGGGAGGTGCCTGTACCAGGATGACCTTTGCCTTGATATTCGGACCATCTAGATTCTCACACCCAGGATGGGAACTCATGAATCTCTCGAGGATATGCGTTTTCCCGTTATCCGAACGACCAACAAGCAGCATCCCTGGCATACGTATCGTGCGTGGCCTGCTCACCAAATCGTCCATCCTGCGCAAGATGCTTTCGGCACGATCGTAATTAACCCATCGGTCCTTCTTGATGTATTCGATCCTCACTGGTATAGCCAGCTGCGCAACAGCGCGGACATCCTCCAAAAGGTGCGCCAGATCCTGTGTCATGACCTAGCCGGAGTTCTTTGAAATGGCCGCCGGCACCGACCCGGCAAACGGAAGGACATCCTCTTCATCGTCCTCGTCTTTCAGCTGCGGGACCTGCGGTGGAGTCTTCAACTTCACTTCGCCCTTTTCCCACTGCTCGCGCCGCGTCTCCTGCCTCCGGGCTGATTTGGTCTTTTTTGCCGCCTCCTTCTCGATCTCCCGCATCTCGTCAATGCCTCGAAGATCAGGTCTTCATTGATTTGGCCCTTGTGTTTCTTGCGAATGCGCGCGGTCGCCGCGCGGGCTTCCCAAAGACTGCATGGTTTTCGGGTCAAATCCTTCCACGGAACAATGTAATACCTTCCTAATTCCGGATCTAGAAATCGCAGCTTGCTGATGTCATAGCTGTCGTACTTGCAAATGAATTTTCTCTTTTTTACAGGGTCATCAGGATCCGTCGCGTTGACCCAAGGGGTCAGGACGTCTGCCCAGTAAAAGAAATTCTCCCATTCGAT
>Ga0206946_1032_pt1 | contig 55403 bp, 45 predicted proteins | sample Alteio_BWOrgHeat_2_FD_152965 | JGI IMG/M metagenome (GOLD analysis project Ga0206946, IMG submission 152965) | Enriched cells from forest soil in Barre Woods Harvard Forest LTER site, Petersham, Massachusetts, United States -... | ecosystem: Environmental > Terrestrial > Soil > Temperate forest > O... | reverse complement strand
TACAGGTTCATGGCTGATGTCGCACAGATCGAGTTGTTGCCGGCGCAAAGGGTGGCGCAGGAAGCGCAAGTGCTGCAAGCGCAGAACGGGGTGTGCTACGCGCAGTATGGCGACACGCACCTGACGGCGCAGGAACTGGAGCGCGTGGTGCAGGCCGTGCCTATTGCTATTGCGAGTGCCCTGAAGGGGCGCGCCTACTACTTTGTGCCGCTGACCATCAGCGAGAACGACGAGACGCTGGTTGCGCCGGAATACACGATCGACTTCAGCGACCGCGCCATTTGCCATCGAAATGTACAGTTTGGCAGCTCGGAGTGCATCTTCATTTCGACACGGCTGATGCAAGACCGCTTTGCGCTGGCTTTCGAGTTCTTCATCAATGTCGGACATCACTTTGTCGAGTCGGTCGGCGTGCCGAAGAGTTTCAGCGACCTCGTCTGGGCGCAGGCCGAGGCCGATGTGCGCGGGGAGACGAGTCAGGACGCCTTTGAAAGCAGGCGTCGTGCCACGGAGCGCGGGCGGCCGGATGAAAAGGCCAAGAATACGTTTTTCGAAGCCTCCTTTTCCGATGCGATTGCAATTTATCTACTCTCGCTGAGCATAGATTTCGATTACAGCGACCTGCGCGAGCGTGAGTATTCTTTGCTGGCGGCTCCCTCACTGGCGGAGCGGCTGCGGCACATTGCAGAACTCTTCCCGCCGAATGCCGGATATGAGTTCGAGATTCGCTACCGGCGTCGCGGCTGACACCTATCCGCTCACCTCGGTTCTATTTACAATCGCGGGATGATTGCGCATTTGCGGGGGCGTCTTTTTTTCGAAACAACCGGGACAGGCCATTGTGGAAGCGGCAGGCGTAGGGTACGACGTAACGATCAGCGTGCCGACGTTTACGGCTCTCCCTGTGGAGGGTGCCGAGGTGTCGCTGCACATCCATACGCAGGTTAGGGAAGACCTGCTGGCGCTCTTCGGGTTTCTCGATCTCAACGAGAAGCGGCTGTTCGAGCGGCTGATTACGGTTTCCGGTGTGGGCCCGAAGCTGGCGGTGACGATCCTGAGTGGGCTAAACCCGGAGCGCACAGTGACAGCGATTCGCTCGCAGGACCATGCCACGCTGACGCGGATTCCAGGCGTCGGGAAAAAACTGGCTGAGCGGCTGGTCGTCGAGTTGAAGGACAAGCTTGAGGACATGGCGACCGCGCCCACAGTGGTAACGGCCGGTCCGGCGGCAGAAGATGTGCTGTCGGCCCTTGTGAACCTTGGGTATCAGCGGCCTGCGGCCCAGAAAGCGATTGAGACGGCGGTGGCGAAGAACAAGGCCGCTGGCGAGAACTTCGACGAACTGTTCCGGGCCACGTTGCTGTTGATCCGGTAGATCCAAGAGCTGCGTTTTCCCGGTGTTCCGGTGGTTATTAGCACGCTACGCCTCAATGACAGGTCATTTGGAAAGTGGCGGGTTATTTTCTTTCGTCCGGTGCCGGAGCCAAATGCTGCTGATATTGCGGATGGGCTTGTATGAAATCCGCGACGAAGGGACACTGCGGGATCACGCGCAGGCGGTTTTCCACGGCGTAGTCCAGGGCCGCTTTGGTGAGCGCGGTGCCAATGCCGCGTCCATTCAAGGATGCAGGAACTTCGGTGTGGGTGAATGTGATGACGTCCGGCTTAAGAAGGTAATTCAGAAATGCAGTCTTTGCGCCGATCTCGGTTTCGAAACGATGCTTGAGCTTGTTTTGAGTAATCGTAAGCTTCATATGTTTTGCACTATTTGATGCTGTAGCCGAGATCCCGGATCTCGGTGAACTGTGGGTCAAGCGGCGGTCTAAGACCCATCAGGGCTGGAGGTATTTCCCCAGAACCATGAAAACAGCCTTACAAGATGCAGATCGACTGCATTATTTTTTCCCTCTTTGGCTTGGGCAGCATCTTACCCTGCAAAGGAGCGAACGTGATCATCATTCTTATAATCCTGCTTTTACTTTTCGGATTTGGCGGCTATCGCATGGGGCCTGGGATTGGCTACTATGGCGGCGGCGGCATCAGTCTAATTCTCCTGATCATTATCATTCTGCTGTTGCTAAAGGTTATTTGAAGAAGTTGTTCAATCCGGCAGTTGGCGGAGCTTGATCTGGAGGGCGCCGAAGCAAAGTCCCTACTTCCTTAGAAGCTGTTTGTAGCTGGATTGCTCCATCGTACAGGCCTCTCTCGACGTCGCGCTTCCGTGGATTTTCCTTACAACAACGCTACCTCCCCATGTATTTCTGAAAAAGCTCCGGGAACTGCTGCTTAAGCGCGGCCAGTTTCGGGCGGTCGCATTGCTGGATGTACGGGTTGTCAGGGTTCTTGAGAGCGAAATCCTGTTGCGCGTCTTCGGCGGCGGTGAATTTTTTTAGCGGCACTACCTGGGTCACGATGGGCGCCGGAAAGACATGCGCGGTATCTAGCTGCGTGATGTATGCCCGGGCGAGACGCTGCTGCTCATCGTTCTGGTAGAAGATGACGGAGCGATACTGGGGGCCGACGTCGCTGTCCTGCCGGTTGAGCTGCGTGGGATCGTGCGCCACAGAGAAGAAGATGCGTAGGAGCTGTCCATAGCTGATCTTTGCCGGGTTATAGACGACGCGCACGCTCTCGGCATAGTTCGGTTTGTCTTTTAGCGCGGATGTTACATCATCCGGACTCACGGAAAAGCCGGCCTGCGTGGTTTCGACACCTTTGAGACGTTCAAAGACAGCCTGCGTTCCCCAGTAACATCCGCCCCCAAAGACCGCCGTCTGATGCGGCCCTTTAGCCAGGGGTGTGTCGGTTTCCGGCGCTGGGATGGGCGTGGCGCGTGCTTCCGTTTGCGCGTGGGCCATGGTAATACCTGCGGCGAGCAGAACGGCACAGGTGAATGCACGAAGCATAAGAAAACTCCTTTGCTGCTGGAAATTAGAGCAGCATTGGACGGCGCCGTCATCGCTGCCAGAGGGAAATCCAGTTGAGCCGGGTTTGAATTGCGACGAGTTGAGCCGCGCATGACGCGATCTGGTTATCATACAGAGACAACGATACGACCTGCGAAAGCGTCAGTCTGCGCACCCTTTACAATGCGGGTATGCCGAAGACCAGTTCCAAATCCATTGCTCCGGCTCAGCCTTACTTCAGCAAAGAGGCACTAAAGTTCTTACGGGGGCTGAAGCGAAACAACGACCGCGAATGGTTCGAGGCAAGGCGCAGCATCTATGAGCAAGAGCTGAAGCGGCCGATGCTGGCCGTGATTGAGCGCGTGAGCGATGCGATGGCGGAGTTTGCCCCGGCGCACGTGCGTCCGGCGCAGAAGAGCATGATGCGCATCTATCGCGATACGCGCTTTTCCGCCGACAAAACTCCCTATAAAACGCACGTAGCCGCATGGTGGACACGCAACGGTCTGGAGAAGACATCAGGCGGAGGGTATTACTTTCATCTTTCTGCGAAAGAAGTCGTGATTGCCGCAGGCATTTACATGCCGGAGCGGGAGCAGTTGCTGGCGATCCGCATGCAATTGCTGCAACAACATGAGGAGCTGCGCCGCCTGCTGCATGACAAGAAACTGCGCAAAGTGATGGACCTGGATCAGGTGGAAGCGCTGCGGCGGCCGCCGAAGGGCTTTCCAGCGGACCATCCGGGGATCGATCTGATTCGGCAACAGCAATGGGGCCTGGAGGCGCGCCTGCCTGCGGACGCGGCCCTCGAAGAGGGTTTCTGGAAGGAGATCGTGATGCGCTTTCGTCTCTCCGCTTCAGTTGTGGATTTTCTGAACCGCCCCTTTGTGGGGGATGTGGAAAAGAAAAAACAATATATCTTCAAGCTGATGTAGACGTGCCTTCCGTGCGGGAATAGACTACCCAACATCCCTAAAGGAAACGCTTGCAAGCCGCGTCTGCCAAGGGTTTCGCCGCCTTCTTCAATGAGGCGGAATGGGTTAAAATCCAGAAATATCGTATAAAAACCGGTAAAAACGGCAAAAAACCTGTGGAAACGGGCCTTTTGCCGTTGACAAAGTTTGCGAAAAGACGCAAGGTAAACGGCGGTGGGTGTTTTTCAGGACCCGCATGGATACAGGGTTTTCGCGTAATTGCGCAGGGAACCCTCACAACGGCGGAGGCTGAAGAAAGCCCGGAAAGCAACGCGATACCAGCACAAGGTTCTGGGACAGCGAAAAACAGAATCAGGAGGATTTTATATGGCAACAGCATTGACCAAAACAGCCCTCGTTCGCCAGCTGGCGGAGAAGCTCGAACTCACCAACAAGCAGTCGGCGGCATTTCTCGATCTGCTTGCGGAAACAGCGATCAAAGAGACGAAGAAGAACGGCGTGTTCGTGATTCCCGGACTCGGACGCCTGGTGAAGGCAGAGCGCAAGGCGCGCATCGGCCGCAATCCGCAGACCGGCGAACAGATCAAGATCAAGGCGAAGACCGTAGTGAAGTTTCGCGTGGCCAAGGCCGCAAAGGACGTCATCGCTCCCCCGAAGAAGTAGTCTGCGGCGTATCGCACTTCACAGGAAAAAGGAAACGGGTGGCTCCGTTTCCTTTTTTGTTTTGGACGCAATTGCCCGGAAGCTTTTAGAGACTCTCGAATATTGAGCTTTGAACGACCTTAGATCTGGTGGATGGCCATCAGATAATCCTTGATGCCGGTGCAGATGATCTGGACACCAATACACAGCAGAATGAAGGACGAAAGCCGCATGACGACCGAGGTTCCGGAAGCGCCAAGCAGGCGCTCTGCGGCATTGGCGTAGCGATAGCAGATGTAAATGATGATGCAGACCAGCGCTATGCCGACAAACGATGCAATCAGAACCCTGGGCGAAAGAAACGAGGCTGCGCGCAGTTCCGCAGGCAGATGGGCGCCGAGCGTAATCGCAACTGAGATAGAACCTGGGCCGACCGTGAGCGGCATGGTGTACGGATAAAAAGCGTGATCGAGAATGCTGGCATCCTGCGCGTCGTTCGAGCGACTGCCGTTCGAATCCCGCGACAGCAGTGACCAGCCGGTTACAGCTACGACAAGTCCTCCCCCGATCTGGACGGCGTAAATGGAGATGCCGAAGAAGGTAAGAACTTTAACTCCCCAGAGCAGAGAGCCAATCAAAAGAAAGAAACAGTAGATGGCAATTTTTCGTGCCAGCGCGCGATGCAGCGCCGGCTCGAGTCCGCTGAAGACATTCAGGAGAACAGCAGCGGCGGCGAGGGGATTGACAACAGGAAAGAGCGCTGCGACCACGAGAATCGTGGCCTCGATGACGGTCGATGCATCATACCGAAGATCAATCACCGGCTGAGACTTCCTCGTTTATTTTGCGAGGCAGCAAAGCTCGCAACACCAGAGAAGCGCCGAAACAGATAATGAGGCACTTGGTGAGCAAATATGCATTGTAGCGCCATGCGAAGACAGCAAAACATCCAGTGAGGCCGATGTAGAAGCTCTCTGCAAGGACACTTGTAAGCCACTGCGGCCTGACGGGAGATGCGGGTACGCGGAAGCGGAGACTAAGCCAGAGGCGCGGCACGCGCCCCTTGTAAGCCAGATAGACCTCGCCGAGCTGTGCTGTAAGGTAGGCTTCTTCCCCAAGAATGAGACGGAAATAGAAAAATGCCTGCGCCAGCAAAAAGAAGATGGCTCCGGTGGGCGGCATCAGGATGGAAACAGCCATGGAGAAGATGAAGGTGCCGATATAGAGCGGGTTGCGCACATAGCGGTATGGGCCGGCGGCTACTACCTGCGATCCATGCATGGAGGCGTCGTGCACGATTGCCGTTCCTAGGTTGGCCGTGCCCCAGACGCGAAAGATCGTTCCTTGAACGGCGCAGAGAATCGCAATCGAGGTAACGAGAACAGTGGCATTGCTGAGTGGGAGCCAGTGCGCGCTGGCAAGGGCTCCGGATAGCTCCAGCCATGTGGTAGAAACTCTGCCGGTACCGCCCAGGTAGCGTGCCCACGGCGCCCAGAAGCCGAGGACGTATAGCACAAAGCCAATCACGATGCGGAAACGATACTCGAACTTCGTTGCTTTCATTGCCCGGAGGTTCCCTGTTCGTTTTTGAAGATGACGCCCGATTTCATGACGAACTTTACGTGCTGAAGCAGACGAATGTCTTTGAGCGGGTCGCCGTTGACTGCAATGATGTCGGCCCACTTGCCGGCTTCGAGCGAGCCGATGTGGTTGGTCCAGCTCATCAGATCGGCTGCATTGAGGGTCGCTGTCTGCAATGCGGCGAGCGGGGTCATCCCGAACTGATTGACATAGACGTCCAGCTCATGCGCGTTCAGACCGTGCGGGTATACGGCGGCATCGGTGCCCATTGCCACTTTTACGCCGGCGGCAATGGCTCTCTTGGCGTTAGCCTTTTCCACTGCGCTTACATCCTTCATCTTTTGTTTGTAGAACGCAGGCAGATTTCCATACTGCTGCATCCAGTCGATCAAATACGCGGTCGGCACGAAATAGTTTCCGTGCTGCCTCATGGCGGCGATGTCTTCGTCGTTCATATACGAGCCGTGCTCGATGGAGTCAATGCCTGCTTCGGTGGCCCAGAGGATGCCCTGCGCGCCATGCGCGTGCGCGGCCACTTTGCGGCCGAGGCGGTGGGCGTCGGCGACGATGGCCTTCAGTTCTTCGAGGGTGTATTGGGATGCCTGAGGGTCGTCTCCTTTGGAGAGGACGCCGCCGGTAGCGCAGACCTTGATCAGATCGGCTCCGTATTTGATGGTCTCGCGGACCTTGTGTTGCACGGCCTCGACACCGTCGGCCACGCCGTCGGCGGTCTGGTGAAATTCAAAGGGCAGAAGGTTGTCGTCGCAGTGACCTCCGGTGATGCCGAGGGGTGGGCCGCTGACCTGCATGTGCGGGCCCTCGATCAACCCTTCATTGATGGCGTCACGCAGGTCCACATCCGCGTAGCCCGCTGCGCCGACGTTGCGGACGGTGGTGAATCCGGCTTCGAGGGTGACCCTGGCATTGCGTGCACCGATCAAGGCGCTTTTGGCGACGCTGGTCGAAAGCTCATGATATGGGTCGAAATTTGTATCCATCGTCAGGTGCGTGTGCACGTCGATGAGGCCGGGGAGCACAGTCATGCCGCGCAGGTCGATTTCTTTGTCTCCATTTTGTTTCGGTGTGGAGGACGTCGGTGCGATCGCGGAGATGCTGTCACCGGTAACGATGATGGTCTGGTCGGCAGATTCATTACCGGTATGCACGTCGATAACGTGACCAGCGCGGATAAGGGTGCGCATGGGCGCAGGCGTGGGTATAGACGGCTGCTGGGCTGCGGCGGGAAGACTGGGCAGAAGCAGCGTGGGCAGAAACAGGCAGAAAATGCGGCGGGCGATCGTTAGCATGCTGGCATCCTGAGATGAAGACGTGCGGCAAGTCTAGCAGAGGAGAGCTTTCACGCCTGTCCAAATTTCCTATTGCCAAACCATAGAAGAGAGCCCAAAATACCTATGGCTATGCAATAGGAGCAATATGGGAAACAAGACCGATGTTTGGCAAGGAACCCTGGCGCTGATGGTGCTGAAGACGCTGGAGGCAATGGGGCCAATTCACGGATACGGCATTGCGCGGCGCATTGAGCAGACGAGTGGCAATCTACTGTCGCTGAACTATGGGACGCTTTACCCGGCGCTGCTGAAGCTGGAGCAGGAAGGTTTCGTCGCCTCTGAGTGGGGACTTTCGGAAAACAATCGCAAGGCCAAGTTCTATAAGCTGACCCGCGCCGGAAGAAAGCAACTGGAGCGGGAGGCGCGGGACTGGGAGCAGGCGACAGTAATTATTGGCCGGTTTCTCTCGCCGGCTGAGGAGGCGTGATGAGAAAACTGCGAGCTCTGTGGATGCGGATTGGCGGGCTGTTCCGCTTCAGAGGCGCGGACGGAGAATTTTCGGCTGAGCTCGAAAGCCACGTGGCGATGCATGTGGAAGACGGCATGCGTGCCGGACTCAGTGAGGAAGAGGCGCGACGGCAGGCGATGATTCGTCTTGGTGGGCTGGAGCAGACGAAGATTGCGTATCGCGAGCGGCAGGGACTGCCGTGGTTCGAGACACTGTGGCAGGATGCTCGCTTTGGCCTGCGCATGCTGGTGAAGAGCCCTGGATTCACGGTTGTCGCGGTTTTGACGCTGGCGCTTGGCATCGGCGCAAATACTGCGCTGTTCTCGGTTGTGAATGGCGTGCTGTTGAATCCACTGCCGTATCCGCATGCGGACGAGCTGGTGACGGTGCATGCGAGCAAGCAAAACTTCAGCGAAGGCTCGATTTCCTATCTTAATTTCCGCGACTGGCAGCGCGACAACAAGACGTTGGAGGCGCTCGCGGTTTCGCGGGGGACGGGCTACAGCCTGACGGGCATGGGCGATGCGGAGGAGATACGAGCGGAGCTTGTCACGTCGGATTTCTTTCCGTTGCTGGGTGTCAAGCCTGTGATGGGGCGGCTGTTTGCTCCGCATGAAGATGAGGTTGGGCGTGAGCCGCTGGTGATGATCAGTGAAGGTTTCTGGGCGCGCAAGTTTGGGTCGCGGCCGGATGCGGTAGGACGAGTGCTCACACTCGACGGGCGCGATTACACCATTGTGGGCGTGGTGCCTGTGAACTTTGATCTGCAGATCAACAATTTTCGTGCATCCGATATCTATGTGCCGATTGGGCAATTTCGCAATCCGGCCTTGAACTACAGAGCTGCAGGACTCGGTATTCATGGGATTGCGCGGCTCAAGCCGGGAGTGACGCTGGAACAGGCGAAGGCTGATATGAAGCAAGTCTCCGAGCGGCTGGAACAGATATATCCCGAGGCAGACCAGGGAATTCGCGCTAAGCTTGTTCCTTTCAAGTATGAAATGGTGCGCAATGTGAAGCCGCTGCTGCTCATCCTAATGGGAGCAGTTGGATTTGTGCTGTTGATTGCCTGTGTGAACATTGCCAACCTGCTGCTGGTGCGGTCGAATGCGCGGGCTCAAGAGTTCGCTGTGCGGTCGGCGCTGGGTGCGGGGCGTGTGCGGTTGGTACGGCAGTTGCTGACCGAGAGCTTGATGCTTTCGCTTTTGGGTGGAGCGCTGGGGTTGGCGCTTGCTTCATGGGGTACAAAGCTGTTACTGCGGCTGTTGCCGGAGCAGCTGCCGCGAGCAGCAGATGTTCATGTGAGTGGCGCCGTGTTGTGCTTTACTCTGGCGGTCTCGCTTGGGGCTGGCACTTTATTTGGGTTGATGCCTGCGCTAAGAATTTTCAAGCAGAACCTCCAGGATGCACTCAAAGAGGGCAGCCGCTCGGCAACCGGTTCACGGCAGCGGGTGCAGAGCTGGCTGGTGGTATTCCAGATGGCGACGACGCTGGTATTGCTGGCCGGGGCCGGGTTGATGATTCGTAGCCTGATGAAGCTCTCGGAAGTGGACACGGGATTTCAGACGCGTGGTGTGCTCACGTTTGGTCTGCAACCCACTCCCACAATGATCAACCAAGGACCGGATGCAGAGCGCGCGTATTTGCGCGAGGCGAACGCGCGTATCGCCGCAATACCGGGAGTGGATGCGGTGTCGTTTTCCTGGGCGGCACTCCCTATGCTGTCGGATGATGAAGACCTTTTCTGGCTCGATGGAGAAGCGAAGCCGCAAAACCAGGCGGGGATGCACTGGGCCATTCGATACATCGTTGAGCCGGGTTACTTGCCGGCCATGGGAATCCGATTGCGCAAAGGGCGCTTTCTTGCCGCGAGCGATGACGAACACGCGCAGCGTGCGGTGGTGATCGATGAGGTCTTTGCGCGAAAGTTCTTCGGCAATGCCGATCCGATCGGAAAGCAGATCCACCTTGAACAATATGATGACCCGGCGACGGTGGTTGGAGTTGTAGGACATGTGAATCAGTGGGGGTTGGATAACGATGCTGTCAATCCACTGCGCGCCGAGATCTATCAGGCAATGATGCAATTGCCTGAGCAGCAATTACGGCTGACCATGATGGGCATGGATACGGTCGTGCATTCGAGATATAACGCCGAGGCGACATTCAAAAGCATCCAAAGCGCGGTGGCGCAAATGAATCATGAGCAGGTCGTGTATAACCCCGAGTCGATGGAGGCAGCGATTGCATACACACTCACCGGGCGACGCTTCACGATGATTCTGCTGGCGACATTTGCCGGTGCTGCGCTTTTGCTGGCAAGCATCGGATTGTATGGAGTGATCTCGTATCTGGTAGCGCAGCATGCGCGCGAAATTGGTGTGCGCATGGCGCTAGGGGCGGATCGCCGCGACGTATTTCGCTGGGTGCTGGTGCGCGGCGGCAAGTTGGCAGTATTTGGAGCCGTCGCAGGAGTGCTTGCAGCTCTTGCCCTGACGCAGGTGATCGCCCGCTTCAGCTCATTGCTGTATGGCGTGCATGCGTATGATCCGTGGACGATGGCTGGTGTGACTCTTGTGATGATGGTGGTGGCGCTGGCAGCGTGCTACCTGCCGGCGCGACGGGCCATGGAGATCGATCCGATGCAGGTGTTGCGCACGGAGTAAGCCTATTTGAGGGCTTGGCGCAGTCTCCCCTTCGATTGTGCCAGCCTGGCTTCTGCGTCGGTGCGCGTGAGGCCCAGCCGCTGCATGGCGATTGCCGTTTTCACCGAACCTGCTTCGTCGAGGAGTGCGGCGGCCTTTTCGTATGGCAATTCGGTGAGCGTGGAGATGATTCGCGCGGCGCGATCGCGAAGCTTTACGTTTGTCGGCTGCACGTTGACCATCAGGTTGCCATAGACGTAGCCCAGACGCACCAATGATCCCGTTGAAAGCATGTTGAGCACGAGCTTCGTTGCCGTGCCTGCCTTCATGCGCGTCGAGCCGGTAACGACTTCTGGGCCTACGGCGGGCGTGATGGCAATTTCAGCATGCTGCGCAAGGCGCGAACCGGGAACGCAGCTCAGGCCGATGGTTGCTGCACCAAGTTTGCGTGCGTAGTCGATGCCGCCGAGCACGTAGGGCGTGCGGCCGCTAGCGGCGATGCCTACGAGCGCATCTTTTTGGCTGAAGCGGTGGGCTTCGAGGTCTCTCTGTCCCTGGGAGGCGTCGTCTTCGGCTCGCTCCACAGATTTGCGCAGGGCGATGTCGCCGCCGGCGATTAATCCCTGTACCAGTTCGGGCGGCGTGTTGTAGGTAGGCGGGCACTCGGAAGCGTCGAGAACGCCGAGACGTCCAGAGGTGCCTGCGCCGAGGTAGAAAAGGCGACCACCGTTGTCGATGCGCGCCACGATGGCATCGACGGCCTGCACAATGTGCGGGAGCTCGTCTTCGACGGCGGTCAGCACATCGCGGTCGGCGGTGTGCATGGTCTTGAGCAGATCGAGCGTTCCCAGCTGGTCGAGATTCGCGGTCGCGGGGTTGCGGGCTTCGGTCAGCAGTTCATCGAGCTTTTCCATACTACGAGCTTACTTCCTGACTGCGGCATCGAGTATAGGGCGATCGAGCCCCTGAAGGCTGCGGTTAGGCGCACCGTCAAGGTCGAAAACGACGACCTGGTTCTCGCCCGCCTTGAGCCACGGCCCCGGCACATAAAGCGTCTTTTGCGGTCCAACGTTCCAGACGCGGCCGAGATTGTGCCCGTTGATCCAGACCTGGCCCTTGGTGAAGGCGCTGGTGTCGAGGAAGGTGTCGGCTGGCTTGCCAATGCTGAATGTGGCGCGGTAGAAACATGGACCGGTGCAGGGTGCATCGCTGAAGTTGTATGTTTCGGGCGCGGAGATGGGCAGCGGATAGATCCCCCAGCCAGTAAGGGCCTTACCCGCGAGGGTGACCTGCCTGGTGATGCCTTTACGCTCGCCGCGCAGGACCTTGGTGAAGTTCACGCGGCCTGTGTTTTCGACAAGGATGTCGAGTCGGGCGTTCTGCGAGGTGATGTGTAAAGGCAGCGAGTTCTGATCTAAACGACGGTCGAGTGCTCCGGCAAATTTGCCGTCCACGTAGATTCGGGCGTAGTCGTGGAGCTGGTCGAGCACGAGGTCGCCGCTGATAGGGTCAGTCAGTGTTGTCCGGTAGAGAATGTAGCCATAGGCCTGATCGAGGTCTTCCATGGAGAGCGGCTGCTCGCTGTGTGTGGGCGCAGGCAGGTTGTTCCAAAGCGAGGATGATTGTGTGAGCGTGAAGGCCGGCAACGTCACTGCTGGGGCGACTTGTGGGATGGGTGGCGGGGTGATGCCGGTGGCTTTCGCAATGGTGTCACGGAAGAGGAAATACTTTGGCGTGGGGCGCCCGCTTTCGTCGAGCGGGGAGTCGTAGTCGTAGCTGGTGACATCTGGCTCGTAGTTCTTTCCATTGGAGTTGGCGCCGTTCATCCAGCCGAAGCTGGTACCGCCGTGAAACATATACAGGCTGATGGAGTAGCCCTGGCGCAGTGTCCAGTCAAGATCGGCAGCTTGCTTTTGAGTGTCCGTGTGGGCGTGTTTCGCGCCCCAGTGATCGAACCAGCCATCCCAGTATTCGCTGTTCATGAACGGGCCGTCAGGCCGCATTTTTCTGAGCAGGGCAAAGCCCTTCTGCGCTTCGCCGGGGCCATAGTTGATGGCGGCGGGCAGTTCGGGCAGCGAGCCGTCCGGCACTTCTTCCGGGCCGTCTGCGGTATAGAGCTGCGCTTTGGTAAAGCCGGCGTCGATCAGCGCGTGGTGAATCTGCTCCATGTAGGCATGGTCTTTGTCGAAGGAGCCATATTCGTTCTCAACCTGTACCAGAATGATGGGACCGCCGTTTTCGATTTGCAGCGGGGCCAGCTCCTGGCCTAATCGGGCGAGCCACCGTTGCGCGGGGATCATAAATTTGGGGTCGCTGGAACGCACGACGGTGTCGTGATCTTTAAGTAGCCACGCTGGATAGCCGCCAAACTCCCACTCGGCGCAGGCGTAGGGGCCTGGCCGCAAGATGACGTAGAGACCTTCCTGCTGGGCTTCGCGGACGAACTCGGCCACGTCGTTGTTGCCGGAGAAGTCGTACACGCCGGGCTGCGGCTCATGCTCATTCCAGAAGACATATGTCGTGATGGTGTTCAAGCCCATGGCCTTCGCCATCCGGAAACGATCGCGCCAGTATGCCCGTGGAATACGCGCGTAATGCATTTCGCCGGAGATGACCTGAAAGGGCTGACCGTCGAGCGTGAACTTCCCGTTCTCCGCTTTGAAGATGTGGCCCTGGGCGGCGTGGCAGATGCCTGCGCACAGAAAAACAGACAGGAAGAGGAAAAGAAGTGCAGAGTACTTACGCGGCATGGATCTCGTTTCTCTAGGGTTTATTTCGAAAAGGTAGTGTACAGGGAGATTGCCGGTTCCTGCGCTGAAGCCACTGCATCATAAGTCCTGAAAGGGAATGCCCTGAAATTGCCCAGCGAAGCTGTCGGCAAAGTCGGTAGCTGTTTGTATCGGCGAATCGTCTCGCCCTTACAATTACAGAGACGAGTGACCGGAGCTGATTCCCAATGCCGAACGCCACACGCTATGTCTGTATCCACGGGCACTTTTACCAGCCACCGCGCGAGAATCCCTGGCTCGAACAAGTAGAAACGCAGGATTCCGCCGCGCCCTTCCACGACTGGAACGAACGCATTACCTCACAATGCTATGCGCCGAATGGCGCTTCGCGCATTGTGAATAAGAAGAATGAGATTACCCGCATTCTGAACAATTATGCGCATATCAGCTTTAACTTCGGTCCGACACTGCTTTCCTGGCTGGCGGAAAAGGCTCCGCGCACGTATCGAATGGTATTAGAAGGCGACCGGGCGAGTCAGAAGCGATTTTCCGGGCATGGTTCGGCCATGGCGCAGGTCTACAACCACATCATTATGCCTCTGGCGAATACGCGCGACCGCGAGACGCAGATCCGCTGGGGCATTGCCGATTTTGTGCGCCGGTTCGGACGCAAGCCGGAGGGTATGTGGCTGGCTGAAACCGCTGTGGACACGGAAACGCTGGAGCTGCTGGCCGACCACGGCATCAAATTTACGATTCTCGCACCCGGCCAGTGTGCCCGTGTGCGTCCCCTAGCGAGCAAGGACGCGGAGGAAGCCGAGCTGGCGTGGACGGAGACGGATGCCGAGACGCTGAATACACGGCACCCATACCTGGTGCGTTTGAAGAAGGGTCGCGATATTGCGGTCTTTTTCTACGATGGTCCTCGTTCGCGGGCAATCGCCTTTGAAGGCCTGTTGAACAGCGGCGATCAATTTGCCACTCGCCTGATGGGCGGCTTTAGTGCAGACGTTTCGCCGCAGATTGTGCACGTGGCCACAGATGGGGAGAGCTACGGCCATCATCACAAGCATGGTGAGATGGCGCTTTCTTATGCACTGAAACTGATTGAGAAAAGTCCTGATGTGCGGTTGACTAATTACGGCGAATTTTTGGAGAGATTCCCGCCAACGCAGGAAGCGCAGATTGTGGAAGACACGTCATGGAGCTGCGCGCACGGCGTCGAACGTTGGCGCTCCAATTGCGGCTGCAATATGGGGAATCATCCCGAGTGGACCCAGCAATGGCGTGGACCGTTGCGAGAAGCTCTGGACGGGTTGCGGGATGCAGTGATTCCTCTGACGGAAAAAGCAGCGAGGCCGCTTTTTGAAGATGTGTGGGCAGCTCGCGATGCATACATCGGCGTAGTGCTGGATCGCACCAGCACCATGACGGCTCGTTTCCTGGCTTCGCATGCGAGTCATGAACTAAATAGCGAGGAGCGGATCACAGCGCTCAAGCTGATGGAAATGCAGCGTCAGGCGCTCTTGATGTATACGAGCTGCGGTTGGTTCTTCGACGAAATCTCCGGCATTGAAACGCTGCAGATTATTGCTTATGCCGGACGGATGCTGCAGCTCGCTGCGGAAGTATTCGGCGCGGCGGTACAAACGCTCGAAGCGCAGTTTTTAGAACAGCTGCGCAAAGCGACCAGTAATATTCCGGAACAGGAAAACGGTGCATCCATCTATCTGCGCCTGATCAAAACGATGGAGGTGGGACTGGAGCAGGTTGCGGCGCACTATGCCATCAGCTCAGTATTTACGAGCTATCCCGAAGACGCCGAAATTTTTTGCTACTCGATTCGCAGGCTTTCTTATGAAGCGGTCACCTCCGGCCGTGGGCGGTTGCTGCTCGGGCAGGCGCGGGTTGCCTCGCAGATTACGCAGCAGCCGGAAACGGTCGTCTTCGCTGTGGTTCATTTTGGAGATCAAAATATTACGGCCGTCGTGAAGAGCTACGACCCATGGCAGCTTGAGCAATATACTGACTTCGTTCAGAAAGCACGGTCAGCCGTGATTGGAGCGGACTTCCCGGCGCTGATTCGTTTATTTGATCGTCTCTTCAATGGAGTCACCTACTCCGTCCACTCGCTTTTTAGAGATGAGCAGCGACGGATTCTCCAACTGATTCTGAATACAACCATCTCCGAGGTCGAGTCGAGCCTGATCGCCATTTACCAGGACCACTCGTCCCTCCTGCACTTCCTGGGCAAGAGCGGATTGCCCAAGCCTGCAGCACTCAGCCTGGCTGCGAGTTTCGCTGTGAATGCGGGGCTGCGGCGGGCGATTGAGAGCGATCCGATTGATGCGTTGCAGGTGCGTGCGTGTTGCGGACTGGCCTCGGCTGATCAAATCGATCTTGAGAAGAATGTGCTCGGCTACATCGCCGACCAGAGGATGAAGCGCGTGATGGTGAGCCTGAACGACGACTTCAAGAACATGCTTCGCCTGGACAATGCTCTGCTGACGGCGAGAACGCTGAACGAACTTCCCTTTGAGGTGAATATGTGGCAGGCGCAGAATATCTGGTACGACACGCTGAAGCTTTCGCGCAAGCAGGATATTCCCGAAGAATGGGAAGAAAAATTCCGGGAGCTTGGGACGCAGATGAAAATCCATGTAAATGAGCTGGTGGTGGAGGAAGACGAAAATATGCGGAATGAGGTCGCAGCTGCTGTTTAACTGCGCCAGCGAAGTGTCACAGGGCCTGGCATAGGATGTCGCATCGGCTGGCCGGTTGCAGCGGCTTCGATCCGCGCCTGCTTGAGCGCGAAGTACCATTTGGCGGGGCGATCTGCATCATCAATGAGCATGAGGGTGGGGTTGTATTTCAGGCCCTCCGCCTGCTGGATCATGGTGAGCTGGTCCTGCTCCACGAATCGCTTACCGAAAAAACGAGCAATCGAAGTTACAAATGGGATGTTGTGGAAGACATTCCAGGCGGCGTAGACATCGATACGGCACGCATTTGAAACTGTAGGAGTTACAGTTGTAAGACTCGAAAACCATTTGTCACCGGCACGGATACTTTCATAGCGGCGATTGGGCAGCACGAAGTCAATGGTCGTCGTAATCGGCTCGCCATAGACGCCGAGAAGCTTGTAAGGTGCGCTGTTGGCGGAGGGAGTATGAGAGGCCATGCGAAAGCCTTGTTCTATCGGCTCGAAGTACTTTTCTTTTTCGTGGATACTGGCCTGCTTCCGCCACCACCATGCCTGATGCACAAAGGGTCCGTGCGCCGGGTCCATGAGACCGATGATGCCGTGGTCTACGTTGCAGGGCAGATCGGCGGTAAGATGTTCGCTGCGAAAGCGCGGGCCGAATTTCGGCGCTTCAGGAACGGGCGGCAGCGAAGCCGTGTCGCGAACACGGCCCGAGCCCGGCTCCGGAACATACACCCACGCATAGCCGTCGCGCTCTTCACAGAGGAAAGCGGTGCCATAGATGCGCGCGGGGTCGAGCGTGTCTTTACTGGTGAGAGAAGGGATCTCCAGGCACTGGCCAGAGACCGGTTCAAAGACCCAGCCGTGATATTTGCAGGTGAGTCCCTTGCCATCGAACCATCCGCAGGAAAGCGGAATGCCGCGATGCGGGCAGCTGTCGCGCATCGCGAAGATGCGCCCGTCGGCACGGCGCCCCAGCACGAGCGGAATGTCCATGAGCATCACGGTGGTCAATTTTGTGCCCTGCAGTAATTCACTGCGCAGGGCCGGATACCAGTCGTTATAGAGCAGCGTGGTGCTGGGGCCTTGCGGTGCCGCGATCGTGGTGAGGTTTGTCGCCATCGTTTCTTTTAACTATAGCTCTCCCAGTTCCTGCCTCAGCGTCTGGGATCATGGAGAGAGCCTTACCGCTGTCACTCTTTTTAGCTACAGCGCCATCACCAATAATTTGCGTTCCGTCATCTCCTCGATGGCGTATCGCAGGCCCTCGCGGCCAAGGCCGGAATCTTTCACGCCGCCATAGGGCATCGGGTCGAGACGCCAGGTGGGCGTATCGCCAACGATCAAGCCGCCTACGGCGAGCGTCTCGTAGGCATGGAAGATTCTGCCTGCGTCGCGGGTAAAGAGGCCGGCCTGCAATCCATAGCGCGAGCGGTTGATTTCGTCGAGCACAGCGTTGAAATCGTCATAGGGCTCAATCGCGATAACAGGCGCAAAGACTTCTTCATCGAGCACCTTCATGGGACTGCGCGTACCGGTCAGCAGTGTTGGTTCGACCAGGCTGCCTTCACGCGAGCCGCCAGTGAGGACGGTGACACCCGCTGCGCGAGCCTCGTCGATCCAGCTTTCGATCCTTTCTGCATCGGAGAGGCGAATCACCGGGCCCACATCGGTTGCCTCATTCGCTGGATCGCCCAGAATGAGCGTTCCAGCGTGCTTGACCGCGTGCTGGACGAATTCGTCAAAGATGCAACGCTCGACATAGACGCGCTGCACGGAGATGCAGCTTTGGCCGGCATAGCTGGTTCCGGCAGTGACTGCCTTCCGGGCTACTGCTGCGAAATCCGGCCAGTCGCCGTGAACGATCATGGCCGCATTGCCGCCGAGCTCGAGCAACACCCGCTTCTTCGCGGCTTTCTGCTTCAAAGCCCAGCCCACCTGTGCGCTGCCGGTAAAGCTCAATACCTTCAGACGGTCGTCATGCTCAAGCAAAAATGCTGCATCGTCGTTTGAAAGCGGCATCACGGCGATTGCGTCCGCTGGCCAGCCTGCGTCGAGAAGAAAATCGCCCAGCCTCAACGAACAGAAGGGTGTCTGCGGCGCGGGCTTGAGTAGGACCGGGCAGGCTGCGGCCACGGCAGGTGCCAGTTTATGCGCGACCAGATTAAGCGGAAAATTGAAAGGAGTGATGGCGAAGACAGGTCCGGCAGGAAAGCGACGTACTATGCCCCATCGGCCTTCGCTACCCTGGAGCAGATCCAGGGGAAGAACTTCGCCGCTTTCGCGGACAGCTTCTTCAGCTGCAGTAGCGAACGTCAAGACTGCGCGGTCGACTTCTACACGAGCGGTTTTCAGCGGCTTCCCTGCTTCCGCGACGATCAGCTGTGTCAGTTCTTCTTTATGCGCGACGATTTTGGCGGCTACGCTCTCGAGGATTTGCTTTCGCTCATAGCTCGCCAGCTTGCGCGTAACGGAGAAAGATTGGTCGAGTCGACGCACGGCTTCGATGGCTGCTGCGCGTTCGGCCTGTTGTACCGTACCTATGATGCTCTGGTCCCATGGTGAGCGGATTTCTACCTCTTTACCCTCGAATCGCTCCTGTCCACCAAGCAAAAATCCACGGTCCGTTATTTTCTTCGCCATTTGTTCCCTATTCGTACACAATTTCGATTACACTCACCTCTGATGACTGACGGACGCCGCCCTGTACGATACGATGCTGCTCTGGCCTGCCGCGAACTTGCTGCAGCCGATCCGAAACTTGGCCAGCTGATGGAACGCGCCGGGCCATACACCTTGAAACTCAAGAGCCAACATTCGCCGTTTGAAGCGCTGCTGGAATCAATCATCTACCAGCAGCTTCACGGAAAGGCCGCCGCCGCGATTCTAAAGCGCCTGCTGACGCTTTTTGGAGAAATTCATCCCAGCCCTGAGCACTTGTTGGGAGCAAGCGATGACATGTTGCGGTCGGCCGGTTTATCTGGCAGCAAAGCGAAGGCTCTGCGCGATCTTGCCGCGAAGACCATCGACGGCACAGTGCCCACGCTCGTCGCAATTCGCCGCATGCCGGATGATGAGATTGTCGACCGGTTGACGCAGGTGCGAGGCATCGGCCCATGGACGGTGGAGATGCTTCTGATCTTCCGCCTGGGCAGGCCAGATGTTTTTCCGGTAACAGATTACGGCGTGCGCAAAGGATTCTCGCTTACGTTCAAGAAGCTGCCGAAGAACAAGCCTTTTGATGCCGAAATGCTGGCAACTCCTGCGGAGATGTTGCGACGCGGCCAGCGATGGAAGCCGTGGAGATCCGTGGCAAGCTGGTATCTGTGGCGGGCCTGCGATCTTGCGGGAAAGCCCTCGCCTCCACCGAAGTAAGGACTGCCGCCGATTGCGGGTTGTTGCATTTGAGGTCAAGCGGGGGAGTGGGGCAAACTACAGGTCTCCCCCGTGCTTCAGTTGCCAAGCACTTCGAGCAGAGTATCGAAATCTTCAAGCCGCGAATATTCGATGATGACGCGCCCACGGCCATTTTTGTCCTCGATGCGCACTTTAAGGCCAAGTGAACGCTGAAGGCGATCCTGCGCTTCACGTACATTGGGATCGAGCTGTATTTTCGCCTTATGTTCGCTATCGACTTTCTTTTCGGGATTAAGAAGGCCTTGCACGTAGCTCTCTGTCTGGCGCACAGACATGGAAAGCGCCGAGACCTTTTGAGCAGCTTTCAAAATGGTCTCCGGATTTTCTAGCGGCAAAAGTGCGCGTGCATGCCCAAAGCTCAAATCTCCTGACTCGACTTTGCCCTGGACTTCAGACGGGAGACGGAGCAGGCGCAAAAAATTCGAGACCGAGGCGCGATCTTTGCCGGTCCGTTGCGCCATCTGTTCCTGGGTGAGCTTGAACTCCCGGCCAAGGCGTTCAAAAGCGCGGGCCTGCTCCATCGGGTTAAGATCGGCACGCTGCAGATTTTCTACGATGGTCATCTCCATCGCTTGTTCGTCGGAGACCTGACGGACAATGGCGGGTACGGAGTCCTTGCCGGCCTTCTGCGAGGCGAGCCAGCGCCGTTCACCAGCGATCAGCTGAAAGCGGCCATTGGGCAATGGGCGCACAATGATCGGCTGAACCACTCCCGTAGAGGCAATGGAACTGGCTAACTCGGCGAGCTGTTGCTCATCGACGCGGCTGCGCGTCTGGTAAGGATTGCGATCAATCTCACCGACAGGGATCTCATGTGGCCTTCCGGCAGTTTCTGCTGCCGGTGGTTTCGGCGCAGTTTCCGCAGAGGCGGCCACCGTTGCCTGCACTCTTGGCAGCAACGATTCCAGTCCTTTTCCTAGGGCCCGCCGTTTCGGAGTTTCAGTAGCAGTGCTCATGGGTCGTCCTCAGCTTTCTCTTTATGCGTAGGGCCAGAAACGTATGTCGGTTTTTTTTCGCTTCCCTGCCAGCGCTTTTCGTTCTTTGGCTTTTGGGCTCTCGATATTGTTGCGTTGAAGGAGCTCATCCGCCAATTCGATATAACTTTCAGCTCCCCGTGATTTTGGGTCGTAGAGAATGACCGGTTTACCGTAGCTGGGCGCTTCAGCCAGGCGAACGTTCCTGGGAATGGCGGTCTTTAACAGCTTTTCCTTAAAGAACTCGCGGAGGTTTTCAGTGACCTGCTGGGCCAGATTCGTGCGGTCGTCATACATGGTCAGCAGGACGCCTTCGATTTCAAGCTGGGGATTAAAGGCCTCGCGGATGCGGTCCAGGGTGTGCATCAGCTCACTAATGCCCTCAAGGGCGAAGTATTCGGCCTGCATGGGAACGAGTAGCTTATCCGCTGCCACCAGAGCATTCAGCGTAAGCAGGTCGAGCGCCGGAGGGCAATCAAGGATGACATAGTCATATTTCGACCGTTCGGGGGCGAGAGCTTCCTTCAGCCTGTGGGCACGATTTTCCTGCTGGATCAGTTCGACATTGGCTCCGATGAGGTTTTTGTTCGACGGAACGAGTTTCAGTGTAGCGATTTCGGTCGAAAGAAGGGCCGCCTCAATGGTGGACTCGCCTAAAAGGATGTCATAGGTGGATTTGCGCTCATCATCCCGGGTGAAACCATAGCCTCCTGTGGAATTTGCCTGGGGATCGCAGTCGATCAGGAGGCAATTGAGGCCTTCAAGAGCAAGCGCGGCGGCTAAATTGATCGCGGTAGTGGTTTTTCCAACTCCACCTTTTTGATTGACTACAGCCAGAACCTTACTCATAACGGTAGTCAAAGACTAAAGATCGGGGGCGAGGAATTCAATTGGAGAGGCCTGTGCAGAACCGGTCAGAAATTGTGGAAGACTTTTTGACCGCCGAGTATCGAAGGCTTAACTAGCTGTTGTATATGGGGATAGGGGGGCAGGAAACATTCTTTGATAAAAATGCTAACGAAAGCGTTCCGTGGAAAACTTTCGATGTTCCACGTGGAACATGATGGGTTCGGGTCTTATGGATTCGCTATTTTGTTCCACGTGGAACATGGTCTTTGCGACCGGTGAGAAGAACCCGCTGCGTGGACTTTGGAATGAGAAGAGGAGCGGCCCAGATGATCTGGTCGAACTCAGTCTCGATTGAGGGGACGGCATCGTCGGTGGTGAGAATTACGAGATAGCCTCCGAGGGAGACTTTTCTGATGCCTTCGCGGCAGGCTTCCTGCATCTTGTCCACCGCACGCATGGCCACGACATCGAACTCCTGGCTCAACCCCTCGACCCTTCCTCCGTGAACCTCACAGTTGTGTAAATCGAGAGTGCGAACGACTTCTCGAAGGAATGATGCCTTCTTCGACTGCGATTCGCCCAGAGTTACCAGCATCTGTGGATGGGAAAGGGCAATCGGTATGCCTGGAAATCCACCGCCTGAGCCAAAATCCAATAGAGTTCTGATATCTGCCGGGAGCTGCTGGGCAGCAAAGATCGATTCAAGAAAGTGGCGCGTAACAATCGCCTCCGGCTCCCGAATGGCGGTCAGGTTGAGCTTGGCATTCCACTTCAGCAGCAATTCCAGGTAGGTTTCGAAGCGGGCCGCCGTTTCCAGGGATAAGGGATGAAGGCCTGCTTCCTGTATGGAGGCTTCAATTGCAGCTGCCTTCATCGGGAGATGGACTCACGAATCTCGCGCGGCTTCCAAGCGCGCACGGCATCGATAAATCCTGTGAAGATCGTTTTGGAGGCAGGACTGGTGTCGAGTGTACGTTCCGGATGCCATTGCACGCCGAGGACGAAATGCTCTCCGCGTTGTTCGACGGCCTCCACGGTTCCATCTGGCGCAATCGCGATGACGTCGAGGCCGTCTCCGGGCTTGTCAATGGCCTGATGGTGGCTGCTGTTGACGGCAAGTTCTCCCGCAAAGCCGATAATCCGCTGAGTTGCCGCAGCGAGTGCGACCGGGTGGGCTTCGGTGATCTCCCGGCCAGCCTCGTGATTCACAGGGGTGGACAGGTGCTGAGTCAACGTACCGCCCTTCCAGACATTGAGGGATTGCGTCCCATAACAGATGCAAAGCAGGGGTTTATGCAGGTTGAAAGCATCCTGCAGGAGCAATTCATCTACAGCTTCCCGGGCTGCATCCGCAGGAGAGCATTCAGGAAACGGCTCCTGACCGTACTTTTGAGGGTTCACATCGGCTGGGCTGCCAGGTAGTAATACGCCAGTGCATGAGGCAACCAGCCGGGCCACCGAGGCTGGCGACTCGGCCAGGGGGATAGGCACTGCTATGGCGCCGCAGGCCTCAATCGCCCGGGCATATTGCGGCCAGCTGCGCCGGTTGTAGTCAAGCTCAATGGAATGGGGTTCCGGGATAGCAATGCGGGGTTTTGGATCGGTCATAAGGCATTCTCCGGAATCTCGGTAATGGCGTCGAGGCTTGGATGTGCGGGCGCCTGCAGATAAGAGTGCGCATAATACAGGCGGCAGATCTCATCACTCAGGCGGACAGTCAATTCTTCGACCTGGCGGATGGTATAGCCGGTAGTCTCGATCGGTTCGCCAACGGCCAGTGTAATGGGCACAGGATAAAACTGCCCTGTGTGGATCGGCAGTAACTCATGGGTGCCGATCAGAGCCATCGGGACGATAGGCACCTGGGCGCGGATGGCCATAAAGGCAGGGCCGTTCAGGAATGCATTGGGATGTCCTGTCTCGGTGCGCCCGCCCTCGGGGAAGATGAATAACGGCATGCCAGACTTGAGCGTCTTGACGGCACTGCCCAGGCTGGAAATCGATGCGCGGGGGTTATCTACATTGACGGGCACTTGCCCAGAGCGGCGCAAATGCCAGCCAATAAAAGGGAGCTTCCAGAGGTCATGTCGCGCCACGATTCGAAATTGGAAGGGTAGCGAGCTGAAGATGACCGGCGTGTCCATATAGGACAAATGATTACAGGCATAGACAGCCACTTTATGCTTTCTCAGGTTTTCTTCGCCAACAATGATCGTCGGGCAACTGCTGATGGCAACCGAGGTCCGCGCCCAGGTCTGGGCGATGCGATGCTGCATCTTGCCGTCATTCTCAAAGAGAGAGGCTGCCAGAGAGAGGCTGCCAAAGAAGGCAGTTGAGACAAAGAAAATAGGCCCCTGTACAAAAAGAGAAAGCAGACGATTTGTGAGCGGTAATGGATTTGGCCGTGGGCTGAGGACGCGTCGTGTCATCTTGTCAACTCCGCCCGGAGTACGCCGACGAGGTACACGGAGCCGGTTCCTACGATCAAGCCATGCGTAGAGGTAAGCTCCTGCGCACGCTGCAATGCGGTATGCGCATCGGAACACGCTTCGAATGTGGAACCCATAGCTGTTGCTGCCGCGGTGAGTTCTTCAAGGCTTGCGGAGCGTGGAGAATCGACAGGCATAAGCAGAACCCAATCAAACAAAGGAAAGAGAATCTGTGCGATTTCCTGAATGGCCTTATCGCGGAGGCAGCCGAAGATCAGCGTTTTTGGCTGGCGGTCTTCGAGACTTGCCAGAACCGAGCGCACAGCCCAGGCCCCTGCTGGGTTGTGTCCTACGTCGAGCAGAATTTCTACACCGTTCGATGCAGTGAACCGCTCCATGCGTCCCATCCAGCGGGTAGCACGTATTCCTGCTTCGACATGAGCTGCGGTTAATATGTAACTATGATTGTTACATAATTCCACCGCGGCCGCGATGGCAAGCGCGATATTGCGCTGCTGGTGCTGTCCAATGAGCGGCGAATCGATCTCAATAAGCTGCCCCAGCACTTGCAGAGAGTAGCGATTCCGGCTGTATTCGGCCGCGTTGATGCGATGCGGAATGTATTCGGCCGCGTTGATGCCGCGTACTTCGAGGGCTGTGGCCAGTTCGCCGAGGGCGGAGTTCGCTTCCGGGTGTTGCGGCAGCGTGACCATGACGCCTTGCTTGCGCAAAATGCCTGCTTTTTCGCGAGCAATGGCAGTGATCGTCGAACCGAGCCACTCCGTGTGATCGAGAGAAATATCAGTAATGACAGAGAGAAGCGGCTCGACAATATTGGTTGCGTCCAGGCGTCCGCCCATGCCGACTTCGAGCACGGCGATATCGATTTTCGCCTCGGCGAAGGCAACGAAGGCAAGTGCCGTTATCGCTTCAAAAAAGCTGGGAGGCGCAGGCAGACGGCCTTCATCGACGAGCTTGCGCGCTGTGTCATCGACGTGGAAATAGAAGCGGGCAAGGTCGTCATCGAGTATGTCATTGCCGTTGATCCGGATACGCTCATTGACGCGCACCAGATGGGGTGAGGTGTAGAGTCCTACGCGATATCCGGCCACGCTAAGGATCGAGGCCAGGGTGGCGGACGTCGAGCCTTTTCCGTTGGTGCCGGCGATTAATACGGATGGGAATTTCTTTTGCGGATCGCCCAACGCGGAGGCAAGCACGCGCATATGCTCGAGCTCAAACTTGCGCCGTGGTTGACCTGGAGTAAAGTGCAGTTCTCCCGCCAATGCAAAGAGGCTGTCAATGGCCGCAGTGTAGGACATGGATCAATTTTAGTAGATTCTCTGCGCGTCGAAGCCTCTTCCTGAGTATGAGGTGTCCCATGTCTCAGAAGATTTCTACGTAATCCAGGGCAGCTTTATCACCCTGGTCGGGAATGCCTTCGATCCGAACGGTGTCGTCTGTGCGCAATGCGACTGCGGGCGTAGTGTGACGGGTGCTTGTATGGCCGTTCATCTCTGCCGAGGGTAGATTGTTATCCGCTGCCCATGAATCGACGAGTTTTTCATTCACATACAGTCGGAAATGCGCTGTGCCATTGTTCTGATCGAAGTACTGCGTGGCGAGATCGTAACTGCCTGTCTTGCCCCTGAATGACAATGTAGCGGTGCAACCGCCTGCCATGTCGCAGGCGATGGCCTTGCCGCCGGAGGCTGTCTCCCATGGCGTCACATCGACGGGCGTGTAGCCGTGGAGTTGCATCGACTCCGCTTCAATGCGGTTTGGATGATGACCGGCACGGCCTTTATCGTCTGGAATGCCTGAGGTCCTGAGGAACCACTCGTTGATCGCATCGCGCCAGACGATAGCGTGACCAGCCTGGTATTCGAGACGGGTCAGGACGTCGGCATACCGTTCGTCGTCCACATGGCCCTTCAGCGATTTCCACTGCGTGACCAGTCCGGCTGTGGCATCGGCGCCTTCGTAGTGAGAATCGTAAATTTGCTGGATGACTGTTTTGCCCGAGTGCAGTTTGTAGGTGTAAGGAACGTGGTGCATGAAGAGAAGCAGTTCGTCGGGGCAGGTCGTCAGCGATTCATACATGGCGGCTACTGGTTCGTGGTACTGGCCGATATAGCCAGTGCCAGTCGCAACTGTGCGGTCCATGCCGATGCCGTCGTGATCGGCGCGATGCCACTGACCCCATCCGTTACGCTCGGACGACTCAATGCCCGGGCCATAATGGATGCCGATGATATCCGTCATGGTGCCTGCGCCCAGGGGTCCGGTGTAGCTCTCATAAATGTGCCAGGACGCTAACTGCATCGCGGTAATAGTGTGCACGACCAGTGGATCGTTGCCAAAGGTGAGCCGCGTCCATTCCTCCGCAATCGTTTGCGACGTTAAATCAGGATTCCACGCGAGCCGTGCGAAGCCGTACAGATTTGCCATCGCCAGGGGGTGCGCAAGCCAATTTGCGTCGAGGCCGACGTTGGTGACGGCAACAAACCCACCAAGCGGACGATGAAATGTTTTGCCCGCGACGAGGTCTTTGACCGGCGTGCCCGCGCCTTGCGCGTGCAGATCGAAATCGAGCACTTCCTTCCACATGGGAATGAGGAAACATAGGTGACGCTGCTGTCCGGTGTACTCCTGCGAGACTTCTACCTCGACAGCTTTGTTTGTCTTTTCCAATCCTCCGAGCAGCGGCGAAACGGGCTCGCGCGTCTGGAAGTCGATGGGACCGTGCTTGATCTGCAGCACCACGTTGTCGTCGAACTTGCCGTCGAGTGGATGAAAGATGTCATAGGCGGCGCGGGCGCGATCATTCTTCGGATCACGCCAGTCCAGGTGATGGTTGTAGACGAACGTTCGATAGAGCACCACGCCGCCATGCGGTTTGAGTGCCCGTGCGAGAGCATTCGCTGCGTCCGCGGGTGTGCGTCCGTAGCTTGATGGTCCTACCTGGCCTTCCGAATCCGCCTTGACGGTGAATCCGGCAAAGTCTGGGATCAGCGTGTATATCTCATCGGCCTTCTCGCGCCACCAGGACTGTACGCGCGGATCGAGTGGGTCGAAGGTGTCGAGTTTGCCCACCGTCTGTGGGCTGGCAATGTTCACGGAAAGCGCCAGCCGCACACCCCATGGGCGAAAAGCATCGGCAATGCGGGCAAGCTGCTTTAGCGATGCGTCGCTCAACACATCGGGAGCGGCATTTACGTTGTTAACATTGCAACCGTTGATGCCGACTGAAGCCAGCAGGCGCGCATACTCGCTGGCGCGTGTCATATCGTCGCGGACAGTGCCCTTGTCAAAGAAGATCGATCGGCCAGCATAGCCGCGCTCGATGGTGCCGTCGGAATTGTCCCATTCATCGACCCATCGAACAGGAGCGGCGGGCGTCTCCGCGTCATCGAGATGCTCGACATCTTTAAACTGTGCAATGCGGCTCAGCAGTGCGAATGCGCCGTAAAGGATACCGCGTTCATCTGCGCCCGCGACCACAATGTAAGCATGACCGTGCGCATGCGTTGTACCGAGCCAAAAGCCATCGCCGCTTACATGACTTGCGTGCAGCATTGGGAACTGCCGCACGACTTCCGTAGCTGTTCCAAGCACAAATGCATCGGCATGGGGCACATCGTTCGCTTCTATGTGCAGAGGCCGACCCAGCATGCCTTGAACCCCGCGTATCAGCTCAGCCTCTGCACTTTTTGCAACGATGCTGTGATCGAGTGAGACGACGACCGTTGGCAGTGAGGCATATCGCTTCAGCGCGTCTGCATCCTGAATTGGCGCATAGCGTAACCAGCCGGACTCGCCAGTTTCAGCGAAGGCGCAGCCAACAACAGATAGAAGAAAAAGTGCGATCCAAAGGCCGAAGAGTCGAGATCTCAAGCAGTACGCCTCACCGCTACTAAAGCGATTTTCCAAAAGAATACTCGTGCGCAGGAGATCTTGTCATGGGGCAAAAAAGGAGATCAGGTCTAGACGCGCGGCGGCTCCAAACCCGGATACTCTGCTGGCGTATAGCCGGCAATCGATTTGAAATCGTTGATCAGGTGCGCCTGGTCGAAATATCCGAGATCAACCGCGAGTTGCGCCCAATCGAGGCGTTGGCCGGAGTGCATCTGTTCCAGCAATTCATGCTGACGGTAGCGGCGGATGACCCACTTCGGGCTCACGCCCACATATTGACTGAAGAGCCGCTGAAGCGAGCGCACATTGATTCCTGTTTGCGCAGAAAGGTCTTCCACGGTGAGGATCGTCCTTTCGTTGAGAATGCAAGCAACCAGCTCTCGCGCCTGATCCACTTTTTCATCCGGCTTCGGAATCCGGCGCAGCAAAAAGGCATTGGCGGCAGCGGTCATCTCGTCTGCATCTTCAGTCGAAAGGATGGTGCGTTCGAGCGCATTCACTGCGCTGTCAAAAACCTTGCATACAGGCACGGAGCGATTGGCCAGCGAAGAGACGGACGAACCGAGAAAAGGGAAAAAACCGCCGGGCGTGAATTTGATTCCGAAAGCGTGCGACTTGCCCTCAAGTGCACGCGAAAATTTGCTCGTAGATATGCCCCAGGCCATCGACTCCGGTTTCTCAAAAACGACATGCACATTCGGATGCGGAAGGGTTTCCACGGTATGAGGTTCGAGACCGCGCAGGTCCCAGTAGACCATCCAGTAGTGGTCGACCCACGAGGCAAGCTCTGGATCGGCAGTCCGTCGAGCATGACGGAATCGGGCTCCTGCCGGCGGTGACTGCCGCAACACGCCGCGCGGCTGACCCAGCGCCGGATCAAAGGACTCCGCCGTTTCCGCAGCCGGTTCTTGTCGCGTTTTTCCAATCATGGCCGCTGCTTCCCGTTTAAATTGTCTGGCGAGGGATATTTCACATGACAGAGCTCTTCATTCGCAAATCGATTGAAATAAATGCTCCGGCAGAAGCGCTATGGAAAGTGCTGACGGACAACGAATGCATACCGCACTATATGTTTGGTTGCATGGCCGAAACGGACTGGAAGCCGGGTTCGCCACTGCTTTGGAGAGGCGCAGCCGACGGCAAGCTTTATGTAAAAGGGCATGTTGTGGCGATCGATGCACCGCACCGACTTGAATACACGGTCATAGATCCCAATAATCCATCGGTTCCGGATTTACCGGCCAACTACCTGACGATGATTTATGAGATCAAGGAGCAGGGTGAGGCGGCTTCGGTCTTTGAAATCATTCAGGGCGACTATTCCAACGTGGCAGAGGGGCAAAAACGATACGAGGACACGTTGCAGGGCGATGACTCCATTCTGGTGAAGATCAAAGAGCTGGCCGAAGGGCTTCAGGTTGCCGCGAACCGGCGGTAGATGGCGGCAGGGTGCAAAGGAAGTACCTCAGGGCTTCATGAAGTCGAGAGCGCGGATCAGGTAGTCCTTCATTTCCTTGCGATTGACGACTGCATCGAGGAATCCGTGCTCCAGCAGGAACTCTGAACGCTGGAAACCTTCCGGCAGCTTTTGCCGGATCGTCTGTTCGATGACGCGCGGCCCGGCGAAGCCGATCAGCGCACCCGGTTCGGCAATATTCAGGTCGCCGAGCATGGCGAAGCTGGCGGTTACGCCGCCCGTCGTAGGATCGGTGAGAACAGCAATATAGGGAATCTTTGCCTCATCCAGTCGCGCCAGAGCCGCGGAGATTTTTGCGAGCTGCATCAGGCTAACAATTCCTTCCATCATGCGCGCTCCACCGGATGCGGCAACAATAATCAATGGCTGGCGCATGTCATGTGCACGATCGACGGCGCGGGCGATGGTCTCGCCGACGACCGCTCCCATGCTGCCCCCGATGAAGGCATATTCCATGACGGACAACACGACCGGGTGCGGCCCAAGCTGGCCGAGCGCGTTGATGATGGCATCGTTCAGTCCCGTGTCTTTCTGGGCCTTCTTCAGACGGGCCTTGTAGGGCTTGAGATCGGAAAAATGCAGCGGGTCGGTCGACTTTAATTCTGTATCAATAACCTGGTAGCCAGGATCGAGAAGGCTATCGATGCGCGCCCGCGCTCCCATGCGGAAGTGATGGCCGCACCTGGGACAGACGAATAGGTTCGCTTCAAGATCGGCCTTCCAGATGACCAGTTCGCAGCTGTCACACTTAATCCAGAGACCTTCGGTGCGAACGGTTTTCTCTCCAGCACTCTCGATTTTATTTTCCTGCCGCTTAAACCAGGACATGCCTACCCTTTCCGTAATCTCTGAGACTTCATGGCCGCGTGGCGCGAGAACGCCTTTCCTGCAGGCATGTTTCCCTTTGCGCATTTCGGTGGCCGCATCGGAATCAGACTGAGGCGCTGCCGTCTAAACGCAGTTCAGCAAAATGCTACATACAAACACATCAGTGGCCCGTGTGGTACGGATGCCCAGATAGGATTGTAAATGCCCGGTAGATTTGCTCGCTGAGCACGACCCGCGCCAACTCATGCGGTAAGGTCATCGGCCCGAGCGATAAAAGCAGATGGGCCCGCTTGCGCGCCTCCTCCGACCATCCATCCGCGGGCCCGATCGCGAAGACGATGCTCTGCTGTCCTTGATCGCGCTGCATTCCCAGCCAGTCTGCGAACTGCTCTGAACTGAACTGTCTGCCCCGGCTGTCGAGCAGAACCAGCAGCGGCGCAGTTCGTGAGCGTTGTTTCTGTAACGACTCGAAGAGAGCATATTCGGATCGATATAAAACATGCTGGGCAGGAGTAAAGCTGTCCAGCAACTCCATGTACTTTTGCAGCGGCAGGGCAAAGGCCTCACTTTTGGTCTTTGTTGTTATGACCGCGAAAAGTAAACGCATGCTAAAGCTTAATTTATTTGATTTCACATTGTCGGCGTGAAAATATCCCGTTTTTGGAATTAATCGAATACCTAATACATGATCCTGACCGCTGCTCGCCTCTGATTTCTGCTGTTTGCGAGCTAGCTGCGGAATATTTGAGAATGGAATCCTAATTGCTACGTGCTTTCCCAAATACACTTTGCCATAGCAATGAGGTTTGCTCCGACATTTGACGGAGCAGCCAATTTCCGAGGGGATGGATGACTCGATCTTTGAGAATTTTCAGCGCATTATTTTTTGTTGTCTTGGTGGGGCTCAGTTCACGATCTTTCGCACAGTCAGGAACGCTTTCGGGTACGGTTACCGATAGTGCGGGCGCGGTCGTTTCAGGCGCAAAGGTTGCCGCCGAGAACAACGCCACCAACGCGGCTCGTGAAGCAACCACAAATGACCGCGGCAGCTATAGCATCGCGGATCTTCAGCCTGGAACATACACAGTTACAGTTCGCAAAGATGGTTTTGCCGCTTCAGTCTTTCGTGGCGTGCAAATCACCGTTGCCCAGACTCTCCCGTTGGATGCGAAGCTGGAGGTGGGGAGTGCAACGGTTAGCGTCGATGTGAGCGGCACCAGTGAAGCTCCGATTGAAACCGATTCATCGCAACTTAGCACAATCGTGGATGCCAAGACGATCGAGACGCTTCCTCTAATTACGCGCGACCCATATAGCTTGGTCCTGCTCTCTCCAGGCACAGTGATGGCTACCAGCTCGCTCGGCGGGTTCTCAGTCAATGGAGCACGTGAGCGCAACAACAATTTTCTACTGGATGGCGTAGATAATAATGACACCAGCGTGCCGGGCATTCCTTCCGGAATCAGTTCCACAAATCCGGATGCAGTATCCGAGTATCGCGTCATTACGAACAACTTTGCAGCGCAATATGGCCGAAATACAGGCGCCATCGTCAATGTGATCACACGCGGCGGCAGCAATCAGTTTCACGGCGATGTCTATTGGTTTGGCCGATACAATGCGCTGGGCGCGCGCGATTGGTTCAATGGGAAGGTAGATGGCAACGGCGATCCGCAGAGGCAGAATCCGTATGTACGGAACATCTTTGGCGGATCAATCGGCGGCCCCGTTTGGAAAGACCGCACTTTCTTCTTCTTTAATACTGATATCCAGCGGTTCCGTACCACCAATACCGTCACGACAATCGTGCCAACAGCTGCTTTCAAGAGCGGCATCTTTACATATCAGGGGAGTCAAGTTAACCTGACCGACCCGAACTCTCCTGGCAACATTAACCACTTAACGCTCGACCCCAAAATTCAAGCGGCTCTCGCCCTTTTCCCCAGTCCAAATGCAGGTCTTATCGATGATGTCCGCGGTAACTATCAATTCCCGGGCTCATCACAGGCGGACCAAAATGTCTTCACTGTTCGCGGTGATCATAAGATCGTCGACGGTGAAAACCTTACTGTCCGATATGTCTACAACAAGTTTAGCGACCCCAATCCAGGCTTCTCTGACTTAATCCCCGGCCTTGGCAGCTACAACACGGCTCAGCGTGCGCACAATGGAATGATTCAGCTGAACTCCGTCTTCGGAACCAGCCTCACCAACCAGCTTGCCGGAGCTTATAACCAGACAGATGATGGGTTCTTCTGTAATGGAACCAGCACATTTGACAAGATCACCGGCACCGATTCCATCGGATTCGGACAAGACTTCGTCTTACCTGGACTTTTCACTTTCGGATGTGGCGTTCTTGGAGACAGCAACGGGCAAGACCGTTTGACTGGAACTCTGATGTTTGTAGATGCTCTGACCAAGGTGAAGGGGAATCACACCATGACCTTCGGCGGCGAGTACCGCCACGTGCGTGAAGATGGCTATGACGGCTTTGGCACACGTACCACCAATAGCTTTGATGTGTTCACCAATAACCAGGTACCTGCGTATGACACCCCAACGGTCGATCCCAGTTCCGCAGGCTATACCACGATTCAGGATCTGATTTACACGTTGTCGGGTTCGGTTCAACAGCAATCGAATACGCAGAACTTTGACAAGGATGGATCCCGCACTCCGCTAGACTTCCGTCGCTATCGCCAGAATGAGTTTGCCGTCTATGCTCAGGACAGCTGGAAGATTCTCCCCAAGCTGACCTTGAACTACGGGTTGCGCTATGAGTTTTACGGCGTCCCCTACGAAGTAGATAATAATTTTTCGCAGCTCTTTACCCCATCCAATCAAGTCCTTACATCTGATGATTCGATGACCTTCACGATCGTCGGACCGGGAACCCATCATCAGCTCTATAGCAACAATTCGAAACTCTTCCAGCCTCGTCTTGGTTTTGCCTATGATCTGTTTGGGAACGGAAAAGTAGCCATCCGTGGCGGGTACGGAATGTTCAACGACCGTATCTTCGGTAACTTGTTTGGCAATTCGAGGAGCAACCCTCCCTTCCAGCAGCAGCCAACCGCGCTCTTGAACGGAAGCACGACTGTATCGAATCTAGCTTTCCTCCCGGTGTCGACGCCCAGCGCAACACTGCCCGCCTACAGCTTTGCTTCGGTATCGTTGATCGACTCGAAACTGAAGCAGCAAGCCAGCCAAAACTGGAACCTCGGCTTCGAGGCGGAGATATTCAAGGACGTTGTGCTTGAAACAAACTATGTAGGCGCGCACGGACTTCATATTTTGCGTGCGCTCGATGGCAATGCTCCGGATCCGGGGAGAACGGCTGCAGCAGTGGCATACTGCCAAAACCCAGCAAACGATGCGGGGTGTGTCGATACGCCAACGCAGAGTACGCTGCAGGGCACTCTCGCCTGGTTCGCGAACACCTTTGGGGGTATTCCGGTGCCAGATCAAGCCGGCAATACCATCCTCTTTGAGCCAGCTCTGAACACGGCAATTGCTTCCAGTAGCTACAATGCGCTGCAAACAACTGTCACCAAACGCTTTACCCACGGCTTCAATTTGCGTGGCACGTACACTTGGGCGCACGGACTCGACAATGCGGGTGACCCGCTCGCTCCCGGTGGTCAGCAGCGGTCGTTCCCAAGAAACAGCAACCGCCTCGATCTTGAACATGGAAACTCGGATGCCGACGTTACCAGCCGCGCAGTGATTGATGGTACCTGGGAACTACCCATCGGAACCGGCAAGGCGAACTTTTCGTCCGGCTTCGTAGGCAAGGTCTTCGAGGGAATTTCTCTTTCCGGCATCGGATCATTCCAGACTGGCCAGCCGATTGACATATTTGGCAATCGTGATTCACAGCACCAGGGGCTCAGTGGTCGAGTGAACCTCACCGGGAATCCGTATCCCACGAATCAGGGGCCTTCAATCATTGCGGACGGAACCGGCAAGCGTACCGGCCCGGCCCTCTCAGCCTTTTCTCTTACACCGTTTGACACCGTTCCAACGGTGGGCCGCAACACGTTCAGAGGTCCTAATTTCAACAACATTGATGCTGTCTTCCAGAAAGATACCGGCTTTGAAAAGTTCCACGTTCTTCTGCGTGTAGAGAGCTACAACATTCTTAATCATCCACAATTCGCTCTCCCACAGGCTTCTTTCGCGGATCCCGGTACGTTCGGCATCTCAACTTCGACAGTTTTGCGCTCCGACGGGACCACTGCAGCCCGTCAGATTCAAGCAGCTCTCAAACTGGTGTTCTAAAGCCAGATTGTTCGCACCGAATCGACTGAGTCTTTATAGTCAAAAAGCCGCCGGGTTATCGGCGGCTTTCCTTTTGGGAAAACAAAAGATCATTTTGTTGAATGTTTCTTAGCTGTGCTCTCCTTTGCGACGGTCTTAGATGACTTTTTCGCAGACGCTTTTTTGGCGGGTGCTTTCTGCACAGCAGGTTTCTTCGCTGGAGATTTCTTGGCAGAAGACTTCTTTCTCGCCGCCATCGTTTTTTCTTTGAGCGCGGTCTTCAACTCTTCCAGATCGACACTTCGCGCGGACTTCCACAGCCGCTCAAGATCATAGAAGGCGCGTTTCTCGTCGAGGAAGATGTGGACGACGAAATCCACGTAGTCGAGCAGAATCCACTCTCCCTGCTTGCGGCCTTCCACCGAATGCGCATAGGTGCCGAACTCTCGCTTCAGTCGCAGTTCAATCTCATCGCCGATGGCGATGGCCTGGCGGTCGTTGGCGGCGCTGGTGATCAGGAAGAAATCTGTGAAGCCGGAATCGGCGGGATCGAGTTCCAGGACGCGCGTATTTTCTGCCTTTTTGTCTTCGCAGGCTGCTGCGGCAGCCAGCACCATTTTGCGGGTTTCCGTGGATGCCATTCGGTGAGGGAATCTCCTTGATGCAACGCTCCATCGTAGCGTGGACGGGGATGCCAGCGCCAGAGGAAGCTCTTCGCCGTCAACGATAAAGATGGTGTGCGCGAATATACTCCGCCACCTGTTCAGGCACGTCTTCAGCCATGCCATCGCCCTTGTGGGGCCCATGCATCAAGGAGGAACGCACTGTCGTGGCCGACATCGTTTCGTTGAGATCGGGCAGGCAATAGAGGACCGCATGTTGTCCCGAATCATTTGTCAGGCTGACTTCGAGCACCCCGTCCGTGGAATGAGGGTTGCCAGATATGCGCACACCGTGGGGCAACGGACGTCCGGCATGCTGCGCTGCGGTATCAGGCTGCTCGATGTCTGGAAGTCCCATGCCTGGAAGTCCCATGCCTGGAAGTCCGGAACCGGGACGCCCGGCGACAATGAAATCGCATACGAACAAAAGCTCTGCCGCGCGATGCCAGTGTGACAGGCTTAGAAATGAGTCAGCCCCGACCAGGGAGAAGAGGCGATCTTCGGATGGGAGTGAGTGCTTCAGCCGAAGGAGCGTGTCGATAGTGTAATTCGGCTCGCCGTCCATACGCGGCGCATCGATTGCGGATACTTCAAAGCGTGCGTCGTTTGCGACCGCCAGGCCCACCATGGACATACGGTCATCGAAACCTGCCACAGAGGAGTTCTGCTTGAGCGGTTGATTGCCGACCGGTGCGAACAAGACCTTGTCCAGGCGCAGCCGGTCTGCCGCCGCGCGCGCGATAGCAAGATGTCCGCAATGAGGTGGGTCGAACGTGCCACCGAAGAAAGCAATGCGCATACCCGAAAATACTCTTAGATGATCGTAAACTGTTCGTGCGCAAATCTTCTTTCATGACTGTCACACAAATGCATACGGCCTATGTGGGCCTCGGTTCGAATCTCCTGTCTCAGGCCGGGACGCCTGTTGAGACGATTGGCGCCGCACTCTACGCGCTGGGCGATGCAGGTGAGCTCATGGCCCACTCCTCTCTATATGAAACGGCCCCTGTTGGATTCCTTGACCAGCCTCCCTTTGTGAATGCCGTTGCTGTCCTGCGGACAGCGAAGGGGCCGGAGCTGCTGCTGAAAACATTGCTCGCGATCGAACGCAGTTTTGGGAGAAACCGCGAGAACAGCGTGCCGAAGGGGCCGAGAACTCTGGATCTCGATCTGCTGATGATGGACGATCTGGTCCTGAACACCCCGGTGCTTTCGCTGCCGCATCCGGCGCTCGCTGAAAGAAGATTTGTGCTTGCACCGCTGGCCGAGATAGCCCCTGAGCTGCGACATCCAATTCTCAAAAAAACAGTTCGAGATCTTTTGCTCGCGCTTCCGAACGCCGGAGTGAACCAGAACGATAGCGTTCGAAGGATTCAACGCGTTCCGTAGAATGGGAGCACTGGCTCCATGATGAACAAATCTATCGCCGGACGCGTTTCGCTATTCCTCGCAACATTGCTGTGCTTCTTTAGTATTTTGCAGGTTTGCAGCGCCCAGGATTCCTCGCAGCCATTTTCCGGCGCTGTTGTGGATGAGCAGGGTTCGCCGGTCGCCAACGCAGAGCTGAACAACCTCGATGGAGGTGTTCTCGATAACACTGCAACAGATGGAAGATTCAGCTTCCATAAGGTATCGCACGGTTCCATTACGGTTCTAGTCAGCGCTCTGACATACGATGCTGTCACAGTTGCAATTCAGCCGGGTGTTCCGGCAAGGATCGTGTTGCATAAGCAACAGGAGCGCATTGTCGTTACGGCATACCGTTCGCCACTGGATACCCTGGACAGCCCCGCCAGCACGCGCGTGCTGAGCCAGCAACAACTGAAAGAAGCAGCAACACCGGCGCTGGATGGCAAGCTGCGCCAGGTTCCCGGCGTGGAGTTGTTCCGCCGGTCGAGTTCATTGGTTGCCAATCCCACATCGCAGGGAATTTCTCTGCGAGGTCTGGGGTCGACGGCTGCAAGCCGGACGTTGGTTGTCTCGGATGATGTTCCGCTGAATGATCCGTATGGCGGCTGGATTCATTGGCAGGAAATGCCGGAGCTGGCAGTGCGTTCGGTGGAAGTGGTGCGCGGCGGCGCGTCTGACTTATATGGATCGAGCGCGATTGGCGGTGTGATCAACGTGCTTCCCGTAAAGCCGGACCAAAACGTGTTTGCCCTTACTACAGGCTATGGCTCAGAGAGCACGACTGATAACGGAGTGCTTGCCTCGTTGAAGCGTGGGCCATGGGCCGGACTGCTAGCGGGCGGAATTCTCGGCACAGATGGATACACGCTGGTTGCGCCGCCCGATCTGCGCGGCCCCATCGATCAGCCGAGTAATGTTCATGCGCAAAACGGGCTAGTTGATCTGGAGAGGACGATTCGTAACAGTGGCCGTATCTTTTTACGCGGAAGCGGATTCAACGAAGCGCGCGACAACGGTACTCCATTGCAAAAAAATGGCACACGTCTCTGGCGCTACTCAACGGGAGTGGATTGGTCGCAGCTCACGCTACGTTTTTACGGCAGCACGGAGCATTACAGGCAGACCTTCTCATCCATAAGCGCGAACCGGACTTCCGAGAAGTTGACGCGCTACGCCGAAGATCCCGCCGATGAGCTGGGAGCCGCCGCGCATTGGCGGCAGGCAGTGGGTAACCATGTCGTATGGATTGCGGGCGCTGATACACACGATGTACGCGCTTCCGATGACGAAGTGCTTTTTACAGGGGCCGGAGGTTTTCAAAATACAGCCGCTCGGCAGCGGCAAACCGGCGTCTACGGAGAGGCGCTGGCCACTTCGGGAAAGTGGACGATGAGCGCATCCGGTCGTGTCGATCACTTCTCAAATTTTGATGCGAAGCAGTGGACACAAACGGGCTCGATGGTGTTCCCATCGTTCAGCGAAACGGTGTTTGATCCGCGGCTTGGAGTTGCGCGCAGAATCACCACAAACGTTGCGCTTCAGGCCTCGGGCTTCCGCGCCTATCGTGCGCCCACACAGAACGAGTTGTATCGCACCGGTCAAGTTGGACAACAGACTACGCTGCCGAATGCCAATCTGCGCTCCGAGCGGGCAACCGGTTGGGAGACTGGTTTCCAGGCGAACGTGCCTCGATGGCAATCGATGTTACGTGTGAGTTATTTCTGGACGCAAGTGAATCGGCCCATTACTGCGCTCACGCTGAGCACCACACCCACCTCAACACTGCTGCAGCGTGAGAATCTTGGCCAGATCGAGAGCCGCGGTGTGTCGGTGGATTACGAGGCTCACCCGTTTCACTGGGCCGCGCTCACCGGGGGCTATCAATTCGCCGACGCAACCGTGACGCGCTACGATCAACAGCCGCAGCTCGTCGGCAACTGGATTCCGCAGGTGGCGCGCAACATGGCGACCACACAGGTGCGGGTGAACAACTCCCGCATCGGAGTGTTGAGCCTGCAAGGTCGCATCAGCGGACGGCAATTCGATGACGATGCCAACAACTATCTGCTGCACAGCTATTTTCGTCTCGATGCCTACGCCTCGCGCGAGTTTGGCCGCCACACCGAGTTCTTTGTGGCTGGAGAAAATTTATTCGATAGGTCGATTGAAGTGGGCAAGACCCCAATTACGACTCTAGGAACGCCACGCGTCGCCCGTTTTGGACTGCGCTTGCATTTTGGCGATTAACCCTTTCCTTTCACTGAAAATTGATTTTGCTGCTCGCTTTCCTGCTCTTCGCACCGAGGTGTATCGTGTTCGACGGTGCGGTTTCGACCCCTTCGGAAGCAGCCAATGCAATCCAATTCCGGGTCACCGCCAAAAAGGAGCCTCCCTATGGCAACGATTGCTCTTGATCCTCGTCTTGATAAGAAGACGTCTGACTTCATTGCGCAAAAACATCGCATGTATGTCGATGGCAAGTTTATAAATGCCGCCTCCGGCAAAACTTTTTCTGTCTACAACCCGGCAACCGGTGAAGTGATGGCACAGGTGCCGGAAGCCGAGGCGGTGGATGTCGATCAGGCAGTACGGGCCGCCCGCCGCGCCTTCGATGAAGGACCGTGGCACAGGATGAGCGCATCACAACGCGGACGCTTGATGCTGAAGCTGGCTGACTTGATGGAGCAGCATCTGGAAGAGCTAGCCGAGATCGAATCGATGGATAATGGCAAGCCCGTTTCCGTGGCGCGCGTGGCCGATGTCCCCCTGGCCGTCGATCTCTTTCGCTACATGGCAGGATGGGCTACCAAAATCATGGGCCATACCTTTCCGATTTCCTTTCCCGGCGAGTACCTGAGCTACACGCTGCGTGAGCCGATTGGTGTGGTCGGGCAGATTATTCCGTGGAATTTCCCGTTGTTGATGGCCGCGTGGAAGCTGGGTCCGGCGCTCGCTGCCGGATGCACGGTTGTATTGAAGCTCGCGGAGCAAACTCCGCTTAGCGGCCTGCGTCTGGCTGAGTTGATCCACGAAGCAGGTTTCCCTGAAGGTGTAGTCAATGTGCTGACAGGATTCGGCGAAGGTGCGGGCGCGCCGCTGGCCGCGCATGACCTGGTCGATAAGATTGCTTTCACCGGATCGACCGAGGTTGGCAGGCTGATCGTGCATGCAGCCGCCGGCAATCTGAAGAAAGTCTCGCTGGAACTCGGCGGCAAGTCACCGGCGATCATCTTTCCGGACGCCGATCTCGAACGGGCGATTCCCGGCACGGCTTCGGCAATTTTCTTCAATCATGGACAGTGCTGCTGCGCGGGCTCGCGTCTCTTCGCGCATGAGAGCATTTTTGATCGCGTCGTCGAGGGCGTCTCCGACATTGCCTCGAAGATTCGCGTGGGCGCTGGACTCGATCCGCAAACCGAGATGGGGCCGCTCGTTTCAGAAGAGCAGTTCCAGAAAGTTACAGGCTATATCGACTCAGGCCTGAGCGAGGGCGCGAGGGCAACGGCGGGCGGCAAAAAGGCTGCCGAGCGCGGCTACTTTGTGCAGCCGACGGTGCTGACGCGCACAACGCCGGAAATGAAGGTTGTCAAGGAAGAGATCTTTGGCCCTGTCGTCTGCGCTGTGCCCTTTACCGATACTGACCTCGACCGTATCGCGAGAGAAGCAAACGATACACCGTATGGGCTCGCGGCAAGCGTGTGGACGCGCGACATATCGATTGCCAACAAGATGGCCAAGCGCATTCGCTCGGGCACGGTCTGGATTAACTGCCACAACGTGTTCGACGCCGCGCTGCCGTTCGGCGGTTACAAGCAGTCAGGCTGGGGCCGCGAGATGGGCTCCGAGGTGCTGAACAATTACACCGAGGTCAAGGCCGTTACGACTGCGCTGTGACGACGCCTCCGGCGGGTCCTCCGCGGACGGCGGTCTTTGCCAGACGGGCCCAATAACAAAAAGAGCGGGATAAAATCCCGCTCTTTTCGTTGAATGCGTCAGCAGGTCCTACTTCCCAAGGAATTGTCATAGTGAGCGTGGAGGCGAGGAGTCTGCCCTGAACCAGCCGAAGGGACCTGCTTTTCTCTTTGGGAACACCGCGGGCGTTGCATCTACTTTGTGTCCCACGGTTTGCTTCTTCCTCATGCAAGTGTTCCTCAATGCGAGTATCGCTGCTCGCCCGCCGGCAGCGCAATTGCCAGCTTATTTTGCGGTGGCGGCAAGGGGCAGGTGGCATACGGCGTATAGGCGCAGGGCGGGTTCTGCAGGCGGTTAAAGTCCAGCTCCAGGTGGCCCGGCTTGTCGAGGCCGTGATCGGGAAAGTCTGTGTAGAGAAAACGGGCGGCTCCGTAGGTTGTGGTTTTGCTTGTGGCATCGCGCAGTATGAAGAAGAGCTGCTTGGCGCCCGGCTCCTCGAGAACCGGTTCGAGCCGGACGGTCTGCCCGTCGAGCGTAAACTCGGCCACGCCGGGCACAGGCAGCTTCAGCGTAGTGCCGATGATGGTCGGAATCGACTCCTCGCGCGCCGGATGGAACGGGATCCACTTTGCCTCGATGCGATAACGCGGGTCGGGCGGATACCAATGCAGGCCTTGAAAGTGGATGCGCGTGGGTGCCTGCGAATCCTTAATGCGGAGAGCGAACCGGTCTCCCCGATGGATGACGAGCAAAGTAAGTGTACCTGCCTTCAGAAAGGATGGATTCGGACCATCGGTATCGATCTTGCCTGCGCGCGCAGGAGCGCCGTTGACAAGCAGGCTGGAGGGAAAGCCTTGCGTGGGCGCGGCCAGGTACACGTCATTCCCCTTGAGTTCGAATATCCCAAGATGGTCTGCAACCTTCGCGTTGAGGCGGATGCGATTGTCCGCGGCTGCGCCGAATGGATTGCTGCCGGGCTGCAGCCATTCAAGGCCGACGAGCGTGAGCCAGCCATCTGGAGCGGAAAGCTGCTGCGCGCGCTGTTCGCGCCACTGCAGCAGATCGCTTTTCCAATGTGTATCGATGGTTGCGGCTGCGGCGAGCAGCGTAGCCAATGCAATGACGAGCCAGGAAAATGTATGCCGATAAACTTTCATCTCTGCTTCCTTAAGGTGAGAGGAGTTTGCTGCCTGAATTGGGAGGAAAAGAGCGCAGAACTAGCGACAACAGAGGAGACAGGCTTCGCGGGTGGGGAAAAAAGCAGTCACAAAGGGAGAGTAGCGTGCTCCCGGCTGCCGGTCAACCGGAACAGCGCACCGGCTACAATCTTCTAAGTGTCCCTGGACTTTCAAATTCATGCAACGTGCGGCAACGCACGGCGCGCTACGATGACGCTTCCGCATGCGAAGGTCGAGACGCCGGTCTTTATGCCGGTGGGGACGGTGGCGTCGGTGAAGGCCGTGCCCCAGCATCTGCTCGAAGAGTTAGGGGCGCGGATTATTCTCGGCAATACGTATCACCTGTATCTGCGGCCGGGGCATGAGCTGATCCGGCGCATGGGCGGGCTGCACCGATTTATGAGCTGGAACCGGGCCATTCTGACCGACTCGGGCGGCTTTCAGGTCTTCAGCCTGAATGAGCTGCGCAAGGTCACCGAAGACGGCGTGCAGTTTCGCTCGCATCTGGATGGCGGCGCGCACTTCTTTTCGCCAGAGCACTCAATGGATGTGCAGATCGCCCTTGGCTCGGACATCGCCATGGCCTTCGATGAGTGCACGGAGTATCCGGCCGACTATGGGCGCGCGCGAACGTCGCTCGATCTGACACTGCGCTGGGCTGAACGCAGCAAGCGACACTTTGAGGCGCACAAGCATGAGCGTCCGTGGAATCAGGTCACGGATCATAGGGCTCAGGGCTCAGATATTTCTCCCGACGCGATGCCCAGCTTGTTCGGCATCGTGCAGGGCGGGATGTATAAAGACCTGCGTCGTGAATCGGCGGAGCGGCTGGTCGAGATGGACTTTCCCGGCTACGCCATTGGCGGCTTGAGCGTCGGCGAACCGCGCGAGCTGACGCGCGAGGTCATTGGCGAGACACTACCCTATTTGCCGAAAGATAAACCGCGCTACGTGATGGGTGTCGGTTATCCGGATGAAATTGTCGAATACGCCAAGATGGGCGTCGATATGATGGACTGCGTGCTGCCGACACGCGCGGCGCGGCATGGGTTGATCTTCACTTCCGACGGGCGGCTGAACATCAAAAACCGGCGTTTTGCCGAGGAGCAAGGGCCGCTCGATCCGGAATGTAGCTGCATGGTCTGCCAGCGCTACAGCCGCGCTTACTTGCGCCACCTGATGGTCGCGCAGGAACCTTTAGCCGCCGTGCTGAATACATTGCATAACCTTGCGTTTTATCTGGACACAATGCAGCGACTTCGGGACGAATTGGAAGCGCCTGATTCCCGGGGTACCCCTCTCCCCCTCTAATCGGCTGGTTTTGTTTCTTTTCAATAAGATAGCGGGGGATCATCTCCCGCTATCTTATTGATTCTGGGTAAGTTAGATGCGTTATAGTATTTTCAAACACTTAGAGGGTAATCGGTCTTAGGTATTACCTTGATTCCCTTGCTTTTGCTCTATATCCAGAATAGCAAATGCAAGCGTAATTCCCGGCACAGTCACCTGTCTTGTAAGTGCATGAAATTAATACAGTTATCCTACCTTCGACTTCTGAAAGGGCTTGACAAGATTTTGTCCTTGCCGTGGAAATAGAGCTTTCACGCAAGAGGAGGGCATGTGGATAAGGTGTGGATAAAAACAGGAGGGCCCGGGCTGATTGACACGGGCTCAGGATGATTTACAGGTTTTCTGGCGACTCAGGACAGGAACATACACCACCCCTCTGTCGCGAGATCTTCGCGATGGAGCGGCGTTCTCAGCGCTTCAGGGAAGCAGGCTTTTCGACCTGGAAAGAACTGCTAACTGCCTGATGTGACACAGCTTCTCCCGCCGCCAATCACCGCCACTTTTGGGTTGTTCGCAAAAAGCTCTTCCCTTCGCAGCGCCGATATGAGGTTCAGCGCTCTTACCTGCTGCGAGTCGATCGTAACGTGGCGGGCAAAGCATCCCAGCACATAAATGCGCTGATGAGGTACCTGAAAAAGCTTTAGAAATCCGGTCCATTCGGGGCGTGTCAGCATAAGGATGAATATGAAAAGGAGGGCCCGACAAAGTGGTGGAATTTTAGCAGAGCGTTAACGGCGTCTTCTAAAAATTGTTGGCTTTCAGCTACTCGTCTTCAACGCGCAGGACGACTCCCCGTTCGAGCAGGTAAGGCTCTTTTTCGTTTTCGTCGGCCAAGAAACTGTCGCCTGATTCCTCTTCCGGGAAGAAGAACCATTTTTTGCCGCGATGCTCCAGCCTGCCGATCTTGTAAGCGAAGGCCGCTTGCGTGCCGTCTTTGCTGGCAAACGAGATGGTCGTCTCATCGGTAGCAGTGACTTTGCCCTGGCTGCCCAGATCAATGTAGGTCCCAATCTGGATTGCCTTCGCGTCGAAGGACGCGGAGCTATCACCGGCGGCGCGCATGGAAAGGCTGCCTGCAAATGCGTAGTCATAAGCGATATGCAGGTAGCCGCCCTTGATGTCTTCCGGCGGGATAGCGCCGGTGCGCAGGTCGCCGAGCATGTGGTCGATTTTGGCGGGATCGAGGGCTTCGTATGTCACGTCATCGAAGCTGAAGGTAATGTCTCGGCCTTTCGCGAACGACAGATCGAGTTTTGGCGCGGAGGTGATGCCTATGCACTTTAATGCATCGCCGAGGAACGATGCTGCGACGCCGAGGCTTTTCTTGTCTGTCTGGTGATGCTGAATGGAGTCGAGCCTGCCGCGCTGCAGATCAGGAATGGCGGCACCGGGTGGAAGATAGTCGAGAAGAGGACCCCGGCGGATGAGTTTTTCGTTCTTGTAGACGTAAAGCTCCGGTGGCGTCAGGCCTGTTCGCGGAAGCAGCACGGGTTGATAGCCCACGCCGTTCAGCAATTTCACGAGCGCATCGTTGCGGCAGCCTGTGATCGACATTGTTGTGTTTATCCCTTCCCGTGAGATAGCTGTTCAAATGCATTTTGAAAGGCGGACCTTGCAACTTCCGGCCACTGGTCATAGAGTGACCGAAACAGCTTCGCTTTTTCTACCCAGAGAGCGTCCTGTGTAGGCGATTCAGTTTCAACAGGGACTTGCGGGAACATGCGCGCAGCCGTCTGGGCTACTTTCTCAAGGACCGTAGGTGGAACATCGCGAAAATCCTGACGCATGGTGTCCAGCACTTTCGAATGGGGAACGCTGCGGTGCACGGCGGCTTCGAGCACCGCAGAGAGCCGCGCGAAGACTCGGTCAAAATCAGGGACCACGGGATCAGTGCTGTGAATCGCCCGCAAGCCCGCAACTTCAAGACGTTCATCGTAGGCGTAAGCAATCGGCATAAGAGACCAATAATCTCTTTCGGTCTTGCAGAAGGCGCGCGCTGAACGAGCGATCGAATAAAGGCGGTCAATAGGCTGCGGGTGATCGTTGGGAAATGTGTGCCCGAGTGATGCAAAGACGGCGAGCACGCGGAGGGAAACGACGACTCCGGCGATGTGCATGCGGGCGTCACTCGGTGTCTTCGCCATGCGGATGAGGTTTCGCATGCCGGTCGTGTCAGCGGCAAACTCCTGGCTGCGGGTCAAAACGGGCGTGGCATACGGATCGTCGTCTTCACCGGGCGGGCGATAAAACAAGACATGGCCAAACTCATGCGACAGGATGAAGAGCTGTGCGGCCTGCGCCATCATGTCGGCAAAGTCGGCAGCCGGAGATGTGAGCGGACTCATGGACAATGCAGGATCGACAACGTCGGAAATGCCGCCCGGCTTCCATCGCTCGAACAGAGCCTGAAGTTCGCGGGTGACATCCTCCCCTGTGGATGTGGCCTTCACAAGTTTTTGGGGACCGAATAGATTTGTGGCGCCGTAGAGAATTTTTGTGACGGCGTCGAGGAAGTCGATCAGACCGCTGAAGAGCATGATGGCGTGGCTGCCGTCGGGGTAGTGGAAGGTCTTGGCATTCGGCAGAGTGCGGCCGACTTCGCCTACGACAAGGGAGCTTGAGAGCCGCAGGGTTTCAAGCTCGGGAACGTCGAGCGGCGCAAGCTTTGCGAGCAGGGCGGCACCGCGGTCACTCCTGCTGAGCGGCCACTCGCGCTGGCGCTTGGCGAGTTCTTCGGAAGCCTTCACTCCTGCCTTTGGAGCAACACTCGTTCGGACCTTGCAGACGGGATGCGGAACAGTTACCGGTGGCATCCGACGACGCTGTCAGCGTTGCATGAGAGGAATTCAGAGTATTCCCGGGGGGGTGGAACAATCAGCAGACAAGTAGATAGCAGAATTTCCCAGAACATGGCAAGCGAATTGCGTCTTGTGACGCTGAAGGGCTCTAGCTTTCGGCCTCAGGAACGTTCGACGGGGACGGTGTCACGGGCGGTTTGTCGAGATCGATGGGGAGGATAAATCTGAGCGGTGAATGAACGATCTGTCGCAGCAGAAATTTCAGGATCTCAAGCCGTTCCTTGTGGCGAACATTATAGGCGCGCAGGGCAGTGACGGAAGCGATGGAGAAGCTGACGCCAAGGTTCAGCACAAAGGTCATGCTGAGTCCGGCGATGGCTGCGTAGAACCAGTGATGGCCAAAGGCGCTTGACCCGAAGCGGGCAGCGGCGAGGGCAAGCGTTCCGGTGCTCAAAGTCACGTGGCGGACGTCGAGCGGGAGACCGAAGAAGCGGGCGAACTCCGGGAAGAAGCCCATCATGTATCCGAGCAGGATGCTGGTGCTCCAGGCGGCGATGTTGTTCTCAAACCATTGGGCAAGGCGCTGCATGCGGCGCGCACCAATTTTCTGGCCGAGAGGATGCTGGGCAATGGCGGCGGGGATGCGATTGTAGACAGCGAAATTCTCGCACCATCCACCAAGGACGGCGGCGAGCCAAAGAAGCACACCGGTGATGGCGGCGTCGATGGCTGTGCCCGAGGTAAATGGGTGCAGCGTTTCGTAAACATGCATCGCGCTCTTTTGGGGCAGGTAGGAGTGCAGAAACATTCTGCGCCACAGCTGTTCAAAGGCAATCGCGCCAAGGCAGACCGCGACTACATTGCCGATGGCGGCGGCAAGCTGCGTGCGGCTGATGCGCGCGGCGAAGTCGGCGATCTTGCTCCAGCGGGAGACGCCGCGGTTTTCACGCACAATGCCGGCGAGGGCGGCGCCGGTCATCGAAGGCTGCTTGGTGGCGAGTGCGAGACCGAAGACCTGCATCAGGAGAAAGCTGACGGCGTAATTGGTGCCGATGAGGAAGCCTTCGATGAAGAGCGGCCAGCCGCGTTCAATAGTTCTTAACTTGAAGGCGGCGGTAAAGACGGTAAGCAAGCCGCCGCCGAATGCGGCAAGCCACATCTGCCAGTATTCTTTGCGCGTATTGGCGATGTAATGTTCGCCGCTATGTCCGGTGCGCTCGACGGTCTTGCGGGCAAGCAGGTTGAGGTTTTGGCCGATGAGCGGGCCGAGTTGCGTATCTTCGAGGCGTCCGGCGACGAGCGTATTCAAGAGCTGGCGCGCGGGGTGCAGTGTCGATGCGGAGCTTTGGGCGAGCGTGGAGGCGAGCAGCTCCATGCGGTCGAGCGACGCGTCCATGCTGCTGAGATCGAAGACGAGGGCGGTGCTGACGCCGGTGTCTTCCATATGCAGCTGTACCTGGAGTAGCTCGCGGCGGCAGGTGTGAACGGCTTCGAGCCAACGTTGCAGCGCCTGCGGATCGTCGTTCCGCAGGGTGGATTGCAGGAAGGTTTCCGTTGCAAAAACGAGTTGATAGAACGGCGACTCCTCGACATTGTGGGTGCTGCCGCGTCGCCGCACGGCAGCGGTCACGCCGCGTCCGGCCACACGTGTCGCAAGCAGGCCCAGGGACTGGCGGACGTCGTCGCCGATGTGCGAGACAGCGGTGGGGTTGTCTTTGGGCCAGAGAATGCGGGTGAGGCGTCCAAATGTGGGGTTGTCAAGGTTGAGGAATCGCCCGACAATTTTTTGCGAAGAAAAGACCGCGGTGAAGAGGCGCGCGGTATCGGATTCTTCACGCGCAGAGGGCAGAAGACGCTGGAAGAGACGGCGGATGGCCTCGTGCAGCAAGGCGTAGGTGGAGGGCAGACCCGTATCGGCAAAGAGAGGGACCGAGTCAAGCTCGGAGAGCAGGGCCTGCCAGGTGAGATCGAAGCTGGCGCGCAGTTGTTTGTCCTGTTCGAGAAGGCGAATCCAGCGCAGCAGCGACACGATGAAGGCGCGGTCGGTAGGGCGGGTCCAGATATAGGCAAGGAGGCTGCCTGCACGCCGGCTACGCGTGCTTAGTGTCGTAGCATCGCAAAAAGCCTCCGTGCGCTGGCGGAGACCGATATCGGGTGTGGTGAATGTGGAGCGCTGCCGTCTTTGCCGCCAGAGCCGCCGGATTTTTCGCAGGAAAGCCATGGTTCACCAGAATAGTAGCGTTTTTGGAGAAACAGTATGACTGCGGTTGGCGCAAAGAGCGCCAGGCCCCGGCTCGCGATGACCATTCTAATCCCGGGAGTTTAACGTTGAACCCGTTGGGTACAATTGCAGGTAAATCCCCGCATCTTTTTCAGCTTTTCGGACGTTGATCTCCGAAACGTTTCCCTTCGGCTTCTCACTACTCCAGTGAACCGGCTCGGAGGCCGCTGTGTCCGTAGGTGAATTTAAATCACGGACAGCCGATACAAGGTTCAGGTTTGGTTTTCAGGTTTGTACTTCGCTTGGGGGAGAGGAGCTACAAGCCTGAAAGATGCAGGCGCTTATGGTTCGCGCGAAGCAAGTCTGCGCGCCCTGGCGCCTGCTGAATGCAAATGATCCGCACTCCTCACGACTACCTCGCAATTATTTCTCTCGTCTATCCCATCGGTTATGCGCCGCAGCCTAAGTCCGATTCCTCCTCTGCAGAATTCTTCAGGGTTCATGTTGACATCCGACCCAAGCGGTGCCATTCTTGGGTCGGATGCCTTCCCAAAATAATCCCGACGACCGCGTCGCCCTGCTGCAGGGCACGCTAGACCTGCTCATTCTGAAAACTCTCCTGCTCGGCCCCTGTCACGGTCAGGGTGTAGCACGTTCCATACTCCGCCAGTCGGAAGAAGCGATCTTTGTCGATCATGGTTCGCTTTATCTGGCACTGCAGCGCCTTGAAGACAGGAAATGGATCAGCGCCAAATGGGGCGTGAGCGAGAACAATCGCAAGGCACGCTTCTATTCGCTGACAGCTAAGGGGCGACAGCAGCTTACAGAAAAGACGAACGAATGGCAGCGGCTTACGCGGGCTATGGGATTGATTCTCAATGGAGGACCGAGCAGCGAGGAGGTCTAGGTAATGTTCAGGCGTAGACGGAATCCAGACGATTTTGCAGAAGAGATCAAATCGCACCTCGAACTCGAAGCGGATGAGTTGCGGAGTGAAGGCTTGAGCGAAGAGGAAGCGCGTCGCAAGGCGAAAGTCGAGTTTGGCAACGTGCAGGCGGCTCAGGAACGCTTCTATCTCAGAAGCCGCATCGTTTGGTTCGACAATCTGCTTCGCGATATCCAGTTCGCGGTTCGTCAGTTTGCAAGAAAACCGGGCTTTGCCTGTGTTGCACTTCTCGTTCTTGCTCTTGGCATGGGTACAAGCGTCGCCATCTTTGCTTTTGTCGATGCCGCGCTGCTTAAACCGTTGCCGTACGCGCATCCGGACCGGATCATGTCGGTCAGCGAAAGCGATACCGAGTTACCAGGCTGGCCGCTTTCGTATCCTGACTTTCTTGAGTGGCAGGCGCTGAACAAGTCTTTCAGCTCCCTCGATATTTTCACGGGGAGCGGCTACCTTCTGCGCACAAGCGCAGGCGCGGAGCCGGTGAATGGCGAGCGGGTAAGCGGCGGATTTTTTCGAACTCTTGGAGTGCAACCAATCCTCGGACGTGACTTCAACCCGGGAGAGGATCATCCGGGCGGTCCGAATGTAACGCTCCTGAGTTACGGGGCATGGGTCCATCGATTCGGCGCGCAACCGGACGTAATCGGGCGAACCGTTGACCTGGATAATCAGCCTTATACGATCATCGGCGTGCTGCCGCATTCGTTTACATTTGCATTGAGCGGCAACGCCGAGTTTTGGGTTCCAATTAATACGCTGAGCCCTCATGAGCATTCACGGACTTTCTATAGCTTTTTTGGCATTGGAAGGCTGCGTGATGGGATCACGGCTCAGTCGGCACAGAGCGAAATCAGGACGATCTCTCAACGATTGCAACGGCAATACGCAATCACCGGGCATGACCTGAATGCCGGTGTCACTCCTTTATCAGAAGTTGTTGTTGGAGATGTGCGGCCGATTTTGCTGACCCTGCTCAGCGGAGCCGGCCTGCTGTTGCTGATTGCATGCATCAATGTGAGTAGCCTTGTTTTGGTGCGCGCTGAAAGCCGCAGGCGCGAAATTGCGGTTCGTGGAGCGCTTGGCGCAACGCCTTCACGCCTGGCGAGACAATTCGTAACCGAAGGACTTGTGCTTGCTGTACTTGGCGGCGGGGGCGGGGTGCTTGTTGCCGCGGCCCTCATAAGGCTTCTCGCTCGACTGGTTCCCAGGAATATGGCTTCAGGCATGCCGTTCCTCGACGGTGTCGGGCTGAACGCGCACACCGCAGGATTCGCTGCCGCAATCGTATTGCTGGCCGGACTGCTGCTGTCAGTGACACCGATGCTGCGGCTTTCATTTCGGCAGGTAGCCGCGGGATTGCACGACGGAGAGCGCGGGACCGCCAGCCAGTTGTGGCGGAGGCTGGGAGCAAATCTGGTCGTCGTTGAACTTGCGGTCGCAGTCATACTTCTAGCGGGCGCCGGGTTGCTGGGACGGAGTTTATATCGTCTTCTACACGTACCACTGGGATTTGAGACAAGCCACCTTGCAACAGTGGAAGTCGCCGTACCTGGCACTGTTTATGAGACAAGGGCGCAGATTGTCGAACTCTATCGTGAAGTTGTACGTCGCGCCACAAGCTTGCCCGGTGTTGAATCGGCGGGACTCACCAGCAGGCTTCCGGTCCAATGTGATTGCAACACGGACGGAATCAGAATTGTGGGAAGGCCATATCACGGCGAACACAACGAAGTGAACGAGCGTCACATAGGTGTGAATTATTTGCCCACGCTCAAGGCGACCTTGATAAAAGGACGATTTTTTACGGAAGCAGACGATGCGTCGAGGCCCGGAGTTGCCGTGATCAATCAGGTGCTTGCGCGAAAGTACTTTCCCGGTCAGGATCCCATCGGCCAGAGCATCGCCGATGATGAGGGCGGACTCCCATCCGTCTGGCAGATTGTGGGCGTAGTCGACGACGTTCGTGAAGGTTCGCTCGATGCCGACATTGCGCCCGCGGAGTATTTTCCCATGAATCAAATAGGCGAACACTCCTTCACTCTGGTCGTGCGTACATCGCAGGACGCGAGCGCACTTCTGCCTGCGTTAGTGAGTACGCTGCATCGGGTCAACCCGAACCTTGGTGTATCCAATGAAAGCACCATGATCGAGAAGATCGACACGACTCAAGCTGCTGTGCTGCACCGTTTCTCCGCATGGCTGGTAGGCGGATTCGCGGCGATGGCGCTGATCCTGGGTGTTGTGGGCCTCTATGGCGTTATTTCCTATTCGGTAAGCCAGAGAACACGCGAGATCGGTGTGCGCATGGCGCTTGGAGCGCAGCGCAGCTCCGTATACGGCCTCGTCACTCGGCAAGCGACATGGCTGACTTTGGCTGGACTGAGTATCGGACTGGTGTGCTCTGTGGGGACATCTATGCTCATGCGCAATCTATTGTTCGGCGTTCAGGCGTGGGACGCAGCGACACTGGTTTTTGTCTCTGTCTTGCTTGGCCTGACGTCGCAGGCAGCAATCTTTCTGCCTGCACGTCGCGCGGCGTCGGTAAATCCGGTCGAAGCTCTTCGCGCCGAATAGCTATTTGTCGATACCGCCTAGAATAGGAATCGCACTACTATCGGGATATTTTCGCTATTTATAGGGATGAGATGAAAAAAGATTCTGTGACGAATTGTCTTTTGCTGGTCATTGCGATTGCCCTGATCGCTATCGCCGCCAAACCATATTTAAGGCCGGAGGCGGCGCACGCGCAATCCGCGGCTCCTTATCCGTTTTATTTTGAACCCGGCACGCAGATGTTGCGTGATCCAGACGGTAGCCGTCAGGTTTGGGGAAGAGTGGTGGTGGACATGAGAACCGGGAAAGTCTGGGGTTTTCCAACCACCACCCCGGATACCTACCCGGTAAACGCCGTGGAGACCAAGCCGCAGGTCTCCCATCCCTTCTTGCTGGGAAGGTTTGCCTTTGAGGACGTTGGACAATAGATAAAGATAAATAGGTAGATAAAGATAAATAGGTAAAATCAAGGAGATTTCCCATCCCGTCTCCTGAACGCCCTGGCATCTGCCCGAGGCCAGCGCAGGGCGTTTTCGACCCGCCGCGACGGCCCGGATTTGCAAACTAATCGGCCGCAGAGCGCCTTCCCGCCTTGACACAATCCATCCGCTACTGAAAAGCTAGGGATCAAGGACCCTTCCGGCATGTCTGACCTGTATTTACGCGCCTGAAACATAGGCTGCGGCGTCACAGGTGGGCAGGATACGGGGCCCGTGTTCCTGGAGGAAATCGCAGCCGTCTTTCTAAAGAAGACGTTGGCGCTGTCCAAATCCCTTCCGCGGATACAAACTATTGACTCATTGGGTAGCGCGCAAGGCTACGCAATGAAAAGGATTGCACGTTGAACTCAATTTTCCTGCTGGCCGCTGCTATCCCTCCGGGCGTGGTTTCGTTTCTGCCCTTCGTTGCCATTATCGCGGTCTTTTACCTGTTACTGATCCGCCCCAACCAGAATAAGCAGAAGCAGTGGCAGCAGATGCTTGCCAGTTTGAAGCCGGGCGACAAGGTCACGACGACAGGCGGGATTCGCGGGGTGATTCTTTCGATTAAAGAGGACGCGATTCAGTTGCGCGTGCCTCCGGACAACATCAAGCTGGAAGTGATAAAGAGCGCTATCTCTTCCGTAACAACCGACGAGGCCTCGAAGTAGCGCCTACTCTCGATTTGAAATCCCATGCGTAAGAATCTCACTCAAAAAACTATTCTGATTGTTGCGGTGCTGATCGTCTTCGTCTTCGGCATCTTTGGTATTCCCAGAGGTGTAAGCGGAACGGCGCTGAGGCAGGCAATTTTGCAGCGCATTAATCTTGGCCTGGATTTGAAAGGCGGCACGCACCTGATTCTGCAGGTGATGGTGGACGAGGCCGTTACGGCCGCAACCACCAGTGATGCGGCGCATATTCAGGGCGACCTTCAGCAGAACGGCATTACCGTTGGCTCGGTTGTGCCGGATTCGACGCGTCCGGGATCCATTGTGATTGCCGGTGCTCCGGCGGACCGCTCCGGCGATATCAGAAGCGTTCTGAGCCAGCGTTACGGCAACCAGTACGACATTACATCCGGCCCGAACAACACCTTTACTCTCACGATGAAGCCGAGCGCGGTGGCCGATCTGAAGAAGCGCACGCTCGAGCAGGCGATCGAAGTCATCCGTACGCGCGTAGACACGCTGGGTGTGAGCGAGCCGGTGATTCAGGAGTACAACCTGGGCAGCAACCAGATTCTGGTAGAGCTGCCGGGCGTGGACGATCCGGCGCGCGTGAAAGATGTGATTCAGTCAACGGCGCGGCTTGAGATTCACGAAGTACAGGGCGGTCCGTGGCCGGATGAGCAGGCTGCATTGCAGGCTCTGGGCGCCGCGGTTCCGTACGATTCAGTGTTGCTGCACACCGCTCCGGGAGCATCTGCGCCCGGCAGTGGCGACGCGGTCTATCAGATTCGACGCGCGGCAGAAGTGGGCGGCACGGACATTCGCGATGCCCAGGCCAGCCGCAATCAAAACACGAACGAACCGGAAGTGGTTTTCTACCTGACGACCGCAGCTGGCAATCATTTTGCGGATTTCACGGGCGCGAACAAGGGCAAACAGCTTAGCGTGGTGCTCGACAACAAGATTCGCGAAGTAGCTACCATCCGCGACCAGATTCGCGATCAGGGAACGATTTCCGGCGGCGGCATCAATGAACAGCAGGCCAAGGATCTGTCGATGCTGCTGCGCACGGGTGCTCTGCCGGCATCGATTCACTACCTGCAGGAGAGCACGGTCGGTCCATCACTGGGCGCGGATTCGATTCGGCAGGGTGTGATGGCCTCGATTGTCGGCATGCTGGCTGTGATGGTCTTCATGCTGGTTTACTATCGCGGCGCAGGTATCAATGCCGATCTGGCGCTCTTTCTGAACCTGGTCATCCTGCTGGGCTTTATGGGCTTTACCGGATCGGTGCTCACGCTGCCGGGTATTGCGGGCGTGATTCTGACGATTGGTATGGGCGTCGATTCAAATGTGCTGATCTTTGAGCGCATTCGCGAAGAGCTGCGCGCGGGCAAGTCCCCGGCGGCGGCGGTTGATCAGGGCTTCGCCCATGCGTGGACGACGATTATCGACACGCACGTGACGACGATCGTGTCGGCGGCCATTCTCTTCATTTTTGGAACGGGGCCGGTGCGCGGTTTTGCCGTGACATTGAGCTTCGGGTTGTTCGCCAACCTGTTTACGGCGGTGTTTGTCTCGCGTGTGATCTTCGACGCGAACCTGAACCGGAAGCAGCGCGGCGAGGCGTTGTCGATTTAGGAATAACGTGCGGCGATGGCGCCGGGCATAGAAAAAGCAGATCCTTCGCTCTGCTCCAGGGTGGCAAATCGAGCAGGGTGCGAAGGCAGGTAGAAGAAATTTTAGGAGCAGGCGGAATTCCGTGGAACTGTTTCATGGCGTAAATATCGATTGGTTGGGGAAGAAGTGGTATTTCCTCGGCTTCTCGCTGATTTTCAGTGTGGCGGGCGTGCTCTCGCTGCTTTTCTGGCACGGGTTGCCGCAGGATGTGGATTTTCGCGGCGGCACTGTGGTGCGGGTCAAGTTTGATCAGCAGCCGAATGTCGATCGCATTCGCGCGGCCGCAGACAGAGCCGGCCTTAAAGATGTGCGCATCCAGAGCATTACGGGAAGCCAGGCGGCGAGCAACGAGGTCATCATCTCGCTGGCGGAGAGCCAGACGAGTGAAGCGGCTCTGGACCAGGGCCGAGCGACCATTCTGCAGACGCTGGAGGCCAACTACGCGCACAACAGCGCGGCGGGTCCGGGAAAGCTTGACCTGGATAACGCGGGTCAGAATGCGCTGGCAGATTGGCTGACACAGAGGGACCCTGAGCATCTGGGCGCGGGCGACGCATCGCAACAGCACTATATACAGCAGGCGGCGGCCATTGTGGGCTATCGCAATGAGCGTGGCGGCCTGGTCGATTCCATCGACAGTCTATCCAGTGTGACCACTCCGGCGGTGCTGGCGGAGTTGAAGCAGAATACCTATCTCTCCGGTTTCACGATCCGCAATGTCGAAATCGTAGGTCCGCAGGTCGGTGCGCAGCTGAAGAAGCAGGCGCTGCTGGCGACGCTGTACTCGCTGGTCGGTATGCTGGTCTATCTCTGGTTCCGCTTTGAGCTGATCTATGGCGTCGCGGCCGTAGTTGCAGTCTTCCACGATACGCTGATCACGATAGGCGCCTTCAGCCTGACCAACAAAGAGATCTCTCTGACGGTCATCGCGGCGATCCTGACGCTGGTCGGTTATTCGATGAACGACACGATCGTCGTCTTTGACCGTATTCGGGAAAACCTGCGCATGACACGGCGTGAGCCGCTGGCTGACGTTGTAAACCGAAGCATCAATCAGACGCTGAGCCGGACGGTTCTGACCTCGGGGCTTACTTTCCTGACGGTGCTCTCGTTGTATGTCTTCGGCGGTGAAGTGCTTCATGGCTTTTCTTTCGCGCTGGTCATCGGCATTCTGATCGGAACCTATTCATCGATTGCCGTTGCGGCACCGATGTTGGTGGCATATCAGGATTGGCGGCAGAAGCGCGGGAGGGCTGCTGCTTTGCCCGCCGCGAAAAAAGCGAGGGTGTAGCGTTTCCAGACGTAAGCCGAGTGTGATATAGCTTTTTCACTCGGCTTTTTTCAATTTCATCGACCCGCTCTAAAAAAGCCGGGCAACCGGGAACAATTAAACACCCTTCTGGTGTCTATAGGTGGTAACAAGTTCTTCTTGGAAGAGGTAGGCCCATG